>Ga0247727_10000532_pt1 | contig 92704 bp, 83 predicted proteins | sample WisWelCaveWW1625_FD_202498 | JGI IMG/M metagenome (GOLD analysis project Ga0247727, IMG submission 202498) | Biofilm microbial communities from Wishing Well Cave, Virginia, United States - WW16-25 | ecosystem: Environmental > Aquatic > Deep subsurface > Groundwater > Cave microbial mat | place... | reverse complement strand
ACCCCACACCGGCCGGCCATCTTCGGTTGGACTCATGCCGGTCACAATCACCGGCAGCTCGACGGTTTTGGTTCTGCCTCGCATGGTTAAATCGCCAATCATGAGATATTCATCGCCCTTCTTTTTGACGAGCTTGCTTTGAAACATGATTGCCGGATGATTTTGTGCGTCGAAAAATTCCGCGCCTTGCAAATCTTTGTCGCGATCGGCGTTACCGGTGTTAATACTTGCCGCTTTAATGGCGGCGGTGATCGAGCATTTGGTCAGATCAGAATCTTTGGTGATGGGCTCGTTCCAAGACCAGTTGACTTTGAAATCTGTAAATTTACCTGTGACTTTTGTGATGCCGCCAGCAATCGGCACAATAAATCCGACGGTTGAATGATTCGGCTCGACTTTGACAGTGTCCGGAGTTTGTGCTTGAGCTGAAGTCCATGCAAGGAAGAAAATAGAACCGAAAAGCTGGCGGAAAAAAATATCGCTACGCCATTTATGCACATGAGCTCCTTTGCAAAGTTTTGTTCACCGCAATAGAACTCCCGGAGAATTTTTTTTCACCCTCATTCAGTGAATTCTAATTCTGTGTTTAAGGGTCTTCAGTTGCTGCCTCCAAAAAACTCATTTGCCCCGAGCGCTTTTCAAAATTCAGCAGCCATTCTTTTCGCCACAATCCTCCGCCGTAGCCGATCAAACTGCCATTGGTGCCGATGACGCGATGGCACGGCACGATGATGCAGAGCGGATTACTTCCGTTCGCACCGCCCACAGCACGAATGGATTTGCGATTACCCAGCGCCAGAGCAATATCCAAATAGGACACCGTTTTCCCAAAAGGAATTTTGAGCAATTCTTGCCAAACTCTTTTTTGAAAGACGGTGCCTTGCAAATCCAGCTTGAACGAAAATTCTTTGCGTGTGCCGTTGAAATATTCGTCCAACTGCGACACACAATTTTCCAGGCACGCAGGAATCGTGGCCGTGATTTCGCCTGATTCTACGAAAAGTATGGAAGATACGCCGTTGTCGCTGCCAATGATTTCAAGCAAGCCGAGGGGTGAGCGATAATAAGCTGTGAAGTTTTCAGCCATGCTTTCTAACGGAATTGTAAACCTTTTTTAAAAAGCTTTCAACACGAAGGTACAAAGTTACACAAAGAGCCACAGAGTTTGCATTACTCTGTCACCGCTTGCCTTCTGCCAAGCGCGCGGCGGCGGGCATAGCGCCTAAGGCTACCATTGGCCATGCTTCGGCTGGCAAGCGCTACACATAAATTCCACCCGGTGTGAGCTTGCCCCCGTTGTCTTTACCAGCCGGGCAGGAATGAGAACCGGCAGCAGCGATTTGAGCAGAGGAGTCATCGCGCATTCCTCAGGAATACCGATTAAATAACTTGCTCATTTGATCTGTCATGCCCGAGCGCTTTAATCGGGCATCCAGACGGCGTAAAATGGATTCCCGCTTAAAGACTGCGGGAATGACAGCCCGACGCAAATGGGAAAGTTATTTAATCGGCGCTCCTCAATTCATTTTGTTGCCGCCGGCATCGGCCGCCAGCACAATGTCAAAAACCGCAAACTCGACCGGCTGGCCGTTTATTTCTTTGCGCTCGACCGGCACCACCAACGCGGGGTGAAACAGCCAATCGACGTCCTGTTTGGGATCGTCCTTGAAAAACATTTCGCTGATCAAGCGTTGATAACCATTGCATTGTGCGATGAAATGAATGTGCGGCGAGCGCCACATTTGCGGGTTGGGCTGATAGGGCACGGGGTGGATGGTTTCAAATTCATAGGCGCCGTCTTCGGCAGTCAGTAAGCGCGCGCGATTTTTAAAATCACTGTTGCCGACGGAATAGCGGCCTTGATGATCGACTTGCCAAAGATCGAGCAGGGCACCCGCCAGAGGTTTTTTCGTATCGAAAGCCCACACGCGGCCGGAAATCACCAGCACGTTTCCCGGCTCGAAAGGCGGCGTCACTTTTGCGCGAAAGGGCGCGCCGGTTTTATAAAACGGGCCGAGCTCGCGCGAAACGGTTTGCTTGAGATCCGCGCATGGCGACTGTTGTTTTCGACGGTGGCCCCATTTCAATCAGAATTTTTTCTGCTTCTTCGGCATCGTGGCTGGTGGGTGTGGGCGCAGCATCAGCACGCAGAACCAACCCGGCAGCGCCGATGGCGGCCAGGCCGGTCCGTTGCAGAAATGCCCGTCGCGTGAATTCGTTCATGGCGATACCTCCAAGATTTTTTCAATGCCAAACTACAAAGCTTCTGTACGCAGATTTCGCAGATTAACGCTGATAAAAAATCTGCGCGAATCTGTTTTAATCTGCGTACAAAAGTCCTTTGCTTGCAATTCTGTGTTGTGATTCTTCTTTGTGCCTTCCTGGTGAAAAGGATTTTTATTCCGAACTAACGCAATCCATATTCCGCCACGGCCTTAACCGCAATGAGGTCTTCCTGCCCCTCGCGCTTGTGCCAGAGCTGCACGAGCCCCGTGCCTTCCGGGCCGCCGTAATTTTTAACCCAGGCCGAGGCGCGGCCTGTTTCATCGCGCGCCAATACGGTTGTCACTTGATCGGCATCCACCGCGAACCCGCCGATCCACCAATCGCGCACCAATCCCCATTTGATTCCTTCTGCTGTAACCGTTGATTGATACCAGCCTCCTACTCCGATCGCGCTATTACCGGGATAGCGAATACCAAGAATACGTTCGGGAATGGTGAAGTCGAGGGCAACTACCTGATCGGTTTTGGGATCCCGTTTATAAGCCAGCGGCGGCGGGCCCAGAAAAACGACCTTGCCGCCGGCATTCAAATACTGCCGCAACAGTGCCGCCTCCGAAGAATCATTCACCACGGTGACCGGCACTCGGCTCGCGGCAAAGACCACGACGCCCGGATTTTTATTGGCAATACCCTCTTGCATAAATTCCGCCAGCGCTTTCGCATCCAATTTTTCATAATTTTCACGAACAAAATAATCGCGAATCTGTTCATCGAGGCCGAATCTGAAAATATTAAAGCCCGTGCTTGCTTCCCAAAAAACGGCGCGCCGTGTTGCTTGAGCCGATGAGGCCTCGGAGTTTGTTCCGGTCAACGCATAAAGGTAGCCATCATCGCTGCCAAAATAAACCACGCCCTCGGCAATCACCGGCGAGGAAAAAATGCGGTCTTTGGTTTTGAAGCGCCATTGCTCGGCGCCGTTGCGGCTGTCGACGGCGAAAAAATTTCCGCCGCCGTCGCCGAAATAAACGAGAGAATCGCAAATTGTAAGTGAAGACCAAACCGTTTCGCTCGCGGTGAACCGCCACTTTTCTTTGCCGGTGTTCAAATCAAGCGCGTGCGCAAAACGGCCGTCCGAAGTGCCGGTGAAGAGCATGCCATTGAAAATTGCCGGAGAAGAGATGACCCAGGAAATTTCATAATCGCGGCGCCACTTCTCCTGGCCGGTTTGCCGATCCAACACATAAAGAAAACCGTCGCGCCCGCCAAACGTGATCAGATCGCCGCTAATCGCCGGCGAAGATAGGATGGCGCAACGATCGAAGCCAAATTCCGCCGGATCGAATTTAACGCCTTCGGTGGCGAAGCGCCATTTCTGTGTGCCGGTTTCGCTATCAACCGCGTAAAAATAACCGTTCATATCACCGAAGTAAATCACTTTATCGGCCAGCGCGGGAGAGCTGCGCACGAGGGTCCTGGTATCGAATTTCCATTTCGGCTTGCCGCTGCGCATATCGAGCGCATAAAGATGGCCGTCATCGTTGCCGAAATAAACGACTTCATTCACCACCAACGGCGAGGAAACGTAATAATCGAAACCCCATTTATAAGGCAGAGGTTCGCCGCCTTGAAATTTCCACTGCAATTTTCCGGTGGTTGCGCCAACCGCATACAGGCCGCCACCGCGGCTGGCAAAATAAGCCACGCCATTCACTACCGCAGGCGAAGAATGCACGGCGCCCTCGGTTTGGTATCGCCATTTTTCTTTGCCGGTAGGAATATCGACGGCATAAAGAGAGCCATCTCCGCTGCCGAAATAAGCCCGGCCATTCACGACTGCCGGCGTGGAGCGCACCGGGCCTGCGGTTTTGAAGGCCCATTTTATTTCCTTGAAATTGTGCACGGCTTTGGTCGTGTACACGCCGGTATGCTGCGAGTCCCCGCGAAAGAGGGTTGCCGTTTGCGGCGTGGCGCGGTCGGAGTTTTGGCATCCCCAGGCTGCGAATAGCAGCAGACCCGCCAGAAAATAATACGCGGTTGTTTTCATGCCTTCCTTAGAACGATTGTAAGATTGCGCGAGATTAAGAAAATAGACCACGCTCGTTCTTTATCGTTCAATCATTACCGAATATCGATTTGAAAACAAGCCATAAAAAAACTCCCGGGAAAGCTCAAAATACTTTCTGCGGGAGTTGAAGTCTTAAAGCAATAAAGTTCTCTTAAAAGCAGCGCGCTTCACTTGCCTTCCGCAATGCAATAAAGAAACTTTCGCCCGCGCAAATACAGCTCGTTATCTGCCAACGCCGGCGAAGCATCAATGCCGTCGTCGAGCTTGTTGGTGGCCAATACTTCAAAACTCTCGCCATTTTTGATCACCAGCGTCACACCGTCCCGGCCCACGACATACACGCGGCCGGCCGCGCCTACCGGCGAAGCATAAACATTTGCGACGCCTTCGAGCCGTTGCCGAACGTAAAACGGTTCGCCGGTTTTGGCATTAAAACAAGAGAGAATGCCGGTATTCACTTTCAAGAAATAAAGCTTGCCGTTATAAAGCAACGGCGAAGGCACGTAAGGCGTGTCTTGATCGTATTTCCATACTACCGCGGGAGAATTGCTGAGATCACCCTGCGCCCGGTCAAGACGAATGGCAAGCAACGCGCTGCCGCGAAAACCGCTGGTTAGATAAACCACGCCCTCCGCGGTGACTGGCGAGGGGATGGCATTTACCGTCATGCCGCTGCATTCCCAATTGATTTTGCCCGTGACCAAATCATAACTGCGCACGCGATTGGTGGCGTTGACGATCACTTGCGGCTTGCCCTCGTGCACCACAACCAGCGGCGTTGACCACGAAGTCGGCTCATCGCGATCGGCTTTCCAAAGCTCTTTGCCCGTGCGCTTGTCGAGCGCAACAATAAATGATTGCCCTTCATGATCCCAATTCACCACTACGGTGTTGCCGTGCAACACGGGCGAGCTGCCTTCGCCGAAAGCGTTGCGCGTGGTCATATCACCGAGGTCTTTTTGCCAAAGCAATTGGCCTTGTTGGTTATAACAAAAAATCCCGCGCGAGCCGAAAGAAGCGATGATCAGCTCGCCATCCGTAACCGGTGAATTGGAGGCCCAACTGGCGTCGAGATGCGTGCCTTCGTGCGGCAGCGCTGCGATCGCGGTGCGTTGCCAAATGACACTGCCGTTGCGGCGCGAGAGCGCGAGCAGCACGAACTTGTTCACGTCCGTGGCTGAGATCCCTCTACGGCCGGAGCCTTCGGAAGCCGGTGCAATATTTTTGGCGGTTGGAATCGCCGTGGTGACGAAGACGCGATCACCCCACACAATCGGCGAGGAAAGTCCTTGCCCCGGAATTTCGATTTTCCAACGAATATTTTTTTCTTCACTCCATTGCAACGGAGGATTGGCGTTTGGCGCCACACCGGTAGCGGAGGGTCCGCGCCATTGCGGCCAATATTTTTCAAACTCGGAAGCAGGAGCGATCACAAAAAACACCAGAGCAAGAGTAGCGGCGACGATCATACTTTATCCTTTCGTGAGACGTAAACCAACTTGTTCGGTAGCGAATTGTCCGCGTTGCGTAATAACTATTTTATTATCCACGAGGAAAAGACAGCATGTTATGGTTAAATGTTCAAGCCGCGTCCCAACTCCGGAAGGCCAAAAAAATATGCAATGTATTAAAGCCGCCGTTCGATTTAAGATTTTGTAATATGTTCTGCGGCTCTTCGCAATTATTCGCGATAATATTGCTAAAAAGAACCGGAGGCCGAATTCTTTGCTTGATTTTTTGGGAGGGGTTATATACATTCGCCCACGTTAAAAAATCGATCAATCGCGTCTTCGCATTCTTTGAAGTGCGCGCCTGGAACGTCGTTCATACATTCACTCACGCTATCCCATCTCATTCTTGCCATAGGACTAGCAACTCGAGGACAGCATCATGATGGCATTGATTATGGCCGGCGGCTCCGGCACGCGCTTCTGGCCGAAAAGCAGGGAGAGCCATCCCAAGCAGCTTTTGCAGATCGTCGATGCCGGCACCATGCTGCAAAATACGGTGGGCCGTCTGCATCCGGCCATTCCCCCGGAAAAAATATTCATCGTTTGCAAAGAAGTGCAGCGCGAAGCGATTCTGGCGCAAGTGCCGCAGCTTCCTGCGACTAACGTTATTGTCGAGCCGTGGGGAAAAAATACTGCGCCGTGCATCGGGCTGGCAGCGTTGTTCATGCGCCGGCGCTTTGGCGATGAAGTGATGGCGGTGCTGCCCGCGGATCATCTGGTGCGGCCCGCGGAAAATTTTCGCGATACGTTACAAGCGGCTGCCAAAATCGCGGCTGAGTTTCCCGTGTTAATCACCGTCGGCATTCATCCGGCTTATCCCGCCACGGGCTATGGTTACATTCAATGCAGCGACGAGACCATTGCCAACGGCAAAATCAAAGCGCTGAAAGTCAAAACCTTCGCAGAAAAACCCAATCTCGAAACCGCCAAGCGCTTTCTCGCCAGCGGCGATTTTTTGTGGAACAGCGGCATGTTCGTGTGGCGCGTGTCCACGATCATGGCAAAATTTGAAGAGCACCTGCCCCAGCTCAGCGACGGCTTGCAGGAGATCGATCAACAACTGGGCAAACCCGCGGAGCGCGAAACCATCAACCGCGTTTATCAGCAAATCAAAAGCATTTCCATCGATTACGGAGTGATGGAAAAAGCCGGCGAAGTCGTGGTGCTGCCCTCCAATTTCGAATGGAACGACATCGGCAGTTGGGATGAAGTTTACAAATTATCCGTCAAAGACAAAGACGGCAACGCGTTGTGCGAACAGGATCACGCCTTGTATGAATCTTCCGGCTGCTTGATTGACGTGCCCGGCAAAACCGTGGCGGCGATCGGGCTGCAAAACATGATCGTGGTGGAAACCGAAGATGCGCTGCTCATTTGCGCGCGTGAGCGCGCTCAGGACGTCAAAGAACTGGTGGAGCTGCTCAAGCGCAAGAAAAAAACCGAATTGCTCTGAGGCATGAAAGACGAAGAAATTTTATCCGGCCTGGAAAAAGTTGTCGAAAGCTTAGGCATCCAATTACGCTATGAAAAAGGCGATTTTGCCGGGGGCTATTGCGTGCTGGAAGACAAGCGCATGCTGCTGGTTCCCAACGGCTTGAATCCGGCGCAAAAAATAAAAGTTTTGGCCCGCGAGCTGGCGCAGATGGATTTGGAAAATGTGTTTATCGTGCCGGCGCTGCGCGAAGTGATTGATGAAGCCGCGCATCATGCGGCACTGCCGAGTGAAAACCTTCTACAGGCGGAAAACGCGGCGGTGGAACGGTTATCTGAAGAAACTTTAAACTAAAAACACAGCCCGAATTTTATGGAAAAAATTGAACTCGTCTCCCATTTTGATGAGTCGATGTTCGTCCCGGCTTTGCAAGCCCGGACCAAAGATGGTGTTTTAGAAGAACTGGTTAATTGCTTCGCTTCCGCGGGGATTGTGCGCAACGCTGCACTGGTGCTGGAGATGGTTCATCGCCGGGAGCAGCTCGGCAGCACCGGCATCAACCACGGCATCGCGATTCCGCACGGGCGCACCACGGCTTCGGCCAAGCTCAAGATCGCCTTCGGCTATTCCAAACGCGGCATTGCTTGGGGCGCGATGGACGGCAAGCCCGTCCACCTTGTTTTCATGGTGCTCTCCCCTCCTCACGAACAAGACAATCGTTACCTCCCCGTGCTTGGCCGGCTGGTCGAAGTGTTGAGCCATCCCGAAGAGCGCGAAAAATTCTCAGAAGTCATGAGTTTCGCCGAATTCACCAACCTGCTGAAAAGCTAATGGCCGAAAAACTTTCCACCCAAATCGAATTCCTCGTCGCCTTGCAAGATTTGGACATCATGCAGCGCGAAATTGAAGAGGTCAAACAGCTCGGCTTCGAAGTCAACGCCGAGGGCGCTGCCACGTTGACGCGCGCGCGCGAGGAGTTGGTGCAAAAAATTCGCCAGCCTTTACTGCGCAATTACGAGCGCTTACGCAGCCGCTATAAACGCGCCATCGTGCCGGCGAAGGAAGCAACTTGTTTGGGCTGTTTCATGCGCGTGCCCACTTCCGTGCCCACGCATGGCCGCGCCGATACGGAGGTTTATACCTGCGAAAACTGCGGCCGGATTTTGTATTGGCTGGCATGAGAAAATGGCTTCTAACAATCAGGCCGGCCTCCATAGAATTTGACATACAGCCGATACGAGGGCATGGAGCGTTCTTGAATAGTTATGCCGAGGAAGACGAAGGTCTCTATGACGACCATCCGATAACACAATCCGATGCCAAAGAAATTTTGCGGGTTTGGGGGCTTCATATCAAACCTAAATTTTAACGCTCCTAACTTACCTTGTCAATATCCACCTGCCCGCTCAAGCGCCGTGTCAAATGTGACCAGGACATGCCGATGGCCAATACCAACGAAATCACAATCAACACCAGATGCGTAATCGCGCGCGAGCCATGGGGAGAAATGACGTTCCAATAAATCAACATCCAGATGATCGAGCCGAAAAGTGCGAACGCGATCAAAACGCCTCTGCGCCCGAGCGCGCGAAAAGTTGCCTGCAAATAAACCAGCAAGCCGACCAGCAACAAAATCCCCACGAACACTAAAAGACAAAGTAATTGCCGACAAGCTAATTATTCATTACTTTGTCGGCAATTATTTTGTCTTTTTAAATTGACCATCCTATGGAGCACCAAATGAACCGGAAAACTCTTGGAACATTTCTACTTCTCTTCATGTTGAACGCGGCGCATGGCCAATCGCTTCAAGGTAAGATTGCGCTGGATGTTAGGCAAAAACCGCGGGCTTCACATCCGGTCAACAAACATGCGATCGCGTGTGGACAGCAAATGGCAAACGAAGCTTTGCTGTTCGGAAAAAAGCTCGAGCTCGCTAACGTCGTCGTGTGGCTGGCGAATCTCAAGCCGGAAACAAATTTGCCGCACGCGGTCCTAGCGCTTGACCTGCAAAACTGTACTTATCGCCCGCACGTGCTGGCGGTTTTGCCGGGTGATACTTTGCTGCTGCGCAATCACGATCGCATTCTACACGATGCGCGCGGCGAGCTTCATGCGTTTCGCGAGGGCTGGGATCGCCGGGTCACTAAAGATCTTTTTCAAAACGAAGCCCAAATTGTTTTCAATTTTGTTTTTCCCAAAGCCAAAGCGGAAGCGTCTGCGGCTTTGACGCAGCCCGGCTTGATCCGCGTGCACAGCACCAGCGGGCACGATTGGATGCAAGCTTACATTTTCGTCGCTCCGCATCGCGCTTTTGCGGTTTCAAATGGCCAGGGCGAGTTCACGTTGCCGCGCTTGCCCGGCGGCAAATATGATCTAATTTTGTGGCATGAGCATTTGGGCGTCAAACGGCAATTGGTGGAATTGGCGGGAAACAAAACGACGGAATTGTTGATCACGTGGGAACTTCCCGAAGAGATGAGAGCCGTTACTATCGCTGGCGAAGCCGCAGCAGCCATGACAGATAGCTCGAGCCAAAAATGAAAACGGACAAGCCGTAGCGCGGCAACAGCCGCAAGCGATCGATCAGAGGCAAAACGATTTAGGGCAAAACTATTTGATTTTATTTTTAATGCGAATGGCCAGTTATAATACCGAAAGGTTTAAAGCAAGGAGCCAAAACCATTAAAGTCAAAATCATTGAACCGCTTTTAATCATTTTGACTTCAATGGTTTTGACTTAGCGGAGAACGGGCGCATGGAAATGATCACGCTGGTCGATCGCCAAGATCGCGAAATCGGCGCAGAAGAAAAAATGAAAGCGCATCGCGAAGGCAAACTGCATCGCGCGTTCTCCATTTTTGTTTTCAATCAGCACGGGGAAATGTTGTTGCAAAAACGCTCGTCAGACAAATATCATTCCCGCAGCTTATGGACCAACACCTGCTGCAGCCACCCGCGGCCGGGGGAAGCGACGGAGCAGGCGGCATCACGCCGCTTGCAAGAGGAAATGGGGTTTGTCTGCCGCATGCAAAAAGCGTTTCATTTTATCTATCGCGCCGATTTGGAAGACGATTTGATCGAGCACGAATTTGATCACGTCTTCATCGGCCAGTACGGCGGCGTGGTTGCTCCCGATCCCAAAGAAGTGGCGGATTATCGCTGGATCAAGAGCGCGCATTTGCAAAAGGAATTAAAAGCTGCGCCCCAAGAATTTACCGTTTGGTTTAAAATCGCGCTGGCGCACGCGGATTATTGGAAGGGTTTGGCCTCGCCATGACTTTCGCTCTGGCCGTCATTGCGAGCCAGCTTTATCGGCGAAGCAATCTCAGTTCTCAAACTTGCAAAGGGATTGCTTCGGCAAAAAGACGCCTCGCAATGACTTTTGGTCTTGCCGTAATAAATAAAAAAGCCACGAGATTTACTCGTGGCTTTTTTTGTTTCATGAAGCGCCAGAACCTACGGACAAACGACGTCATTCAACAACGCATCCCAGCAAGATTTTTGGCCGTTGTTGTAACCCGGCGCGATGAGGTAGCCTTCGTGCGTGATTTCATTCCACGAAATTGCGACGGTCTGGTTGTCGGATTTGTCGAAGAATGTGACCGCACGCAAGTCGCCATCGGTGCGGTACGTCAATTGATCGCCGTTATCGGGCGAGTTGGGATCGACGGCGGTAAATTGCAACGTGGCCTGGGTCGCGCTCGGAATTTGCCATTCAATGTGCAACGCTTTAGTGGGCATTGCCGGCTTGTTGGCGTCGTAAATGTCCCAATAGCCGGAAGAGTTATCGAGCTTGGCCCGGCCTTCGAACCAAAGAAAATTATTCAGCGGCGGATTATTGCCGGTCGCGGTGAGGCGCATTTCCCAACGTGATTCCAGCGCATCTTGATCGACCCAACCCGCCAAATCCGCCCGAAAAGTTTTGCTTTCATCGCTGATGATCCAATGAAATTTTCCGTCCCGGGGATCCAACGTGGGCGGTTGTGAAAGCGCGGCCGCCAAAACATAAACCGGAATGCTCAAAGCCAAAGTGACGGTGGCATTGATGAGCGCGACCGTGGCGCGCGCCGTGATGAAGTTCAATCCCACTGCCCCTTCTTTGCCCAGCGCGCGCGCCGTGTTGAACTCGCTCAAATCGAGCTGCATCGAGCTGGCCGGCGGAACCTCCGGCTGTTTTTGCCCGGGCTTCGCCGGATTTTTGTCGCAAGAGATCAAAGCCAAATGCGCCAAAATGAGCGCGCCGCCAAACCAACGGTTCCAAGAAGTTTTCATTTTGCATTCTCCTGAAAGTTTTAAGTGTCGTGAATTGACACTCTTTGCTCCTTCAACTTGCATGCCAGAAGTTTTTACTTTCACCAAAACAGTTAGCGCGTTGATTTTTCATTTTAACCCGCGCCGCGCATGCTTTGGCATTGATCATACTGCGATGAAAAGAAGACACGGTGTGGCAAATCGGAAACAACGAACACAGCAAATCATTTTTCAACCAACAAATGAAAAACACTGTAAGCCCTATCATCTGGTCTTGCGCACCACCCGTCCCGGCAAAGCGCCGGTGTGCTCGCCCTCTTTCAATACCTGCACACCATTCACCCAGACATGAACTACGCCGGTGGAAAATTGATGCGGTTGTTCGAACGTGGCATGATCGCTAATTTTATCCGGATCGAACACGACCACGTCGGCATAATTTCCTGCTTGTAGAGCGCCGCGTTTTTGAATGCCCAGATTGGACGCGGGCAAAGAAGTCAAGCGCCGCACCGCTTCTTCAAGCGCAAGCAATTTTTCTTCGCGCACATATTTTCCCAGCAAACGTGCGAAGTTGCCGTAGGCGCGCGGATGGGGATTTTTTTTCAAGAAAATGCCTTCCGGCGAAAGCGACTCCGCATCTGAATCAAAACTTACCCAAGGCAATTGAATTTGTTTTTTGACGTTCTCTTCCGACATCAGAAAATAAACCGTCTCCACGCGGCTGTCGTCTTCGATCACCAAATCCATTGCGGTTTCTGCCGGTGATTTGCTGCGCATTCCAGCAACTTCGGCCAGAGTTTTGCCGGTGAGCGGTTTGAGCGCTTCGGAATTGAATCCAACCAGTAAAGCTTTATCCGCGCCGGCGGCAAGAAATAAATTCTCCCATTGATCGGTCGGTGTGATCATTTCCAGCGCAACTTTTTTGCGAATCGCCGGATCTTGCAGGCGCGCTTTCCAAGCTTGAAATCCGCCTTCTTGCACCCAGGGCGGCATCGCGGCGTCAAGACCGGTTGCGCCCGCGGTATAGGTGTACATGTCGGCGGTGATGCGCAAACCCTCGGCACGCGCGGATTCAATCTTTTGAATCACGGCTTCAAGCTTGTCCCAATTATTTCTGCCGGCAGCTTTGAGATGATAAATTTCCGCGGGAATTTTGGCGGTACGCGCGATGTGAATCAATTCATCCACGGCTTCGAGCAGGCGGTTGCCTTCGCTGCGCATATGCGAGATGTATATGCCGCCGTATTCCGCTGCGACTTTGCACAGTTCAATCAGCTCCTCGGTGTTGGCATAAAACGCCGGCGCATAAATCAGCGAAGAGCCGACGCCCAACGCGCCCTCCTCCATCGCCTGGCGCACTAACACACGCATGCCTTCCATTTCACCGGCATCCGGCGGACGGTTTTCATAGCCCAACACGTGAATGCGCACCGTGGTTGCGCCGACGAATGAAGCCACGTTTGTTGAAATCCCTCGTGCAACGATATGATTCAAGTATTCGCCCAGCGTCGTCCATGTAACTTCGAATTTGATATCGCCTTGTTGCTCGACGACTTCTTTTTTCATGGGGCGTCATTCAGCGGCCCCATGGACCAGCCTTCGCCAAAAATTTCCAGCGTGACGCCCTGGCGAATGTCGCTTTGCGAGCGGCCATCGACCAACAGCGTTTCCGTAGCCCAGCTCAACATGTTAATAAAGCCGGGTGCGACGGCCATGCCATTGACATCGATTTCCACGCGGCCTGCGGCGTTTTTTAAAACTCCAAGTGCGGCAATGGTATCGGCATTGATCGCAACGTCGCCGGCATATGTGGGCGCGCCGCTGCCGTCATAAATTTTGCCGTTACGGATGATGAGATCGTATTCGGTTTTCGGCGCGCAGCCGAACAACAATAGCACGATGCTTGCGCAAACAAAACCTCGCGGCATGTTCCTTTCCTCCTTTTTGTGAATGGAAAAAGATACTTAACTTAATTGACATTTTCCAAAAAATTTGCGAGAATAACTTGCCTGCAAGTGTCTTTCAACATGAGCATCATAAACTTTGCCCGGACCAGGTGTAAAATTGTTTTTGTCGAATAGCAACGGGAGGCTGCGATGTCACACATTCAAAACTTCACGCGCGAGGCCAGCCGGTTGATTCTGGCCAGTTTGTTGTTGTCGTTGAGCGTATCCTTGAGCAGCGATTTTAGCGCGCCCGTGACGGTGACGAACCGGACACCACTATATTTGCACCTCAGCATCAACGATAACACTTTCACCTACATCTCGCCACACACTTCCATTCGAACGGAAGTTCAAACGGCAAGCGTGATTATCGAAGCGATTTATTCGCCCGGGCAGAATGCCTCCGGCGCTTTTTCAAGAAGCTATCCCACCTCTGTCACGACCACGGTGGAAAATGGGGGCACAACTTGCAATGATAACCGCAACTACTGCACGTCAACGATGGAAAGTACGTCAACCACGACACCCTTGCCCGTCCTGGTTGAGATTTTCGCAGACAGTTTAAGATAACCGCTAATGCACTGTTACCTTAATTTTTTAGTCATGGTAAGCGGAGTCGAACCATGATAGCACCCTTCGACTTCGCGCCGGGTGACTCTAATAAATCAGGCTAACGTGCACTAGATCAACAAGGAGTGAGCAAACCATGTGGCCAAGGACGAAGTGTTCTGTAGCAATCGTCGCGCTCTTGCTCCTTGCTCCTCAGAAGCTGAAGGCGCAAGAAGAGTGGGATTATCCTCGCGAAGTGTTTGGGGTCTTTGCCGGCTATTTTCAGCCGATCGGCGCATGGGCTGAACATCCATACGCGCAAGGCGTCAACTGGTTTGGTGGCGGCCCAGCGTTCAAAGCCGAGTTCGAAATCAAAAGGAGGAACGCGGGCGTGGCATTGTTCGGCAGCTACGCCAAACTCAATCTCAGCACCTGGGAGGACTACACACGCGCGCACGAAGATCAAGTTGAGGCGTGGGCTTTCCTGATTCATTTGGGCGCGGCTTTCAGGCTTTATTTTATCGATCGCACGGCCGAGGCCCTGCATCTTGAAATTGGGTTATGTTATGCCGCCCCAAGCGGCCACGAACGCTTCGCGCAGAGAGCCTATGACTACGATTTTATGAAATCGGGCTTTGGATTTATGACGGGCATGGGGTATGATCATTATATCAGCGACCGCGTGGCGCTCGCTTTGAGGTTTGGCGGCGTCTTCGTGCCCGGAAGTGTTGAGTTTGCAGATGGCAGAAAATTTTCACTAACTGGCTTGTCCATTCTATTGGGCTTGCGTTTGGTGAATTAAGAGAGAAGCTCGCAAGAAACTCTTCTGCGACAAAATCTAAAGCCAAATTCTTTCGCCGACCATCATTTATTCATAGTAGAACTCCCTTTAGCTTCTTCAATCGTTTAAAATCCTCAACGCGCCTCTTCCCCTCGACGTGTTCATTGAGTTGGGCATAGTAATATTCTACGCTAATCACTTCGGCATTGGGAAAGTTTATATCTTTGCAAATGCTTTTATGCAACCCTTCATCTTCATCCAACCAAATCACTCTAAGATTTTGCCATCTGGACTAAAGGTTACGCTATGAACTCGATTGGGACGACCTGTCACAAGGCCGCCCGCAAATACTCTTGATTCAGCTTCGCAATAAACTTCACGCTGATTTCTTTCGGGCACACGGCCTCGCATTCGTATTGATTCGTGCAATTGCCAAAGCCCTCTTCATCCATTTTCAAAACCATACTGCGCACGCGGCGCTGACGTTCGGGCTGGCCCTGCGGCAGATGCGCGAGATGCGAAACTTTCGCCGCCACGAACAGCATGGCCGAAGCGTTTTTGCACGAGGCCACGCACGCGCCGCAGCCGATGCATGCGGCCGCGTCCATTGCGGTTTCTGCTTCGTCTTTTGGAATGGGAACGGCATTGGCATCGGGCGCGCCGCCGGTGTTGACGGAAACGAATCCGCCGGCGGCCATGATGCGATCAAACGCGCTGCGATCCACCACCAAATCTTTGATCACCGGAAACGATTTGGCGCGCCACGGCTCGACGTAAATGTGATCGCCATTTTTGAAATGGCGCATGTAAAGCTGGCAGGTGGTTTTGCCGCGGCCCGGCCCGTGCGCGATGCCGTTGATCATCAACGAGCATGTTCCGCAAATGCCCTCGCGGCAATCATGATCGAACGCAATCGGATCCTCGCCTTTTATCGTCAAATCTTCATTGACCACGTCCAACATTTCCAAGAAGGACATATCCGGGCTGATTTCCGGCGTTTGATATTTCACCATCTTGCCGGCGGCCCGGGCATGCGCTTGCCGCCAAACGTGCAGGGTCACTCTCATTATTTGTAGCTCCTCTCTGCCAGATGGACGAATTCGAAATGCAACGGTTCTTTGTGCATGCTCGGCGGTTTGCCCTCGCCTTGATATTCCCACGCGCTGACGTAGCAATAATTGGCGTCGTCGCGCCGGGCCTCGCCTTCCGGCGTTTGATATTCTTCCCGGAAATGTCCGCCGCAAGATTCGTTGCGTTCGAGCGCATCGTAACACATCAGCTCGGCCAGCTCGAAAAAATCTGCCACGCGCAACGCTTTTTCCAATGACATGTTGAGCTCTTCATTCTTTCCCAAAATCGAAACGTTCCTCCAATATTCTTCGCGCAGCGTTGGAATTTCTTCCAGGTTTTTTTTCAAACCGGCTGCGTTGCGCGCCATGCCGCAACCCTCCCACATCAGGTTGCCCAGCTCGCGATGGAAAGAATCCACCGTACGTTTGCCTTTGACCTCGAGCAATCGTTTGATGCGCGTCGCGATCCCGGTTTCTGCTTGCTTGAACTCCGCGCGATCGCTGGAAGCTTTTTGCGGTTTGTAAGTTGCGAAGTAATGGCTGATGGTGTAGGGCAAAATAAAATAACCGTCCGCCAAACCCTGCATCAACGCGCTGGCGCCCAGGCGATTTGCGCCATGATCGGAAAAATTCGCCTCGCCGATCACGAACAAACCGGGAATGTTGCTCATCAAATTGTAATCGACCCACAAGCCGCCCATGGTGTAATGCGGCGCAGGGTAAATGCGCATCGGCACTTTATAGGGATTCTCATCGGTGATTTCTTCGTACATATCGAAAAGATTGCTATAACGCTCGCGCACCACATTCTCGCCGAGACGTTTGATGGCATCGGCAAAATCCAAATACACTCCCCGCTTGCTTTCGCCCACGCCGCGGCCGTCGTCGCAAGCTTCTTTCGCTGCACGCGAAGCAATATCGCGCGGGGCGAGATTGCCGAAGCTCGGATATTTGCGCTCGAGATAAAAATCGCGCTCGTCTTCGGGAATATCTCGCGGCGCGCGGGTGTCGCCTTTTTTCTTGGGCACCCAAATGCGCCCATCGTTGCGCAATGACTCCGACATTAATGTGAGCTTGGATTGATAATCGCCGCTGGCCGGAATGCAAGTGGGATGAATTTGGGTGTAACAAGGATTGGCAAACGCGGCGCCGCGTTTATGTGCCCGCCAAATGGCCGTGGTGTTGCAACCCATGGCATTGGTCGAAAGAAAAAACACGTTGCTATAGCCGCCGGTGGCCAGCACAATGGCATCGGCTGCATGCGCCTCCATTCTTCCGGTCACCAAATCACGTGTGATGATGCCGCGCGCAGCGCCGTCAATCAAAATCAAATCCAGCATCTCCGTGCGCGGAAACATTTTCACATTGCCCAAACCGATTTGACGGCTCAGGGCGGCGTAGCAACCCAGCAATAATTGCTGTCCCGTTTGTCCGCGCGCATAAAACGTTCTCGAGACTTGCGCGCCACCGAAGGAACGATTTGCAAGCTGGCCGCCATATTCGCGCGCAAAGGGCACGCCTTGCGCCACGCATTGATCGATGATGTTCGCGCTCACCTCCGCGAGGCGATACACGTTCGCTTCGCGCGCGCGAAAATCGCCGCCTTTGATCGTGTCATAAAATAAACGATACACGCTGTCGCCGTCGTTTTGATAATTCTTCGCCGCATTGATGCCGCCCTGCGCCGCAATACTGTGCGCGCGCCGGGCGCTGTCTTGAAAGCAGAAGCATTTGACTTTGTAGCCAAGCTCCGCAAGTGAAGCCGCAGCCGAGCCGCCCGCGAGTCCGGTGCCGACCATGATGACGTCGAATTTGCGCTTGTTCGCCGGGTTCACCAACTTGGATTCGAACTTGTGCTTTTCCCATTTCTTTTCGAGAGGGCCCGAAGGCGCTTTCGCATCGAGTTTCATATCAGCCCTTCCTCACATGAATTCTTATTGCAGTTATTTTTTGTCTTGATAGCGCGCTGCAAAATCGACCACACACATACTTTTGAAGGCGGCGTGCTCGCCGTACGAAACACCGGCCGTTCTAAACTCCGTATTGAAGAGATTATCCCGATGACTGCGATCGGGAACGCCGTCGTCGATAATCCAAACGGCCACGATCATGCGCGCCTGGCTTTCGCCGTAAGAAATATTTTCACCGAACGCGGTTTGCCAACGGCCGTAGCGCTTCAGGCGATCTGCGATTGCGCTGCCGTCACGGCTGCGATGGCCGATGGCGCCGCGCGGTCCCTGATCGCGAACGTGATCTTGCGCCGCTAAAGATAAACCGCGAGAAGACACCAGCGGCGGCCTCGGTTTCACTTTGCGCAGAAACCGCGCAGCTTCTTCCACCGCTGCAAGGCCTTCTTCCGTGAGAACGGTTTCTTCACCTGGACGTTTGAAGAGCTTGTCTTCATAATAGGATTTCATCTGCTCGAGCACCGCCGCATACTTTGCCGGCTGCGTTCGCGCGAGATTGATCTCACGAAGAATTTCTTTTTCCAGAGGGGAGAGATACTCAGTAGTCGCCATTGAATCCACCTGCGCTCGCGCTGAAATAGAATAGAGCGCGATGAGACCGTTTGCAAGCAATCGCAACCAGCGCACACGGGAATTCATGTTGACGGCCGTAAACATAATGCGGGATATTCCGAATTGCCCATTGCTAATGAACAATTGTGAATAGAATTGTTTTGGATGCAGACTGGAAGCCTGCGCTACGGTCGGTTCAAACGGGCTTGAGGAGGCCCAGTAAAACTCCAAGCGGAACCGAGACAAAACCCAGGCACACCAGCCAGGTTAGGGCCGGTGCGGCTTTTTTGACGATGCGATCGAGCCCGGGATGATTCAAACCGAGTGATTGCACCCAACTCGCAGCGCCGTGGCTCAAATGCGCAAACAGCAGCACCATTGCGAAAATATAGCCGCCGGACACGAACACGTTTTGAAAACCATACACGACCATGTTGTAAATATCGTGGCGGCCCTGCGCATCGGTAAAATGAAAATGGCGAGGGTCGGTAACGCCGAAGGTGAAATGCAAAAGATGATAAACAGCGAAGGCCAGAACAATTAAACCGGTGAGAACCATGGTGCGCGAAGCGAGCGTGGCTTGCACGGTATTTTTTGACACATAGGCCACCGGCCGCGCGGCGCGGTTTTGCAGCTTGAGGCGAATCGACATGATTACATGTGTGAGAGCAATGCCGATCAAGCCGAGGCGTGCGGCCCAAAGCAGCAACGGCATTTTGCGCAGTGTCACGCCGTAAGCATTCATCGCCTCTTGGCCAATAAACATCTGTAGATTACCAGCCATGTGGATGACGACGAACAGCACCAAACCCACGCCGGTTATTGCCATGATCACTTTGCTGCCAACGGAGGAAGTGAACACGGCCGAGCGCTTACTCATCCATTTCTCCTTCCTGATTATTCTCGATGAATTTAAAACAAAATAAAATTCTGGAAGAGAGTTGCAAGTGAATTTACAGCGAGGCGGGTAATTTTGCGAGCTTGATTATTTAAGAAAGATGCTTATCTTTAATGCAGCAAGTTTGGAGCGTGAGCTTGGCAATTTCGTTGAGCAAAAACTACTTGTCTCATCCTTGGCATGTTCATGAAACTGAAGAACAAAACGTCTTAGCAACTGAATTGCATACAGCGCCAGAAGTGCTGCGGGTCATTGAGCACAAAATGAGTGGAGCTTCTTAGCGATACAAGTTAAGTATTCTGGCAGCCCATCAATCAAATTACAAAACCAATGAATAACTCAAAGGCCCTCGCGGACATTCTTGTCATTTTGAGCAGCCAAAAGAACGTGCTGCGCGAAAAATATGGCGTGTTGAGCCTCGCGGTATTCGGCTCTTACGCTAGAAATGAGCAAAAAAGCAAGAGCGACATTGATGTGTTCGTCGAATTAAAACGCGAACATCTCACCTTCGACAATTTTATGGAGCTTAAATTCTCTTTGGAAGAGCTATTGCAAAAAAAAATCGATTTGGCCATCAAAGGATCGATTCGACAGGAATTACAATCAGAAATCTTTCAAGAGGCGGTTTATGTCTAAAAGAGATTGGACTTTCTTTCTCAACGACATCTCGGCTTCGACCAACAAAGTTCTCGCATATACTGCCGGCATGGATCGCGACAATTTTTTTCAAGATTCCAAAACCTACGATGCGGTGCTGAGAAATTTGGCAATCATTGGCGAAGCCGCGAAAAATATTCCGGAAGAAATTAGAAACCGATACTCTGAAGTCGATTGGAAGAAGATGGCGGGATTGCGCGACATTTTCATCCACAATTATTTCGGCATCAACGAAGACATTCTTTGGGATATCATCGTCACTAAACTTCCCCTGCTCAAAACAAGAATTGACGAGATTATCGAAGAACGAAAGGCAAACGAAGAATAAGCTGATCACCGCACGAGCATTTAGTTCCTGAAGGAACTAATACGAACCTCATTTCCCCGAGCTCTCCCGCAAATACTTCAGAAAATCCGCATCGGTCTTCAAGAACAGCGTGCTGTTGCTGGACAGCGTGCTGCGGTAAGTTTCCAGCGTTTGCATGAAAGAATAAAATTCCGGATCGCGGTTGTAAGCTTCAGCGTAAATTTTTGAGGCTTTAGCGTCGGCTTCGCCTTGAAGCTGTTGCGCTTTCTTGTAGGCTTCGGAAGTGATGCGCTGCAATTCCTTCTCGCGCTGGCCTTCGATTTTGGCGCGCTCGCCCTGGCCTTCGGAGCGGTATCTTTCCGCGATGCGATTGCGTTCGGAGATCATTCTTTCGTAAACTTTCTTGCGCACTTCTTCGATGTATTCGATGTGATTGATGCGCACGTCAGCCAGCTCAATGCCATATTGCGGCATGGTTTCACGCGCACGCTCTAAAATCTGAATCGTGATGGCGCGCCGGCCGCTTTTGATTTTTTCAACCTCCTGGATGCCGATGGTTTCCACGGCGCCCTCGCGCGCGCCTTCTGCAACCGTCACCATTTCGCGGTTGGTGTCGCGCACCAGCTCGATCAGCGGGTTTTTCGTGATGATGTCGCGGGTCACACCGTCAATGATGTCATCCAAGCGGCTGTGCGCGTTGCGCTCGTTGTTGACGGATTGATAAAACTTCAACGGGTCTTGGATGCGCCAGCGCGCGAACGTGCTGACCCAGATATATTTCTTGTCTTCGGTGGGAATCTGATTCGGATCTCCTTCCCATTCGATCAAGCGCTTGTCAAATACCGTAATTTTCTGAATGAACGGCATTTTCATGTGCAGGCCGGCGGTGCGCACGGACTGGCCTATGGGCTCGCCGAATTGAGTGATAATGGCCTGCTCGATTTCATTCAAAGTGTAAAACGCGCTGTTGAAGATCAGCAGGAGTGCGAGCGCGATGGTCGTCCAAAGCAGTCTTTTTACGTTCATTGTTGCTCTCCCTTCTTCGGCTCAAAAGCCTTGGCGGGCGCAGCCATCTGCAGCAAGGGAATCAGGCTTTGCTGTTTTTCATCGATAATGTACAGCTCTTTCACTTTCGGCACGATTTCCAGCATGGTTTCAAGATACATGCGCCGCCGCGTCACGTCGCGCGCGCGATTGTATTCCTGCCACACCGCCAGAAACTTTTGCGCGTCACCGCTGGCGCGATTGGTGCGGTTGATGGCATAGCCCTCCGCCTCGCTGATGATTTGCTGCGCCTGGCCTTCGGCCTGCGGAATGACTTTATTATAAGCTTCCAGTGCTTCGTTAATGATGCGTTCTTTTTCCTGCTTGGCTTCATTCACGGCATTGAAAGCGGGCTGCACCAGCGGCGGCGGATTCACGTCCTGCAAATTGACGGTGACCACGTCCACGCCGATTTCGTAGCGGTTCAGCATTTCTTGAATCAAATCGCGCGCTTTCAAAGCAATATCCTGCCGGCTGGCGATGATCACTTCATCGACGCTGTGGTCGCCCACCACTTCGCGCATGGCCGATTCGGAAACGTGGCGAATGGTCATCTCCGGGTTGCGCACGTTGAAAATGTAATGGGCCGGATCTTTGATGCGAAATTGCACGATCCATTCCACCACCGCGGAATTTAAATCGCCGGTGAGCATCACGGATTCCGCAGAAAAATCCCCGCCTTGGAAAGTCGAGCGCACGTCCGCTTGGACGGTGCGAAAGCCGAACTCTTCTTTGAGGACGCGCTGCACTTTCACTTTTTGCACGGTTTCAATGCCGAAGGGAATGCGAAAATGCAATCCCGGCTCCGTGGTGCCGGTGTATTTGCCAAAGCGCTGAATCACGCCCACCTCGTCGGCATCAATCGTATAAAACGATGAAAACAGAAACCACGCGGCGAACAGCCCGCCGAGGCCCAGAACGAACCATTTCTTTTCAAAACCCGGCAGACGGAATTCGCCCCGGCTAAAATCAGACATGTTTTGCATGATGCTTGACTCTCCTCCTCGTTAGTTCAAAAAGAAAAATTGCCACAGATGACACTGAAACATAAACAACAAGACCTTGCCAGTATAACAACTAGAAAGGTCTTGTGCAACTATTCGATTATATTTTTCCAGAACCACCCGGTTTATCGCGTGATCAGCAATTTGTGCGTGATTTGTTGCCCGCCGGCTTTCAATACGTAGAAATAAACGCCGTTCGCCACAAATGCGCCGCGATCATCGCGACCAGTCCAACGCGCCACATGGCGGCCCACTGGCTGTTGGCCGGAAAGCAACGTGTTGATCAATCGTCCCTGCACATTATAAACCTTCAATTCGACAAATTCCGGCCGCGGCAAAGTATATTCGATTTGTGTTTCTGCGCGAAAAGGATTGGGCCGGTTTTGCCGAAGGGCAAATTGCAGAGGCACTTCCGCCTCTTCTTCCACACTCACCACCGGCGTCACTTGCAGCTTTACCGGAATAACGCGCTCGGCATTGTTGGGATCATTGGTGTTGATTATGAGCAAAGCCGAATAAGCTTGCGTTTGCAAGCCGTTGGTGTTGAACCTGAGCGTGACGGTTTGGCTGCCGTTCCCGCCAATTGCGCCGGAAACGGGTGTGGCGCTCAACCAGGGCGCATCGGCATTAGGATCGATGCCGATGGTGCCGTGGCCTTCATTGGGCGCAACATCTGCGCTGGTCGGCGAGGAAGTGCCGATGCCACCGGCAAAATAATATGCGCCGGCCACGAGATTGATATTGCCGTCGTCGTTGCCCAAATCAGACAAAGAAATAGTTGCAGTAATTGCGCTGTCCTCTCCTACACTCACGGCGTTAGGAAGCACAATCGGAGCGCCGCCCAGAATGTTGTTAAAAATGACCACGGAAGCGGCGGGAATGCCGGTAGGAATGGCCGGCACTGTGAAAATTACATCATATTCGGGCCCGAGATCATTTTCAAAAATACCGAGCGAAGATTCACCGGTATTCGGGTTTTGGTCCGTATCAAAAGTCAAACTCGCCACCAAACTGTCGCGATCAATCGGATGCCCAAATTTCATTTTAAAAGTTATTTTGCCGGCGGCTTTCTCCGCCAATACACGCACGAAATCCGGGCGCAACCCACCGTATACATCGCCGCTGGAATCCGTGATGATGGTTTCTAATTGCTGCTGCGAAGAGAATGAATGCGCTTGTGGCGCTGCAATCACAGGAGGATTTTTTTGTAAAAGCTGCGCCAGCCGGGCGCCGAACGAGGGCCATAACGAAACATGGTTTGGCCCGGGACCATTTATGTCGCGAATAGAGAAACGCAAAATTCCCGAACCGGTATTGCGCAAAGCGAAAGCTTGTTCGGCGATTTCATTCACCGGCACCACGGCTTTCACACTGTCAATATCCAAAGCGAGAAAACCATTTTCCGGCTGCAGCGTGAAATCAAATTGCACGTTGCCGGAGCCTGCCGGTATCTCGATCGCCAATGTGTCCGAAAAGAACCCCAGTTTGGAAGCGACGAGCGTGTGTTTGCCGTTGTTGGTGCGGAAAAGATATTCGCCGTTGGCATTTGTCGCTAAAAGCTTGTTGGCTTCGAAGAATTGCAGGCTAACGCCGGAAAGAGCAGCTGCGGTCTCACGATTCGTGATCCGGCCTTGCACGCCGCCGGCTTTCACGCTATCAAAACGAAAAACATACAAACCGGTTTCGATATCGGAAACGGCGATCGTCCCTGAAGGAAAATACGGATACACGCCCCAGTCGCCGTGAAAACCTTCACCAGGTTGCGAATAGGTGTCGTAATAAGCCACCTCCACCGGGTCGCGCGGATTGGAAATGTCCAAGACTTTCACACCTTCGACATAATGCGAAAGATACGCGTAGTTGCCGCGAATATGAACATTGTGCGCGATTTGTACGGCATCGCCAATGTATTCCGCCACCAACTCAATGTTGCTGTCGTTGGCAGGATCGTTATCATACAGAACTCGGATGTCCCAAAATTTCACCGTGTAGCCTGAGATTTCATCCGTCGTGATGAGAAAATTGCCGTCCGGCGTGACGCCGGAGTTGTGCGAGAGCCCGCGAGGGTAAATGATTTGCGAGATCAGCTTGGGCTGGCTGCGATTCGAAACATCGAGAATGTCTACATGTCCGCCATTCTGAATATTGCTGTTGAACAAAAGGTTTTTGTAGAGGAATGAATCGTGAACATAACGCGGGTTGTAAAAGGCCACCGCCATGGGAGCGAGTGGATTGACGAGGCTGAACATCCGAATGCCGCCGTTCACGCCGCCGGTGCCGGTCGTCGCCGTGCCGCCTTGAATGTAAAGATAGCCGGCGCTATCTACGCTAACGGTATGGGCTCTCGCATTTGCAGCCGTCACACCCGGCCATAGAACCGAATGAAAACTCGCGCTATTTGGCAAACCGGAAAGATCCACCACTTGAATGCCGCTATATTGGTTGGGAGAAGTAGCCTCGCTGACGACATAGGCGACATTTTGAAAGGTTTTGATTTCACGCCATCGGGTTGGCCCCGGCCCCGGCACAAAAGCGGCTTCAACAGGATGGCGTGGATCCGTAATATTGACAATCGAAAGCCCGATGTCCGTGCCGAGCAGTGCATACTCGCGGCCCTGAGGATCGGTGTAGCCCCAAATATTGGAATACTCCTGATATTGATGCACATGGCTGAACAGCGTCAGGTTGTTATTTACTCCCGGCTGATATTGCGCGAAACCGGAAACGGCAAGCACGAACATAAACGAAGATAAAACGCGTAGCCAACGCATAGATTTCCTCCGCAAAACAAGTCAACTTTCATTGTGGGCACGAACATGCTTTTTTTTAATAGCGAGAAACACACGTGGGCTGATACGAAATCAAACCGGCAGGAGTTGCAATCTTTATGAACAAAGTCGCGGCGAGATCTGATCTGGCAAATTCTATGGCAAAAAATAGGGAAGAAATCAAAATACCCCGAGCGGGGCATGATGATTCGAATAAAAAGAGCAGCATGTCAGCCGCGTTCTGTGTCATTGCATGCCGGATTCGCTTCCTTTCGCCGGGGAGCCGGCGCACCCCAGCTCGCGCGCGAGGGTGATTGCGACATCTTTGCGATCATGCCGGATATTTGTGCCGATGACCTGGCCCAAATAATCGCAAGCGCGTTGGCGATCTTCTAAAATCAAACATGCTTTGGCGCAATAGAAATTTGCCATGCCCCAGTAGCCGTTTGGTTTTTTTTCAAAATCCTGCCGTTGGGAAAGAATCGTTTCCATTTTGCGCAACATAATTTGCACGCGGGGCCGGTCAAACTCGGGGAAAAACGGGCCGATCATGGTGGAATGCGAGGCTTTCAGCGTCGCCATCAATTCGTAAAGGCCGGCTTGCAAGAGCTCATCCGGGCTGAGGCCGCGTTCATCAATTTGCGCCAAAGCTTCCAAAGCCGGTTGAATTTGTTCTTCGCGCAGCAAACGCCCGGTTTCGTCTAAAAAACCCTGCCCGCTTTTGCCCATGAATTGCCCTTGTAAATCCCGGAAGGAATCTTGAGAGGGCTTGACCAAGGCATAATATTCGGGCAATTGATGCCGGTAAAATTTAAACCCGGCGAGGCCGCATAAAGACAAAGAGGCCACGACGACGACGAGCTTCAAGCGGCTCCAGAACGCCGTGACTTCTTTTTGCTCCACGACCACGGGTGGCGCCGGTTGCGCTTCCGCAAGCTCGGTTTTGCCGGAATCAAAAAACTTTGCCGCGGTTTTTTGCACAATCTCTGCGCAAAGCGCCAGCTCATTTTGCAAATGGCGGGCGCGCATGCGGCACAGCGAACATTCCTTCACATGAGCATGATGCTGATTCCACATCTGCCGGTCAGACGCCGGCAACGAAAATTGGACGTGTTTGGGCTTCGAATTGACGTACGAGAGGAGTTGCTCTTGCGAAAGGTGTGCGGTCTTGAGGTTTTTGTAGAGATATTTCCGGAGCCGCTCCGAAGTTTTCAGAATGTGCTGGCATTGGCGGCAACTGCGCACATGTGGATCAAAACGCTCGAGAAGATGGCCGGGAATTTCCAAATCGTTGCGCAACGCGATTTGCAGTTCCTCATGCTCGAGAGGGTTCAGTTTCGTCATTATACGCCTCCCCAGGCGGATTGAGAAAATTATATAATTTTTTCTTGGCCCGCATCAAATGCATGCGCACCGTGCTGGACTTTATATTCAGCATGACGGCGATATCGCTGGAGCGCAAGCCGTCCAAATAATACAGGCTAACGATGAAATTTTGCACTTTTGAGAGTTGCGTCAAAAACAGAGAAAAGTCAAGATGAGCGGCATAATCTATTTCCGCGATATCGATCTGCTCGCTTTTGGCTTTGATTTTTTCCAACTCCGTCTCATCCAAAAAATCTAAAAACTTGCTGTCGGAGTTTCGATACATCGCTGCGCGCCGGCCCACGAGGACGGGATACAACCAATGGCCCAAATCTTTGATTTCATCCAATTGCGACAAAAATTCGATCACGACTTCCTGCGCGAAATCTTTAGCCCGGTGCGGCCGGGGCAGATGCCGGGTACGAGCATAGTTGTGCGCGGCAAGAAAAATAAATTCACACAAGCGCTCGCGCGTTTGCTCGTTGCCGTTTTGCGCCTGAAGCAACAACGTTTTATCGCATAATTGTTTGTGAACTCCACCTGACTCACTTTCCCCGCCCATCCGTTTTCGGATAGAGTGCCACGCCTTTTTTGCCACCGTTGTCTCCTGCCTCGTTGTTGAAAAAGGCATTGTTCCTCAATTACAGGCATTGCGAAAGAAGCGGGGAGAAATGATTGATGTGCCGAACGTACTCTTCCTCTGCCAAAGATGCAAGCAAAAATTTGCAGAGGAGGTCACGTCGCATTTAGTCATTGCGGAAAACCGTAGTGCAGTCATCCTGACTGCAGGCAAGAGGCCTGCCCTAACCCATGACCGGCGAGATGGGTCTTGCATATCTCCTTAAAGTTTCAGAGATTCATTGGCGCTTTTGCCGAAGCACGCTTTTCAAATTAACAGCGCGGCCGGCGGTCTGTCGATTTATTTTTTTTGCAAAATGGGTTGATGCGTGATTCAGATTTCCACTCCTTCCGCTTTGCTCGAAAAAAAGCGGCTCAACGATGAAGAGAATCGTTTGTTATGCTCGGGCTGCACCCAATGTTGCGAATACGTTTGCCTGGAGATCGATCGCCCCACGAGCTTGAAAGACGTTGACCATCTGGTTTGGTATCTTGTGCATCGCGCGGTTTGGGTTTGGGTGGACGACGGCAATCGCTGGTACCTGCAGTTCAATACGCCGTGTGAAAAATTGGATGATGCCGGCCGGTGCTCGTGGTACACGCAACGCCCCCATATTTGCCGGGAGTACAAGCAAAGCGAATGCCCGCGCTATTCTCCCCTGCCCGCAGAAAAATTTCTTTTCAAAAACGCGGAAGATTTTTTGCAGTGGCTGGCGCAACATCGCAACCGGAAGATGCGCCGGTTGCATGAAAACTATTTGATGAAACGCGCCGCGCACCGGCAAACGAAACCGCTTTAGTAAAGAAGTTGGCGCAAAATCTCGAACCTAACGTTGTAGTATTAGCCAAATGAACGGAGTGCAAAACTTTAGTTTTGCACTGCTAAATTTTTCAATTTTTTAAGGAAAACCCCTTCATGCCTTTGGAACCGAAAAAGAAAGATTCCCACGCGCCCGTTTCTTTGATCGTCGAGATTAAAACTTCGGATGGCCGCGTGTGGGGCGTGTTAACCGCTACCGGCAAGCATTTTTCCTCCGGCTCGGTGGGATTTTATGCCAACGGCAAAATAGAAAATCCCGATTCCAACGAAAAATATCAAGTCGGCGCCAACATTACGCTCGTGGGCAGCAAGCCGTGATGTGATGCAAGTGGCAAGTGAGAAGTAGCAATTATCAATTGACCATTCACCATTCACAATTCATCATTGACAATTGACAATTCACCATTGTCAATTTGCCAATGGTCAATGGTGAATAGTTAATTCAAGAATTCAAGAGGTTTGGCAAAACTGTTGCACATGTTCGCGAAACGCTTCTTGCAAACGCCGCGTGATTGAACCCGGCTTGCCAGTACCCACTTCGTTTTGATCGATGTGCACGACCGGCGTGACTTCGCTCGAAGTCAATGTCAGAAAAACTTCATCCGCATGCCGGAGTTCAGCAAGTGAAAAGCTGCGTTCCGCAAATGGGAGCTCCAGCTTTTGACAGAGAGCAAGGACAACCTGACGCGTTATTCCGGCCAAAAGAATTGGCGCCTTCGGATGCGTGGTGACAACGTCATCGATCAGCGCAAACACATTGCTATGGCTGGCTTCGACGACGATGCCGTCACGCACGAAAATCGCTTCATCTGCGCCCGCTTCATGCGCCTGCTGATTCGCCAAAACGTTCGGCAAGAGATTCGTGGTCTTCAGATCACAGCGGCCCCAACGTAAATCCGGAACTGTGATCACGGCAATGCCTTTCTCCGCCCAGAGGTGATTGGGTTGCAAGGGATTCGTCGCAACAAAAACCGTGGGCGAGGCCGGTGTTGCCGGAAAAGCATGTTTGCGTGGTCGTGCAACACCGCGCGTCATTTGAAAATAAACCGTGGCTTCGGCTTCCGTGAGGCCGTTTTCATGCAGCAGCCGGGTCGCGATTTCAATCAAATCGTCGAATTGCTCGACTTGCAAACGCAAAGCGTTCAGCCCGTTTTGCAAGCGCCGCAAATGCGCTTCTTTTTCAAAAAGAAAACCGCGATAACTTCGCATCACTTCATACAAGCTATCGCCGAATAAAAAGCCGCGATCTTCGATGGAAATCGCGGCCTCTTCGTGCGGGATAAATTGGCCATTGAGATAGACGAACATGGCAAACTGATCGTGATCATGCGTTAGTCATGAGTTACCGGTTGTGAAAGATCAACCAGTCGATTATTATGGGCACAATAGATTTTCCCCGGTTCTATGTTGATCGTTGTGGTTATACCGAAAAAGCTTTGGTTTGTAATCCCTCCCGGGGCTGTCCATTCAGAAGGAAACCTTTTACGCGCTGGAGAAACAGCTCGTCTGGAGGTTGTGCCAGGTGCTTAAAAAGGTTCAGACTGTGAGAAAACGTCATTGCGAGCGGAGCGAAGCAATCCCGGTGTGCGTGCACGTATTGGAGTTAGAGATTGCTTCGCTCCGCTCGCAATGACAAATTCGAGTGTTTTCACACAGTCTGGTTCCTACTGAATGACGTGGGGTGTTACAAACTAACCCACGATCAGTATAAAATGTCATTTGTAAGGATCCTTATCGCTATTCTCCGCCTCATGTCAACCATCAGCGAGGGCAAGCCATGTCGTATTCATTTTTGATGCACGCTCTTGTGCGGCGGCGAAATGCCGTTCCAATTCTGCTGTTTGCTGCTGCGCTTGTCTGTTTGATGCCCGCCAGCATCAGCTTCGCCCAGGAACGCTCGTTAGCAAGCGAGACCGCCGTCACGGTTATCATTCAAAACAGCACGGCTGCTCCCGTGGAAATGATTTGGATCGATTTCGCCGGTCTGGAAAAAAGCTACGGTGTCATTCCGCCGGGAGAAAGCCGCGAACTGGGAACTTATGCCACGCACGTATGGCGCTTCAAGCAAAACGGGCAGATCCTAGGCGCCTATGTTGTCGGGCGCGCGCTGCAGCAATTCTACAACATTCTGACGACAAAAGCGAAAACTCTCGGTACATCAGATTTCGTGTGCGACGTGCAAGACCCGCGCATAAAATTTGATTCCCGCGGTTTCGTGCTGCCCTATCGTCACCTCTCGGTGTGGAGCAAGGAGGAAGTTTATGGTCTTGTCCATGCGCCGGAATTCTCCTTGGAGTTTGATGCGCAGTTTACAAATCCTAAGCAGCAGATGATCATCGCCTTCTCGCACAACAAGCTACCCTGGGGGCAGCCCGGTGCAGACGCTTTGACCGTCAGAGTTTCTCCCGGTGATCAAGACTTCTGGTTCCGCACCGGCTTTTATGAAAACTGGCTCGAAGCCGATTTGTATTATGGCGAGAGCGAAGAAGTCGTTCTTCTGAAGCAATGGCAGCATTTTGAGATACAACTGACGCGCAATAACGTCTTCGTTTTTGTTGAAGATGATACCATCGCCGCAGCGAGCCTGGAAAAAGCTACTTTCCCGCGCACCGGCTTCGTAGGCTTCATCGTTTATGGCGATCCCGAAATCGAACAGACGATGATTTCCTACCAAAACATCGTCCTGCACGGCATTCCCGGAGCGCAGGCTGCTGTTGCGGCTTTACAGCTTGCACCGGTTCCCGAAGATCGGCCGCCGGCCGAATCCGCCTCCCGCAATATTCGACCCGCGGGCAACACCAACACCAACACCAACACCAACACCAGCCTTTCTTCGCCCGGGCGTTATTACGCGCTGGTCATTGGGGTGCAGGAATATATCGATGATTCCCTCACTGACCTGGATTACCCGATTCAAGATGCTCAAAATGTAATCACCACGCTCACTTCCAATTATACTTTCGCTCCGGAAAATCTTACGTTTCTCAAAAATCCCACCAAGAACCAAATCACGGATGCCTTCGATCAGCTCGTCGAGAAGGCGACCGCCGAAGACAACTTGCTGATCTTCTTTGCCGGGCACGGTTACTGGGACGAGCGGCTGCAACAAGGCTTCTGGATGCCGGCGGACGCAAAGAAAGGCTTTCGTAGCAACTGGCTATCCAACGGCACAGTTCGCGATTACATTCAAGGCCTCAAAACCAAGCACACGCTGCTCATAACCGATGCCTGCTTCAGCGGCGGCATCTTCAAAACGCGCGCGGCGTTCAGCGGCGCGGACCGCGCCACCGAGGAGTTGTACAAAACGCCCAGCCGCAAAGCCATGACCAGCGGCGCGCTGAAGGAAGTGCCGGACAAAAGCGTGTTCATCAGTTATCTGATCAAAAGGCTGCAGGAGAATAGCGAGGCCTTTTTGCCCGCGCAGAAATTGTTCACCAGCCTGCGCGAGCCGGTGATCAACAACAGCCCTAACAGCCAGGTGCCGCAGTTCGGCGTCATTCGCGAAGCCGGCGACGAGGACGGCGAATTCATCTTCGTGCGAAAGAAATGAGTTTTTTTGCATGTGCAAAACAAATTTTTCCAACGGATAGAAAAACTCAACTGATTAAAAAATCCGTTGGGTTCTTCAATCCGTTGGAAATTTAAAACTCAGAATTTTTTCCTAACTTTTGCTGCGCTATGGCTTAATTCTTCCCTGTAAACTCCCGTTTCCACACTTCATATTTCCCCGCGTATTCACGCTTGAAATCATTCACGGTGAGGGCGAAACTCGCGCGTTGCTGTGCCGCGAGATTGCGGCCTTGAATTTCCAGCCGACCGGCGAGCGGCGGCACGTTGATCCAGCCTTTGTCAATCGCCACGGCTTTACCGTCCACCTGCGCCGAAGTTGCCGCAAAAAAATCCGGAACGCGCAGCAGCATGCGTCGCGGCGGCACCCGCCATAGATTTTGAAAAGCAATCGTCATTTTGTCCGCGCTCATGGTTGCCGAAAAACTATGTTTGCCAAACGCCGTGGCAACTTTCTCCACTTTCAGACTATCATTATTTTGCAACCATGCCGGTGAGACCGCTTCGAATAAGCGCAAATCACGGCCTTCTTCGCGCAAAATCAAGCTCTGCAATAAAATCAAAAGCTCGCCGGCCATGCCTTCCAAAGCGAAATTTTTATCTTGACTCTGCCGGTCGCCCCAGGGCTGGTAGCGGTCGCCGATCAACAAATGCGTGGCGCCGGTGTGCAGCAGCAGCGCATAAAAATCTTGCAAAGCCGCCTGGCTTTGCGTGTTTTGCAATGCCGACTGTGCGAGCCGCAAAGTCAAATCCGCATCCAGCCAGCGTGCGCTTTTCATGGCCAATCCTTCTTCAAATTGATTGCGCAAAGCCAGGGCCGCGGCGCTGACACGTTTGTCTGCGGGCGGCAGCAAATCTCCAGGATAGGCTGCAGCCACCAGCATGCGCTCCGCCGTTGGGCTTGCAGAAAACGCCGGGCTTTCCACATTTCTCTTGTCAAACAAATCCAAATACACGCGATATTTTTTCTCAAAGCTGTGGTACAGGCGCTCGGCCCATTTCTCCGCTTCCCGGTCACGCGCAAGATTGGCTAAAACTTGCGCATGCTTCAATCCGAGCAAAGCAATGGGCAGCTCGGGAATTTGGGCATCATTAGTGAGACGTACTTGCTCGCGGCGATCTTGTTGATAAAGCTCTTCCAACCAGCGCCGCAAAGGCGGCAGCGCTTGGCCGGCGAAGAGGCGATCACCCGTGACTTGCACGTGCTGATCCAAAGCCCACAATAACGTTCCCCAATCTCGCAACGAGAGGTTGAGCAAGCCCTCACTCTCGGAAGGGGCGAAATTTTGCAAGCGCAGCAGCAGGGATTGCAAAACTGCCCGGGCTAAATCATGATAGCCTGCGGCATCAAAAACACGCGCCGCAGCGCCCCACTGTGCAAAGGTAAAATCATGCCAGGGGTTTTCCGCTTCGCGCAGCGCGCCGGGCCCGAAAACGATCGCATGATAAATCAATTGCGCCCGCCAAAGCCGGTTGACTTTGTCTTCGGCAGTAAAAATGTTTGCGCCCTGCTGCAAAAAATTCTGCCAGAACCGCACGGCCTCTTCACGAGAACGATCGTAGTCGAACGTCAATTGCGCCTCTTGCACACGCTCGGAACGCAGCGGATTCTGCGGCACGCACAGGTTTACGCGTTGGGTCTCGCCGGGCGCGAGCGTGAATTGATACTCGATCATGCCGGTGAGACTTTCAGGCTGATGGGCCGCGCCTTGCGGCGGGAAGAGCACGCTGTGGGGCGCGATTGAAACCGCACACAATACTTCATCATCACGTTGCACGAATTTTCCATTCAGCCGGTAATGCCACAACGGATTGAACGCGAGGCGCGCGGGCAAACGCCCTTCTTCCGCGCCGCGAAAGCGCAATCCCACGGCAAAACGAGTGCTGCGCGCGGCGTTGGTGTGATTGCGCAAAGTGACTTGCAAATAATTCATTGCCGGTGGCGCCGAGGAATCCGCCCCCGGCAAGGCAAAAGCCTCGAAATGATAATCGATGCCTTCCTGCGTTTTTTGATAATTGACAATGGGAAGATCGCCTTGCACTAACGTTTTTTTATTGCACACCAGCGGCTGGGAAGAGGCGCCGCCATAAAACATCAATTCCACGGCGCCGGTGTAGAGCCCGCCTTCCGGCGTGATTTGCGCGGAAACGCCGTTTTCCAGCGTGCCGATAAAAGCCGAAGGCCGGGCGAAATAATCAAAAGGAGTTTCCTGGTCGATTGCCGGATCCGCCATCGCCGGCGCCCCCGGTTGCACGAGCGCTTGCAGCAAATTTCTAATGCCGGAGGGCTTCGCCAGCAAACCGCCGGGCTGCTCGCGGCCGTCCACGCGCAAGGCGAATATGTTGTCTTTGCCCGTTTGCGCGTGTGCCGTCAAATCAAAAACCGCGCGCCCGCTCTCCGGGTGATCGGAAAATTTGGCGGCGCTCAACGGCTTGCCGTTGAGCCAGGCCGCAAATTCGCCCGCAACCTCGTTCAAGCCTAACCACACCTTTTCGCCGCGCCAGGATTGCTCCGGCTTGAAATGCAAACGATACCAGGCCACGCCGCGATAACCGGCGAAGCCTTGCTGCTCCCAGGAGATTCCGGGCCGCAACGCGGCCCAGGCTTTGTCATCAAACGCCGGCTCCCACCATTTTTCCGCATCGCCTTGCAGCGCCGAATCCGCCCGGAACGCCCAAAGCTCCGGCAGCGCCAAAGATTTTTCCGGCAGCATTTGAAAGGTATCGATGTGAAAGCGCACGCGCTCTCCCGGGTCTAACGCAATGCCGCCCTTCCAACTCGGCGCTGCGATGCGCGGCAAATCGTTGTGGTCGAGCGTGAACAAATTGAGGATCTCGGACAAAACGATCTTTTGGCCGGCGGGATCTGCCACAAAATCCAAACGCACCAAATCTTCCGGCGTGGCGCCCGCGGGCATCGCGAGCGCGGTTTGGCGCACGAACGGCTTGGCGCCGCGAATCATCAAACGCGGCGACCATAAATGCGAGGCGTATTCACCGGTTTGCCGGCGATACTTTGCGGCAAAAAAACCGCCGCCTTCCGTGCTTGCAGTTTGCGGATGAGCGGCAAATTGAATGAAGAGATACTGGCGCAAGTCCGCGAGCCGCGTACTATCCGTGAGCATTTTTTCCGCGCGCTGCTCGCGCCGCGCTTCTTTGGCGCAGACGCGCCAGGTCCACGGCGCTTGCAACAGCAACCGTTCCCGCAAACCGCTGGTGGGCGTGGCCCAACGCGGCGGCAAAGCAAAACGCAGCTTGTTATTGAGCGTGTCGACCATCATGTTGTTCAATGTTGCCACTTGTAGCGCGGGTTGGCCGTTTTCAAATCCGCCGCGAAACGGCAGAATTTTGTGCCCCGCACCTTGATAGAAAGCGCGTTTGCGCGTCTTGCCGTCGGCCTCCAATTCGACGCGATAAACCCACTCAATGTCCGCGTATCGGCCCCACGCATGCAGCAAACCCACCGGCGGCGTGCCGCCCGATTCATTGCTGAAAACCGCGGTGTATTCGATCGTTTGCAAGCGGCGCGCTTCGCCCGGCGCCTCGCGCCAGCGCGCGTCATACGCCAACAGCAAAGGCAGGTCGGAATAACGCATTTCTTCCCGGCCAAAAATAATCGGCGCATGCGCAAAAATCGCATATTGCGGATGATTCTCTTCATAAGCATCGAGGCGCACATTCACCAGCTTGATTTCGACCGGCGCAGTATCCGCACGCAAAATTTCCAACGTGTGCCCGCCGGGCATCACCAGGCCCAAATGAATTTCATATTGATGAAACTCGCGGCCCAAATACGTGACCAGGTGCGAGCACAACCGGCCGTCCATGGCCACGCTGAGCGTCGCCGCCGAATGCACGGTGTTTTCCCAATCCGTTTGGGATGAAATTTGGAGCACGGCCACCAAATGCGCCGGCTTCTGCATTGCCACATCAAATTGCCAGCCCTCGTCAATCACCACCGTGCGCGCATTCAGCGGCTTTGACCAACTGGGCGGATCGAGTGTTTGGGCGGAACCAATGACCGGCAGGCAAAAAATTGCTAGGGCAAGACGCATAAAACGCATGGTTTTTTTTTCTCCGCTTCGGGGGTTGGAAAAGCAAGCAAGCTGGCAGCGTTGGATCAGTCAAAAGATGGGAAAAAAGCTGGAGAGATTTCTGGCTTAGGGCAATATGCTTTCTTCCGGAAATAAGGGCACCTCAGGAGAAGCATGGGCGCGCGCAGTTGAACGCCGGGCAGCAAGATGGGAGGAACGCGGCGCGCCTTCTTTTTTCTTGGCGGCAACCGCGCGGGTGTGAGCCGCCGCGGCGGGCGGGGCTTGATCGAGAAATTCCAGCAGCTCTTGCAAGCCTTTTTTAATTTCGAAAATCGCGTCCTCACGGCGCATGCGCTCGAACGACAAATCCATTTGCTGGCCGTTCTTCTTCAGGGCCTCCATGCGCTGCCGCGCGCCCTCGATCGTGTATTTTTCTTCATACAACAAGCGCTTGATCAAAAAAATAAGCTTGAGGTCTTCCAATACATATTCGCGCATGCCGCCGCTGCTCTTCGCCGGCCGCAGCTCTGCAAATTCCGTTTCCCAAAAACGCAGAACATAGGCCTTCAGCCCGGTGATCTGGCTCGTTTCTTTGATGGAATAGCTTTGCTTTTTAATTCTATGATTGGACATGGCGTATGAAATAAGAACGGCGTTCTGGCAAATCGATTCTGCTGCTCGCCGGGGGATGCCCGGGGCTTTAATAGCAGCAGGCGGTTAAACGGATACCACCGCGAAAAAATCTAACGATCTGCTGTTAAAAAATCAAGTGAATACCTTAAAAATTCCTTTGTAATTTTGCCCCATTTGCGTAGCTTCAGCGCCTGCTGTTCAGCCGATTAGAAGTGATCACTGGCCGTTAAGTCTAATGTCATTACATTACAGCGTTCTTTGTTTGTGTGAAGAGACCCCTCTATTTATGTCATTCTGAAAGAATTTTTTTGAGCATCAAGATGACACTTTGAAATTAAAGTTTTGTCAAGCCCGCATTTGAGTAACGCAGCTTGGTTTTGTCAAAACGATTAAATCAGGAGACGGTAATGATCATCAATAAGCCCTCAATCCTTTCATTCTCAAGAGCCGGAGTTTTGGCATTATTCCTCTCTTCTTGCCAGCAGCAATCTCCACCTCCTCAAAAAAATAGTGAAGCGTCAAACGCGAGCATACAGGAAGGTCCAAGCCTTACACCGGCGCAACAAACGATGGTTGAAATGTGGGATAAGCATACGGCTTCTGAGTTTGAGAGCAAAAGCCTCGAGGCCACGATGGCGACGATGACGGCCTCACCCTACGTCAACCATATCCCGGTGATGACCGGCGGCAGAGGACGGGAAGAAGTCAAACATTTTTATAGCACATATTTCATTCCGGCGCAACCTAACGATGTCGAGATTGTCCCGGTCTCGCGCACCGTCGGGCACGATCGCATCGTGGACGAACTCATTTACAAATTTACCCATACGATCGACATGCCCTGGTTACTCCCCGGCATTCCGCCCACGGGCAAACGCGCGGAATTGGCCATCGTGGTGGTGGTCCAGTTTCAGGACGGCAAGATCGCCCATGAACACATTTACTGGGATCAAGCTTCCCTGCTGGTGCAACTCGGTTTAATTGACGGCACAACTTTGCCGGCTGCAGGCGTCGAAGTTGCGCGCAAGCTTCAGGACCCGAACTTGCCGTCGAACGAGTTGATCAAACGCATGGGCAACATAAATAAGTGAATGGCTCTAGGAAACTGCCTCGCGAGTTCTATACCCGTGCGAAGGTCTTGGCCGTGGCGCGCCAATTACTGGGCCGGTTGCTGGTCGTGCCGGCCCAAAACGGAACACGCGTTTCGGGAATCATTGTCGAAACCGAAGCCTATCGTGGCCCGCAGGACCGTGCCTCACATGCCTATGCCGGTCGTCGCACGAAGCGAACGGAGACGATGTACCGGATCGGCGGCACAGTTTACGTCTATTTCGTCTATGGCATGTATAACCAGTTCAACGTGGTGACTAACGTCGAAGGGATCCCTCACGCCGTGCTGATTCGAGCGCTTGCGCCGGTCGAAGGAATCGATCTGATGCGAAAACGCCGGCCGGGACAGTCGGATCACAATCTGACGAACGGACCGGGGAAGCTCTGCATCGCATTGGCAATCGATCGTAAACTCGATCGCGCCGATCTGCTGGGCAAACGCGTTTGGATAGAAGAGGGTGAAAAGCGAATTTCGCCTTCGGCGATTGCCTGCGGGCCTCGCATCGGCATTGACTATGCGGAAGAGTGGCGGCATAAACCCTGGCGCTTCTGGATCAGGAACAATCCTTTCATAAGCCGTTCATGAGGCGCAATCATCGTCGTTGCGAGCGCAGCGAAGCAATCTCACGCGTTGAATCAAGAGATTGCTTCGTCGCTGCGCTTCTCGCAATGACAGAAGCCTCTTACTGAACAAAAATTAAAACATTATCGTCCATGCCCCAAAACCTCAGCTGCCTGCTTTTGTTCTTTGCCGCTACTTTTTTGTTTCTCTTCACCGGTTGCTCCAAAGATTCCAGCACTCCTATGTCGCCGGAAAATGAAACGCCGCCGGATGCCTTCACTCAAAATGCCCGTTTGGGCCGGGGCCTGAATTTGGGCAATGCCCTGGAAGCCCCGAATGAGGGCGAATGGGGCGTGACGCTTCGCAGCGAGTATTTTGATTGGATCAAAAGCGCGGGCTTCAATTCGGTGCGCATTCCCATCCGCTGGTCGGCGCATACGGCGGCCAATGCTCCCTACCTTCTCGACACAAATTTTCTGGCGCAAGTGGATTGGGCCATCGCGCAAGCGCTTGCGAGAAATCTCGCGGTGGTGATCAACATGCATCATTACGAAGAAATCATGCAAAATCCTGCGGCGGAGAAGGCGAAGTTTCTTTCGTTGTGGGAACAATTGGCCAATCATTATCGCACACAATCGAGCGCCGTTTTCTTTGAATTGCTCAACGAACCGAATGCCAATCTCACTCCCGTTTTGTGGAATCAAAATTTGCAGGAAGCGCTCGCCCTCATTCGGCAGACAAATCCGGCAAGAACGGTCATTGTGGGACCGGGCAACTGGTATAACATTTTCTCTCTGAATAGTCTCGTGCTGCCGGCAGACGACGAGAATCTCATCGTGGCCGTGCATTATTATAATCCCTTCAGCTTCACGCATCAAGGCGCGGAATGGGTTCCCGGCAGCAATGCCTGGTTGGGCACGCAGTGGGCGGGTACTTTGGCAGAACAACAAGCCGTTCAACGCGAGTTTGCACAAGCGGCTAATTGGAGCGCGGCGCATAACCGGCCGATGAACCTCGGCGAATTTGGCGCATATAGCAAAGCGGACATGGATTCACGCGCGCGTTGGACTGCTTTCGTGGCGCGCACGGCCGAAGCCCACAACATGAGCTGGCATTACTGGGAATTTATTTCGGGCTTCGGCGTTTATAACGCTGCGGCGCGTGATTGGAATTATGGCTTACTCAATGCGCTTGTCCCGAGGACTTTCGCCCAAAGAAATTCATTCGAGCCGGCGGTCGCGAATTAGGCGATGAGTTCGTCAAACTCACACGACAACCGTATTCTTTGCGTGCGTTTTTGTTTTTGGTCGTGGCTTGTCCACGTTGGGTTGCAGCCTATCTGAAAATCCGGGGCAGCGCTTTCCATATGATGGTTCCCAAAGAAAAAAAGCTAATGGCGCGCTGTCGCGCGTGTTCGCGGCGGGAATCTGCCGGCGCTTGGACCCGGCGGCGGAAACTGCGTAACGTGTCGTGTAAATATACTCCGCGCCGATGAAAAACGAATAAATCGGAACCGGAGCTTTCTGCATTTGTTTTCGCACAACTCAATTCCTGCCCCAAAGTGGAAACGCTGCGATACCCCAACTCCCGCGCACAATCCAGAACTTTTTGATTGCCCCGGCCAAACGGCAGAGAAAGATGCACGATTGAAATTTGCAAATGCTCTTCCAAAATTTTTTTGGACTGGTGCAAATCCTCGTGCAATTCCCGCGCGCTCAAACCGGGCAGATACGCATGCCGCATCGAATGGCTGCCGATTTCCCAACCGGCAGCGCTCAACTCACGCAGCTCGCTCCAATGCAAATGCTCGTGCCGGCGTCCAAAGAGATTATAATCCCAGCGATTCTGTTTGCCGATATATTCCACCACGGGAAAAACCGTTGCGGCAAAATTGAACTGCTGTAGAATGGGCAGAACCCGCGGCAGGAGCGCGCGGTAGCCGTCATCAAAAGTAATGACGATTGCACGCGCGGGTGCGCCCTTTTGAGAAGAAAGACAATCGGAGAGCGCGCACGTGTGGTAGCCGTTTTCCGCGAGCCATTGTATTTGCCGCTGGAATTGGCGTGGTGTGATCCAGGTGACGCCGAAATCGAAACGGGAATCGACGAGATGATATGCCAGTATGGGGGGAAGCATTGGGCTTAATGCGTGAGGCGTAATTTGGTAATGCGTAAAAAATCTGGTTCAAAATGGCCCGAAAGCAATGGCGTGTGCGATCAACAAGGCGACCAATCCGGTGGCGAGCCATAGGCCTAACAGCGGCAAAAGCCAGCGCGCCCAAATGTGCCAGGGAATGCCGATGAGTGCGAGCCCGGCCATGAAATAGCCTTGCGTCGGCGTAAACACGTTGGTGAAGCCGTCACCGAATTGATAAGCCAGCACCATCGTCTGCCGCGTGACGCCTACCAAATCCGCCAGCGGCGCCATGATGGGAATCGAAAGCGCGGCCTGCCCGCTGCCGGAAGCGATGAGAAAATTCAGCAGAACTTGAATCACATAAATGCCGAGCACGCTGAGCGTCGAGGGCAATTCTTGCACCAGTGCCGCCAGCTTGAACATGATGGTGTCGATGACTTGCGCTTGCGTCAGCACCACGAGAATGGCGCGCGCCAATCCCACGACCAATGCGCCGCCGGTGAGTGCAGCCGCGCCGCTGATGAATTTTTCTGCGGTTTCATTGAGAGATAATCCTCCTACCGGCCCGGCAATCGCGGCCAGAGCGAAGAACAGCGCCGATAGCTCGGCAATTCCCCACTGCCATTTCATCGTTCCCACCACGAGAATGATCAAACAAAGCAAAAACAAAAGCAGCGCCAATATTTGCCGTCGTGATAAAGAAGAGGAAACGGCGCCGGGAGCGAGCACCGGCCGTTGTTGATCGAGATCAAATGCCGGGCTGGTTTCGGGCGCACGTTTGACGCGTTGAGCGTAGCGGGTGATGAACACGACGGTGATCAAGCTCATGACTAACCACACCACGCTGCGAAACGCTTTGCCGGAAAAAAGCGGCAGTCCGGCCATCTCCTGCGCCACACCGACGGTGAAGGGATTCAAGAACGCCGCAGAAAATCCTGCATTGGCGCCGGCGAGGGCTATAGCCCCGCCGGTGATCGAATCATATCCCAACGAACGGCTCAACAAAACCAATGCCGGCAAAAAGGGCAGCGTTTCTTCCGCCATGCCGAAGGTGCCACCGCCGAGCGCGAATAAAAAAGTCAATCCCGGCACCAGGGCTTTCTCGAATTTACCTGCATGCTTTATGATTTGGTGAATGCCGGTCTCGATTGCACCCGTGCCCGCAATCACGCCGAACGTGCCGCCGACGATGAAAATATAAAAAACGATATGCGCGACTTCCATCAAGCCGGTGGGAAAAGCCATAAAAACGTCTTCGACGCCGGCGGGGTTGGGATCGACATGATGATAGGAATCGGGCACGACAACTTGCCGGGCTTCTTTTTCGATGCGATCATAAATGCCGGCGGGGAGGAAATGAGTCGAGGCTGCGGCCAGCACAAGCAGGCTGAAGAGCAGAACGTAAGTGTGGGGAACACGCAACTAATTCATCCCTCCCTTCCAACTTCTGATTGCTATGCTTTCAAAATCTCTTCCAACGGCGTATACGGCAAATCGAACGTCTCGGCCACGCCCTTGTAAGTAACTTTGCCGTGTGCGATGTTCACGCCTTTGCCCAAAGCCGGCGAAGCTTTCACGCAGGCGGGGTAACCCAAATCTGCAATCTTGAGGGCATAAGGCAGCGTCGCATTGGTGAGCGCAAAAGTGGAAGTCATGGGCACGGCGCCCGGCATGTTGGCGACGCCGTAGTGCACCACGCCGTCAACTTCGTAAGTGGGATTTTCATGCGTGGTCGCACGGATGGTCTCAACGCAGCCGCCCTGATCGACCGCAACGTCGACAATCACCGAGCTGCGCTTCATCAGTTTGAGCATGTCGCGCGTGACCAAATGCGGCGCTTTGGCCCCGGGAATCAATACGGCGCCGACGACGAGATCAGCCTGCGAAATCGCTTTGCGAATGTTGGCGGGGTTTGACATCACGGTGATGACGTTCTTGGGCATAACGTCATCGAGATAACGCATGCGATCCAGGCTCACGTCGAGAATCGTCACACGCGCGCCCAAGCCCGCGGCGATTTTCGCGGCGTTCGTGCCGACGATGCCGCCGCCGATGATCACCACGTTGGCCGGCTCCACGCCCGGCACGCCGCCGAGCAAAATGCCGATGCCGCCGTACAATTTTTCCAGGCAGCGCGCGCCTTCTTGAATGGATAGCCGGCCCGCGACTTCGCTCATCGGAATCAACAGCGGCAAAGAGCGATCGGGCAGCTCCACGGTTTCATAAGCAAGAGCAACGCATTTGGATTTGATCACGGCTTCGGTAAGCTCGCGGGAGGCCGCGAAATGAAAATAAGTAAAAACGATCTGTCCTTCGCGCAACCACGGATATTCCGCCGGCAGCGGCTCTTTAACTTTGAGGATCATGTCCGCGCCGCCGTAAATCTCAGCCGGATGAGCAACGATCTTCGCGCCCGCGCGCCGGTAATCTTCATCTTTGAAACCGCTGCCCACGCCCGCGTCTTTTTCCACCATCACCTCATGGCCGCCGCCGCGCAATTGTTCCACGCCCACAGGAATCAAGGCAACGCGATTTTCATTGGCTTTGATTTCTTTCGGAACACCGACTCGCATACATCCTCCCGTCTCAGGGTTCACTGCCAGTTCGCTGTCTGATTATCAAGAAGCCGGCCTTGCCTCACTTTCTTTCCTGACGTTGAGCTTGACACTTTTATAGTAACCTGAAAAACTGAAAAGGTCAATCTGAAATTGACGTGTGCATCAAACTGGAGTGCAAAGCTTCAGCTTTGCAATGCTGAAGCATTGCACTCCGATCATTCCGGCTCGTCCGCAGCTTCATCTTTCGAAGGCCGGATCACCGTCAACGTCAATTGATCGAGCTCGAACAAATCTGCTGCGAGCTGTTGAATGCCTGCGGAAGTGACTTGCGCGATGCCCTCCAAAACTTCGTCGAGCGAATAGTAACGGCTCAAATAAATCTCCATATTGGCCAGCCGGTTCATGCGGCTGCTGGTGCTTTCCAAACCCAGCATCAGGCTGCCTTTGAGCTGATTTTTCGTACGCCCTAATTCGTTTGCCGGAATGGGTTCATCGCGCAAACGGCGAATTTCTTCTTTCAACAAACTGACCGCTTGCGTTTCGCGCTCGGGATCGGTGCCGAGGTACGTGCCGAAAATGCCGGTGTCGTACATGAAATCGTGGAAGGAATAAATGGAGTACGCCAGGCCGTGGCGTTCGCGAATGTTTTGAAACAAGCGCGAGCTCATGCCGCCGCCGAAAAGCGTGTTCATGGTGAGAAAATGAAATTTACGCTGGTCTTCGAAGCGCAGCGCGCGCGTGCCCAGGCAAATGTGCGTCTGCGAACCGACGTCTTCCTTGATGCTGTGCAAATTGCGCTCGCACGAAGGCGCAACCAGCAGATGCTCGCTGGTTTCGGGCAGCGCTGCGAGCCGGCCTTGCAATAACGCCAGCAATTCTTCATGATCCACGTTGCCGGCAGCGGCGATCACCAGGCGATTCTGCGCGTAATGCCGGCGCATGTAGTCGAGGAGCTGGCCGCGCGTGAAGCTGGAAACCGTCTCGCGCGTGCCTAACGTGGAAGTGCCCAGCGCATGGGAAGGAAAAAGGTCGTGATAAAAAAGCTCGTGAATCAAATCTTCCGGCGTATCGTCGACCGCATTGATTTCTTCGATCACCACTGATTTTTCTTTGGCGATCTCCTGCTGGTCGAACAACGAGCCGGTGAGCAAATCACACACGATCTCGACGGCGATCGGAAGATGCTCGTCAAGATGGTGGGCATAATAGCAGGTGGCTTCTTTTCCGGTGAAGGCATTGAGGTGGCCGCCGACCGCTTCCAAGCTTTCTGCGATTTCCGCAGCGGTGTGGCGGGCCGTGCCTTTGAACAACATATGCTCGATGAAATGCGAAATGCCGTTTTCCTCCGGCAATTCGTCGCGCGTGCCTGCTTCCACCCAAAAGCCCAAGGCCACGGAACGGACCTGCGGAATCCATTCCGACACCACGCGCACGCCCCCGGGCAAAACCGTTTTTTGAAATTGCGAATGTTGGTCCACGAAATCCCGTACGTTAATTTACCATTTTGGAATCTATTTCGGCAACAACGATTTGCGGCTCAAGCGCAATTTGCCGTCGTCGCCGACTTCGATCAATTCGACCGTGACTTCGTCGCCCATTTTGAACACGTCTTCGACGCGATTGATGCGGCGATTATCGATCTGTGAAATGTGCAACAAGCCTTCACGGCCCGGCAAAATTTCAACGAATGCGCCGAATTCTTTGATGCCTTTTATAATCCCTTTGTAAATCTTGCCGACTTCCGGCACGGCCACCATGTTGGAAATGATCTCCGCAGCTTTTTCACACGCGGCCGCATCGGCGGAAGCGATGGTCACCACGCCGTCGTCATTGATGTCGATGGTCGTGCCCGTGCGCTCGGTAATATCGCGAATGGTTTTGCCGCCCGGCCCGATGATCAAACCGATGCAATCGGTCGGCACTTTCACCGTGATAATGCGCGGCGCATACTGCGAAAGCTCCGGACGATGCGTGCTGAGTGCCGCATTCATGACGTTGAGAATTTGCATGCGTGCAACCCGCGCGCGCTCCAGCGCCTCGGCCATGATTTCATGCGACAGACCTTTGATCTTGATGTCCATCTGAAACGCGGTGATGCCTTTGCTCGTGCCCGCAACTTTGAAATCCATATCGCCGAGATGATCTTCATCGCCGAGAATATCGGTGAGCACCACCGTGCTGTTGCCGTCTTTGATCAAACCCATTGCAATGCCGGCCACCGCAGCTTTGATCGGCACGCCCGCATCCATCAACGCCAGCGAGCCGGAACACACCGTCGCCATCGAAGACGAGCCGTTGGATTCGAAAATCTCCGAAACTACGCGCACCGTATACGGAAAAATCGTTTCATTCGGCATGACCGCTTTGAGCGCTCGTTCGGCCAAATTACCATGACCGATCTCGCGCCGGCCGGGACCGCGCGCCGGACGAATCTCGCCCACGCTGTACGGCGGAAAATTATAATGCAGCATGTAGCTTTTGTAAAATTCCCCTTCGAGCTCGTCCATCTTTTGTTCGTCGATCTTTGTGCCCAGCGTGATCGCAGCGAGCGCTTGCGTCTGCCCGCGCGTGAACAGGCAGGTGCCATGCACTCGCGGCAACACGCCCACTTCGCATGTAATCGGGCGAACGCCGTGCGGATCGCGGCCATCCAGGCGGCGGTTTTGTTTCACAATCATCGCGCGCACCAGCTCTTTTTCAAGCCGCTGAATGATTTCATCCGCAGCCTTTTCGCTCTCGGGAAAATCCGTTTGCAGCGCTGCAATCGTGGTTTTGTAAAATTCTTTGACCTGGGTGCGGCGCGTCTGCTTGTCCGCTTCGCGAAACAATTCTGTGAGCCGGGCCGTCATCATTTCGCGCACGCGTTTTTCCAGGCCTGCTGGAAACGTGGACGGAGTGACGGCGCGCTTGGGTTTGGCCGTTTCCGCCGCCACGGCTTTTTGTAATTGAATCAAGGCGCGCGCGGATTGTTGTGCAAAAGCCAAAGCCGCAACCATATCGGCTTCGCTGATTTCCTGCGCCTCACCCTCCACCATCATGATCGAATCTTCAGTAGCCGCAACAATCAAATCCATGTCGCTGCCTTTCAACTCCTCACGCGAGGGATTGGCCACGAATTGGCCGTTCGCGCGGCCCACACGAATGCCGGCAACCGGTCCGGCCCAGGGAATACCGGACAGCAGCATCACCATCGAAGCCGCAGTGAGACCCAAGACATCAGGATCATTTTCCTTGTCCGCAGACAAAATCGAAATCATCACTTGCACTTCATTCCGGTAATCATCTGCAAACAGCGGGCGGAGAGAACGATCGATCAAACGCGCGGATAAAACTTCGCCGTCGCTGGGCTTGCCTTCGCGTTTGAAAAAGCCGCCGGGAATTTTGCCGGCGGCATAAGCTTTTTTCCGGTAATCAACCGACAATGGAAAAAAATCCTGGTCCGGCGCTGCTTCTTCCGCGCCCACCACCGTCGCCATGACGATGGTTTCGCCAAACTGCACCCAGCAAGCGCCGTCGGCCTGCCGCGCCACGCGATTGGTTTCAATCGCGAATTTTTTGCCGTTCAATTCCGTCTCTTTCCGACAAATCATTTACAAAAACTCCTTCACTCTATCAGTTCGCTCAATTTCACAAGCACGCGATCGGCTTCTTCTTTTTTCAACAACATGATCGTTGCCTTGCCGGCAGCTTTGGCGAAAACGTGATCTTCTTTCACATTGCCCAGCAGCACTTGAGCCAGTTCTGCGCCTTTTTCCTTCACGATAATGCGGGCGCGTGGATTATCAAGACCATAAACTGCAAGATTGCCGGCCTGTTCGTAGGCAAAAGCCGCGGCCTGCAATCCTGCCAATGTACTGGTTATGTTTGAAACTTGCCAGTTTTTTGCTTTTTTATTTTGCGGCGAAGTCACCTGCCATTGGCCCGCCGTATCCTTCTCGCAAACAATCGTGAGGTCTGGATATTGCAACCTCACATAGTCGGCGCGAGAACTTTCGAAACTAGCCAATCTTTTATCGCGCAAGTCCATCAACTTGACATTCAGATCTTTCACCAAGCTCGAATCCACCAAAAAAACCTGAGGCCTGGCCGGATCATGCGCATAGTAACCCTGCTCGGTTTTCTTTCCGAATCGAATGATTTTCTGCGCAGCGTTATCGCTGAGGACGAGGCGAAATTCATAGCCGGGTTTGTCCAAGCCATATTTTTTCGGATCATCCAAATTTTCAGCAACGAACTGCGTCACCGTGCTGTAACTCATGCGGCTCAGAATCTGCGCGATTCTGGTTTCATCGGCTTCGGCTTCGAGCGGATAAACCAGCTTCCACTTGCCCGCTTCTTTTCGCATCTCGAAGCGGCCGCCGGGCAATTTAAATGACAACCGTTTGGCCTGATCGCTTTCGAATTTCAGCAAGCTTTTGTCGCGCCATTCTTCCAGCGATTTGTCTGAATTATTTAGCAGCGCGATCTCGGTCAACACCACTTCGGGCTTGCCGTTCACACGCGCATAAACGTAGGATTCGGTGGTATTTTTATCGCCAAAATAAACCGTGTCACGCTTGCCCTGATGCGTAATCACAATCTGTCTGTGGGCGGGCGCAAGGCCGTAGGTTACAAATGTATTCGCATCCTGTGTAATCTCGCGCTCGCGCTTGGCCGATTCGAAGCGATCCAATAAAGCATTCACCGTGCTTTCATCCGCCGGATATTTGATCGGCTGCACGATCTGCCATTTGCCCGCTTCTTTTTTAAACTCAATGCCCGCTGGTTGCAATGAAAACGCCGTAACCGAATCCGCCTCGAGCGTCAAGAATTTTTTGGCAGCCTCTGCGCTTTTTTGGCGTTTCTCTCCGCCTTTGATTTCATAAAAATAAACAAATCCCGCCAGCGCGAGCAGAAACAATGCGAGGAGGAGATTTGTAGTGAATTTCATTTATTGCTTACTCCGTTTAAGCAAGAGAATCGTCCGGGCGCTTACACTCCTCAGAACTAATCAATTTTTTGCCATTCAGAAGCAATCTTTTCACATCTTATTACTCAGCTTTTGCGTAAGCTCCCAATAACAATCATCGATCTTATAATCTTCGAAAATAGCTAAGGCCTGCTTCTCAAAGGTCGATAGTTCACGGTTAGCCATTACAAGAAGATAACCAAAGTATCTATCTTCCTTTTGAAGTTTTAGCGCAAGTGCACTTTCAAAACCGGGAGTTTCTTCTAACGAGCAAAGTTGAGCTGCATTTTCTTCGTAAAAATGTAATTGTTTTTCCACTGCAAGTCGTTGATCAATCCTTGGTATCAATTTGCTTTTGACAATTTGCATGTCAACGGTAGAGTCCGACTCCTCAACAAAATTGCCATCGACATGTTTAATAACACATGCATTAAAGTTCCAACAGTCTCGAATGACTCTAATAATTCTTCCTGCCAATTCATTGTAGTTAGTTATCAAATTAATCCCATTATGAATGTGATCCAGATATCGAAGAGTCAAGATAACTTGAAGAAGAAGCTGTCGAAATAAGAAATTTTTCATTGAATCATCGATTTTTTTGTTCTCTATTTCTTGTAGAATTGCTTTTTCAGAAACTATCTTGACAAAATCCAAAACATTATCAAGAAAGGCCGATTTAGTCTTATGAAATAACCCGATAAAACCCAGATACTCGCCGTTCAAGGATATAGGCAATAGCTTTAGGTGTTTGAACTGGATGGTATGATACTTGTCATCTAGTTTTCTATCTTCTATCTCCGCTTTTTTTGAATATTGGATCGAATAAGTATCGTTTAAAAGCAAAAACAATGAAATAGTGCTTGAAGGGTCTTTTCGACATAACTCATGATAAAGTTTGTAGTCGTGATGAGTCAGGGAGAGGGTAGCTTTTTGATTGTGATAATATGTTTGCCTATACGTTGGTTTCAAGCTTTTTTCAAACAAGCAAATTAAGCCTGCCTGATAATTGAAATCTTCACACAACAAGGCAAGCAGCTCTCGGCCGAATTGAAGAAATGACCCGCGCTCCAACGCCGGGTCAGCAAGATTTTCTAATTTAGGCGTCGCAAGATCATTCAAAAGATCGTCAACCTTGCTTTCAAGTGCATGACGTACTTTATAAGCCGTCGAAAGTTGGCCTATATAAATTCCGACTAAAGTTGTAGCAGCGAAAAACAGAGATGCTCTAAACCACCAAAAGTAATCCCATCCTAAAAGTGCGGTTATTGTAGTTACTGTGATGCTGAGAAGCAGAAGTAGCGTAAAGACATTTCTTTTTTGTACGAATCGTTCTACCATTTTGGCACCCATTAGCTTAAGCACTCAACATTTGCTTAATTCACTTTCTCCACCTATAAATCACCACCGCCGCCAAAAAGGAAGCCAGCGGCAGAAAAAATACACTCATCAGCAATATCATCTTCGAGCCTGCGGCAGTGAGATTGAGGTGACGGTCTTCCGGGTCTTTGGGCCGGATGGAAATTAGATCTTTCTCCGCCGCCAGCCAGCAGCACATTCAAGCAAACGCTCGAGCGCTGCACGGCTCGTTTTCATGCGCTTTGTCATTGCCGTTTTGGTAATGTTGGATGATCCCATCAACTGCAATATTTGAAAAGCAATGACGCGCTTGACTGCTACTGCTTCTGCTTCGGCAAGCAAGCCTTCCTCCTCGAGAAATTCATCAAAATTGCTGCCAACATGTTTTTTATTCATGATCGACTCCTAACTTGCAATAGCGTTGTTTTGCGAGACGGAAATCACTTGCAGGTGTTTTCTGAGATTTCTTGAGCTGTTTGAAATTACTAATCGTCCAAACACTCGGTGCTTATCGCTTCGGCGATTGCTTCTCTGGTAATTCTTCCTCGCCATTCTTCGGTAATCGTTTCCCATGCCAACCCTTCAACGACTTGTTCGAGCACATCAGCGACCAAAATTCGCGTGCCTCGAAAGGTCGGTTTGCCGTGGCAAATTTCCGGGTCGGAAACAATATATCTGCCTATAGTTTACGATTCATACGAGCCCTTCCTAAATAAATATGATCCGTCAAATCTTTCTGTTCCGACTAATCTAACAAAAAAGCTGAAATATGCAATCCGCCCTTTTATTCGTGCCGGCGATCTTCGTCGCTCTGCGTCCAATGGCGCAAAGCGCCAAGAATGCGTTACCACGTAAAACGTCGTAACGAGAACAAATTACTTTCGCCTCCTATAAATCACCACCGCCGCCAGAAACGAAGCCAGCGGCAGCAAAAACACGCTCACCAACAATATCATCTTCGAGCCTACGGCGGTGAGGTTGAGGCGGCGGTCTTCAGGATCCTTTGGGCGGATGGAAATTAAATCTTCCTCTTCTGCCAGCCAACTCAACGCATTCATGAACAAATCGCCGTTCTTTTGAAAAGCAAACAAATAGTTCGCGGCAAAATCCGAATCGCCGAAAATCACCAAACGGCTTTTCTTCTCGCCGCTGTCGCTTTCCACGCCGGCGGCATGCTCGGAAATCCGGCGCGTGGCGGCAACGGCAACCGGCACCGGGCCGCGCACCTCGGTATTTTCATTGAATTGCACCCGGCCTTGTTTAATTTCAGTGGCATCGATTTCTGCCCAACTATTCGGCCCGGTTTGGGCAAAGGCGGTGGCTTCGACACCGGCGGGCGGCGAATCGGAAACAGACAGTGAACGCGCCTCGGGATATGCCGTCATGAAGGCGAAATCCTTGGTGATAGCATGATCGGCATACTCGGACACCACCGGCATATTGGGCCCGCCGCCAAACAAGCGGCCGACGCCGGAAAAATCGACAATCAAATCATTGCCAACCGTAACGCCCCATTCCGAAACGATCTCGCTAAAAGCAGGCGCATGAGGATCCGTGAGAATGTACATGGCGCCGCCGGTGTTGAGATAGTTTTTTACGGCCTCGATTTCGGGAGCTAAAAACGGAGTTTGCGCCCCGGCAATCACCAACACGGCGCAATCATCAGGCACACGATTGCTGTCCAGCAGCGCCACCGTGCCCAGCTCATAATTTTTTTCTTGAATCACGGCCTTGGCCGCACTCAAGCCCAAACGCTCTGCGCTGTCGAGACTTTTTTCGCCGTGATTGATGGTGAAATAAATTTTCTTCTGCGTATCGCGAGTGACTTTGATCATGGCGTTGGTGAGATCGCCCTCGTCCTGGCCGGTGATTTTTTCGTTTTTCCCTCCATACGAAACGACGGTCGTGCTGTACGCCGTAATGCCAAACTCCCGCACCAAATCCGGCTTCTTGTCGGGATCGATAAACTCATACTTGAATTTCGGCGTGATCGCGGCGAATTCTTGAAAGGTGTCTTGCATGCGATCCTGATCTTGCGGCAGGAAAAAAGCCGTGATCTCGAGGTCGTCTTGCAAGCCTTGCAGCACTTTAATCGTTTGCTCGGACAGGCTGAATTGTTTGGCCGCCGTCGTATCCAAACGTTTGCCGTGTTGGTTGGATAAAAAATTTATCACCGCCAAAATGGCCAGCACCAGCAGCGCCATCAACACCGCGTTGCCGGTTTGCAGCGCGCCGCGCTGTGTTAAAGCCGCGAGCAGCTCGCGGAAATTCAGAATGAGATAGGCTAAAATAAAAATGCCACCAATTCCAAGCGCGGCATATTCAAACCAGGTCCAGGTGGAGCGGACGTAATATCCCAACAAACCGGCGAAGAGAATCGCCAAACCCAGCGCGCCGAAAGCAGAACTCCATTTCTTCATCATCTGCCCTTCACCTCGGCGTCATAGCCAAATTGATGCGCCAGTTCCACCAACTCCTGAGGATGCGAAATCGTTTGATCGAAAGAAGATAAACCGAAGGCTTGCGCTTTCACCAACACGGCCTCATTTTTTTCGCCGAGAGATTTTGCCACTTCGGCGAGGGTCATGGGCACGCCCAATTTCACACGCCGGCCTTGAAACCCGCGCCAGCGCGCGGATTCCAAAATGAGATAGGTGAGAAACAGCAATGCGAAGATGAAACTCACATAAAAAACCGCGTGTTTGGAATCCAAAATGCCTTTGGTGAAATCATCGAAATGGTCAATCGGAGAGAGATGGGTGAGAATGCTGCTTAAAGCAGGCCCGGTAAAGCTGGAGAGCCAGCCCATGGACAACAGAATCAGATTCACTGCGAGGGCGCTGACGAAAGCGATGATTTGATTTTCCGTGAAGGCGCTGAACAACAAGCCGAGCGCGATGAAGCACCCGCCCACCAAAAACAGGCCGAGATATCCGGCGAGCAGCGGCTTTAATTCGGGATTGCCAAAAATAAATAACAGGCTGATTAACACGCCCGTGGCCGCGAGCATGGCGAGATAAAACAGCCACGCGCCGGTGAATTTTCCCAGAGTGATTTGCCAGTTAGTGAGCGGCGAGGTTTGCAGCAGCTCCATCGTGCCTTGACGCTTTTCTTCTGCGAGCAGACGCATGGTGAGGCCGGGCAACAAAAACATCGCGATGATCCCGATGTTGTGCAGCAGCGGGCGAACGGCCATCATGTTCACGTTCATCGCCGGCGGCATTTGGCCGTATTGCTGCGCCTGCATCGCCGACATCATGCTCATGCGCTCAAACGAGTTGACGACTACATAAAAAAACAGGCCGGTGGCGAGCAGAAAAAAGCCCAGGATAACGCAGGCCAGCGGTGAAATGAAGTAGGATTTTAGTTCACGTTCGACAACGGCAAAAAAATTGCGCATCGGGATACTAACCTGTTACCACGTTTTTTATGATAAAAAGTGCATGTCATTCTGGAAGAATCAGACTGTATGAAAACGTCATTGCGAGCGCAGCGAAGCAATCCCGGCGCATGCACGTATTGGATTTAGAGATTGCTTCGCTGCGCTCGCAATGACAAATTCGAGCGTTTTCACACAGCCTGAATCTTTTTACGCACGGGATTGAAACCCAAGCAACGATCTTCTTGAAGCTAAAAAAGATTCTTACAGAATGGCAGAAAGGTTCTAACTATCTCAAGCCTGCGTTTCCTGCGTCAATTTCAAAAACGCTTCTTCCAAATTCAAATCTTGAGCGCGGATTTCCAGCAAGCCCCAGCCGCTTTGCACCACGGCTTGCGCCAGCTCGCGCCGCAGGTCGCGGCCAATTTCGGTTTCAACTTCGAAGCGATTGAGATTGCCATTGAGGGCGTTGGCAAGCACGAGGTTTTTAACGCCGGCAATGCTGCCGAGTTTTTGCAGCACCTCCGCGGCCGGGCCTTCGACCTGCAAGAACAGCCGGTCTGCGCCGCGCATGCGCTGTGTGAGATTTTGAATGGTGTCTTGCGCGACCACCGTGCCGGCCAGATAAGCACGCGGCGGATCGCCGTCCGTTTCAAATTGCCGCTGGCCGATGATCACCACGCGCTCACAGGTGGCGCTCACTTCCGGCAGAATATGCGTGCTCAAGATCACCGTATGCGCCCCCGCAAGGCTTTTGATCAGCTCGCGCACTTCGATGATTTGTTCGGGATCGAGTCCCACCGTCGGTTCATCCAACACCAGCACCTCGGGATTGTGCACCAACGCTTGCGCCAAACCCACGCGCTGTTTGTAGCCTTTCGACAGTTTGCGAATAACGTTGCGCCGCACGTTCAAAGTGCCGGTAGCGGACAGGGCTTTTTCCACGCTGCGCTTGCATTCGCGTGCCGGAACGCCCTTGATCTTGGCGGCAAAATTCAGATAATCTTCCACCAGCATTTCCGGGTACACCGGCGGATTTTCCGGCAAGTATCCGGTGTGGCGGCGCACCTCCAAAGATTGCGTGTAGACATCATAACCTGCAACCCGTGCGAGGCCGCGTGTCATCGGCATATATCCGGTGAGAATGCGCATGGTCGTGGTTTTACCCGAACCGTTCGGCCCGAGAAAACCGGTGATCTCGCCTTTCTGCACGGCGAAAGATACTTTTTCTATCACCGGATCGCGGCCATAGGAACGCATCAGGTTTTGGACTTCGATCAAGAGAGTGGCTCCGGAGAATGCAGTTGTCAGTGGTCAGTAATGAGTGGTAAATGAAATGGCAGCTAGTGCTACAACGTTAAGTTCGAGATTTTCATCGTAAATTCAAGCCTGTCATTCAGCAAGGAATCTTGTGATGGGCTAGTACAATCGGTAGTGCATCACAAGATTCCTCTGAATGACAGGGAAATTAACAGCGACTTAACGTGGTAGTAGCTGATTACTGGTAACTAACTACCGGCGAAGGCCGAGCTCGATGATGATATTGCGATAGCTCGCGATGTTTTTGCGCGAGAGATAATTCAACAAACGCCGGCGCTGGCCGACCATCTTCAACAGGCCCATGCGGGAATGATGGTCTTTGGGATTCTGGTTGAAGTGGCCGGTCAAGCCGTTGATCTCCGCCGTGAGCAGCGCGATTTGCGCTTCGGTTTTGCCGCTGTTTTTGGGATCGTTGCCATATTGGGTAACGATCTCGGTTCTTCGAGCTTTGGTCAAAGGCATGAAGGAAACCTCCGTTTGGGTTATTCGCCAAAAAAATTTTATGCCGAAATATGAATGTTTCGGTAGAGCGTTAAAGCAAAATAATTGAAAGCCTTTCATGGGCGAGTCAGCAAAACCACCGCAGCTCACCCTCATTTCATAACCGATAAAATCTGCAAACTCGCAACCCGGTCGCGCTGCAACTGCTCCTGCAATGCGGCAATTCCTTCGAACTTCTTTTCTTCGCGCAGGCGCGCGAGGAATTTTACTTCACAAATTTCATCGTAGGCCGGGCGCGCGAAATCGAAGAGATGCACTTCCAGCGCGCGCGTGTGGCCGTCGAAAGTGGGCCGCGTGCCGAGGTTCATCATGCCGCCAAATTCACCGTCTTTCATCCGCGCGCGCACGGCATAAACGCCGTTGGCCGGGACCAGTTTGTGCGGATCGAGCGGCTCGAGATTCAACGTCGGAAAGCCGATCAGCCGGCCACGCTCTGCGCCGCGCACGACTTTACCGGACAACTGATAATGATGTCCCAGCCACTTATTTGCTTTTTCCAGTTCCGCCTGCAACAACGCTTGTCGAATACGCGTGCTGCTGATCACATTGCCGTCGATTTCCAGCGGCGGCAGCTCGTGCACGGAAAAATTCAACTCTTGCCCCAGCCGCATTAAAGTCGCAACGTCGCCCTCGCGATTTTTGCCGAAGCCATGATCGTGGCCGATAACGATGGCTTGCATGCCCAGCCGGCGATGCAAAATTTCACGCACGAAAATTTCCGACGAGGTTTGCGCAAATTCCGGTGTGAATGGAATCACGACAATGCGGTCGACGCCAATATCGTTGAGCAGCACGAGCTTCTCTGCGTTCGTCGTCAGAATTTGCAGCGCGGGCAATCCGCTTTTTTTCAAAACCAATTGCGGATGCGGCTCGAACGTCACCGCTACCGTTAGGCGGTTGCGGTTTTGAGCCTCGCGCTTGGTCTCTGCCAAAATCGCGCGGTGGCCGAGATGCAATCCATCAAACGAACCGACGGTAATGACGCCGGCGGAATCGGACTTGACTTTTTCCAGGCCAAAGAAAACTTCGGCAGGCATGATCAGTCAATCAACCTTTCCACGAATTGTTGCACGGACAAGCTCTGCGCGACCGTATATGAGCCGATGCGCGTGCGCCGCAATGATTTCAAATATGCGCCGCAGCCTAAATCTTTGCCCAGATCGCGCGCCAGCGCGCGCACGTAAGTTCCGCGCGAGCACGTCATCCGGATCGTGACTTCCGGCAATTGTACGGCGGCGATATCGAGACTATAAATCGTCACCAGCCGCGGCTGAACTTCGACGCTTTCACCGCTGCGCGCCAGATCGTATAAACGCCGGCCCTCTTTTTTCAAAGCCGAAAACATCGGGGGCGTTTGCATGATTTCACACACATATCGCTGCGCGTGTTGCGTGAGGTCTTCCTGCGATAACGGCGGCACGGCGCCGGTTGCAACCACTTTGCCGGTGATGTCGTGCGTATCGGTTTCCTGGCCCAATTCCAAAATGCCGGTGTATTCTTTATCGAGCTGCATCAATTGCTCGACTTGTTTGGTGGCCGGGCCGAAGCAAAGCAGTAACACGCCGGTGGCAAATGGATCGAGCGTGCCGGCATGGCCGACTTTTTTGACGCGGCTGGCGGAGCGCAATTTATTGACCACGTCGAAGGAAGTCCAGCCTGCGGGCTTGTCGAGGTTGTATATCGCGCCGGCGGCGAGGTGCGCGCGCGAAATCTGCGTTGATAAATTCACTTTTGATCATTCGATGAAGACGCCGGCGCCTCGGGCGATTGCACTTGTTTCAAGAGCGCATTGATGCGGTCGGCGCGATCGAGCGAATCGTCATAAATAAATTGCAAAGCCGGCGCGAATTTCAGCTCCATGCGCTTGCTAATTTCGTTGCGAATGAACCCGCCGGCACGGCGCAAGCCCTCGAGCGTGTGCCCGCGTTCGGCCTCGTTCGCGAGCGTGCTGAAATACACCTTGGCGTTGCGCAAATCATCGGTCAGGCTGACGCGGGAAATGGTGATCCGCCCCACGGACGGGTCCTTTAATTGCGTGGCAAGAATTTCGCTGAGGACTTCACGCAGCAACGAGGCGACTCGTGTTGCGCGCTTGACTGGCATATGATCCTTCAAGACTGCTCACAAATTCCGTTTCAATACACGTCGATTTGATGCTTGAGCACTTCCAAACGGTCTTCCTGATACATCAATTCCAAAATTTTATTGAAGACTTGATCGACCATTTTGTGCTCGTTCGTGACCAAAGCCAGGCCCAGCAGCGAGCGCTGCCACAAATCATTGTGCGCGACTTCGGCCACGGACACGTTGAATTTATTTTGTATTTTCGTTTTCACGCTGTTGAGCACGAAGCGCTTGTCTTTGAGCGACGCGCTGCCCGGCAACAGGATTTCAATCTGGCAAACGCCGACGAACATAATGAATTATTTTTGGAAAGGGCGATCCTAAACGCCTAGGCTGCCGCCATCAACGTGCGCTTGGTTTTGATAATCAGAAACGACTCGACCACATCGCCCACGTGAATGTCGTCATAACCGGCCAGGCCCAGGCCGCATTCAAAACCGGAGGCCACTTCGCGCACATCGTCTTTGAAGCGCTTCAGCGAAGCGATCTTGCCTTCGTGCACCAGCTTGTCGTTGCGATAAAGCCGGATATTGTCGTTGCGTGTCACCTTGCCGCTTTGCACGTAGCAACCCGCGATGGTTCCGATTTTCGGCAGCTTGAAAGTTTCGCGCACCGCAATCGAAGCCGTGATTTGCTCGGTGATCTCCGGCTCCAGCATGCCCTCTAACGCAGCCTTGACGTCGTTGACTGCGTCGTAAATGATTTTGTAGATGCGAATATCGACGTTTTCGCGCTCGGCCACTTCGCGCGCTTGTTGCGTCGCGCGCACGTGAAAGCCGAAAACAACCGCATCCGAAGCCGCAGCGAGCAACACGTCGGATTCCGAAATGCCGCCCACGCCTTTGTGAATCACCTTGACTGCGACTTCACTGGTGGAAAGCTTGAGCAGTGAATCGCCCAAGGCTTCCATCGAGCCGTCCACGTCTGCTTTGACGATGATGCGCAGTTCCTTGATCGCGCCTTCTTTGACCTGCTGGGAAAGCTGGTCCAGAGTGATGTGGCGGGCTTTGTGGAATCCTTGCGCGCGCCGCAGTTGCTGGCGCTTCAAGCTGATTACTTTGGCCTCCTGCTCGTTCGCCATTACCGCGAGCGTATCTCCGGCGCTGGCGACACCGGAAAAACCGACGACGCGCACCGGTCGAGAAGGCGGCGCATCGTGCACGCGGCGGCCATGCTCGTCATACATCGCACGAACTTTGCCCCACATCTGTCCCGCCAAAAATGGTTCGCCCACGTGCAACGTGCCGGCCTGCACTAAAACCGTGGCCACCGGCCCTTTGCCGCGATCGAGCTCTGCTTCCACCACCACGCCTTTGGCGCGGCGATTCGGGTTGGCTTTCAAATCGAGCAGGTCGGCTTCCAACAAAACCAGCTCGAGCAAATGCTCGATGCCTTTTCCGGTTTTCGCCGAAATTTCCGCTGATTGGGTTTTGCCGCCCCAACTTTCCACCAACACACTGTGTTGTGCCAGTTGCTTTTTGATGTTGTCGGGATTGGCCGAAGGCTTGTCGATTTTGTTGATCGCGATCACCATGGGCACGCCGGCGGCGCGGGCATGGCTAACGGCTTCCAACGTTTGCTGCTGCACGCCGTCGTCCGCCGCCACCACCAGAATGACAATATCCGTGGCCTGCGCGCCGCGCGCACGCATGGCGGTAAACGCTGCGTGGCCGGGCGTATCCAGAAACGTGATGATGTGATCGTTGAACGTGACTTCATACGCGCCGATATGCTGCGTGATGCCGCCGGATTCACCGGCAGTGATGTTGCTTTTGCGCAGATAATCGAGCAAGGAAGTTTTGCCGTGATCCACGTGGCCCATGATCGTTACCACCGGCGGTCGTGATTGCAATGCCGAAGGCTCCTCGGCATCTTTTTCGTCCTCGTCATCTTCCCCGGTATATTCCTCCACAATTTCCGCGTCATAGCCAAATTCGTCTGAAACCGTCACGATCGTTTCAGAGTCCAGGCGTTGATTGATGGAAACAATCATGCCCAGGCTCAGGCATTTGCGAATAACCTCGCTCGGATCGACATTCAAATAGCGCGAAAGATCAGCCGCGGAAATATATTCCGGCACGCGAATTTTATTCTCATCGTCGGCAACTTCTTCGCCGCCTTCGCCGCGATCTTTGCGGCGGCGCGCGCGCGGCTTGCCCGGACCTTCCATGGCTGCCAAAGTTTGGCGAATGGATTCTTCAATTTCCTCTTCGCTGATCTTGCGTTTCTTGCGTTTCTTTTTCTTGCTGGCAGATTGCTGCTTGGCAGATTGTTGTTTGGCAGATTGCTGCCTATTGGGAGAAAATTTTTCTCCCTTAAATCTGGGCTGTTTAGCCGGGTCTTTTTTGGTAGTTGTTGCGACGACCTTTGCAGCGCTTTCGGTCAATTCGCCGTCGCTTTGTATCGGCTTCTTTCTACGGCGGCGGCGTTTCTTGCGTTTTTTCGCAGCCTCCGCTTCTGACGTGGTTTTTTCTGCGGGTTTCTCCGATTTGGCCGGCTTGGCCGGCGTTTCACGCGTAGCCGTTTCTGCAGACGAAGTTGCAGTGGGATGCAAATCTTCCTGCGGAATCAGAGAAACGATTGCTTCTTGCAACGTCGGAACATGCCTGGATTCTGCCGTCTCTGGAATCGGGCGACCGGAGATTTCTACCGGCTTGCCGTCCACCGCTTCGGGTTTGTCTTTGCCCGGTTTCTTCGCCGCCCCTTTTCCGATTTCAGGCTCGACCGGGATTCGCGCGCTTTCTTTTTTGCGGGAAGAGGCGCCTTGCACGCGCTCTTCCATGACCTGCGTCGTGACGCGTATACGTTGTTGATATTGCTGGCGTGCGCGTTCACGTTCTTTTTCTTCTTCGAGCTTTTTGTCGCGAATATGTTTGCGAAATTCGTAATTCGCGTCTTTGGCCGCCGGCGCCTTGTAAAACTTCTTCAGTGCTTGCTCATACAATTCCTCCGGCATCGCCGTCATCGGGCTATGCACGGCGAAATCAAGCTCCGCCAAAAAACCGATGAGCGCTTCGTTGGAAATGTTGAACTCTTTCGCGACTTGATGTATTCTGCGTTTGCTGGACAATCCAATACCCTTATGCGGTTAAAAACTGCTCTTTCACCCCGAGCGGCGGATAAGACGACCCTGACAATCCTTAATCACACCGTTATTAAATTATTTTTCAAGCTTGGGGCTTCACTTCTTTCTCCTCCGTGTCGATTTCGTTCTTGGTTTCGCTTTCCGTTGCCTCCTCTTCCTCCCTGGTTTCGGCGGAGACTATTTCTTCAGGCTCATCAGATTCTTCGGTTTCAGCGGAGACTACTTCTTCAGGTTCATCAGATTTTTCGGTTTCGGCGGAGACTACTTCTTCAGATTCATCAGATTCTTCGGTTTCGGCGGAGACTACTTCTTCAGGTTCATCAGATTCTTCGGTTTCGGCTGCTTCGCCGGTTTCTTCCACAGGTGCGGTTACTGCGCTTTCATCGTCATCGTCATCAGCCGGCTCTGCAACCGGCCCGCCGGGCTGCTCGCGCTCCTGCACCAAAGCCCAAATTTTTACTGCGGTTTTTTCGCCGATGCCTTTCACCGCGTGCAAGCCCTCTTCACCAATCTTGAGAATGTCGCGCACGGTATGAATGTTGGCATCTTGCAGCTTGCTGACCATGGATTGGCTCAAACCTTCGACCGATTCCAGCGGCACTTCCTTGCCGCGCTCTTCTTCCACCATCTTGCGATATTCGGATTCCTTCATGATCTCGATTTCCATACCGGTCAAACGGCTGGTCAAACGCCGGTTCTGACCGCCGCGGCCAATGGCCAGAGAAACCTGATCATCGGGCAACACCGCCATGGCGCGATTGTTCGGATCGTCCACCAGCACGCGAATGGGCTTCGACGGGCTCAACGCGCGCGTGATGAACACCTCTTTCTCCGAACTCCACGGAATCACATCGACTTTTTCGTTGTTCAATTCCTTGCTGATGGCTTGAATGCGAATGCCTTTCATGCCCACACATGCGCCCACCGCATCGATGCGCTTGTCGTTCGAAAGCACGGCGATTTTGGCGCGCTCGCCCGGCTGGCGCACCACGCCTTTGATCTCGATAATGCCGTCGTAAATTTCCGGCACTTCCAATTCGAACAGGCGCACCAGAAATTGCGGATCGCTGCGAGAAATGATGATCTCCGGTCCGCGGCTCGCGCGGCGTACTTCTTTTATGATGCCGCGAATATGATCGCCGCGACGATAGCGCTCCGAATCAATCTGCTCTTTTTTGGGCAAAACCACTTCGGTGCGATCCACGCTCATGAAAATATCGCCCCGGCTGATTTGCCGCACGTCGCCCATCACGATTTCACCGATGCGATTCTCAAATTCATCGGAAATAATGCGCTTTTCTTCGTCTTTGATGCGCTGATTCAGATTTTGCTTGGCGGAAATGATCAGCCGCCGGCCAAACGTAGTCGGATCCAAAATTTCTAAAAATTCGTCGCCCACTTCGAGATCAGGTTCGATTTTTTTGGCGGTCTCCACGTCGACTTCGCGCACACTATCGCTGACCTGATCAACGATGACGCGCGTTTGATGGATTTCGATCTCGCCCTTGTCCAAATGCACGTATACGTCGAAATTATCCGAAGAGCCATATCTCTTCTTGATCATTCCTAAAACCGTAGAGTGCACAATCTCCGACAATTGCTGCTTGTCGAGGTTTTTTTCCTTGACGATTTGGGCAAAGGCTTCAGCGATTTCACTTTTCATAATGACTCAATTTCCTGCTGATTACCACTTGATTTTAATCTTGCCAAATTCGATTTCGGCCACGGGAATTTTGTCATGCTTCCCGGATGAAATAATTTCGACTTCCGTTTCGGTTATGGCATGAATGCTGCCTTCGATTTCCACGAGGTTTTCTCCCGCGCGCCGGCGAATCACAACTTCTCGTCCCAAATTGCGTTGGAAATCCCGCAGGCTGCGTAGCGGGCGATCCAGACCCGGGGACGATACTTCCAAACGATAACGTCCCGTAAAGACCTCTTGAATGTCGAGCTCATCCGCCAGCGCACGGCTCAAGGCCGCGCAAGCACCGATGCTTACGCCGCCGTTGGTATCTACGATGGCGCGAATGATCAAATTTTGTTTGCTGCCTTTCAACTCTAAATCAACGAGATCCAACGCAAATCTTTCCGCCACCGGAGCAACGAGTGACAGCAATTCTGTGCGCAATTTTTCCATTTAATCTTGTGGCTTCACATTTTCAGGCACCCCTAACAACAAAAAAGTGGGTTTTTTGACCCACTTTCTCATACAACAACGAAATATAAACACCGGCGGTCAAAATTGCAAGCGCTTTTTCCGCGCCGGGCTGCCAGTTTAGGATTGCAATTCCGCCTGCATCAATTTGGCGTCTTCGGAAAACCTCGAATCCGGATATTTTTCCAGCAATGCACCTAAAACGCGCCGAGCGGCATCGAGATTTTGCGCGGCGCGGTGGCAACGCGCGGCCTCCCACAACAATTCCGGCGCGCGGTAACTTTCGTCATAATCCCGCGCCGCTTTTTCATACAAATCCGCAGCCTTGGCATTCTCCCCGCGCTCCTCGAAAGTCGCTGCCACCCCCGCGGCCGCGGCCACGCTCAAAATGCGGTCATCATCATAATCATCCAAGTAGGCGAGGTAATAGCGTTCCGCCGTGGCGTAATCTTTTTTTTGCATGAACGCATTGGCCAAATAAATCGTGCCCACGCCCGCGCTGGAAGTTCCGCCGTATTTATTGGTCAATTTGCCCAGCGAGTCGATTGCGGCATCGTAGTTTTGATTGTCAAAAGCCTGTTTGCCGGTGGCGAACAAAACTGAAGCTTGCTGATTTTGCTGCGCCAAATACCATTTGTAAAAATAACTGCCGCCGATCAGCACCGCCACTGCCACCGCGCCCAGCAAAAAAAATTTGGAGTTTTTTTCAACGTAATCGCTGGTCTTGAACCACGCCGTGACGAGCTGGTCTTGTTTCAGGTGCGTCTTTTCACGGCGCGTCATTTTTTTTTGAGGTTTGAGCATGCCCGAGCTTCCTTGAAGATGAAATGAATACGCTTATCTTTGTCTCTGCTTTTAAAATCTTTTTGTGGATAATTTCTCCGTGCCCCTAGCAGGAATCGAACCTGCGGCCAAAGGTTTAGGAAACCTCTGCTCTATCCATCTGAGCTATAGGGGCAAGTTTGTCTTACACTTGGGCGTTCGGCCGACCCCACGAAGAATGCAAACTACAAAAGTTATACATTGGTAGCCAAAAAATCAAGAAAATCCCTCTATAGTCCCTATTTATTTTCAGCTCCTCTTTTGCTTTTCTTTGCACAACCTTAGCGTCTTTGCGTGAATGCTTTTAAAAATTGGGTGGGCTTATCGCATCGAAGCGCAAGTCTGCTGCGCTTATCAAAAACCGGGATTCACCATCGCGCCGCGGGTGAGATAATCGGCAAGCGTGAATACTAGCAAAATGGCGAGCCAGAAAAATCCCGCGCCCACAAAAACCCAGGTGAGCCGCGAGCTGTAGCGCACGTGCATGAAATAAAGAATCACCAACACTGCTTTGGTGCAAGCGATGGTGAGCATGATCACGTTGTTCAAAATGCCGAGATCGAGAAATGCCACGACCACGGTAATGGCGGTCAACACCATCAACGCGACGAAAATCAAGAAATAAATTTTTTGCGGGACGATATGCTGGGACATGGTGAATTCCGGAATTTTGAAAAGCGGAGGGCGGAGGGCATAGCGGAGAGGGCAAAAAGCTTTTGCTCTATGCTCTATGCGCTATGCCCTCCGCTCTCTGCGCTCCGCTCTCCGCGCTAATGCCTGCCAATGAGATACAACAACGGAAACAAGAAAATCCAAACGATGTCAACAAAATGCCAATACAAGCCGAAGATTTCGATCGGCGTGTAATAGGCGCTGGAGAAGCGGTTCTGCCACGCCATGCGCATGATCACCAAAATAATTCCAATGCCGATGATCATGTGCAGCGCATGCAAGCCCGTCATCGCAAAATAGAAAGAATAAAAAATCTCGACATTCGACGAAGTAGCGCCTGCCATGTGAAAATTCGGACCTGGAATCATGTGGTCGTGATACTTGTGCGAATATTCGACGGCTTTGATGCCCAGGAACACCGCGCCCAGCACAAGTGTGAGCACGAGAAAAGTGAGCAGCGCATTGCGTTTGCCTTTTTGGCTATAATAAACCGCCAGCGCCATGGTCAAGCTGCTGCAAATAAGCACGGCGGTATTGATCGCGCCGAGGGTGATGTCGAGATGATGGCTGCCTTCGATGAATGCTTGCGGATATTGCATGCGATACACCGCATAGCCGCCGAACAGCCCGCCAAAGAACATGACTTCAGTGATCAAAAACGCCCACATCCCGAGCTGCGAAGCTTCGTATTGCTGCTCGGCGGTATCGAAGTGATGCGCGACGTAGGAATGATGATCAGCCAACTTTATCCTCCTGCCCTTGAGGATTGATGGGAGTATATTCGTAAGCTTCTTCCGTCACGATGGGAATTTTGTCAAAATTTTCCGTGGGCGGAGGCGAAGGCGTTTGCCATTCCAAACCGGTAGCGCCCCAGGGATTCGCGCTCGCGAGCGGGCCGTAGCGCAATGACCACAAAAAATAAATCAGCGGAATCAAATAACCCACGCCGAGAATGGAAGCGCCGGCAGTGGACATCACGTTCAAGATTTGGAATTCCTCGGGATAAACATGATAGCGCCGCGGCATGCCCAAGTAACCCAGGATGAATTGCGGAAAGAAGGTGAGATTGAATCCCACGAACACGACCAGTGCCGCGAAACGCGCCCAGCCCTCGGGATAAAGCCGGCCAGTCATCTTCGGCCACCAGAAATGTATGCCGCCGAAATAGGCCATAATGGTGCCGCCGACCATGATGTAATGAAAATGCGCAACGATGAAGTAAGTATCGTGCACGTGCACGTCGACCGCGAGGGTCGCAAGAAACAGTCCGGTGAGGCCGCCAATAGTGAAAAGTCCGATAAAGCCGAGCGCGTATAGCATCGGCGCTTGATAAGAGACCGCGCCTTTATACAAAGTTGCGGTCCAGTTGAAAACTTTGATGGCAGAGGGAATGGCCACGAGAAAACTCAAAAAAGAAAACACCATGCCGGCATAAATCGATTGGCCGGTAGTAAACATATGATGGCCCCACACCAGAAATGAAATCACGGCAATCGCGATGCTGGAATACGCAATGAATTCATAGCCAAAAATTTTTTTCTTCGAAAAACAAGTGATGAGTTCGCTGATCACACCCATCCCCGGCAAAACCATGATGTACACCGCCGGATGCGAATAAAACCAAAACAAGTGCTGAAATAAAATAGGGTCACCGCCGAGCCTGGGATCGAATATGCCGATGTGAAAAACGCGTTCGAGCGCGACCAAAAAAATCGCCGCGGTGACCACGGGCGTACCCAGCACTTGAATCAAGCTGGTGGCGTAATGCGCCCAGATGAACAGCGGCAGCCGAAACCACGTCAGTCCCGGCGCGCGCATTTTGTGAATGGTGACGATGAAATTCAAGCCGGTCAAAATCGAAGAGAAGCCGGTGATGAACACACCCAGCGCGGTGAGCACGACGTTGGTATTGGAATACGTGCTGCTGTAGGGCGTGTAAAATGTCCAACCCGTATCCACGCCGCCCAAGAGAATGGCGGCGAACGTGAACAAGCCGCCGACCATATAGACGTACCAACTCAGCAAGTTCAGCCGCGGAAAAGCGAGATCGCGCGCGCCGATCATCATGGGTATCAAAAAATTTCCAAGCGTCGCAGGAATTGACGGAATCAAAAAGAAAAAGACCATCATGATGCCGTGCATCGTGAACATCTTGTTGTAGGTTTCGGATTGCATCAAGTCGCCCGCGGGCGTGAGCAATTCCAAACGGATAAGCACGGCAAACAATCCGCCCAGAAAGAAAAACAGCGTGACGCCGATCAAATACAGAATCGCGATGCGCTTGTGATCGACAGTCAGCAGCCACGATTTGGCGGTATACGCGACGTTCAAATAATTCAACCGCCGGCGGCCATTCTCAGTATCGCCGGCAAGTTGATGAGTCTTGGGAGTAAATACGGAAGTGGAGCTCATGAAGTGCTCTCAATTTATTTTTTATGAAGTGTCATTCAGGAGGAATCTTTTTACGCAGCCAGCACTATACCCATTCAAAAAAATCCACTATGACCGGAGCACCTCCCCAAGTGTTGTCATTCAGGAGGAATCTTTTTACGCATTCAGCACTATACCCATTCAAAAAAACCACTATGATCGGAGCACCTCCCCAAGTATTGTCATTCAGGAGGAATCTTTTTATGCCCTCAGCACACACTTAATTCGCCACTGTAACCCTCTAGACCACGTAAAAATTCCACTTTGGATTCTTAATAGCAATCAGTTCTTTCTTCTTTTCTCGGCTTAGGTCCTTAATCTCTTTTTCTCGTTGAATGGCCTGATTAACGTCCGAGTATGTTTCAAAATAAACTAGCTTGTAACAATAATATTGCCCCGCGAAGCTTTCTTTCTTGCCGCGATTTTGATAATGTTGCTGCAAGCGTAGTTTCAGATCATTTGTTACGCCGGTATAGAGCGCCGTCTTTCCTGGATTCGTTGTGATATAGACGTAGTAATTGCCTTTTTGCATAATTCATCCCATCATCGCTTCAGTCTTTTACAAGATACAACGGCTGTGCTAGTGCTTAAAAAGTTTCCTCCTGAATGACAGGCGCCGAGCAGGCGCGTTAATTCAAATCAAAGATTACTCAATTGCTTCCGGTCTTGCCAATTGATTTGATATACGCAATCACATTCAACAAATCCGCTTCGCTGATCTGGCCCTGATACGTCGGCATGATCGCAGTGTAACCCGCTACCATTTTCGCATGCGGCTGCAAAATCGATTCGCGCAAATATTCCAAATTTACGGGCACGGTTTGGCCGTTTTGCAAAGTGACTTCAGATCCATAAAGACCGCGCAAAGAGGGGCCGCGCGCGCCGGGTTTGTCGCCGTGACAGGTAATGCAGCCGAGTTGTTGGAATTTTTTCTCGCCGGCGGCCGCGGGCGTTTCACTCGCATCGCCGCCGCTGAGCCAGCGTTGATATTCGACCGGCTCCATCACCACCACGCTGCCGATCATGGCCGAATGCTTGGCGCCGCAATACTCCGCGCAGAACAAGTGATATTCGCCGGCTTTGATTGCTTGAAACCACATTGAGGAATAGCGCCCGGGCACCACATCTTTTTTGATGCGAAACGCGGGAATATAAAAACTGTGAATCACGTCTTCCGAGGCCATGGTCAATTTCACTGGCGTGTCTTTGGGCACGTGCAGCGAGTTGATCTCGCGCTGGCCGGTGGGGTGTTGTAAATGCCACATCCATTGTTTGCCCACGACGTAAATTTCGAGCGCATCCTCCGGCGGGGTATAAACTTCAAAATACATCTTCGCGCCCCAGGTGAATACGCCCAGGCAAAGTATGAAAGGAATCACGGACCATGCCAATTCGAGCTGAATCAAGCCGGGAATTTGGCGCGGCACTTCGTCGTCGGAGCGCCGGCGATAGCGCACGGCGAAAATGTAAATCAAAAAGAAAATCAGCAGCGCGAAGAAGACGCTCAACGCGGTGAGCAAATAGTACAACTTGTCAACTTCGCCGGCGAGCACCGAAGCTTGTTCAGGAAGTAGGCGGAATTCTTTGTCCATATCAGCTTTTCCGGAGTGTTGGATCAATGGATTATTAGATTGTTGGATGAATGGGTTGCTGGGCTACAGAGGCATCCATTCATCCATTAATCCCATCAATCCAATAATCCATTCATCCAACAATCCATTTATCCAACAACCGGGTTTAGTCCGTCGGTTTGTCCGGCGCGGGCATGCTGGCAAAATAATTCGCATAGATGCGCTGACTGTAATCATCCAACAAATATTCAACGCGCTCCAAGCTTGGCGATGACATGGCGAAGCCGACGTGATTTTTCTTGTGCATGCGCCAGAAAATTTCCGGGTCATTGAATCCCGAAGTATCGGGATCTTCTTGCGCGGCTAACGAAATAATCACCGCACCGTAATCTTGCCGGCGCGGCGGCAGCTCGTAAGCCCATTCGTCCTGCGCGATTTCTATTTTTGCCCATTCGCGCCATAAATTGATGCCGGTCGAGGCTTCGACCATTTCGACGATGTTCGCGCCGCCGACGCGCGCCGCGGTTTCCAAAAAATAAAAGCGCCCGTCTTCGCCGGCTTTGATGAACTCCGTGTGCGTGATGCCGCGCACGTAGCCAAAAGCTTCTACGACTTTTTCGTTTTGCGCCAGCAATTCACGCTCGTCTGCAGAGCCGCGCGGCGTCGTATGCGTGGAAAAAATTCCGCCTTCGTGCATCACTGCCATCGGCGGCTTGCCGTATTGATGCACTTCCGCGAAAACGACTTTCTTTTCCGAGATGATGGAATCAACGTGGTAGACATTGCCAGGAATAAAGCGTTCCAGCACATAAAAAGATTGGCGGTCGCCGAGCGCATCCAACAACGGCCAAATTTCTGTTTCAGCATTGACTTTTTTCAAGCCGACGGAAGAAGCTTCAGAGCGCGGCTTCAACACCCAGGGTCCCGGCACGGTTGCCATGAAGGCGCGCATTTGGTCGTAATTCAAAACCTGAATAAAGTCGGGCACGAGAATGCCGCGATCGCGCGCGCGGGCGCGCATGGCGAGCTTGTCGCGGAAATAACGTGCGGTGGTTTCGCCCATGCCGGGAATGCGCAAGTGCTCACGCAGCGTGGCCGCCATCTCCACGTCATAATCATCGAGCGGCACGATGCGGTCGATCACCCGCGTGCGCGCCATGTAGCTCACGCCCAGAATCACGTCGTTCCGGTTGTACAAATCCGGAATGTAAAACATCTCATCGATCGCTTCGCGCGGCCAGTTGGCGTGTTCCAATTTGCTGACGGTGAGCAAAAAAACACAGCAGCCCTGGCGTTTGCATTCGCGGATGAACTCCTGGCCTTTCTCATAGCTGGAGAGGCACAGGATGGTTTTAGTGTGGGAATCTGACATTCGTTTGCGCTGATCTAGTGACGAAGATTGAAGACCGGGAATCACCCTTTTCAAAGTTTAAAACCTTGAAAAGGGTGGTTGCTCAATCTTCTATTCTCGAACTTCCATCTTCCCTGTGCTGGGACAATTTCGCACGCACGGCAGCGTTCATCCGGTTCATGCTTTGGTACGTTTGCAAATTTTGTTGCAACAACGCATAATATCCGACCAGCAAATTTTTAAAGAGCGGGCCGCGCACGGCTTGAACCGATAAGATTTTTTGCGCCGCAATATCGACGTGGTTGTTGATGAACGGGAAGACAAAGGCATTCAACCAATCGAAATAAAGTTTTTCTTTTATGCCCACGTCTTCAAAGCTGTCGTAATATAAAACGAGTTTTGCTCTCATTTCATAATCCGACAGAACGCCCAGGCTGCCGCTGTTTTTTACGGATTCATACGTGCTCTTCTTGCGCTGAAACGGATCCACCGTCATCATATTCGCCAAAATTACGGCAGCGGAGTCAACCGGCCAGTTGTTGTTTTTCATTTCAACCCAGAGGAATTTGGCGGCGCGTTCGAGTTTCGCGGCGTTGGCCGGAATGATCGCGTTCAATACCCCGGCATCGGCGGAGAGATCGTCGCGAAAACTGTCGAGGTATTTTTGCTCCAGTTGCCGCTCTTTGCGGTTCTCACGCCAATTCTCCAGCATGAATGCCGCCGTGATGCTGATAAAAACGACGACCAACTCGAGCGTGTGATTCAGCCAATCGATTTTCTTGTTCATCAGAACCGTTGTGCGCAAGTCTGACTCAATTGTCTTTGCAAAGCTGAAGCTTTGCACTCCGGGAAAAGCACTCCGGATAAAATGCTCCGGATAAATTCACCCCGCCGCGCGCCGATCGCGGCGAAACATGATCAGCATGAACGTCGCCAGGCTGAACACTGTCGCGATGCCGGCGACACGCAGGGCATTGATCACCACCAGGCTGTATTTGCCGGTGAGCGGATCGTAATGAAAGCAATACAACAGCAATTGATCCACCGCTGAACCGATTTTATTCTCCGAGGCTTCCACAAGCGCGAGGCGCAAATCGCGCGGCGAGTATTCCACGCCGTAAAAGTATTTCGAAATTTTGCCCTGCGGCGTGATCACGAGAATGCCGCTGGCATGCGCAAATTGATCGGTCGCCGGATCATAGCGATAATGAAAGCCCGCGGCTTGTGTCAGCGCCTTGATCGCGGTGCTGTCGCCGGTGAGAAAATGCCAGCCTTTTTCGGCCCCAGCCCGATCGTATTGTTGCAAATAGATTTTCTTTTTTTCTGCCGCCAATTTCGGCGTTTCACCGGGATCAAAGCTCACCGTGGCGATTTCATATTCCTCACCAACATCAAATTTCAACACGCGCACGCTTTCCAACAGGCCGTTGAGAATTTGCGTGCACAGCATGGGGCATTCGTAATAAACGAAAGCGAGAACAACGGGCTTCTTGCCAAAATATTCACGCAAAGCCACGGCTCGGCCTTCTTCATTTAAAAAAATCAAATCCAGCGGCAGTTGCGCATTCAGATTTTGTTTGATGCCAACGTTGCGCAGCATGGGCGGCGCCGTGCTCGCGCCGAGCTGGGCGCGGGCCGATCCGACAATCATGATGAAGGTCATAACCGTTGCAAGCATCAAAAAGAACGAAGAGCGAGGGGCGAAGGGTGAGGGGCGAAAAGTCATGGCTTCAACTCTCCCCCTTCGCTCTTCTCTCTTCGCTCTTCGTTTCGCGCCGGCAAGCCGCGTTGCGCGGTCAACTCGATCGCGCGCTCGATGGGAATGTGAACGACGTTGGCTTCGCGCATCAGCCAGCCATAGTTGTGCAGCGTGGAATCTTCCGCAGCACGCAACTGCACGAGGTCTTTTTCAGGCTTCACCTGCAAACGCGGGTCGGGCGGCAGCATGCGCTGTGCGGCCAAGGGTGATGCCGCCGGCGTGGCGCGGGTATTTTCTTTTTCAAAATAATTCGCCATCACGAGCATCAGCACCAATACGACGGCTGCGATAATCGCCAGAACCACGCCGGATTTTGCGATGGCGCCAACGTCGGCGTCGCTGGTTTCGTGATTGAGTTGCGGCGGTTCGTGCGTCGTCGTATGTTTCGTTTCGTCCATTGCTAAGAATTGCTCCACAGATCATTCGTTTTGGCTATTTCTCTCCTGTCATTCAGGAATCTTTTTTAGCATTGAGTACAGTGCTTGAACTGAACAAGATTCAAGCATTGGCATTCGTGCTCGCTTCTAAAAAAGATTCTTACAAATGACATGTTCAAAGGTCATGCAGGTTTTCCGCATTACGTTTTACGCATTACGCATCACGCATTACGTTTCACGAATTACTGCTCATCTCTCAATGCTCATGCTGAAACGCTTCCTGCAAGCGCGGATCGTGCAGCGGCAACAAGGCCCGGTTTTGCAATTGCCAAAAGAAGAACGCCAGCCATACGCCGCCGATGCCGATGGGCGCGAGAATATCCATCCAGTGAATATGAAATTTTTCAGGATGAAAATTGGGCGCGATCAGCCAGAACAGATCAACCAGGCGCATGACGATCATGAACACGGCGATTTTTACCAGCACTTCGGCTTTGCGTTTCATGCGGCGCATCATCAGCAACACGAACGGCACGGCAAAGTGAAAAACCAGCAAAGCAACGGCAAATACGCCATAGCCGCCGTGCATGCGGTGAATGTACCAGGGAATCTCTTCGGGCAAATTGCCGGACCAGATAATCAAAAATTGTGAAAAAGAAATATAGGCCCACAGCATCACGAACGCGAACATGAGCGTGCCGAGATCGTGAAATTGCCGCGTGGAAATGACTTCGGAAATGGGTCGATGCTTCGCCAGCATATTTACCATGATGATGGCAAACGCCAAAGTTGAAAGCCCCTGGCCGATGAGAAACAAAATACCGTAGATGGTCGAGAACCAATGCGGATCGAGCGACATCGCCCAATCGATTGCGGCAAAAGTCGAGGTCAAAACAAAAACCACCAAACCCGGGCCGCTGATTTTTTCCAAGCGCTCGGTTAAGGAAGGGTCGGCATTTTGATCTTGCCGGTGGGACCAGCGATTCAAAAAATAAGTAAAAAACAGCCACAAGGCAAAGTAGCCAAATGTGCGCAGCCAGAAGAACGGGACGTTGAGATAGACACTTTTGTGCTGAAGAATTTTGTCGGCTTGCACGACTTCGGGCCGCGCCCAAAGATATAGCTCTTTCATGCCGAAAAAGATCGGCAGGAAAAGCAGCAACATCAGCGGCAAGGTGCGCGTGCCGGATTCCAGCAAACGTTGAATGACGAAGCCCCAGCCGCCAGAGACCAAATGATGCAGCATGACCAAAGCGAGGCAGCCCACGGAAATGCCGAACCAAAATAAAAAGCCGAACAAATACGACTGATAGAATTGTTCCGCGTTCATAGTCGCGCCGAAAGCGCATGACGCCAGCGCGACTAACCCGATGATCAAGGCTTGGGTTTGGTACCGACTTAACTGTGGTTTTATTTCGCTCACTATGGAGATTTCCTCGCTTCGTTCGAAATGACGGCCTTTTCTTATCTGGACTGTGACGATAAATCGAGTGCCACACTTTCTTTGTCATTCTGAAAGAATCTTCCCCAGCGCCGGCGAAAGTGTGCCATGTGCGTGGGAAGGTTCTTACAAATGACATGAAAACTGCTATACAATAAAGTGGCAGCGCTCTCTCTATCTCATTTCCAAAAGCTGCCGGCGCTGCTCCTGCGGCACATCTTCCAAGCTCGCGTTTTGGCTCAATTGCAGAGCGCGGATATACGCGGTAATGGCCCAGCGATCTTCGACTGAAACGCGGGAAGCATAACTATACATCGAGCCAAAGCCGTTGGTGATCACATCGAAGAAATGTCCCGACGGCGCTTCGCGCAAGCGCGGAATGTGATACGAAGGCGGCTGACGAAAGCCGCGCTGCACGATCATGCCTTGTCCGTTTCCAACCTGCCCATGGCAGGGCGAGCAAAAAATGTTGAAGCGTTCCTGGCCGCGCACTAAAACTTCTTTGGTGATTGAATACGGAAAACTCGTAGCCAATTCGTCGTTGATTTTGCCGGTGTAAAGATGCTCATCCAAATTGAGCTGTCCGCGCGCAACCGTGCCTTCGACCACGGGGCGCGAAGCGCGCTGGTCGCTGAAGAACGTGCTTTTTTCCAGCGGCTCGTAGCGCGGCTGGTCGTGCATGTCCTGGCGGCAGGCGGTGGCGCTGAGGCAACAGATGACCACGATGATCGTGGATCGTAAATCGTGAATCGTAGATCGTAAAAGAAACGGATGTACTCTTTCAAAAGAAATCCAAACCTCGCAGAGGTTTAAGGAAAATTTTTCGATGGAAAATGGTTTCATACTTTTCTGATGTTCAAAGCAATTGTTCGTTATTCACGATCCACGACCCACCATCCACAATTCACGATCAACCTTCCACAAGCCCTCACGGCTCAACCTCATAAACCCCCAACGGCTTCAAATCCTCCAAAAATCTTTTTGTCTTCTCAAGATCGAACTTCGCGTCGCTGCTTTCGATGCACAAAAAGAAGCGATCGCGGCTGGCGCGGCTGAAGCGCTCGACGTTGAAGACCGGATGATACGGTTGCGGCAAGCCATTCAACGCGAACATGCCGAGCACGGCCACGAAGGCGGCGACCAAAATGGTGACTTCAAAAGTAATGGGAATGAACGAAGGCCAGCTATTGAACGGCCGGCCGCCGACGTTGAGGGGATAATCAATCACATTGGCGTAGTATTGAAAAGAAAATCCCAAAAACGCGCCGACGAGGCCGCCGATCAACACCAGCTTGGGCAGGCGGTTTTTGTGCGTGTGCATCAGCTCCGCCAAGCCTTCGACCGGGAAAGGAGAATAAGCATCTATAGCGCGATAGCCTGCTTCATGCGTCGCGCGCGTGGCGGCCAGCAGATCTTCAGGATGCTCGAACTCGGCCATGAGGCCGTATAATGTCGAAGCGATTTTCATTTTGCAACTTGGTTATCGAAACGTAAAACGTAAGGCGTGAAACGTGAGGCGTAAAATGTTGAAATTGGCAATCGCAAAAAGACCTATCATATTACGTTTTACGACTTACGACTTACTTTTTGCGACTTACGTTTTACCACTTACGTTTTACGATCAATGCTCTTCATTACTTTTTCCCGGCACCAGCGTGCGCATTTCGAAAATCGAGATCGAGGGCATGACGCGCACGAAAATGAGAATCAGCATGAAAAACATTCCGATCGTGCCGATGTAAGTCGCCCAATCCCACACTGTGGGATAATACATGCCCCACGACGAGGGCATGAAATCGCGGTGCAGGCTGGTGACGACGATGATAAAGCGTTCGAGCCACATGCCGACGCTGACGATGAGCGCGACGATAAAAAGCCCGGCGACGCTGTTTTGCACTTTCTCCAACCACAGCACTTGCGGCGCGACCGCGTTGCAGAAAATCAGCAGCCAATACCAAAAGGCATACGGCCCGGTCATGCGATTCAAAATCATATATTGTTCGTATTGATTGCCGCTGTACCAGGCCATGAACGCTTCCATCACATAACCGTACACGACGATCAAGCCGGTCGCGAGCATGACTTTGGCCATGTTGCGCAAATGGCGCATGGTGATGAAATCTTCCAAGCCGTAAAACTTGCGCAGCGGAATGGCGAGAATGAGTACCATCGCAAATCCCGCGTAAATCGCGCCGGCAACGAAGTACGGCGGAAAGATCGTGGCATGCCAGCCGGGAATGATGCCTATTGCAAAATCAAGACTGACGACCGTGTGTACGGAAAGCACGAGCGGCGTGGCCAATCCCGCGAGCAGCAGATATGCGACTTCATATCGATGCCAGTGCATGGCCGAGCCGCGCCAGCCCATGGCGAGAATGCCGTAGAGCATTTGCAGCGCGCGATTCTTGGCGCGATCGCGCAGCGTGGCAAAATCGGGAACTAATCCCGTGTACCAAAACAAAAACGAAACCAGAGCATAAGTGCTGATGGCAAAAACATCCCACACCAAAGGGCTGCGCGTTTGCGGCCACAGGGCCATCGTATTCGGATAGGGCACGAGCCAATAAGCCAGCCAGGGTCTGCCAACGTGAATGAGCGGAAAAATTCCGGCGCAGGCTACGGCGAACAAAGTCATCGCTTCAGCGAAACGGTTGATCGAAGTGCGCCATTCTTGGCGCATCAACAATAAGATTGCAGAAATCAGAGTGCCGGCATGGCCGATGCCGATCCACCACACGAGATTGATAATGGCGAAGCCCCAGCCCACCGGATTGTTGATGCCCCAGATGCCCACACCTTTGACCAACAAAAAGCCGATGGAATACAACAGCATCATCGTGATAGCGAAGGTGACGCCGAAGCCGATGAGCCAGCCTTTCGGCGTTTTGCGCGTGAGCACGATCGAGCTGATTTTGTCCGTGATTGAGGCGTACGTATGCCCCGGCTCGATGACCGGTTCTTCGGTGAGCACACGCACGTGACGAGACACTTTGTGCTTGTCGCTAGAGCTTCTTGGTTTTGCCTCTGTATCGGCCATGAAACGTTCTCATTCGTTACAAATGCTTTCTCTCATCCTGTCATTCCGGAGGAATCTTCCCAAGCATTAGCACTGTCGTCAATTTGAGCATTGTGCTCCGTACGAGGGAAGATTCTTGCAGATGACATTGACGAGTATCGTGATAATGCTCAGGCATTCTCTTCCAACGCCGGATTCGGATTGCGCAAGCGCGCCAAATAGGTCGTGCGTGGGCGCGTGTTTAAATCCGTGAGCAAGCCGTAGTTCAGCTTTTGAGCTTTCAGTTGCGAGACCCGGCTGTTGGGATCATTGATATCGCCAAAAGTAATAGCTTCCGTCGGGCAAACCTGTTGGCAAGCGGTGACAATCTCGCCGTCGCGAATTCGGCGATCTTCTTTTTTGGCGTCGATGCGCGCGGCGTTGATGCGTTGCACGCAATACGTGCATTTTTCCATCACGCCACGTGAACGCACGGTGACATCGGGATTGCGCAGCAGTTTCAAACTCGGCGTTTCGAAATCCGAATACAACAGAAAATTAAAGCGCCGTACTTTATAGGGACAATTGTTGGCGCAATAGCGCGTGCCCACGCAGCGATTGTAAACCATTTCATTCAGGCCTTCATCGCCGTGCACGGTGGCTGCGACCGGACACACCGGCTCGCACGGCGCGTTTTCACAATGCATGCACGGCACGGGCTGATGATAAACCGCGGGATCGTCGAGATCGCCTTCGTAATAACGATCAACGCGAATCCAATGCATTTCGCGGCCGTTCTCGACTTGTTCTTTGCCCACGACGGCAATGTTGTTTTCAGATTGGCAGGCGATGGTGCAGGCATTACAGCCGATGCACGAGTTCAAATCAATCACCATGCCCCAAGCATAGCCGTCGTATTTGTGCTCGGGATACAACGTCATTTCGCGCGCCGGCTCGTGCCCCATTTCATGCACAAATTCGGGATGCTCTTGATACTGCTGCAGCGTACCCGTGCGTACGAGATGGCGATTTTCCATGCTATGATGCATTTGCGTCGTAGCGAGAAGATAGCGTTCGCCGGTTTTGCGAATCTCAACGCCGGCGCCATGCCAAAATGCATTCGAAGTGCGCAGCTCATAAGCATTCGCGCCAATGCCGGTGCCGACTTTCCCCGCGCGACTGCGGCCATAGCCGAAATGCAATGTTACACTTTCTTGGGGATGACCCGGCACAATCCACACCGGCGCGTTGACAGCGCGGCCCTCGAACTTTAGCTCGACAACGTCTTTATTGCTCAGGCCATGCTTTTCGGCGAAGGCCGGACTGACTAACGCTGCGTTATCCCATGTCAGTTTTGATAAAGGCTTGGGCAATTCTTGCAGCCAGCCGTTGTTGGCATAGCGGCCATCGCCGATGGTGGGATCGGGACGAAAGATAATTTCGATGCTGGATGCTGGTTGCTGGTTGCTCGATGCTCGATGCTCGATGCTCGATGCCAGTTGCTGGATGCTGGCTTTCGGCTGCAATGCCGTGCTTGCGATCACGCCATCATGTAAAGAAGTCTGCCAAAATTTTTCGAAGTCAACTGCGAGATTTTGATTGCGCCAATAATCACGTATGAGATCGTAACCGGCTTGACCGGCTTGTCCGGTGAAAACGGCAATAACTTCGTGCGCGGTTTTGCCGTTGTACAGAGGGGCGATCAAAGGTTGAATAATGGAGCCCGTGCCGTCGAATGCGCGGGCGTCGCTCCAGGATTCCAACACGTGCAACTCGGGAATATGCCAATGGCACAGCACCGAGGTTTCATTATTATATAAACTGAGATGCGCGCGCAGTTGCACTTTATCGAGCTTTTGTGCGAAGACAAAATCTACCGGCGCGTTGAAAACCGGATTGCCGCCGAGCATCAGCAGCAAATCAACTTTGCCGGCGTCCATGTCTGCCACCAGCTCGCGCAGTGATTCATTTTGCAAAACGGGTTGTGCGGCAATCGGTTCGGTATAAATCACGGTTTGCCCGATATTGCCGAGCGCGTTGTTCATCGCATGCGCGAGAGCATGCACCAGAGGCGTTTGCTGCTCGCCGGGGATGATCGCGCATGCGCCGCGATGTTGTTTGAGATCTTCGACTACGGCTTTGAGCCATTTTGTCTGTTGATTGTTGATCGTAGTTCGTGGATCGTGTTCCTCGGAAATTCCAATTTCTATTGCAAGCGCTCGTGCAAAAGACTCAATCTCGCTCGCGCGGAGGGCAAGACGATGATCGGCCATCGTGCCTGCCAAGCCCGGGCTGCTTTCCACCACATACAAACGATTCATTTTTGCGCCATCGGTAACTCGACGCCCATCGGCAAACTCGCGGCTGTAAATCAAACTGCCGGGCATATCGCTGAAGAAATCGCCGTCGAGCGCGAGAATGACCTCGGCGTTCGATAAACGATATTGCGTTTCCACAAATTGGCCGAAAGCCATTTGCGCGCCGGCGCGTGCGGCGTCGCGATTCACTGGCTCGTATTGATGCCATTTGGCCGCAGGAAAAGCGGAGAGCAAGGTTTGCAATTGCGCGGCGAGAGTTGGTGAGGTGATCGTTTCGCTCAAGAGGCGCAAACCTGCACCATTGTTCACGCGTTGCATTTCCAATTCAGCAGCGATGGCGGAGATGAAAGTTTCCCACGTGCTGATGCGGCCCAAATGCGTGACCACTTGCGAGCGATCGGGGTCGTACAGCGTCAGCACTTCGGCCTGACCAAAAATATCCGTCGCGCCACGGCTGGCAGGATGTTGCGGATTGCCTTCGATTTTGGTGGGCCGGCCTAAATGGCTTTCTACCAAGACGCCATTGGCGTAACCATTGTGTAGCACGGCGCTGGCAAAATAAAGCGGCTGCCCGGGAATGACGTTTTCCGGCTGGCGCACGTATGGAAAAATTTTTTCTTGCGGCTGCTTGGTGCAGGCATTCAAGCCGGCCAAGGCCAGGGAGGCGCTCATCACGCGCAAAAAGTCGCGGCGATTGAGTGAGTTTTCCCACACTTGCTCGTGCTGCGGAAACTCGTCGTGGATCAGCTTTTGAAACGCCTCGGTGTCGGCCAGCTCTTCCAGGCAGCGCCAATATTGCGGCCCTTTTGCTTCTTGCAAACGCTGCCGCAGTTGCGCCAAATCGAGATTCGCGCCCTCGCCGTTAATCTTCATCGATGACAAATGTAGCAATTGGTGAGTTTCTGAATTTTATATTCCTGTACTAATTCACGGCCCAACGCAGCTTGTTGGTCATTCGCTTGCCAGGTCGTGCTGAATACTTGCGCGCGCGGCCGCACGAATTTTTCCGGCGCGCGATGGCATTCCAGGCACCATTCCATGTTCAAAGAATTTTCGCGCCAGGTCAAAGCCATGTCGCCGACCGCGCCGTGACAGCTCACGCAGCCAATGCCTTTTTTCAAATGAATGCTGTGATTGAAATAAACAAAATCCGGCAGGTCGTGAACGCGAATCCATTCAATGGATTTATTATCGCGATAACTTGCGCGCACCGCCTCGAGCATAGGGCTGGTCGCGTGAATTTGTGAATGACAGGTCATACACGTTTCGGTCGGCGGAATACCGGCGAAGCTGCTGTTCTCGACCGAGGTATGGCAGTAGCGGCAATCGATGCCGAGTTGCGTCACGTGATGGCGATGGCTGAAAGGCACCGGTTGTTCCAGGGCCACGTGCGCACGTGTAATGAACGGCGAACGCTCGAGCGCGCCGAGAATCCACAAAGCCGCGCCGATAAAGAAAACCGCGCCGAAGATGCTGACTTTGGAAAAGGTGTTGGTGCTAGGATGAAAAATCTGCGCCATGCCATTACTCTGAGTTAAAAACTTTTAATGCGTTTGCCCGCCGCCAGGCGCCGGCAAAGCCGATAGCGAATCGAAAAGCGCACGATTGCTCGCACGTTAAAAATGTAAGGTAGGATATTTTCCTCAGAATTGTGCGGAAGTACAGCCAAGCGAAAAGATAAAACAACGGAAACAGTAGCGACAATATTCCCGGTTCGCAAACAACAGATGCAAAAATAAAAAAGAATTTCACAATGTCAAGGGAGATGTTGATTTATGAATTTATGAAATGTGTGGCAGGCCCCGGCTAAAAAGAGAAGGGCATTCCCCTCAGGTGTAACACTCAGGTAAATGCCCTTCTTTGTTGCCTTCTTTTTTTTCTTCCTCCGGTTCTACCGGGATTTATCGGGAAGGCACGATGGTTTGGCGGCGGTGTAAATAAGGAACAAAAATAAACCGGCTTGCGCCCAAATTTAGGATACAGCCCCGTTACCCATTAAGCAACGGGGCTGCATGGCGGCGCTAAAAAAAATTCGATTGATTGCGGCTTCGTGCTTTGTGCCGGCGCGCGGTTTCGAGTATTCGTTTGAGATCTTGAATGTTGACGGGCTTGATCATGCGAAAGATCACGCCGCGATCGAGAACCGCCGGTGTCGCTCCGTTTTCCAGCGCGCCATAAATGAGCACCGCTGGGATGCGAGGGTGATAGAGCTTTTCAATGGCAAAGGCGTCGATCGCGTTCAACGGTTCGAGGTCAAGATCGTAAACGATGAAATCCACTCCGCTGCCGGCCAATTGCTCGAAAAATATTCTAAGGCTGCGTGCGGCAATAATTTTGCTGCCGCTGCCGCGCAAAACTGCGGTCACGACTTGCTGAATCGCCTCGTCCTGGGAAGCCACTAAAATCGTCCAAGCCACCTGACTCTGATCGCCCATTATAATCTTGGAGGACTGCGGCATGATCAACCCGGCCCATGATAAATTCAACAACACTTGTAACGAAAAAATTAGGTAGCAGCATCCAAAGAGATTGATCTTAAAAGCAAACTGGTTTTTATTCAGGCAAATTTATAGCCAAACATTTTGGGTTAGAACAAAAATATTGCTGGTTTTTTGTTTGAGGAAGAAATCTTTAATTTTCAAAAACTAAAGCGGGCTTTTCTATCGGCATTGAAAGCAAGTTTGAGGAGGAGAACGGCGGCGAAAATGAGGCGTTTGACAGGCATGGCAAAAACAAAAATTCGGAATCCGAACTATCTCTCTGCAATTTTTGAATTAAAAGAAGTGACAAGTGTGTCAGTGAGATGACAGCGTTGGCAATTCATTCTCTAAAGTTTGCCGTGGCGCTGCAGCATGCGGTAAATCGTGCGGGCGCTGAGGCCGGCGATTTGTGCGGCTTTGGCAACGTCATGGTTGCTGATCTTCATCAGCTCCTGTAAATAAGTTTTTTCAAACGCCTGCAACTTAATCTGCCTGGCTTCATTGAACGGGCGGTCGAGAAGCGATTCGCCGGGTTTGGGGTTGGCGCGAAAAGATAACATGAGATCATGCTCTTCGATCACCGGGCCGGTGGTCAAAGACACCAGCCGTTCGATGACGTTTTTCAATTGCCGCACGTTGCCCGGCCAGTGATACTCTTGCAGCAGAGCCAGCGCGCGCGGCGCGAGAGTCTTGGGCGCAAAATGGTAGCGGTCGGCGGCAAGCTGCAAAAAGTGCCCAACCAAAAGCGGAATATCTTCACGGCGGCGGCGCAGCGGCGGGACGCGAATGGGAATGACGTTCAAGCGGTAATAAAGATCGCGGCGCAAGCGGCCTTCGGCTAATGCCTTTTTGGGGTTGCGATTCATCGCGGCGACCACGCGCAGATCCACGTCGATCAATTCTTTGCCGCCGACTCGCCGGAATTTTCGCTCTTGCAACACGCGCAATAGCTTCACCTGCAAGTTGGCGTCTAATTCGGAAATCTCGTCGAGAAAGAGCGTGCCGCCGTGGGCAAATTCCAGCAAGCCCGGCTTGCGCGCGGTCGCACCCGTGAATGCGCCTTTTTCATAGCCAAACAATTCACTTTCCAGCAAATTGGCGGGAATCGCGGAGCAATCCACCGGCACGAAGTTAGGCTCGCCGCGGCCGCTGAGATGGTGAATGGCGCGCGCAATCAACTCTTTGCCGGTGCCGGTTTCGCCTATGATTAAAACGTTGCTCGCCGTCGGCGCCGCCTTTTTAATGAGAGCCACAACGTTCATCATCACCTCGCTTTTCGCCATGAGCTCTTCAAACACATGTTCCGGCCGCGTTCGCATCCCCTCCGGCTTCGGTATTTGAAACTCCGGCGCGGTTTCTCTACCCGTTAAAGTTTCTGCAACGCGGGCTTGGCCATAATGACTCCCCGGCTCCGCGCCTGGCAATGCAGAAAGCGGCTTCTCCGCGCCTTGCTGCGGATCATAAAACGTACGCAAGCTGCGATAATGCGCGATCGCTTCTTGCGCCACTTCCAACAAATCGTCGAAATTAACCGGCTTCAACATGTAACCCACCACGGACAGACGCGTGGACAACATCGCCGTATCCAGCGAAGGATAACCCGTCACCAAAATCACCGGCAAGCCTCCGGTGGTGCTCTTCAAGCCTTTGAGCAATTCCAATTCCAGATTGCCCGGCATGCGGATGTCGGCAATCAACAGGTCGTAATCTTTTTGGCGCAATAAGCTCTCGGCATGAAACGCGTCCGGAGCGCCGTCGCATTCAAACCCCTCTTCGCGCAGCAAATCGACGGTGGCCTCCAAAAACGTCGCTTCATCATCAGCGACTAAAATTTTGCCCGAACGAGGCATGATTTTCCTCAGGGATGGCGTTGTCCACCAGCGGAATGCTGATTTGAAACACGGTTTCTTGTCCGGCCTGGCTGGCGAAAGTAATGGCGCCGTTCATCGAATCCACCAAGCTCTTGCAGATTGAAAGCCCAAGCCCAATGCCGCCGGTGGTCAATTGGCTTTTGGTGGTGAAGAAGGGCTCAAAAATACGCGACCGCAGTTCTTCCGGAATGCCGAGGCCACGATCGGCGACGGTAATTATAAGCTGCTGCGTTTCGCATCGGGCGGTTACGCGCACCGTTTCTCCCGGCGGGGACGCTTCGATGGCATTTTGCAAAAGATTGAACATGATTTGGCGAATGTGATTCTCCGGCAAGCGCACAAGCACGGCGGCGCGTTTCGCTTCCAGCGTGATTTCCACTTCGCGCGTGCTGCTCGCCAGCCCCATCAAGGCGACAACGTCTTCGAGGCAGCGGCCGAGATGAAACTCATGGGCGACATTTTGCGCGGGACGATAAAGCTCGAGCATCTGGTGCACGATACCGGCAATGCGATCGATTTCATAATCTATTTTTTCAACGTAATGATGATGGCGATGCTCTTGGGGCACAGCGCGGCTAACCAAACGAAAAGAGTTTTTGATCGCCCCCAGGGGATTATTGATCTCGTGTGCGATGCGCGCCGCCATTCTGCCGGTGGCGGCAAACTTCTCGCTTTCGCGCAAAGCCGCTTCGGCTTGCTTTTGCTCGTCGATGTCTTCGCAAACGATCAGCACCACGGCATGGCCGCGCCGATCGGGCACGGCGCGGCCATGCTCTTTGACCCATAACCACGAACCATTCTTGCGAACTTTGCGAAACTCCCAATGATACACTTGCTGGGGATGCTGCAGGCAAGTTTCCAATTGCTGCAAAACTCCCGGCCGGTCTTCTTCGTAGAAAACGTTCAACACCGGCTGTCCCACCAGCTCTGCCACCGTGTAGCCCAACTGTTCCGCGCCAAAATGGTTGACGGAAAGAACCGTACCGGCGTTATCCACAGTGAAATACATGGAAGGGTTGTCTTCGTACAAAGCACGATACCGTTCTTTGGTATGCTTGTGTTCGCCAATCTCCGATTGCAAAGTCGCATTGGCCTTGCCGAGATCCGACCGCTGGCTGGCAATGGTCGTGAATGCTTTGGCATAGCGGGAAGACAACATCAACGCATGAGAAAATATAAAAACAAAAAGACCGAGATGCACATAATGGCCGGTTTGGAGGAAGCCGCTGGCATCCAAAATGTCGTTGACCACGGCGGCGCATAAAAAAAGAAAACCGGCGAGAATGATCGCCGCGCCTTCGCGCTTGCGCACGGCAAAAAGCGCAAGCATACTCAGGCCGTAAACAATGCAGGCGATCATATACCAATGAAAAGCGGCCAGGGTTCGGGTATAAATTCTCGCCGGCGTCAAAATAATCAGGCTGGAAAAAAGCAAACCCGCGCCCACGATGGCCGCGACCGCAGGTTTGTGGAAATCGTCGGGAAAGAGCTTATAGAGAAACAAAGCCAGCACCGGCACCGCCGGATAGAAAGAAAAAAACTCAATCTTAACGAACAACTCCCAATTCAGCTCCGAAAACAGATGCAAAAGGTAACGCTCCACCGTGGTCAACAAGCGCACGGCAATGAGCAGGCAATACATGCCGAAAAATAAAAATGACAGCTCATTTTTGCTCAGGCCGTAAAGCTTGAGATGATACAAGCCCATGATCAAAATACTGCCGAACAGAATCAAATCCAAAGCCAGCCTGCGCTCGCGGATATGCTGGAGCTGTGCGGCCGTGCCCAGATGAATGACTTCCCATGCGCCGCCGCGGCGATAATGAAAATTGGAAACGTGATAAATCAGCTCGATGCGGCTCGCCTGGGGAAAGAACTCCACGACTTGCGGCGCATATTTCGGCGCACTGCTTTCGCGATTTTGGCCGACGCGGCCGGTTGACAGAATATTTTTACCGTTGGCAAAAACGGAAAAGGCCGTGCCCATGTCGAGAAATTTAAAAGCCAGCTTTTGCGGAAGGGAATCGTTCAACAAAATCATCAAGCGATAGGTTGCAAAACCCTCGCCGGGAAATTTTTCCCCGTTCAATTCATAGTTTTGCCAGGAGCCGGGCACCGGGATGAAGCCGCTTTTTTGCGGCGGGTGGGAATGTGCAAAATTTTCGGGCGCGAGCAATTGTTGCCAATAAAATTCATACTCGCCGGAAAGCTCAACTGCCCCCTCTTTTTCGAAATTCCACTGCGAAAGATCCAACACGCCTTCACGGGCGCGGAGTGGATTTTTGGAAACGAGCGCGCCGCAACCGGCGAGCAGAAAATAGCCCGCCATCACCCCGGCGAGAGGGAAATGCGAGGGTTTGATTTTATGGCCGCTCAACTTTTCGTGCGCTTGCTAATCGTCACTTCCGTGCCGCCTTTGGAAAAATCGAACTTCACGTCGTCCATCAGCGAGCGCATGATGAACACGCCGCGCCCGCTTTCACGCAGGAGATTTTCAGGATCGAGAGGGTTGCTGAGATTGTCGGGATTGAAGCCCACGCCTTCGTCGCGCACCACCACCTCCACCCCCCACGCGCCCGCTTGAATATTCAAATGAACTTTCTTTTCCGGATCGCGCTTGTTGCCATGAATGATGGCGTTGTTTCCGACTTCGGTGATTGCAATCGCCAGGCTGTCGCGCTCGTCTTCCGCCAGGCCGGCGTAAGCCGCGGCCTGCTCGGCAAGGCTTTCAATTTCCTGAATCAAGCCCTGACAATTGCTGGGCGCAACGAGTGTGAACGTTTTGTCGGGAATCTGTGCCATCATGCACCTCTTTCCTGCAAAAACGGAGGTTCGTGAAATGGTACAAGTTGGTTACTTGGAAGCAATTGATTCCGGGCGTTCGGAGTTCATCCGCAAAGTAACTGACCTGTCATCCAAAAGGGAACTTGTGAAATATCGAGTACAGTGCCAGTGCGTCACAAGATTCTTTCTGAATGACATTCCCCGGCGGTAACGCCAACCTAACGTTGTAGTACTTAGCGGTTCCAAATCTCAAACAAAAAATTCCAACTGATATGCCGTCATTGCGAGCCGGCTTTATCGGCGAAGCAATCCCATTTTATGAGGTTACACATTGCGAAGAGATTGCTTCGGCAAACGGGCTTTTCAAATACGCTCTTACAGCCCCCATTGCACCGTCAAGTTAAATGTATCAATATTTCGATCACGACGCAAGCGGTTATCTGCCAACTTGCGAAAACTCATTTGCCGCCGCCAATTCAACAGCAACAAAACCGCCGGGGGACGCAGGTAGCTCACCTGCAACATCGGACGAATGATGGTTTGGTTGCCGTTGAAAACTTTCCGCAAGCTTGCGCCCGGCTGCAACTGATATTTCCAATGGCTCTCGCGATACAAACTGGCGCCCGGCGCGATCTCCCAGTTGGCAGGCCCGCGATATAAAAAAGACAGCACGGCCCAATGCCGGCGCAAATCGGTTTGCGGGCTTTGCCGCCAGCGCTCCCAATCCAGCAGGCCGCGCTCTTCCAAAGCCAGTTTATATTGCAACGCCGCGGTCGTGCGCGCATTCAAGGAAAACGACAAAGAATCGGCGAGGAAAAAATCGCGGAACACGATGCTTTTGCGGCGCGAGAGTGTTTCGGGGAAATCGTAGTCGATGTAGGTGGCGCGCACGCCGAAGCTTTGTTTCAATTTCACGCCGGCGAATGGCTCCCACAGAACGTAAGGCAGCAGTTGCCAAACGCGCGTCCAGCGATTGTCGCCGGAGAGATTTTTTTTCAAATAAACTTGATGCTCGAGATAACTACGCGCTTCCCAGCCCAGGCTGAGATCCGCATTGAAACGATGCACATACAATAAATTGGTTTGAATTTGCAGGCGATCGTGGTCGTTCGGGCTTTCCAAATTGGCGGTGGTGAGCGCGTAGCGCGCCAGGCGCCCGAACCAGCGCACGGAATCATTTTTGCCGATTTGCCACTGCAGGCGCTGCGACAGGGCCAAGTCCCACCAATCCGAATCATACCCTTCGCCGGCATAACGCCGGATCAACGGCGAGGCCCGCAGCGAATCCGGAATTTCGTAGACGCGCTGGCGGGAGCGATAGTGCAGGGCCCATTCATTCACGATCCCGCTTTTTTCAAAAAACAACGCGGCAACATGGCTGGTTTCCAAATCCTCGTGGCGGAAACGGCTGACTTCAGTTGCGGGCGAACCGGCCTCTGCCAAAACCCGGCGCGCGATTTCAACTTGCGCTTCGGCGAGCTCGGAATAGAGCGAAAACTTCCAGGCGCCGGCCAGGCGATAATGCAGGTGATTTTCCAGCGCGCGACGATTGCGCTGCACCAAATCCACACGATCGGCGGTGAAATAATTTTCGCGGCGCAAATGATTGAAGCGCACGAACAGCGAATCCGCGGCTTGATTCTCGAACCGGCGCGCGACGCCATACCACAAAGAGAGATCATCATTCCGCCGCTCGGGCAAATTTTCCACTTGCGCCGCAGCATTGAATTGATGCAGATAATCCGCCCAGGCCGTGGGCGCCAGCGACAATTGCAAACCGCCGGCCGGGCCCTGCTCGCGGCGGTTCAAAATATTTTCCCAACGATAGCCGGCCGAAGGCGCAATGCGAAAACGCTGCGCCACCAACCATTCATTATCGACGCGCACGCGCGAGGAGCTGAAATCATTATTGCTGAAATCAGCCGCAGCGCTGCCGGTGAGCGCATCGCGAAAAATTCTGGTTTCCGCGGAAATTTGCATTTGGCCGTGGCGCGACCAGGGCCGGCGCAAATGCACGCCGGCTTGATGATCGTCCTTCCACAGATCACCCGCGCGTTGCGTCTGCAGGAGGGAATTAAGATTGCCGAAAATTTGCAACCCCCAATTTTGCCCCAGCGCTTGCTGCCAGCGCCAATCCGAGCGCCAGGTATAAAGCTGGAGATCGCGCGCGAAGCCGGTTTGCGAAAATAGTTTGGGAAACGAGGGAGCGCGCGCAAAAGCTTCATGCGGTGAAGCAACAACGGTAGTCGAATCCGGCGGCGATTCCGCGGCGCGCGCACCGGGTTCTTGCGCAAATAAAAAACCGCTGCTGTCACCGCCAATATCGAGCGACATCCAACCCCAAAGAAGAAAAATTCTTCCCCTTGAAAACGCGGCGAGCAAAAGCTGTATTTTCATGTTCATGAAAAACGCTTTTATTCCGTTTTCTTTTGCAAGCTTTCGAGGTGATCGCGGGTGAGCATCATGTGCTGGGCCGCGCGGCGGCGGGGAACGGCGGTGCCGCCGGAAATAATCAAATGCAGCGCGTCTTCCACCGGCATCTCCAATTCCACCACTTTGTCTTTCGGGAAAAAAACCAAAAAGCCGCCGGTGGGATTGGGCGTGTGCGGCACGAAAACACTGACAATATCCTGCTGCAGAGTTTCTTGAACTTCGCCGCGCACGTCCTGCACGTAGAAACCCAGGCGCCACATGCCCGGGCTTGGGAAAGGCACGAGCACGGTCTTTTTGAAAAACTCGCGCTGCTCGCCGAACAAAGCCTGGCTGATTTGGCGAACCGTGCCATAGATGCGGCTGATGAAGGGAATGCGATTGAGGGAACGATCGCCGACTTCGACGATTTTTTTGCCGAAGTAACTGCGCGCGGCCATGCCCGTGCCCAGAATCAACAACAGCAACGCGACGAAGCCCATGCCCGGAATCGGCTGGGTGGTGAAAATGCCGCCGAAAGATTCGCGCAGCACGACGAACACCACTTGCCGCAAGATGCCGTCGATCGCGAGGAACAGCTCGTAGATAATATAAACGGTAAGCGTGATGGGCACCAGCACCAGCAAGCCGGCAAAGAAATAGCCTTTAATCTTGGCGGCACGGCTCTGTTGAGGGCCTGGCGATATGGGGTTCGTCATGCTGAGGATCGCGGATTAAATAATTTGCCCCAGGCCATTCCTGCACAGGGATGACATATGAGAAAGTTATTTAATCATCACTCCTTATTTGGATTTTTCCTGCGCTTGCGGCTGGCGGACGACGGTGTAAATGGTTTCGCCGGGCCGGCCCATGTAATAACGCTCGCGCGCAATTTTTTCGATATAGGTTGTATCGTTTTGCAAGCTGAAAATCGCCTGTTTCAAACTGTCCTGCCGCGTCTGCAACTGGCCGATTTCTTTTTCCAGTTTCCAGCGGCGCAATTGCAGCCGGCCATATTGAATCAAGCCGGTGCTGCCGCCGAGATAGGAATAAGCGACATAAATCAGCGCCACGCAGGCCAGCCACGCCAGCCCGCGCCAGGCCTTTTTCTGCCGGCCGCGCTGTTGATGAGAATACGACCATTTGCGCTGCAGTGGATTCAAGCCTGCCGGAGTTGATGGGGAAATCTTTTTTCGAGGTGAAATCATAGAGTTACTTTCGTTTTAATATTCGGCTATTTTGCCGTTGAAAAAAAGCCGCTGAAGAGCAGCACCACCAGCCCCCCGCTCAATCCGCAAAGCCCATTTACCACATCATTATCCACCCAACGCCATCCCGCAGAATGCCGGCGTTCGACGCCGCAACAAATTCCCTTCTTCTCGCTCACTTGATGGCAAACGGTGCAGATTTGCCGCGCTTGAATCGTCGCGCCCAGCAAGCTATCGCACAAACTCGCCAGCACGCCGGCCAAAGTGATGAGTATCACGCCGCGTATTCCCAAAGCATAAACTGGATTATCCCATTGCACGGCCCAGCCGATTAAGGCAAGGCACAACGCTCCCGAGAATGCGCCCAGCATGCCCAGGCTGGAAATCGCGCCGGAGACGCCGCGTGACACGGTTTTCCAAGTCATAATCAAGCGCGGCAGCTTTTGAGAAAATAAACCGATTTCAGTGGCCCAGGTGTCTGCGGTCACGGCGGCTACGGCGCCGAGATAGAGAAGATAAAAGAACGGCAGCGGGATAACATGCCAAAGCAAAACCATCAATCCGGGAATGCCGCCATTCGCGAGCACCTGGCCGAGATCGCGGCGATGGCCTTTTTGAAAATTTTCCTGCACAGATTTTTTTCGTGATGCGCCCAAACGAGAGAGCAGGCTCGACAATATGAAAAAAGCCAAAATCGGCAGGCTGAAAGGCCATCCCCCCAAACCAAAAATCAAAGTGCCGAGCATGAAAGTTCCGCAAGCGCCTCCGGCATCCAAAAAGCGCACGCTATATGAAACCGTGGCAACGAGCAATGCCAGGGCTTCGCCGAGCAAAAATTGCTGCAGCGCAACCGGGGAGGCTTGCACAAAAAAGTGCATCGCGGCGGCGCCCACCAGCGCGACCGACAAGTTATCCGAACCGCGCCACGACAAGGCTTCGGCAACGGTCGCCAACAGCGCGAGGGCAATAGCAATGAGAACGAGCACCGTCCAAACCGGTGCAAAACCTTGCGCGGGTCCGAAAAACAGAATACTGCCGAGGATCAAGCAGAAAGAGCTGACGAACATCGCAAGCGCGCCTTGCAGCGATTTGCGATCGCCCGGCAGCGGCAATATTTTGGGCTGCGCAGCGCGTTCGCCGGCGAGAGCCGCGCAAACATCTGCAATGGCCAGCAAGCTCATTCCTACCATCAATGCCAGCCGATCGCGTTTCCAAAACCATGCAATCAATAGAAAAAAAGCGATGGGGTAAAACACCGTGCCCCAGCTTTTGCGCGTTGCGATTTGAATCGCCGGAAAAAGCCCGAACCTGAGCGCCAGCACATTCACGAGAATGAACAGCAAAGAAATGAACAGCAAAGGCAGGTGAGATTCAAAAAGAAAAGGCGAGGCCAGCATCAGAAGCCCGGTGAGAAAATGCACCAGCTTGCGGCTATGCCCGGTTCGGAGGCGCTGCTGCTGCCGCCATTTTTCCGTTCCGAACAATAAAGCCGCAATCAGAGCGGTGAAGCCGCTCAACACAAACCAATCACGAAGGGGAGGAAAATCAACATTCGGCATGCCAGGCTCAATGATGTTAGCGCAAGATTATTTAGGCAATTTTAGATTGAAAGTCAAGAGCGGCATGTTGATAAAAAACGCGAGCAAAGACGGTGATAAAATCTCAAAATTCTATTTTGAGTTTATTTAGTGCTACAACGTTAAGTCGCTGCTGATCTCCCTGTCATTTAGATGAGCCTTATGAAGAACGAGCACAATTGTTAATGCGCCAAAAGATTCCTCTGAATGACACGCATGGATGTTGTTCTGTGAGTCGAGTGCTGTGTTCATGCTTCACAGGATTCTGAGATGACAGGCCTAATGTACGCTGTCATTTCAGTAAGGAACCTTGTGAAGGACGAGCACAATTGTTAATGCGCCAAAAGATTCCTTTGAATGGCACGCATGGATGTTGTTCTGTGAATCGAACGCTGTGTTCATGCTTCACAGGATTCTGCTGAATGACAGGCTTGAATTCATGATGAAATCTCGAACTTAACTTTGTAGCATTAGCTAAACGCCTAACTTTCAGGCACGGGCAACCGCTTCACCACCACCAGTGTGGCATCGTCCTCCCATTTTGCGCCGTCGCCAAATTCCAATACGGCATTGAAGACGGTATCGAGAATTTCCTGTGCGCTTTTTCCCTGATGTTGCAGCGCCAGATCTTTCAAGCGTTCGAGGCCGAATTGATTGCCTTCGCGATCCTGGCGCTCGAGCATGCCGTCACTGAACAGCAACAGCGCCGCGCCCGGCGCGAAACGTGCATACTCACGGTGCAATGCGATTTCCGGCAACGCGCCGAGAATCATGCCGGTCGCTTTCAATTCCTGCACTTCGCGGCCATGCACCAACAGCGGCGTGGGATGGCCGGCATTGGCGTACAGAATGCTGCCGTTGCTTTCAATTTCGCCGTAAAACAGTGAAACGAAGCGGCTGGAAAAGTTGCTGCGATGAATGACGCGGTTCAATTTGCGCAGCGTGGCCACGATCTTCATATGCTTTTCCAAGCCCATGCGTAAACCGGTGACGACGTCGCGCACGAGCAAAGCTGCCGGCAAACCGTGGCCGCTGGCATCACCCACAGCCACGCCGAACATGTCGTCGTCAAAATAAATATAGTCGAACAAATCTCCGCCCACCAGCTCCGCCGGTTGCGAACGGCCCGCCATTTCGTAGCCGCGCACCTTCGGCGCGCTGGCCGGCAACAAGCTTTGCTGAATCTGCGCCGCTTGTTGCAAATCGTTTTTCACGGCATCCGAAAACAGGCGATAATTCAACGCTGTGCGCACCGCGTTCATGCAAAACTCGACTTCTTCGCGCATCCACTCGCTTTGCAGTTCGAACAAAAACAGCCAGCGCTCTTCTGCGTTCTTGCTCACCGTGAACGCCGCGGGGATGGCATATTCCCCGTTTCCGCCAATGCCGAAATCGGCAGCCAGCGCCGGGTCGTCATAAATATAGCTGCCGAATCGCAGCGCGCGTTGAATCGCTTCCGAGGCCAACGGCAATTTTGCCCGGCCCTGCTTGCTGCGCGGCTGCCCCGGCGGCGTCAAGATCACGAACTCATCCTGATTCTCCTGATACAGCTTTCCGTTGGTAAAACGCAAATCGCTGCCGAATGAAGATTCCAATTCCGCCAAAATGGAAAATAAAAATTTTTTGCCGGTTTTCTCTTTGCCGATTCTGCGCAGCAATGCATCCAATTTGCGATAAAAAACTTTGGGTTCGATCATAAATTGCCTTGTAAGTCCTTCTCAATTTTAAACAAGACGGAAGTTATGGGTTTACCGGATGAATCGCAACGGTTATGAAAACAATTTTAAAAGACGTTTTGGCTTTTTGCCGGAGGCGTGTTATATTGGATTCATGAAAATTCTCTTGTTCGATATCGATGGCACGCTCATTCACTCCGGCGGCTCGGGCGTGCACGGCATGAACCTCGCCTTTGCAGGCGTTTGGGGCATTGCCGATGGGTTAAACGGCGTGCCGCTTTCGGGCCGGACCGATGTTTTGATTTTGCAAGAGGCGCTGGAGCGCCATCAGCTCGCGTGGAATGAAGCAAAAGTTGCGCGCTTCAAGGAAAGATATTTCATTCATCTTGCCGAGGATATGAAACAACCGCGCCCGGCGCGCCGCCTGATGGCGGGATTCCCGGAGTTGCTGGAGCATTTGCAAAAAATGGCGCAGGTGCACGTCGGACTGCTCACCGGCAATTGGCGCAAAAGCGCGGAAATCAAGCTGGCGCATTTTGATTTGTGGAAGTATTTTAAATTTGGCGCTTTTGCTGACGATGAGAGCGACCGCAACAAGCTCGTGCCACATGCCATTCGCCGGGCGCAGGAGCTTTATGGCATCACCGTCGCGCGCGATCGCGTGTACGTCCTCGGCGACACGCCGCGCGACGTCGAATGCGCCCGGCCGCACGGCGCTGTTGCCGTGGCCGTGGCCACCGGTGAATATTCTTTTGACGATTTGCGTGCGCATCAGCCCGACTATTTGTTTGAGAATTTTTCGGAAGTCGAGGCCGTGCTGCGAATCGTTCGCCAATCTTGACATTCACTGCCAGGATGGTTATAATTGATATGATTAACCTTGAAAACATTCACGATCACTTTTTCAGAAAAGTTTTTTCCGAAGTGGCGAATGTGGCGTCCTTCTTGAAAGGTGTTTTACCAAAAGCACTGCAAGAACAGCTTGATTTATCAGAAATCTTTCTCGACCAGACTTCATATATTTCGGAAGAGTACAAACCTGCGTTTTCCGACATTGTAGCAAAATGCCGAACCGGGACTCATGATCAAGCAGTTGACATTTATTTTCTATTTGAGCATAAATCTTATCAGGATCGCGGGGTTTTGATCCAACTCCTGCGTTACATGAATTTGATGTGGCAAAAAGATAGTGAGGAGAAGCAGCCGTTACGCGTGATCATTCCGCTGGTGTTCTATCACGGTGAAGGCGCCTGGCAAATTCCTACGCAATTCGTCGAGCAATTCCCGGTAGCCGAGGACTTGAGGCGGATAATGCTCAATTTTTCGTACATTCTTTTCGATACCAATTCCTGGGATTGGGAGTCCGAAAGCAGCAGCCCTTTGAAAGAAAACGTTTTTCTGCTTTCTGCACTGCTGTTAATGAAGGCTGCCTTTCATAAAGACCTTGAGCTTATTCGGCAAGTATTCCGCTTGTGGCATCAGATCGGTTATATTCAAGAGCAAGAGCGTATCATTTTTTTGATGATTTATATGACGGCGACACAGGATATTCCGCCGGTGCAATTGGAAAAAATATTGGAAGAAACGAAACTGGAAGGAGATTATATTATGCCAACTTTAGCGCAGAGATGGATGGAAGAAGGCATGCAACAGGGCATGCA
>Ga0247727_10000531_pt1 | contig 92840 bp, 83 predicted proteins | sample WisWelCaveWW1625_FD_202498 | JGI IMG/M metagenome (GOLD analysis project Ga0247727, IMG submission 202498) | Biofilm microbial communities from Wishing Well Cave, Virginia, United States - WW16-25 | ecosystem: Environmental > Aquatic > Deep subsurface > Groundwater > Cave microbial mat | place... | reverse complement strand
ACCTGTTGGCTCTCGCGCGCGGCTGAGGCCGTCACGGCCTCAACCTAACGCCCTGCGGCCATCAGCGGTGATCCTCCGCCCGCGGGCCGGCGCGCTTGACGATTTCGCCACCAGAGGCCTCCAGACAAGCCCCGGACGGCCCTTGCAGCACCGGGCCGCGAGCCGCCGTGCCCCGGCGCGTTGGGCCGGGTACACTTGTTCAACAGCAACTAGTTAAGTCCCGGACTTCGCGAAGCTCTTGCTGCGTGCAACGCGCGCCTTCGTGCTGAGGACCGCAGCGGAGATGATCGCGGTCAGCTCGCCAGCCTCCCTGAATAGTCTCCGCCCTTCGGCATTCTCGGCGATCTTTGAGGTGACAAGCATCTCCAGCCAGCACTCCGATTCATCCACCTCTTCTTCCACGATCTTCAACTTGTAAAGAAAGTCCTCGTCTGACTTCGCGCGTCTCGATGCGCGATCGTTGGACGCGACACTGGTCGCGGCGCGAATGAGCTGGCCGCCGAGCGTCCTGGCTGCGAATGTGTGCGGCAGCTTCTCGGCATAGGCAATGACGTCAAGAGCGAATTTCATCGTTCGTTTCTTCATCGTCTCGGCATCCATCGCACTCTCCTTGCATCGAACATCGAACATCGTACATGCGCGTGTGTCACGGGGTGACACACGCGCTCCTATACTGTCCCCGTGGAAATCCGCAACGAACTCTCGTGGTCCCGGAGTCGTGCCAGCACGCTCGGCGAGTGCGCGCGCCAGTACTGGTTCACCTATTACGGCTCGTGGGGCGGGTGGAACGAGGACGCGCCGACGCGGATCCGCGAGATCTACATTCTCAAGCAGCTCGAGTCGCGGTGGATGTGGGTCGGGTCGATCGTGCACGACGCCATCGCCCGCTGGCTCCAGTTCGTCCGCACCGGCTCGCCCATCGCGGAGAAGGACCTCGTCGAGTGGGCGCTCCAGACGATGCGCGCCGACTTCAAGGCCTCCCGTGCCGGCGAGTATCGCAAGCGCCCCAAGAAAGTCTGCGGCCTCTTCGAGCACGAGTACAAGCTCCCCGTCACCGACGCCGACTGGGGCGAGGTCGCCGACCACATGAAGGCGTGCGTCGCGGAGTTCTTCCGTTCGCCCTACGTCACGAAGCTGCCGAAGCTCCCGCGCGGCGCCTGGCTGCCGATCGAGGAGCTCAGCCACTTCATCCTCGACGGCGTGAAGATCTTCGTGAAGCCCGACGCCGCCTTCCGCGTCGACGCGAAGACCGCGGAGATCATCGACTGGAAGACAGGCCGCCGCGATGACGAGGCCGATCCGATCCAGCTCGCCTGCTACGCGCTCTACGCGCTGCACCAGCGGTGGGCCGCCGACCCGCAGGACGTGATCACGACGGAATACAACCTGGCGCTCGGCCGGATCCGCGAGTCGCGAATGTCCAACGAGAAGCTGCACGACGTGAAGGGCCAGATGCGCGCGAGCATCGAGCGGATGAAGTCGATGCTCGACGACGTCGCGACGAACGCGGCGACGGAGTCGAAGTTCCCGGTGGTCCAGGACCCGCGCGCCTGCCGCCACTGCAACTTCCGCCGGGTCTGCGCCGACTCGCCGCTCAAGGAACCCTTGTAGCTATTTCTTCCTGGCGACCTTCTCCAGCGCCGCCTTGAGCTTCTCCTCGTTGAAGCCGATCGTGCGAACGGCGATCTTGCCGTCGGGTCCGACGACGTAGTTCGTCGGATAGGCCTGCACGCCGTAGGCCTTGCTCGTTTCGGCGCCCTTCTCGCGCAGCGGCTGGAAGGTGAACTTGCCCTTCTCGAAATACTTCTTGATCGCCTCCACGCCGTCCCCGTTGTTCATTGCCAGCACGACCACGTCGCGGTCCTTGTATGCCTCGAAGAGCTTCTGCAGGTGAGGAAACTCCTCACGGCAGCCGCCTCAGTTGTAGAACCAGAAGTTGACCAGGACCGTCTTGCCCCTGAAGGTCGAGAGCTTGACCTCCTTGCCGTCGAGATCGGTCGCGGTGAAGTCGGGCGCGTCGGCGCCCTCGGCGAGGAGCGACTTCTCGAGATCCTCGTCGCCGCCGGACGACTCCGTCGCGTCCTTCGGCGGAGTGAAGGCGAAGGCGTCGGCCGCGAGCTTCGGCGCGAGGTCGTGGGCCGTGAACGTGAAGGTCTGCTCGACGGCCTCGCCCTCCATCGACATCGTCATCACGGCGCGCCGGATCATCTTCTTGTCGTCGATCCAGAGCTTCCACTCGATCATCTCGCCGCCCGCCGGTGCCTTGAAGCCGACGACGTCGCACTCCGTCTTCTCGTCCAACTTCTCCTTCTTGATCGAGAAGTCCTTCGCCTTCTCGAGCACCTTCCCGGCGCTCTTGTCGAAGAAGAGGCCCGAGACGGGCTCGGCGAGGATCCCCGCGGTCTCCTTGCTCTGCGGCTGCTTCATGTACTGGTTCGCCTTTTTCGCGTAGTACCAGTAGGTCTTGCCGTCGAGGACGATCAGGCCGTCGTCATAGTCGAGCCGCGCCAGGTTGGGCCGCTTGAAGGCGAGCTTGGCCCGGTTCGTCGTCTCCACGCCCATCTGCGTCTGCACCAGGTCGAAGGTGACGGCGTCGGCGTCCTTCATGGCCGCGGCGGCGGCTTCGACGGCCTCGCGGGCCTTCGCCTCGTCCTGCAGGAGGAAGAGCAGCGCGATGAGCGGGTTCATTACTCACCCTTGTCCTTGACGCTCTTCATCATCGCGATGAAGTCGTCCTTGTAGTCGGCGACGGTGTCGGTCGGGCCGATGAGCTTGAAGAACCACGACGCGCTGCCGCTGTTGAGGATCGCCGCGATCATGCGCGCGCTGGGGGTCTCCTCCCCCTGGTCGGACGTGTAGGCGACGGTGAAGTCGACGAGCCAGAAGGCGTGGTTGCCCTTCATCTCGACGCCCTTGCCGCTTTCGAGGCCCATCTGCTTCGCCCAGCGGTCGATGTTCGGCTCGATGGGCTGGAGGGCCAGCTTCGAGATGACGAACCACGCGTCGCCCGCCTTCTTCTCCTTGTCGACGACCTTGAACTGGGCCTTGCGCATGTTGTTCGACGGCTCCTCCTCGATCCACGCGGCCGGCGCGGTGAAGAAGATGCAGTCGGAGGCGCGCTTCAGCGCCGCCTTCGGTTGAGGTTGGGGCTGGGGTGTCGGCGTCGTGTCGTTTGAGCATCCGGCGAGGCACAGGAGGAGGGCGAGTTTCTTCATGGCGGAAGTTTAACGGAGTTCCCGGCAGATGGCGTCGGTGAATTGCGTCGTCGCCGCGCGGCCGCCGAGGTCGCCGGTCCGCGATTCGGTCCGCGCGATGACGACGCGCAGCGCCTTGTCGACGCGGGCGGCGGCCGTCGTCTCGCCGATGTGGTCGAGCATCATGATGGCCGAACGCAGCAGCCCCGCGGGGTTCGCCTTGTTCTGGCCGGCGATGTCGGGCGCCGTGCCGTGGGTCGCCTCGAAGACCGCGCAGGTGTCGCCGATGTTCGCGCCGGGCGCCACGCCGAGCCCGCCGATGAGGCCCGCCGACAAATCGCTGAGGATGTCGCCGTAGAGATTGTCGGTCACGATGACGTCGAACTGCTTCGGCCGGACCACGAGCTGCATCGCGCAGTTGTCGACGATCATCTCGGTCAGCGGGATCGTCGGGTGCTCCGCGGCGACTTCCCGGGCGCAGCGGAGGAAGAGCCCGTCGGAGAGCTTCATGATGTTCGCCTTGTGGACGGCCGTGACCCGCTTGCGCCCTTTCCGCTTCGCGAGCTCGAAGGCGTAGCGGACGATCCGCAGGCACGCATCGCGCGTGACGAGCTTGATGCCGTGGACGACGCCGGGCGAGACCTCCTTCTCGAGCCCCGCGTAGAGGCCCTCGGTGTTCTCGCGGATGAGGATGAAGTCGAGGTCGGGGAACGGCGCGGGGACGCCGGCGAGCCCCGAGATCGGCCGCACGCAGGCGTAGAGGTCGAGCGCCTTGCGGATGCCGACGTTGACGCTCTTGAAGCCCTCGCCGATGGGCGTTCCGATCGGGCCCTTGAGGCCGACCTTGGTGCGCCGGATCGACTCGATGACGTTGTCGGGCAGCGGGGTCCCGGTCTTCGCGATCGCGCCGGTGCCGGCGATGACGTCCTCCCACTCGATCTTCACGCCGGCGGCGTCAAGGATGCTGCAGACGGCCGCCATCACTTCGGGGCCGATGCCGTCGCCGGCGATGCGCGTGATGTGATGCATGTCATTCCTTCACGGTCACGATCTCTTCGACGGAAATCTGGCTCTCCATGTCGTTCTCGCCGGGCATGTTCATTTTCGTCGTGCCGGCCGCCTTGTTCGAGAGGACGTAGCCGCGGTCCAGCCAGATGATGAGCTCGCCGGCCATCCTGAATTCGATGGCCTTCGTCCTGAGTTCGAGGCTCGTGCCGATGACGGCGCACATCCGGTGGTCGATCTCCTTCACCTCTTTGAGCGTCAGGAGGACCTTGCCCGACGGAAGATCGAGCACGTTGAACCGGACCATCAGCGTCCCGCGGAACTCGGACGGGTCAACTTCCCACGAATCGCCGAGCGCCACGGGCCGGCGCGGCAGGTAGAAGGTCTGGTCGTCGTCGAGCCGCAGGTTTTTCAAGAACTTCTCGTCGAGCCCCTCGGCCCCTTCGTGGACGAGCTTGCCGTCCTTCATGGAGATCGTGATCTTGCGTCCCTGGAGCGGGGAGATGGTCTTCGTGGGCCTGCCGGTGTCGATCCAGGTTTCCGTGGTGAGCTCCGGGATCTCGACCGTCTTCTTCGTCAGCCTGGTGTTGTTGACGAGCACGTAGGTGGTCACGGCGCTGCCGGAGTCGCGGCGGTGGGTTGTCTGGCGCGCGCCCTTCGTCGTGGAATGGCTCTCGCTGCGCCCGACGAGCCGGTCGCCGGTGTGCGGCGCGAACTTGAGCGTGTAGCGCTTCGGATCGTCCTTGCGCATCGACTCTTGGACGCGCGCGATGGCCTTCGTCGCCGCCTCGTCGCCCGGCTTGATGGCGAGGGCGTCCTGGTAGGCGCGGATCGCCTCCATCGGAAACTTGGCGGCCTGGCCGGACTTCATCAAGTCGGCGTACCTCTGCTCGGTCCGCTGCCGGATCGCCTCGACGTGGCGGCGCGCGTCGGCGGCGAGTTCGCGGGCCTTCGTCGTCTCGGCCGGGCCGGGCGCGACGGACTCGGCCTTGCCCGCCGCCTCCGCAACGGCGCTCCATGCGGCAGCGTCATCCCTGGCGTGCGCGAGGGTGAGAGCGACGTCGGCCGCGCGCCAGTACTCGTCGAACGCCGCGCGCTTCGAGGTGTCGGGAGGCGGCGGCACGGGCGGCGGACCCTTGCGAAGCGCGACCACGGCGACGATGACGACGATCATCGAAGCGGCCGCCGCCGCGATGTAGACGAGAGCCTGGGAGCGGGGCGCCTCGGCCGGCTTCTTGCGCAGCGCGAGGAGGGCCGTGAGCAGGTCCTTCGCGTTGGCGTAGCGGTCCTTCGGGTTCTTCTGAAGGCACTTGTCGATCACGGCGCGCAGCGCCGCCGAGACGTTCGATGGCGCGGGCGGGGCGGGCTTCTCGATCGTGTCGCGGAGCGTGGCGATGACGCTGGCGCCCTGGAACGGCGGCCGCATCGTCAGGAGGGCGAACAGGGTGGCGCCGACGGAGAAGACGTCGGCGGTGGGCCCGGCGCTCCTGGCGTTCTCCGCCTGCTCGGGCGCCATGAAGCCGGGAGTGCCCATCGCGACGTCGGGCATCGTCTCGACCGCGTCGGCGCGGCCGCTCTCCGGCTTGGCGAGGCCGAGGTCGGCGAGCTTCGCCTTCGACAGTTCGCCGTGCGGGATGATGATGTTGTCCGGCTTGATGTCGCGGTGGATGATCCCCTTCTCGTGGGCGGCCGCGAGTCCGCGCGTCGCCGCGATGACGACGTCGAGCGCGTCGCGCTCCGTGTACGCCGTCTTGATGCGCTTGAGCCGTGCGCCGGCCGTCTCCCCGTTGACGTATTCCATCACCAGGTAGTGGGTCGCGCCCTCGACGTTCACGTCGAGCACGCGGACGAGGTGATCGCTGGCGAGGGCGGCGGCCATTCGTGCTTCGCTGAGAAAGCGGGCGGCGATCGACGCGTCCCGCTGGGCGAGGTGGAACGGAAGGACCTTGACGGCGACGTCGACCTGGAGCCTCGGATGGACGGCGAAGTAGACGCAGCCCATGCCGCCGCGGCCGATGCAGCGCAGGAGCGGGATGCCGCCGAGCATCGGCCGGCCGGCCGGGTCGCGGGGGAGTCCGGTGAGCAGGGGGTCCTTGAGAAGGTCCTCCGGGGGCAGGGTGGGGGTGGAAGCGGCGCGCGTCGTGTCGGTCATTGGGCTGAAGGAGTTTACCGTAAGGAGGGAGCTACGGCTTCACGCCGATCGACTTGAGCAGCTCCGCGATCCGCGCGCGGACCTCGGCGTCGGTGGCGGCCTTCGCCGCCTTGCGAAGCGCGCCTTCGGCGCGGAGGCCGAGCTTGGAGAGCTTCACCGCCGCTTCGTCGCGCTCGGCGACGTCGTCGCTTCCGAGCTTCGCGATGAGCGCGTCGATGTCCCTTGTCCCGGCGGGGCCGGGACATTCAACGTGGACGAGCAGGACGCGGACGAGCTTCGCCGGGGCGGGCGTGATCTCCATCGGAAGGAGCCTCTCGATCTCGGCGGCCGGGAGGGGAGCGAGCACGCGGAAACCGTCCGCGGTGAAGAACTCGGGCGTCCAGATCGCGGTCATCCCGGCGGCTTCCTTCGCCGTCAGCCCGGCGGTCTTGAGGTGATCGGTGAGAGCCGACGCTTCGCCGGCCTTCAGCGGGAGCTTCGCCGTGGCGCCGGCCGCGAGCGCGCCCGACACCGCCGTCAGCGCCTTGCCGTCCTTCACCCGGATCGCGACGAGGAACGGGATCTCCCGGGCGAGGAGGTTCTTCACGGAGACGGAGTCGTCGGTCCAGGACGTTTCGATGGGGGAGTCAACGATCGTCAAGGCATCGTAGTAGACGAACCGCTCGCTTTCCTGCGACGCGAGCACGCCGGCGGAGTCGACCTGGCGCGCGGCGTGCCACCAGTGGGCGGCGTCGACCTTGCGGAACGCGAGGCCCTCCGCGCCGGGATTGATGAAGAGGTCGTTCCAGAGGAGGTGGCCCTTCTCGGGCACGATCGACTCGATCTTCGGCGGCTCTTCCTGCTCGGTGTCGAGCCGGCCGCTGTGCACCGGCAGCGTGATCGTGGGGGCGACCTCGCTGGCGGGCGGCCACCAGATCGCCGGGCGTCCGCGCGGCACGCCGATCTTGAGCCGGACCGTGAGCGGCTTTTTCGCGTGGAAGTAGATGACGGGCTTGAAGACGACGCGGGGCTCCGTCTTCCACGTCTCGATCCGGTCGCCGATGAACTTCGTCCATGTCATCGCGAACTCGGGAGGGTTCGCCGCGATCTCGGCGCGCTTGGCATCGAACGTCACGCCGCCCGTGCGGGCCGCCGCCCACGTCGCGCCCTCGGCCACGGTGAGCACGCCCCATTCGTGGACTTCGAAGCCGTCGTTCTCCTGCGCAAGGCCCGGCAGGGCCATGAGCGCCAGCGAGGCGCCGACGAAGTCGCGGCGGGTAAGGTCGGTCATGCTCCTATGTAGACGCATATCGGGGCGCCGGGGTTGACGAGATACAATCAAGTGATGCAAACCCTTCTGCTGTTGTTCGCGGCCCTCGCGCAGGACGAGCGCCATCCGTGGCAGGGCGCCGGCGCAGGCGCCTGGGTCGAACTCAAGACCACGACGGGCAAAGTCGTGACCGTCGAGAAGAGCACGGCGACCAAGGTCGCGGGCGACACCGTCTCGCTCACGATCGAGACCACCCGGGAGGGCAAGACCGACACGCGGACCGAGGAGCTCTTCGCGAAATCGGTTCCACCGGCGTACGGCGGCGTCGAGAAGGGGAAGAAGGCGATCACGATCGACGGCAAAAAGTTCGAGGCGACGCTGAAAGAGGAGGAGGGCTTCTACGGCGTTTCGAAGTTCACGCAGGGAAAGACGAAGGCGACGCGCACGATCTGCGCCGGCGTGCCGACGCCCGGCGGCCTCGTCGAGGAGGAGTGGGTGATGACGCAGGTCGACGTCGTGAAGGCGAAAAAGAGCTTCAAGCTCGAGAAGCTCGCCGAGAAGAGAAAGATCGGAGACAAGACGGTGTCGTGCTGGGTGACGACGCGGGCGGCCGACGAGGACGGCAAGCAGACGACCGAGAAGGCGTGGAACTCGCACGAAGTGCCGGGCGCCGTCGTCCGGATCGAACGGACCGTGAAGGGCGCGGAGTCGACGACGACGACGGTTGTCGAAGCGACCGGATTCGGGCGCTGACCAAGGCCGGCCGTACTTCAGCCTTTTTTTCTTCTTCTTCCGGCTTCGTGCTTTCCTTCCGACTTCCCTCTTCCTACGTCCGACTTGCTGGTGCTACTTTCCCAGCACCAGGCTCTCGATCAGGAACTCCATCATCCGTTCGAAGCGAAGGCCCGAGTGGCCCTGGTCCGGGCCGACCTGCACGTCGAAGCTCTTGCCGGCGCGCTGGAGCGCCTGGATCAGCTGCATCGAGTTCGACGGGTGCACGTTGTTGTCGGCGGTTCCGTAGTAGATCATCAGCCGGCCCTTGAGCTTGTCGGCGTACTTCATCGCGTTGCCCGCCTCGTAGCCCTCCTTGTTCTCCTGCGGAATCCACATGTAGCGCTCGGTGTAGATGCTGTCGTAGTGGTACCACGAGGTCACGGAAGAGGAGGCGCAGGCGGCCTTGAAGACGTCGGGGTGGCGCAGCAGGCACATGACCGACGCGTAGCCGCCGTACGACGTGCCGAAGATGCCGACGCGGTCCTTGTCGACGTACGCGCGCGCCGCCAGCGACTTCACGCCGGCCGCCTGGTCGTCGATCTCCGTGACGCCGAGCTTCTGGTAGATCGCGTCGAGGAATTTCTTGCCGCGGCCGCCGGCGCTGCGGGAGTCGAGCGACGCCACGAGGAAGCCGTACTCGGCGAGCGTGCTCGGCATCACGAAGCTCTCCCGCGCGCCGTTCGTCGCGGGGCCGGCGTAGACGGAGACCAGGAGCGGGTACTTCTTCGTCTCGTCGAAATTCGACGGGCGATGGAGCAGGCCGTAGAGGGTGGTCTCGCCGTCGGCGGCCTTGTAGGTGATCAGCTCGACCTTCTTCAGGCCGAGCGCGTCGAACTTCGTCGTGTCGCTCCTGGCGAGCTCGTCGACGGCCTTGCCCTCGGCGTCCATGAGCCGGGTCACGGGCGGGGTGTCATGCGTCTGCGCGATGTCGATGAAGTGCTTCGCGTCGGGCGCGAGGTCCACGGCGTGGTGGAACGCGGGATCGGTCAGCCTCTGGTCGTTCTTGCCGTCGAGCCCCACGCGGTGGAGCTGGAGCTTCATCGGGTTGTCGCCGCTGCGCGCCAGGTAGTGGAGGAGCCCGGCCTCCTCGTCGACGCGGACGATGCTGGCCACTTCGAACGCGTGCTGGGTCACCGTCGCGAGCAGCTTGCCGTCGAGGTTGTAGAGATAGAGGTTCGAGAAGCCGCTGCGCTCCGACTCCCAGAGGAAGCGCTTGCCGTCCTTGAGAAACCGGAAGGTCGGGGAGTTCTCGGTCCAGCTGGCCGGCCACTCCTCGCGGATGATGACGCGGCACGCGCCCGTCGCGGGATCCGCGGCGGTGAACTCCATGATGTTCTGCCGCCGGTTGGTGCGGTTGAAGAGCAGCTCGCGGCCGTCGGGCGACCACTGGACGCGATAGACGTAGTGGCCGACGACTCCGTTCTCGAACGGTTTGCCGTCGCGAACGTCGACGCGCTGCGATTTTTTCGATTCGACGTCGTAGATGAAGAGCTCGACGACCGGGTTGGGGGCGCCGGCTTTCGGGTAGGCCTCGGTGTCGACCCTGCTCTGGAGCTTGGTCTGGTCGAGCTGCAGGTAGTAGTCGGGGACTTTGCTCTCGTCGAAGCCGTAGTAGGCCACCTTCTTGCTGTCGGGGGCCCACCACATCGCGGTGACCTGTCCAAGCTCCTCGCCGTAGACCCAGCTGCCGGTGCCGAACTTCGTGCGGAGCTTCTCGCTGGCCTCGGTCGTGACGGCGAGCTCGTTCGAGCCGTCGGCCGAGCTTACCCAGAAGTTGCGATCGCGGGTGAACGCCTTGAGCTTGCTGTCGGGCGAGAGGGAGAAGGTGAATTGCCGGCCGCGCTCGGGGTTCTGCGGGCGTCGCCCTTCATTCCTGGGCTCCTTCACGGGCTCGACCTCGGCGGCTTTCTTCGTCTCGATGTCGTAGCGGTAGAGCTTGGCTTCCTTGCGGAAGTCGAACGACTTGCCGCCGTCCTTCCACGTCACCGAGAGCGATCCGAGCTTGACCGCGCCTTGGCTGTCGCGGCTCATCTTCTGGTGCTGGTCGTAGCCCGGCATCGACTTGAGGCGGTCCTGGGCCCGGGTGACGGCCGGGAGGAGGGCGAGGAGGAGTACGAGGGCCAGCTTCTTCATGGTCACGGTCCTTTCACAGCGGCAGCGACTTCCCGCACTTCGTGCAGAACTTGGCGTCGGCCGGAAGTTGAGTTCCGCACGTGGGGCAGAAGAGGCGGGCCTCGGCGCCCGGCGAAGCGGCTGCCGGTGCGGCGGGCGGGGGCGGGGCGGGGGGCGGCGATGCGGGCGACGGCGCGGCACGCCGTCCGAGTCCCTTGATGATCGCCCAGAAGGTGGCGTTGGCGGTGATGAGGCCGATGAGCGCGATGATGCCGCCGACGATCTGCGCCCAGTCTCCCCAACCGGACACCGCGAGGAGTCCGCCGCCGACAAGAAGGACGAAGCTGCACCCGAGGGCACCGACGTTCTCGGAGAGTTTCGGTTCGGGTTCGTCGCTCATGAGCGCCCCACCATGTAGCCGGTCGCCGCGCCCGCGGCCGCGCCAACACAGGCGCCGATCAGCGGACTCCACCAGCGCAGGCCGCGGGTGAGGCAGAAGACGGTGGCCAGGAAGCCGGCGAACCCGGCGATCATCCCGCAAGGTCCCGGCGCCTCGAGGCTCCTCGCGAGAGCGGCAACGTGCGGCGTCGCTCCCGGCGATTCATATCCAGCGGACTTCGCCGAGAGGAAGCAGATGACCTGGCCGAGTTCGCGCCCGGCGAAGCCGCCGATGACGGCGCCGAGCAGGGCGGCGAAGACGGGAAAGCGGACCATGGTCGACGGTTCGCTCTCGGCGGGAGGCGGCATCATCACCGGTGCCGGCGACGGCACTCCGGTCGCGGCGGTGCCGCAAGCCATGCAGAAGGCGGCGTCGAGCGGCAGCGCGGCACCGCAGAGATGGCAGAAGATGGCCGAGTGTACCACGAGGCTCAGAAGATAGGCTCTTGGCGTGAAGCGGGAGGAATTCGAACGGCTCGTGGTCGAGTGGGCGCCCCGTGCGACGGCGCTGGCTCGCGCCATCGTGGGCGATGCGGACGCCGAGGATGTCGCCCAGGAGTCGTTCATCCGCGCGTGGAAGTCGCTCGGCTCGCTTGGCGAGGCCGGGCGGTTTGACGCGTGGCTCATGGCGATCGTCCGGAATCTCGCGAAGAACCGGCGGCGCGACCGCGAGGTCGAACGTCGCCTTCCACTGCCGCCGACGGCAGCACCGCCCGTGGAGTTCGATCGCGTCCGTGCCGCTGTCGATGCGCTTCCCGAGGAGCAGCGCGAAGTCGTGCGCCTGAGGTACGAGGCGGACCTCTCCTACGAGGAGATCGCGGCGGCGCTCGGCGTTGACGTCAATCTCGTGCGCAGCCGGATCCACGAAGCGAAGCGCGCCCTCGAGCAGCGGCTTTCGTGATTTTCTTCCAACTTCTCCACTTCCCGCCGTGTCCCTGTGCCGATGGACGACCTCGACCGCCGTCTCTCCGAAGCCCTGGGAGCGCAGAGGCTCTCCGCAGAGCGCGCCAGGACGATGGCCCGTCGCGCGGCGGGCCGCCCGGCCTGGCGGTTTGCGGCGGCGGCGGCCGTGCTCATCGTTGCGTTCGGCGTCGCCCTGCTCATGCCGGCGGGACGGACCGCTGAGGCCTATTCCGTCGTCCGGCGGCTCGACCGCGTCGAAGTCCTCAAGGGCCCGGCAGGCGAATTCAGGCGCGACGGTCGGACCTTCGTGGAAGCGCTCGCCCACTTCTCCGCCGAGCGTTGGGCCGAGGCGGCCGAGGCCTTCCGTGCCGTCGGGACGGCGGACGGCGATTTCTACCGCATCGCGTCGCTCAGCCGCGGACGCCGGCTCGACGAGGCCGTGCGCGAAACGGAGCGCTTCTTCGCGGCGCATCCTGCGTACCCGGCTGTCGACCTGCTGCTCTACTGGCACGCGCACCACCTGCGCGAGCTCGGCCGCGGGGAGGACGCGACGACGGCGCTGCGCACGCTGATCGAAAAGCACCCCGCGAGCGAGCTGGTGGCGCTCGCGCAGTCGCAGCTGGCGGACGACTGGAACGAATTCCTGAAGGCGTGGAGCGTGCGCGACAAGGTCAGGGCCCGCGCGGCCCTCGAGCGGCTGATCGCGCAGCGGCCCGAATCGCCGGCGGTCACCCGGGGTGATGCGGCGTTCTACCTCATCGCCTGCGTCGACGAGGCGCGCGCGATCGGTCTCGCGGACGAGTTCGTTCGGCGCTACGCCGCGCACTCGGGCTGCGACTACGTGCTCTACTTCAAGGCGGTCTATCTCGCCCGCGCGGGACGCAAGCAGGAGGCGCGTGAAACCTGCCGGGGAATCCTCGCGGGCTACCCGAAGAGCGGAATGCTGCCGCACGTGCGCACATTGATGGAGGATCTCAAATGACCCTGCTCATTTTGCTGGCGCAGTACGTCGTCGTCGCCGAGAAGGACGATTACGCGGCGGCGGGCAAACGGCTCGCGGAGCACCGCAAGGGCGACGTCGTGACGGTATCGTACGACGATCTCGCGGTCGTCGAAAAGGAGCTCAAGGCGCGCGCGCCGAAGTACGTGGCGTTCGTCACGAAGCCCGACCGCATCGACACGAATTTCATCCGGCGCATCCTCATGCTCTCGACTCGCATGGACGACGACCCGTTCTGCGACTTCGCGTACGGCTTCGTCACCGCGCGCACGCCCAAGGAGGCGGCGGCCTTCGTCGATCGGATCATCAAGGCGGAGAAGGAGGGGCTGCCGAAGCGCACGGTCGATGCGGGAGTCTCGTCGAAGGTGAAGTCGGCCGCGTACGACAAGAACACGGAGTGGCTCGCGAAGGAGGGGTGGACGGAGCGGCAGATCTACTGGTCGGAGAACAAGTCCGACCCCGACGTGCCCGCGTTCGTGAAGGCGCACATCGGCGAACTCGAGAAGGCGGGGCTCATCGAGATCACGGGCAACGGCGACCCGGAGCGGATCTGGATGTTCCCCGGCGAGCGGAACTTCGACAAGACGAAGCAGTGGAAGTACGACCCGAAGAAAGTCGGCCAGAATCCGGACGGCGAGATGTTCTTCGTCACGGCCGCGGACATCCTGAAGCTCGACCTTTACCCGGCGGTCGTCGACATCGGCACGTGCCACTCCGGATCGCTGCTCAAGACGTTCGTCGCGAACGACATCATCTCGACGTTCGGGCGCGTTGAGAAGTGCGAGGTCTACGACATCCCCGCGGAGAAGAGCCTGGGGCTCGCGTTCATCTCCCGCGGGGTGACGGCGTACATCGCGCCGGTCGGGCCGAACCACGGATTCCGGTGCGGCGTCGAGACGCGGCGCATGCTCGAGACGGGCGCGGCGATCGGCGACGTGATGAAGTCGTGCTTCGACGAGCTCGTCGTGGCGTCGAAGGGGAAGCTGGAGCTGGCCATGCACGAGGTCGGGGGCCCGGCCGATCCGGATCCCGAGCCGATGATCAGCGGCGCGGCGAACCGCGTGCTCTACGGCGACCCGGCGTTCCGCCCGTTCAGGAAAGTCGCGCCGCCCGAGATGGACGCGGTCGCGACGAAGGAGGGCGTCGACGTCACGGTTCGCGGTGACTTCGCGTGGTCGTCGTTCGACCAGTTCACGCGGCGCGCGTTCCGCGTCTGGACGGTCGTGGACGCCGCTGGCGTGACCAAGGTGACGGCCGAGAGCTCGATCACCATCGACGAAGTCCGCTGGCTCGTCGAAGACGGAAAGCGGCTGCACGTCGCGGCGTACACCAGGGCGAAGAAGCTCCCGGACGGCACGAAGGTCTCGTTCAAGTTTGTGCGCGGAGGCACGGAGACGCAGCCGGCGGGAAAGAGAGACGACCCGCGCCTCCTCTGGAAGCTCGACACGAAATCGCCGTCGTACGGATCGGGGGCGATCGGTGATCTCGACGGCGACGGCAAGCTCGAGATCGTCTTCGGCACCTACTACAACGACGAGCATCTCTACTGCGTGAGCGCGGCGGACGGCACGCTCCTCTGGAAGCACAAGTCGGATCGCGGCCCGATGGACGCGTCCGTGGCGATCGTCGATCTGGACGGCGATGGGAAGCCGGAGGTGCTTTCGGCCGACTCGTCGACGGGCAGGCTTTTCTGCCTCGACGGCAAGGGAAAGGAAAAGTGGGCGATCCAGCTGCCCAACAGCACCGACTCGCCGCCGGCCGTGGCCGACCTGGACGGCGACGGCAAGCTGGAGATCGTCGTCGGCTCGATGTGGCGGAAGGGTGGCGCGGGCGACGTGACGGTCTACAGCGCCGAGACGCAGAAGGCGGTCTGGACACGTTCGGTGAAGGGTTGCGTGCAGTCGGAGCCGTGCCTCATCGATCTTGACGGCGACAAGATCCTCGACGTGATCGTCACGTCGTGGCGCGGCGACAACGCGGTGCACGCGTTTTCGGGGAAGGACGGCAAGGACCTCTGGACGTTCGAGACGATGGGCGAGGAGGACACGGCGAAGGAGCACATGGGGCTCTACCACGGCGTGTCGGCGGGCGTGCTGAAGAAGGGCGGCGAGCTGCGCATCGCGTTCGGAACGTGCTCGTCGAAGCGCGGAACGCTCTTCGTGCTCGATGCGAAGGGCGCGCTGGTGTGGAAGAAGATGCTCGGCGAGTACCTCTTCGCGCCAACGACGATGGCCGACCTCGATGGCGACGGCGAAACGGAGATCATCGCGGTCGGAACGAAGACGCACGTCTTCAAGGCCGACGGGACCGAGCGGTGGACGGCGGATGTCGGCGGCGCGCGGGGGCCGGGGATCGTCGATCTCGATGGCGACGGCGATCTCGATCTCGTCATGGGAACGCGCGGCCGCAAGGCCGTGGCGCTCGACGGGACGACGGGCAAGGTGATCTGGTCGTACGACTCGACCTGCGGAACGCACAAGTACGAGGAGCTCGATTCAGCGCCACTCATCGCGGACTTTGACGGCGACGGGTCGCTCGACGTCTTCCTGGTCGGCGGCAAGGGGACGTCGGACGAATCGAAAGACGAGAACTACGGACGGGCGTTTGCGCTGAAGATCGGCAAGGGCAAGGGTGAGTGGACGACGTTCCGCGGCAACCTGAAGCGGACGGGCGTGGCGGAACGCGTGAAGTAGGCCTGACGCCAATGCTCCGCGAAGGATGCCCTGCGGGCCAGGACGAACCGCCAAGAACGCCAGGAGCGCCGGACCTCGGAGCGGACGAAGTCGTCAACGCCAGGCGGCCTGCTGAAGGACGACGCGGTATCCGTCCGGATCCTCGAAGGTCTTGCCGCGCGCGTCCCAGTACGGATTGAAGGAGGCCACCGGCGCGTAACCGGCGTCGCTCATCCGCTTCACGGCGGCGGCCCAGGCCGCAGGCTCGGGGAGATAGAAGACGAGCAGGTTGTCCTCCGTGGGCGCTCGTCCGGCCACATGGCCGCGCTTGCGCGTGAACTCGAGGTGGTACGCGCCGCCCGGCGTTCCCAGCATCGCGCCGTCGAACCCGTCGTGATCTTCAAACGAGCCGAGCCGTTCGAGGCCGAGGCCGTCGCGGTAGAAGCGGACGACTTCGTCGAGGTGGTCGGTCGCACGGGCGATGCGCAGGTGAGGAGTCATGGGCGGCGATCGTACACGCTCTGTTGGTCAGGAGTCGTGCCGATCACGATCCGGGCCGACGCCTGCGTGCATCCGGTCTCGCCGCCGCTTCACCCAGTGTGGAAGGAACCACAGGTAGATGCCGGTGATCCACAGTCCCAGCAGCACGATGCCTGCGGGCAGGAAGACGCCGAGCTTCACGCCGTCGTGAAACCACGATCCGTCGTGCAGCGCTTCGATGACGTCCGAACGCCGATAGGCCACCTGGAGGACGGCGCCGCTTGACGCATCGACCTGCACCTCCCAGCGGTTCCTCGCCTGCACCTTCACGATGCCGTCCCGGGGCCGCACGTCGAGCCGGTCGACGTCGTCCCACGAGGCGATTCTCGCCTCGCTCGCCGTCGATGCCGCTGCCAGGATCGCCTCCATCGTCAGCCGTGGCTGACGCTCTGTTCCCTTCCGCGTGGGGGGCTGGACCCAGTCTGCGTGCTTCTTCAGCTGCAGGAGGACCCCCGTCGTGACGATGACGGCAAGCGGCAGCGCCACGACGACGGCACCCCAGCGATGGAGCTTCCGATTCCAGATTGAGAACGCCATGTCAGATCCTCCATCGCGTGCCGGCCCGACGCCCAAGCATACCCCCCAAACCCGGTCCGCATGCGGCCTGCCCATCGCTGCCGTAGCCTTTGCAACGCGCGCGTAGCTCCACCCCTGTTTTCTCGCACGTACGCAACGTGGCACGCCATTCGCGGATGCTCCGGCGCGAGAACAAGGGAGGCGAGGATGCGTGCGACGACAATCGGGCTGATCGTCTTCGTGATGACCCTCGGCGCTTGCGGCGGCGGTGCGGCCGACGATTCGTCGTCGTCCCCGGAAACGCTTGCAACGCCTCCGTCCTGGGTCCAGGGCCCAACGACCTACGACGCGACACCCTGCGGCGTGGCGGTGGACGCGACGTCGCTCTATGTCGCCGGCAGCGATCACGCAACCGGCCTGGGCGATGCCCAGTGGCGCATCGAAAAACGCACGCTCGACGGCGCGCTCGACACCACCTTCGGGGTCGCGGGCGCGATCCGTGAGAACCTCACGACCGAGGACGAAGGCGTGTGCGCGATGGCCATGGACGCGGACTCGCTCTACCTCGCCGGCACCCTTGGCGGCGCGGGGCAGGGGGCATGGAGAATCGAAAAGCGCAGCCGCACGACCGGCGCGCTCGACGCCGCCTTCGGGAGCGGCGGCGCGATCACGAGCGATCCCTCGGGCAGCGACGACGCGCCGCATGCGATTCTCGTTCTGAACGGGTCGATCTACACGGCCGGTTCGCAGGGCAGCAGCGCGTGGCGCATCGAAAAGCGCAGCGCCGCGACCGGTGCGTTCGATGGCGGCTTCGGCGTCCTCGGCGCGGTCGTTAGCGATCCGTCGGCAGGCGACGATCAGGCGATGGCGATGGCGACCGACGGCGCGGCTCTCTACATCGCGGGCACCACGACGTCGGTCGACGCAGGGCGGTCGAACCTGGCGTGGCGCGTTGAGAAGCGAAGCCTTGCTGACGGCGCACTGAACGGCGCGTTCGGCACGGGCGGCGCGATCGCGACCAATCCGACGACGGGGGACGACACGCTCACCGCGATCGCCGTGGACGCGGCATCCGTCTATATGGCCGGAAGCGACATGGGCAGTGCGGGCGGCTCCGCTGAATGGCGTATCGAGAAGCGCAGCTCGGTGAACGGGGCTCTCGATGCCGGCTTCGGTGTGGTGCGCTGCGACGCGACGGCGGGGGACGACCGGGCGGTCGCGATCGCGGTCGACGGATCCTCGGTCCACATCGCGGGTTTCGATATGGGCGCATCGGACGGCGGGTCGCGGTGGAGGTTGGAGAAGCGTTCCGTCGTCGATGGCGCCAAGGAGACGACACAGACGGCCGTGGTTGGCCAGGCCATGGCAATCGCGGTCGACGCCACGACGGTCACTGTCGCGGGAACGAGTCGCGCCGATGTGAACCTGGCCTGGCAGGTGATGCGCGGCGCGAAGTAGATGGACTCAAACGGATCCACGAGACCGCGGCCCTCGAGCTGCCGTTGTCGTTGATGGGCGCGTGGAGATTTCGGCGGGCAAGCGTGCTATCCTCCTCGTCCGATGCGCCTGATCCTTCTCTCGCTTCTGGCCGGGCTCTTCTCGCCAGTCTCGCATCAGGACCCACCCGATAAGTCGCTGCCCGTCGCCCCCGCAGGGTGGCGCGTCGAGCTCGTCGCCAAGCCGCCGGCCCTCGAGCATCCCTCCGTCGTAACCTGCGCGCCCGACGGACGGATCTTCGTCGGCGAGGATCCGATGGACATGCGCGGCCCCAGCAACAAGCCGATCGACCGCATCCTCTGCATCCGGCCCGGAGGGAAGACGACCGTCTTCGCCGACGGCCTCTACGCCGTCTACGGCCTCCTCTACCTCGACGGAAAGCTCTACGTTCACCACACGCCCAAGCTCAGCGTCTTCCGCGACGACGACGGCGTCGGGAAGGACCGCGTCGACCTCTTCGAATGCACCAACCCCGACCCGTCGCTCAACGGCACGGGGTTCAACGACCACATCCCGTCGAACATCCGGTTCGCGATGGACGGCTACATCTATCTTTCCACCGGCGACAAGGGGCTCTTCGGCATGATTGACCGGGAGGGAGCGCGCGTCGACCTCCGCGGCGGCGGCCTCGTGAGATTCCGCCCGGACGGGACGAAGCTCGAGATCTACTCCACCGGCACGCGCAACCACCTCGACGTGGCGCTCGATCCCGAGGACGAGATGTTCACGTACGACAACACCGACGACGGCATGGGCTGGTGGACGCGCCTCACGCACATGGTCGACGGCGGCTATTACGGCTACCCGTGGGACTACAAGCCCCAGCAGCGCCACACGCTCTGGATGATGAAGGAATTTGGCGGCGGTTCGGGCACGGGCGCGATGTGCTACACCGAGGACGGCCTGCCCGACGAGTATCGTGGCAACCTCTTCTTCTGCGACTGGGCGCGCTCCGAGATCGTGCGCATCCGCGTCGCGCGCGACGGCGGCACGTTCAAGACCGTGACGACGACAAAATTCCTCACGCGCGGGACCGAGGAGTTCAGACCCGTTGGCATCGCGCTCATCCCCGACGGCAGCGGCTTCTACGTCACCGACTGGAACTTCAACGGGTGGACGCAGAAGGTCAAGGCAGGGCGGCTGCTGAAGGTGACGTTCGAGAAGAGCGCGGCGGCGCCGAAGCCCGACTGGACATCGGCCACGACGGCAGACCTCGTCGCCGGACTGCGTCATTCGTCGCGGGCGGTCCGGCTCGCGGCGCAGCGGCGGCTCATCGAGCGCAAGGACGGCATCGCCGCCGTCACGGCCGTGCTCACGAATCCGAAGGAGCCCGCGCACGCGAGGTGGCACGCGATCTGGACGCTCGACGGACTCGACGCAGGGCGCGACGCCATTCTCGCGGCGCTCGTCGATGCAGACCTCTCGGTGCGCCGGCAGGCCGCGCGGCAGCTCGGGACGCGGCGCTCAAGGGAGGCCGTCAAGCCGCTGCTCAAGATGGTCCTCGACGGCGATCCGTCGATCCGGTTCGCAGCGGCCACGGCGCTTGGGCGCATTGGCGACTCGGCGGCCGTTCCGCGACTGCTCGAGGCGCTCGACCAGGTCGATCTCTTCGCGCGGTATGCCGCGTTCACGGCGCTCAATCGAATCGGCCGGCGCGACCCGACGGCGTGGCGGGCGATTGCCGCGGGGCTGGAGAGCGAGAACAAGGCGATCGCCGAAGGCGCCGGCTTCGCGATGCGGGAGACGTACGACGAGGCGCTGGTGAAGGTGCTCGTGGAGCTTGCGTCGTCGAGCTCCAGCTCGACTCGGATCAGCGCGATCATCGCCCTCGCGCCGCTCCATCGCAAGGCGCCGGCGTGGGACGGAAAATGGTGGAGCATCCAGCCGGTCCGGATCCCGCCGCCGGGGAAGACGGTCGAATGGGCCGGGACGGCGACGGTCGTGGCGACGCTGCGAAAAGCGCTCGACGATGAGAGCCCGGTGGTTCGGGTGGCCGCCATCATCAGCTTGAAGCTGGCACGCGAGACGAGCGTCGCCGGGCCGCTGCGCGCGCTCTTCGCAAGAGAGGCGGAGGCCGGCGTCAAGAAGCAGATCCTCTGGGCGCTCGGCGACTTCAAGGATCCCGGCGCCGTCAAGCTCGTGGCGGAGCTGCTGCGCGACCGTCCCGCCGACCTGTTGGCGCCCGCCGTCGACGCCGCCATCAGCATTGGCGGCACTGAATTGACCGATGCGCTGATCGCCCTGATCGACGCGGATGTCGAACCGGCCGTGCTGATCAAGACGATCGACGCGATGAAATCGCCGGCGGCGATTCCCGCATTGACGAAGCGGCTGCGCCAGGAGAACGACACGGTGTCCGCGGCGGCGGCGAAGGCGCTCGGCCGGATCGGGGCCCCGGCGGCGGAGGCGCTCATCGCGGCGCTCGACGACAAGCGTCCCATCGTGCGGCGGCGCGCGGTCGCCGCGCTGGGGCCGCTCAAGATCAAGTCGGCATTGCCGGCGCTGCTGGCCGCCTACATCGACGGCGAAACGCGCTTCGAGGCGATCGGCGCGCTCGCGGAAATGCCCGACGTCCGGGCGCTCGACGCCTATCTCGAAGGCATCGCCGGGAAGAACCAGCCGCTGCGCGAGAAGTGCCGGGCAGCGGTGCGCGACATCCGCGATGCGGCGATGCCGCTGATCGAGAAGAAGCTGAAGGCGCAGGAGCTCGCCCCCGAGATCATCGCCGAGCTCCAGGCGGCGTGCGCCGCCCATCAGCCGATCCTGGAGTGGAGAGTCCTCGGCCCGTTTCCGAACCCGGTCGACGATCCGTTCAAGCCGGGCGAGATCGCGCTCGATGCGGAATACAAGGGAGTCGACGGCAAGCCGGTTCGATGGACGACGAAGAAGGCCGGCGGTGCCTTCGGCCATCTTGACCTCGTCAAGCACGTGACGGCGCAGCCGAACGTAGTCGCTTACGCGTACGCGGAGGTGACCGCGGCGGCGGATCACCCTGTCGAGTTCCTGATCGGCAGCGACGACGGCGTGACCGTGTGGCTCAACGGCGAGAAGGCGTTTGAAGACCTCGGCGATCGCGGCTGGGCGCACGACCAGTTCCGGGTGAAGAAGAAGCTGAAGGCGGGGAGGAACGCGATCCTCGTGAAGGTCGGCCAGCACGGAGGGGACTGGGGTCTCTCCGTCGCCCTCTCGCGGACGATGACCGGCCCTCTCTTCGAGGCGAAGGTGAAGAAGCTCGACGCGGAGGCGTACGCGAAGTTCGCGCGCGAGAACAAGGGCGACGTCGCCAGCGGGCGGAAGCTCGTTCAGGACCGGAAGTCGCTGCCCTGCCTGACGTGCCACATCATCGAGGGCGAAGGGGCCGACGTCGGCCCGAACCTGGCGGGCATCGCGGCGAAGTACGGGCGCGAGGACCTGGTCGAATCGCTGCTCTATCCGTCGAAGCGGATTCTCGACGGCTACAAGCAGTGGCTGATCGTGACGACGGACGGCGACGTCATCAACGGGATCATTCGCGCCGAGACGGCCGACGAAGTCACGTTCGTCGATGCGGCGGGCGAGCGCCGGTTCAAGAAGTCGGCGATCAAGAGCCGCCGGGAGTCGGCGATGTCGCTGATGCCGAGCGAGCTGAACGGCGGCTTGTCGCTCCAGGAGTTCGCGGACGTGATCGCGTACCTCGAGAGCATGAAATAGGGTTCTTACTTCACGCGGCTCTTGAAGCTGTGCCGCCCGGCCTCCACCTCGAGCCCCTTCTCGCTGCCCGGCAGGCTGACCGTCGCCGTCGTGTTCGGCGGTACGACGATCTCGAGCGTGAACTGGCCGTCCTTCAGCGTCCACGAGCTCGAGATCCTCCCGCGGATCGACTCGTACTCCGCCTTGGCCCACGTGAGTCCGCCGCCCGGGCGTGGCGCGAAGAGAATGTGCTCATAGCCCGGGGTGGCCGGCGCAATCCCTGCGACCGTGCGATAGAGCCACTCGCCGACCGAGCCGAACGAGTAGTGGTTGAACGAGTTCATGCCGGGATCCTGGAAGCCTTTCTCCGGCGTCCAGCCGTCCCATCGCTCCCAGATCGTGGTTGCGCCGTGCTTGATCGAGAAGCCCCAGGACGGAAACGTATCGTTCATCAGGAGGCGGTACGCGACGTCGAGCCGCCCGCCATCCGCGAGCGCCGGCAGCAGATGTCCGACCCCGACGAAGCCGGTCGACGCGTGCCATCCGCGCTTCTCGATGTCGTCGACGAGGTGCTGCAGCGCTTTGCTTCGGAGGTTCTCCGGCAGCAGATCGAACCGCAGCGCAAGTACGTAGCAGGTCTGCGTGTCGCCCTTGATGCGGCCGTCGTCCTTCACGTACGCCTTGATGAAGGCGGCCTTGATGGCGCGGAATAATCCGCCATCCGGGTAGGCAATGCGCGCGCTGTTCGCGAAGAACGCCGTGGCGAGCACCTCGCGCGGCGTGTCGGCGCCGATCGCGAGCCAGTCGCCATAGTTGTTGCCGACTCGCTTCGTTCAGAGGAGGTTGGGATTGTTCTTCTTGATGTAGTCGACCCACCGGCGCATCGCGGGGCGATGCTCGTCCAGGAACCGCTCGTCACCGTACGCCTCGTAGACGGCCCATGGGACGATCACGCCCGCGTCGCCCCACGCCGGCGCGCCGTCGGGGCCGAGGAGCACCCGCGGCGAGACGTCGGCGAACGAGCCCTCCGGCGACTGCCCGTCGTCGACGTCGCGCATCCACTTCGTGAAAAACGCAGCGACGTCCATGTTGAAGCACGCGGTGTGGACGAAGATCTCGGCGTCGCCCATCCAGCCGAGCCGCTCGTCGCGCTGGGGGCAATCGGTCGGCACCTCGAGGAAATTCCCGCGCTGGCCCCAGGCGATGTTCTGCTGGAGCTTGTTGATCATCTCGTTCGAGCACGAGAACGTGCCGGTCATCCGCGCGTCGGTGTGCGCGACGCAGCCGGTGATCGAGTCCTTCGTTGGCGTGCCCGGGTAGCCCGTGATCTCGACATACCGGAAGCCGTGGAAGGTGAAGCGGGGCTCGTGGACCTCGAGGCCGCCGCCGCGGCAGATGTAGCGGTCGGTGCACTTCGCGCCACGCAGATTCGCCGTGTAGATGCTGCCGTCGGGATTGAGGACCTCCGCGAAGCGCAGGGTGATCTCGGTGCCCGAAGCAGCGGTCGCCTTCAGCCGGACCCAGCCGACCATGTTCTGTCCCAGGTCGGCGATGAAGATCCCCGCTTTGTGCTCCTTGATCGCCACGGGCGCGAGTTCCTGGGTCAATCGAACGGGCGGTCCCGGCGACGCGACCAGAGCCCGCTTCTCGTTGAACACGGTGACGGGATTCCAAAAGAGAATGCCCTCGCGGCGGGCGTCGTAGACTTCGCCGTCGTAGAGGTCGGCCGCGAGGATCGGACCCGTCGCGCCTTCCCACGTCCCGTCGGTTGCGATCACGGAGCCGTCGACATGGAGTTCGGCGAAGACCTTCAACGGGGATTCACCATAGAGGTGGCTCGCGCCGCCCCAGCCGAGCTTGCCCGCGTACCAGCCGTCGCCGAGGATCGCCGTGATGTCGTTCTGGCCCGCTCTCAGCAGGTTCGTGACGTCGTACGCCTGGACTTGGACGCGCCTGTTGTAGTCGGTCCAGCCGGGCGTGAAGCAGTCGCGTCCGACCCGCACGCCGTTGATCTGCATCTCGTACAGACCGAGCGCGGTCGCGTAGAGCCGCGCCTCGCCGACGTGATCGAGCGTGAAGCGCTTGCGGAGGAACGGACAAGGCTCGCGCCGGATCGCGCCGACGCGGTCGCTGAGCGTCACCCACGGGGCCGCGCCGAATCCGCCGAGTTCGATCGCGGGCTTCCACTCCTTGCCGTCGGTCGAGCTCTCCCACGTCCTGTCGGTGGGGATGGCCTTGCCCCCGATGATCATTTCGCCGATCAATCCCGCCGGACCGTCGTCGTTGCTTGCTTCGACGATGAGTTCGTGATGGCCGCCCAGCAGCAGCTTCGCGTGGTGGAAGTGAGTCCATTCGTCGCCCGCGAGGACCCTCGTGCCGTTCACCGTTGCCTTGAAGTGGTTGTCGGCCGTGAGGACGAGATCGGCCAGCGTGTTGTCGGGCACCTCGAAGGTGCGGCGGAAATAGCGCGTCGCGGACGGTGCGCCCTTCGACGGATCGCCTTCGGGGTACCAGATCCACTTCAGCCCGTCCTTCACGAGCTTCGGCGGGCGTTCTCCTGCCGGCGGGAGGCCGATCCAGGTCGCGGACCAACTCGTCGGCAGCATCTCCCATGTCGCTTCAGCGGAATCAACGGGGAGACCGTCGCCGTCCCACACCCGCACGGACCAGCAAGCGCGTGAAGTTCGCGTGCCCTCGTAGATCGCGAACAGGCGGGACGAAGCGACCCGGCCGCTGTCCCAGAGGAGGGCGCTGCCGCGACGGACGCGAACCTGGTAGGCGGTCTGCTTTTCGCTCGGGCGCTTCGATTCAAGGATCCAGCCCAGGCGCGGGTTCGGGTCGTCGATGCCGATCGGATTCTCAAGGTGGTTGCATCGAAGCCGCGCGACGCGAACGGGTGCGCCCGCGCGGTCGGATGAAGCGCAGGCCCCCAGCAGGAGCAGGAGTGCGGCGAATCTAATAGCGCACATCGATCTGCTTCTTCCTCCGCGCCGACTCGAGAATCGCGTCGCACACGACGGCCGCGCGGTAGCCATCCTCGAACGTCGCGCCGATCGGGCCGATGCTCTTGTTGTTCGCGATGCAATCGAGCAAGTGGCCGACCTCGTGCACCATCGCGTGCTCCCATCCGAGCATGTGGCCGTGCGGCCACCAGTGGCCCCAGTAGGGATGGTAGGCCTCGCTGACGAGCGCGTTGTGGAAGCCCTGCGTCTCCTTCGGCTCCTCGCCGATCCAGCAGACGTCGAGTTCGTTGAGCCGCTCGAGGTTGAACCGGATCGATCCCTTCTCGCCGTTGATCTCGATCGCTTCGTGATTCTTGCGGCCGCCGGCGAAGCGCGTCGCCTCGAGCGTGCCGATCGCGCCGTTGTCGAACTCGATCGCGGAGGCGAACGCATCGTCGACATCGACCTTCTTCCCGCTGCGCTTCGTGATGAAGGTCTTCGTCATCGCGCTGACGCTCTTGATTTCGCCGACGAGGAACCGGCCCAGGTCGATGATGTGCGCGCCCAGGTCGCCGAGCGCGCCGCTGCCGGCCTTCGATTTGTCGAGCCTCCAGATCATCGGCGTCCCGTAGTGCGGCATGATCCACTCCTGGAGGTAGACGGCGCGGTAGTGGTAGATGCGGCCGAGTTTGCCGGACGCGATCAGGTCGCGCGCGAGGCGCAGCGCCGGAACGAAGCGGTAGTTGAACGCGACCATGTGCTTGACGCGCGCCTTCTTGACGGCGTCGAGCATGCGGCGCGCTTCGTCGGCGTTGCGGGCGAGCGGCTTCTCGCAGAAGACGTGCTTGCCGGCGCGCGCGGCGGCGATCGTCGGCTCGGCGTGGGCGTCGTTGGGCCCGCCATTGTCGAAGAGGTGAACGTCGTCGTCGTCGAGCATCTTGCGCCAGTCGGTGTAGGTGCGCTCCCAGCCGTAGCGTCGCGCGGCCTCGGTGAGCGCCGCCTCGTTGCGGCCGCAGATGGCGACCAGCCGCGGGATCGCGGCGGGCGGGTACATCATGTAGGGCATCTTCTTGTAGGCGTTCGAGTGAGCCTTGCCCATGAAGGCGTAGCCGAGCATGCCGACGCCGATCGTTGGCGCGTCGGTACGGGCGCGCGGCCCGGCCATCGAGGTGAAGCCCTGCTTGCTCATCGGTTCTGGAAGGCGGCGTCGAACGCGGCGCCCGCGGGGGAGAAGTTGAACTTGCGCACGGTCTCGAGCGAGTCCTTCACACCCTTGATGCGGTCCATGCCGCTGTCCTCCCACTCGATCGAGAGCGGCCCCTTGTAGCCGACGAAATTGAGCGCGCGCACGAGCTTGTCCCACGGCACGTCGCCGTAGCCGACGGTGACGAAGTCCCAGCCGCGGCGCGGATCGCCGAAGTCGAGGTGCGACGCCAGGATCGAGTTGCGGCCGTTGAGCTGGACCTTCGAGTCCTTCATGTGGACGTGGATGATCCGCTCCCGGAATTCCATGATGAACTCCGCCGGGTCGAGGAACTGGTGCGTGAAGTGGCTCGGGTCGAGGTTGAGGCAGAACGCGGGGTGACCGTCGACGGCCTTGATGGCGTTCTGCGTCGTGATGAGGTCGTAGGCGATTTCCGTCGGATGAACCTCGAGCCCGAACCGGACGCCGAGCTTCAGGTAGGCGTCGAGGATCGGGCGGAAGCGGCGGCCGAAGTCCTTGTAGCCTTCTTCGATTTCAGCGTGGCTCGTGGGCGGGAAGAAGTAGAGCTTGTGCCAGATGCTCGATCCGGTGAAGCCGTTGACGATCGAGACGCCTAGCGCTTTCGCGGCCTTGGCGGCGTCGATCATCCACTTGGACGCGCGCTGGCGGACGCCCTCGGGGTCGCCATCACCCCAGATTCTCTCGGAGACGATGGTCTTGTGGCGGCTGTCGATCGGATCGCAGACGCACTGGCCGACGAGGTGGGCGTCGATCGCCCAGCACTGCAGGCCGTACTTGTCGAGCGTCTTGCGGATCTTCTTCGCGTAGGAGGCGTCACGTGCGGCCTTTTCGACATCGAAGTGGCCCCACGTGTTGAGTTCGAGGCCGTCCAGGCCCCACTCTTTCGCCATCGCGCACATCTTGTCGAGCGGGACGTCGGCCCACTGGGCGGTGCAGAGGGTGATGGGACGCATGGGGCCTCCGTGAAGAGATCGAAGATCGAAGATCATAGACCAAAGAAAAGGAGGGAGAACAGAGAAGCGAGAAGAGAGGGAGAGAGATCAGCAAGACATTGGCCACTTCTTTGCAACCCGGCAGTACACTCTCTTCTCTTCACGCTGAGTGACCGTTCGTGATTTCGAATCGGAATCACGAACGGTCGGGTTTTTCTGCCCAGTGGAGGTTTGTCATGGAATCGCATCAGATCGAGGGGTTCGCGCTCGCCAAGGATCGCGCCAAGGCGCTGGAGCAGCTGATCCCCGGCACGGAGGACTACTACTTCTACTCGTGCCTCCACCACGAGCAGATTGGCAACTTCAAGGAGATCGACGCGCTGCTCCAGCAGTGGGTCAAGCGCTACGGCGAAACGCAGGGGGTCCAGGAGATCAAGCACCGCCAGGCGCTGCTCAAGTATGAGTCGCAGCAGAAGCAGACGCTGGAGCACCTGCGCTACCACATCGGTCTCGAGTTCAACCACGAGCGCTCGGTCGAAGGGCGCAAGACGAAGTACCCGACGAAGCTCGATGCGTCGCAGATCAGCCGCGACGCCATCAAGCAGATCGGCTATTCCCACAGCAACTCGAGCGACCTCTCCGGCTTCACCGACGCGGCGCTCGACTGGCTCATCGACGAGTCGATGGACGGCTACCGCCTGCGCCAGTTCCTGACCCGCCTGCGCCGTCCGGACCACGCGAAGCTCGTCGACCTCATCATCAGCGAGCTGAAGGACCCGCACACGAGCGGCTTCGGCGCGATCCAGATCCACAACCTGCTGCTCCACGAGCAGCTCGACAAGCTCGTCGGCCTTCGCGCCGACCTGCTGAACACGGAGAACTTCGTCAACGCCTACCTCGTCAAGCTGCAGCCCGGTCCGGACACCGACTGGCAGAACAACGCGGCCGATCGCGAAGGCTACCTCGTCCGCCTCTGGGACTTCGTGAAGGGCCTCTCGCCGAAGTTCAACGCGCTGAAGGCGCACATCCTCTTCCACCGGCTCGACCACGACCGCCGGGCGGGCATCTACGACCTCAACCGCTTCAACGAGTACGTGAAGCTGCCCCGCCAGGTCTCGTACGCGAACCCCGACTACCTCAAGCAGTTCCACCACGAGAGCCGGCCGTTCGGCCTCGGCCATGACTATCGCAACGTCACGCTGCACACGCCGTTCAGCAGCGACGAGGAGCTCGTCCGCGACTACCTCGCCCACTTCTTCCTCGGCGCGAAGGACTACAAGGCCTACGAGACCTACATCCAGACCGCGTTCCTCAAAGAGGTCTTCGCGACGACGAAGATCCTCGCCGGCGTCGGCGACATGGAGCAGTGGTTCTCCATGCTCAACAACGCGAGCGCCTACCAGGCCCTGAAGGACAAGGTCGAGCTCGAGTTCGCCCGCACCAACAAGAACTGGTTCAGCGCGAAGGATGCCGTGTCGCTCGACGTCGACGTCAAGAACGTCGGCACGCTCGTCGTGAAAGTTTTCGAGATCAACGCGCTCAACTACTTCCTGGCGAACGGACGCGACGTCGACACGAGCGTCGACCTCGACGGTCTCGTCGCGAGCGACGAGAAGACCTACAAGTACGACGAAGCGCCCGCGCGCCGCGTGCGGCGCACATTCGACTTCCCGACGCTCTCGAAGCCGGGCGTCTACGTCCTGGAGTTCATCGGCGGCGGCATCAGCTCGCGCGCGCTGCTGCGGAAGGGCCGCCTGCGCTTCATCGACCGCGTCGGCTCGGCCGGCCACGTCTTCTCGATCCTCGACGAGGAACGCAAGCCGCTGAAGGACGCGTCGCTCTGGCTCGGCGGGCGCGAGTACACGGGCGACGACGCGGGCGAAATCCGCGTACCGTTCAGCAACAACCCGTGCCAGCAGTCGATCCTGCTCCGCCACGGCGATCTCACGACGCTGGAGGCGTTCCACCACCAGTCGGAGAACTACTGGTTCACCGCCGGCATCTACGTCGATCGCGAGAGCCTGCTCAAGAAGCAGGAGGCGCAGGTTGTCGTCCGTCCGACGCTCCAGGTCAACGGCGTGCCGGTCAGCCTCGCGCTCATCGAGGAGGCGGCGCTCGTCATCTCGTCGACCGACCGCGACGGCGTGAGCTCGTCGAGCGAGATCCGCGACTTCAAGATCTTCGAAGACAAGGAGTCGACCCACACGTTCCAGGTCCCGGAGAACCTCACGTCGATCTCGTTCGCCTTCCGCGGCAGGATCCAGAACCTGTCGCAGGGCAAGAAGATCGATCTCGCCGATTCGCGCAGCTTTTCGCTCAACGCGATCGACTCGCAGGAGACGATCGAGGACGTCCACCTCGGACGGACCGCGACGGGCTACGTGGCGTACGTGGCGGGCAAGTCGGGCGAAGCGAAGGCGCACGTGCCGATGAACCTGTCGCTGCATCATCGAGATGTCACGAGCGCGCTCGACTTCTCGCTCCAGACCGACGCGGAGGGGCGCATCGACCTCGGCCATCTGCGCGACATCACGAGCATCAGCCTCTCGACGCCGAGCGGCGTCACGGAGAGCTGGACGCCGCCGCGGGACCGCTGCAGGCTCGGCAGCGCCATCCACGTGCGCGCCGGCGAACCGATCCGGATTCCGGCGATGGAAGTCGGTCCGATCGGCGCTGAAGAGTTCCCGGACGAGCATGGAAAGGCCTCGAAGCCGGCATCGGCCCCCGAGCGGAAGGAGATATCGCTTCTCGAGCGGATCGCGTCGACCTACGTGCGCGACCACTTCAAGGCGCTCGGCAGGAAGGACGGCTACCTCGAGATCGCCGGGCTGCCGGCGGGCGACTACGACCTGTTGCTCAAGCGCGACGCGCAGGCGATCACGATCCGCGTGGCGCCGGGCGAGGACCGCAACGGGTGGGTCGCGGGGGAGAGGCGCCATCTCGAGCGGCGCAATCCGGAGCCGCTCCAGGTTTCGGCCGTGAAGTTCGGCAAGGACGACCTCAAGGTGACGATCGGGAACGCGGATGAAGAGACTCGCGTCCACGTCTTCGCGACGCGGTTCGTCCCCGCGTACTCGGGCTTCGACGAGCTCGGCCGCGCCGGATCGGCGGGGCCCAAGAGCGTCGAGCTCTTCAAGGGTCCGTCGAACTACGTTTCGGGCCGCGACATCGGCGACGAGTACCGCTACATCCTCGAGCGGAAGTACGCGAGCAAGTTCGTCGGGAACATGCTCACGCGCCCCGGGCTGCTCTTGAATCCGTGGGCGGTCCGGACGACCGAGACCTCGACGCAGGAGGCGACGGCGGGCGAGTCCTACTCCGCATCGCCCGCGCCAGGGACGTCGTCGCAGATGGCCCCGGCGCAGGAACCGTCGGCCCAGGCAAGTTCCGCGTCGCAGTTCGCGAACCTCGACTTCCTCGCCAAGCCGGCCGCGGCGCTCCTCAACCTCAAACCAGACAAGAACGGTGTCGTCACCATCGCGCGCGAAGCGATCGAGCACGCCAACCAGCTGCGCATCATCGCCGTCGACGGGCTCAACACGGTGAGCCGCGATGTCGTCCTGCCCGAGGTGAAGGACGCGCACCAGGACTTGCGCCTGAAGCTCGGCCTCGACTCCGAGAAGCACTTCACTGAAAAGCAGCAGGTGACGGTTCTCTCGGAGGGGCAGCCCCTCGAGATCGCCGACATCACGACGTCGAAGATGGAGGTCTACGACACGCTCGCGCGCGTCTATGGCCTTTACTCGACGCTGTCGAAGAACGCTACGCTGGCGCAGTTCGGCTTCATCCTGCGGTGGATGAAGCTGTCGGAGGAGGAGAAGCGCGCGAAGTACAGCGAGTTCGCGTGCCACGAGCTGGCGTTCTTCATCTCGCGCAAGGACCCTGAGTTTTTCAAACGCGCGATCCTGCCGTACCTGCGGAACAAGAAGGAGAAGACCTTCCTCGATCGGTACCTCATCAACGACGACTTGTCGGCGTACCGGAACCCGTGGGCGTTCGGCCGTCTGAACATCGTCGAGCGGATCTTGCTCTCGCAGCGGTTCGACGACGAGGGCGATCCGGTCTCCCGCCATGCGGGCGACCTGAACGATCTGCTCCCGCGCGACATCGAGCACGCGAACCACCTCTTCCAGTCGGCGATCCAGGGGAGCGCGCTGGAGGCGGGGGACGCACTGGGCATCAAGGATGCGGTGAACCGCGAAGAGCGAAGGATGGTCGCCAAGAGCGAAATGGCGTCCGCCATGGGCGCCATGGGCGCCGCGGACAGCATGGACGATTCCTTCGGCGGCGAGGGCGCCGGCATGCTGGCGAAGCCCGCCTCGGCGCCGCCGAGATCGGCCGCGAAGAAGATGTCGAAAGACAAGGGAGGCGACAAGCTCGACGAGATCATGGCCGAGGAGGACGCTCCGGCCGAAAAGGAGCGCGCCAAGGGTCCGGGCGGCGGCGGGCGCGGCAGAAGCCGCGACATGGCCGCGCGCGGCCAGATGCGGCAGTTCTACCAGAGGCTCGACAAGACGCAGGAGTGGGCGGAGAACAACTACTGGCACCTCCCGATCGAGCAGCAGCTGGCGGAGCTCGTCACGATCAATCCGTTCTGGCGCGACTACGCGAAGCACCGCTTCAAGGGGCCGTTCCTCTCCCCGAACGCGGCCTACGCCTGCCGGAGCTTCACCGAGATGATGTTCGCGCTCTCGGTGCTCGACCTGCCGTTCGATGCCGACAAGCCGGCGGTCACGTTCAAGGGCGCGACGCTCAAGCTCGCCGGCAAGACGCGTTCCATCGCGTACCACAAGGAGATCAAGCCAGCGGAGGCCGCGGCGGAGCGCGTGCCTGTCCTCGTCAGCCAGAACTACTTCCGGGACGACGACCGTACCCGCTACGACGGAAACGAAGAGGTCGACAAGTACGTGACGGGCGAATTCCTCGTGAACGTCGTCTACGTCGCGAAGGTCGTCCTGACCAATCCGACCTCGGGGAGCCAGAAGCTCGACCTGCTGATGCAGATTCCGATGGGCTCGCTCCCGGTGAAGAGCGGCTTCTACACGAAGGGTCAGCACATCGAGATTTCGTCGTACGCGACGGAGTCGCTCGAGTACGCCTTCTATTTCCCGGGACCCGGGACCTTCGCGCACTACCCCGTCCACGTGGCCAAGAACGAGCAGCTGATCGCGAGCGCGGAGCCGACGAAGCTCAAGGTTGTCCGCGAACTGAGCTCGATCGACAAGACGTCGTGGGCATGGATCTCCCAGAACGGCGACGACAAGGAGGTCTTCCGCTGGCTCGACGAGAACAACGTCGACCGGATCGCGACGGCGAACAACGACGGCGAGGTCGGGCTGGAGCTGATCGCGTGGCGCATGCGCGAGAAGGGCTTCTACGAGAAGTGCCTCGCGCTCCTGCGGCGCCGGCACATCTACAACAACACCCTGTGGGCCTACAGCGTCCACCACAACGACGTGTCGAACATCCGGGAGTTCCTCCAGCACCAGGACAGCTTCCTCGACCAGTGCGGGCTGTGGCTCCAGAGCCCGCTCGTGAAGATCGATCCCGTGGTGCGCCACCGGTACCAGCACCTCGAGTACGCGCCGCTGGTGAATGCGAGGGCGCAGAAGCTCGGCGCCCGCCGCAAGATCCTGAACGACCGGTTCGCCGGGCAGTACGGCGGCCTGATGAACGTCCTGCGCTACCGCGCGAAGCTGACGGACGAGGACCAGCTCGCGGTGGCTTACTATCTCTTCCTGGCGGACCGGATCGACGAGGGTCTCGAGACGTTCGAGGCGGTGAACTCGAAGAACGTCGAGACGGGGATCCAGTACGACTACCTCAAGGTCTACGCGGAGTTTTACCGCGAGCGTCCGGGCAACGCGAAGGAGGTCGCCGGCAAGTACCAGGACCACCCGGTCGACCGCTGGAAGAACCTCTTCAAGAACGCGCTCTCGCAGATCGAGGAGCTCACGGGGTCGGCGGCCAAGGTCGTCGACGACAAGGACCGCGCGCAGCGGCAGGCGAAGCTCGCCGCGACGGAGCCGGACTTCGACTTCAGCGTCGAGAAGAAGACGGTGTCGCTGAACTTCCAGAACCTGTCGGCGGTGCGGGTGAACTACTACCGGATGGACATCGAGCTGCTCTTCTCGCGCCAGCCGTTCGTGCAGCAGCAGTCGGGGCAGTTCGCCTTCATCAAGCCGAACCGGAGCGAAGAGGTGAAGCTGCCCGCCGGGCGCAACACGTTCGCGTTCGACCTGCCCGGCGAGTTCCAGGGGGCGAACGTCATCGTCGAGATCGTGGCGGACGGCAAGCGCAAGTCGCAGGCCTACTACGCGCACGAGCTCGTCGTGCAGGTGATCGAGAACTACGGGCAGGTGCGCGTGACGCACCAGGGGACGAACAAGCCGCTCTCGAAGACCTACGTGAAGGTCTATGCGCGGATGAAGGGCGGCGAGGTGAAGTTCTACAAGGACGGCTACACCGATCTTCGCGGGATGTTCGACTACACGTCGCTGAGCACGAACGAGCTCGACCACGTGGAGCGGCTCTCGATCCTGATCCTCAGCAGCGAGAAGGGTGCCGTCATCCGGGAGGCGGAGACGCCGAAGAGGTGAGAGAGGGAAGAGAGAAAGAGAGAAGGAGAGAAAGAGGGAGAGAAGGGGCGACGGAAAGAGGAAGAGGGCGGGTTACTTCTTCTCGCCCTTCTTGAATTCCTTGAGCGACAGGGTTCCGGTCTTCTCGCCCACCTTGATCGTGCGCTTCACTTCGCCCACGTCCTTCGCAAGCCACATCGTGATCTCGAAGGCGGGCGTCGTCAGCTTCACGCGGAAGGTCTTGTATTTGCCTGCGGGGACCTCGATTTCCTCCTCATCCTCGACGACGCCCTTCACCTTGTCCTTCTCGGTCTCCCACGTCTCGCCCTTCTTCAGGGGGAACTTGACCCACAGGGTGTCGCGCCACTTGACGCCGCCGGAGTCGATCGAGAACGGCTCCTTCATGAACGGCTCTTCGATCCGGTAGACCTTCTTCTCGGCGTCGTAGGAGGCGACCCTGCGGACGTACTCCGTTTTGTCCTCCGCCTGGTAGGTCCACGTGTGCCCCTCCGCAAGGGGATACCAGGCCTCCTGGGAGAGCGCGAGTAGCAGGATGATCATGCGCGCGATGATAGCAGGCGAAACCGCCGCGCACGATTGCTTCAAATCCTTGAATGAAGGGGAACCGACATCCGATCCTGTCGCACGTGCGCGGAACCGAGGGCGAGACGCTCGACGAGTACTTCGACCGGGCGAAGCACGAAGCTTGGAGCCTCCTGCGCCAGACCGCGCGTTCGCACTCCGGCGCGGTTGACGCGGTTGCGATCGAGCTCGCCGTCCGCCGCCGGGCCGAGTCGCCCGGCGCGTTCTTCGCGCTCCTGCTCGACATCGCGTTCAAGGATGTCGAGCGCCGCCCGCTGATGATCGCGCTCTTCCAGACGCACTTGCCGGAGATGCCGGGACCGGCGATGAGCGCCGCCGGCTACAACCTGCACGAATACAACTACCTGCTCAGCGCCGACTGGATCGCCCTGGCGAGGACGCACTTCGACGCCGACCCTGAGGGCGCCTGGGGCATCGCCGAGTCGGCGGCCATGTACCAGCCGCACTGCCTGACGCCGAATGACGTGGACTGGTTCGAGGCGCGCCGCGCCACGCTGCCGCGCGACTACTTCGTGATCGTCCTGAGCCTGGCGTCGCGCTGGCCCGACCGTCGCGCCGACTACCTCGCGCGCGTCATCCGTCACTTCGACGAGCATCCCGCGGCCGCCGTGGAGGCCGTCGCGTTCACGTCGAGAGACGAGGTCGGCCTGCACACCCCCGAGCTGATCGCGGCGATGCTCCGCCAGTTCCCGACGAACCCCGAGAAGGCGTGGGAGTTCTTCGACGGGGCCGTGCGCGCGAATCACGCCCTCTTCGGCGACGCGCTGCTCGACGCGCTCGAACCGCGCGGCCCCGGCACGATCTTCGCGATCCTGCGCCACCTGATCGACAAGGAGCCGGAGCGCACGCAGCGGCTGGTCGACCGCTACGTCGGCTGCATGCGCCTCTATCCCAAGGAGGGAATCGAGCGCGCGCGCTACGCCTTCGACCGCGAAGACGCGGCCATGCTCCGCCCGGACCTGGTCCAGGCGGCCTGCGCGGGATTCTCCGCGGCGCCGTACGCCGCCTACGAGCTGCTCTGGCAGTGCATCGACCGCCGGCCCGAGCTGCTGGGCGCCCCCGAGGTCGACGCCGCCATCGAGAACATCCCGCACGCGACGAACCGCGCCTTCGGCTTCTTCACGGAGCTGCTGAAGAAGCGCCCGGAGTTCACGCAGGAGTGCACGCTCGCGATCTTCGAGTGCCTCGCGATGGAGCCGGTACACCGCGCCTTCAACCGCGGCGAGTGGATGTCGACGATCATGGCCATCTCCGAGGCGTCGCACATCCGGACGGGCCTCGAGACGGCGCTCCGCGAGCCGCCGCGCGTCGGCTCCCGCCGCGGCCGGGCGCTCATGGCGATCATGTTCCGCCAGAAGCTGCGGGCAAGGCGCCACGTGCTCCTCGAAGCGCTGCGGTACGCAGGCAACATCGTCCTCTGGCACAAGGTCGGCGAGGAGAGCGTAAAGTTCTCGCCGGTCTGGGTTTTTTTCTTCTTCATCATCGACCACGCGGCCGACGAGGTGATCTCGACCGCGGCGGCGGAGCGGTTCCTCGAAGGCGCGTTCCAGCTCCACTACCTCTGCCGCACCGGGGCGGAGCATGACACCTTCCTCCGCAAGCTCGACATCGACGAGATCGAGCCCCGCCCGTTCCCGGCGGGAACGGAGTTCCTCGAAGCCGACGCGGAGCTGGCCCGGCTCTACCGGATCGTGGTCAACCTGGCGGAGCGGTTCGCCTCCAAGCCCCGCCTGGCGGTGCTCGACGACTTCACCCGTCGGCGCGAGGCGGCCGAGCTGGAGCGGCGCGTTGTCGCGGAGAAGGGGATCGAGGCGCGCCTGCGCAGCCTCGACCGGCAGATCGCCTGCTGGAGCGAAGCGGGGTACGCGCTGGCGTTCACTGATCCCGAGGCGGAGAAGCGCCTGTCCGAAGACGCCCGTTCGCTCCTGAAGCGCGAGAAGAAGGACCTTTCGAAGAAGCTGCGCGACGGGCTGCGCGCGGAGGCGGTCCGGATCGCGGTCTCGGCTGTCGAGCACACGAGATCTGAGCTCTATCGCGGGCGGCTGCGCGACGTGCTCGGGCGCGAGGTCGACATCGAGTCGGTGGAGCCCCGCATCCTGCCGTCGTTCCTCTGGCTGGAGGCGGTGGGTGGGATGAAGAACAACGCGAAGTACCTGCGCCGGCTGATCGAGGACCGCATTTCGCATCGCGACCATGGATGGATGCGGACGGAGCCGGCTGCGGCGGCGTGGGGCGAGCGGGTGACGAAGGAGACGCCCGGCGTTCACCTGGAGCGGTGGCGCGCACCGTTCTCGACGGAGTTCAACTACCGGCCGAAGGACGCGCTCGCGGAGAAGAAGCGCCGCATGAAGTCCGACCTGGCGCAGGCAAAGGCGCTGCTCGAGAAGGCGGGGGTCAAGCCGGCATCGGAGACGTATGACGAGCTCAACGCGAAGTTCGTCGAACTGCGCGCGGGACTCGACGATCCGGGCGAGGAGACGAAGCGGAAGCCGGTCGATGCGGCGGTGATCAACGAGATCGGCATGAACCTCGAACGCGTGCGGCTGGTGGAGCAGACGCCGGAATCGGACTTCGAGGGGCGGATCGTGCTCAGCGTGGAGACCGACCCGTTCGAGGTGCTGTTCATGGGCGAGTACGGATTCGCGTCGTGCCTGTCGCTGCGCGGATCGAACTCGTGGAGCGCCGTGTCGAACGCGGTCGACATCGACAAGGTGATCGTGTGGGCGAAGGAGCCGGCGGGCAACGTCGTCGGGCGGCGGCTGCTGGCGCTGATGCCCGAGGGGATCGTCCAGTACCGGACCTACACGAACCGCCACGGGCTGGCGCTGGACGGGTTTTTCGACGAGTTCGTGAGCTCGTACGCGGCCCATTGCGGGACGCGGATAGTGCGGGGCGGCCACCCGAAGGCGCTGCTGAGCGACAAGTGGTATGACGATGGGGCCATGTGACGATGCGAGTCGCCGGTCGAGAGTTGACAGCCCACCGGCCGTCGCAAGTCGCCGACCACTCCCAGGGGTTCTGTGTCACAATCAACGATCATGGACTCGTCGCCGGCGCTCCCCCCGGATGTGGCGGCCGCCCCGGAGTCGTCGCGATTCGGGAAGTTCGTCCGGATGGCGAAGCTCGGCGCGGGCGGCATGGGCGAGGTCTGGAAGGCGTGGGATGTCGAGCTTGCGCGCTGGGTCGCGCTGAAGTTCCTCAAGGGGGGCGACGACCAGGAAGTCGCCCGCTTCAAGCGCGAAGCTCAGCTCGCAGGGCGCCTCTCGCATCCGAACATCGCCGCGGTCTACGACGTCGGCGTTTCGCAGGAGCGCCACTACATCGCAATGCAATACGTGGAGGGCCACACCCTCACGCGGGCGTTCGCGAACGACCGCCGCGAACTCGTGCGGTACGTGCGCGATGCGGCCCGCGCCGTCGCCTACGCCAACGCGCAAGGGATCATCCATCGCGATCTCAAGCCGGAAAACGTGATGGTGACCGCCTCGGCGCGGGGCCACGTCTACGTCATGGACTTCGGGCTGGCCCGCGGCGTGGAAGGCGCTGGGTTGACGATGAGCGGCCTGATTGTCGGGACGCCGGCGTACATGGCGCCCGAGCAGGCGCGCGGTGAGCGAGTCGACGGCCGAGCGGACGTCTACGGGCTTGGCGCGACGCTCTACGAACTCGTCACGGGGGTCGCGCCGTTCGACGGCTCGAACGTCTTCGAACTCCTGACGAAGGCGCAGTGGGAGGAGCCGCGGCCGCCGCGCTCGCGCAACGCGGCGATCGAGCCCGATCTCGAGACGATCGTCCTCAAGTCGCTGCAGAAAGACGCCGGGCGGCGATACACGGATGCGGGCGCGCTGGCCGACGATCTCGACCGCTTCCTGGCGGGCGAGCCGATCCGCGCCCGGCGATCGTCGCTGCTCTATCGCGCGAGAAAGTCGATCGCGAAGCGGAAGATCGCCGCGGCGGCGATCGTCGTGATGCTCGCGGCGATTGTCGGCGCCGGCTTCATGGGGAGCCGCTGGCTCGATTCGAGCCGCGACCTCGGAGTCCAGCGTGAGCTCAACGCCGTGTGGACGAGCCTCGTCGACGAGAAGGAGCTTCTTCGCGACGCGACGCAGACATCGTCGGTCGTCTTCGGCCGGCTGCGGAAGGCGGCCGAGGCCGTGGACGAGCACATCCGCCGTCACCCAACGCGGCCGCAGGGCTACTACGTCCGCGCGCGCGCGCGGGTCTACCTGCTCGAGTTCGACGCGGCGGAGCGCGACCTGCGCCGCTGCCTGGAGCTGGAGCCGCGCTTCGCCCCAGCGGAGGCGCTGCTCGGCCGCGTCCTCATCGAGCGCGGGTACCTCCTGCTCTACAACGTGCATCAAAGCACCAGGCCGGCCGATGCGCTCTTCGCCGAGGCGGCGCGATGGCTGGAACGGGCCTGGGTCGGCGACGCGCAGAAGCGCTCCGTCGAGGAGTGGGGTCTGCCGAGGAGCCGCGATGACGAAGTCTCCGCCGTCCTGGCGGAGGCGATGGTGCAGTCCTACGTGAAGAAGGACTCCCTGAAGGCGCTGGAGCTTCTCCGGGCCGCGGACGCGCGCAACCCGGCGGCGGAGTACTGCAACAAGATCGGCAACCTGCTGCTGGTGCAGGACCACATCGAGGAGGCGATCCGCGCGCAGAACGACGCCATCACGCGACAGCCTCACTTCGCGATGGCCTACCTCGACCGCGGCTTCGCGAAGTGGGTTCGCCGCGACGTCGAAGGCTCGATCGCCGACTACAGCCGGGCGATCGAGATCGCGCCATGGCTGGCGGTCGCGTACATCAACCGGTCGGTTGCGTTCACGCTGAAGGGGGACCACCGCAAGGCGCTGGAGGATGCGACGCGGGCCGTCGAACTGGCGCCCGATAACGTGATGGCGTGGATCGATCGGTGCTGCTCCAACCTCGCGTTGGGAGAGTACGCGGAGGCGCTTCGGGATGGCGATCAGGCCGTGAGGGTCGACGCAGGGACAGGCCTTGGGTACATGCACCGCGGGAACGCGCGGCTGATCAACGAGGACCTGGACGGTGCGCTGGCCGATCTGAACCGTGCCATCGAGCTCGATCCCCGCGCGGGGGTCTTCTTCAACTGTCGGGGTCACGCACGGACACGGATCGCTCTGCGGTGCAGGTCGCGCGGCGAGCGGGACCTGGCAGCCGCCGAATGGAAGCTCGCGGAGGAGGACATCGCGCGGGCGATCTCGCTTGCCGAAAAGCGCGCGGACTTCTGGAGCGATCGCGCCGTGCCGCGGCGCTGGCTCGGCAACCTCGCGGGGGCCATCGCCGACTGCACCCAGGCCATCGAGCTCGACCCGCACGCGCACCTGGCCTACGTGCGCCGCGGCGAAGCCTATCTCATGCTCGGCGACTACCGGAAAGCGGTGGATGACTTGAGCAAGGCGCTCGAAGATGACCCGCGAAATGCCGGGATCCTGGCGATGCGCGCGGATGCGCTTCGTCTGCGAGGCGACTCCGACAAGGCGATCGCGGATTGCACGGCGTCGCTGGCGATCGCGGTGAGCGCCGATGCGCTGCTCAGTCGCGCGCAGGCCCGGCTCGACAAACGCGACTGGGCGGAGGCGCTCGCGGACGCCAACGAGGGCCTGGCGATCGCGCCGAAGAGAGCCGGGCTGTGGGCCGTGCGGTCGACCGCGAACCTCGAGCTGGGGAGGCCGGCGGTCGCGCTCGCCGATGCCGCCAAGGCGATCGAGGTCGACCCGAAGGAGCCCGCCGGATACTGCGCGCGCTCGGTGGTCCGGTCGCGTGGAGGCGATCTGCCGGGGGCAGTGCGCGATCTTGATGAAGCGATCGCCGCGGACGACCACGCGTGGGAGGCGTGGTACAACCGCGCCAAGATCAAACAGGCGCAAGGCAACGCGCTCCAGGGGGAGGGGAAGCGGCTGAAGCAGACGCCATGCGCGATTCGGCGATCGCCGATTTCACGCGGGCCGTCGCACTGCGCCCGAACCTTGCGCTGGCGTACACGAGCCGCGGCATGCTGAAGCGCGCACGCGGCGACCGGGCGGGCGGAATGAAGGACCTGGACCGCGCGATCGAGCTCGATCCGCGGCTTCCGAGCGCGTGGTCGAATCGCGGCATCGCACGCCGCCTGGACGGGGATCTGCCCGGCGCCATCTCCGACTACGAGAAGGCGCTGGAGGTCGCGCCGGCAGACTGGAATCACCGCGAGCGGGTGAAGCGGGATTTGGAACAGATGCGGAGAGAGTAGCCGCCGCCTAGGTTGCCAGCGTCTCCACCTCGAAGGCCGCCAGTTCCTGCACGAATTCGTCGCTGGAGGTCGTGTACGCGTTGATCAGCCCGCCGACCTCGCGGCGCAGGCGCTGCTTCGTCTCGTAGAGCGCGTTCTTCACGCCCGACGTCGACAGGCCGAACCTCGCGGAGAGCGTCTCGTAGGACGGCCGCCGCAGGGTGAATTCGCGGAAGACCGCCAGGTCCCGCTTCGCGGCGTCGCCGCCGGTCTCCTCGAGCCGCTTCATGGCCAGCCGCACCAGGTGCAGCATCCACCCACGCGTGAATTCCCGCTCGCCCCCGGCCGCGACCTCCAGACCGGTCGCCTCCAGCGATACGAGCGCCGCCCCGCCGCCGCGCTTGCCGGCGCCGCGGCGCTCGGCCTCCTCGCGCAGGATGTTGTTCGCGACGCCCAGCAGGAACGACCGGAATCTCCCCTTCGACTGCTCGACCTTTCGCAGCAGCTCCTTCTGGAAGATCCGGAGGAAGACCTCCTGCGCAAGATCCTCCGCGGTCTCGCGATCGACGCCGCGCCCGCGCAGGTAGCGCACGACGGGCGGGCGATAGAGACGGACGAACTCGTCGCGCGCCGGAGCCCGATGCTCGCGCGCCGAGTGGATCACCGTCCACAGGGTCGATGCCCGCGGAAGGAACGACGTCATTTCGGTGGCTCCAGCGCTCGAAAGACGGGATCGAACTCGTCGAGCTCTTCGGGATCGATCTCGCGCAGCCGTGCCACGTCCTCGGCCGCCGCGCGCCGGTCGGCTTCGCCGCGCATCCCTCTCAGCGTGTACCTCATGGCCCGCATCTTCGCGCGCGCGCTGCGCACCTCCGCCTCGAGATGCGGCTCCAGCCCGAGCGCGAGGCAGCGAGTGCAGGTCTCCACGGCCGCGTCGATCTCCGCCGACTCCGCATTCCTCTCGAGCTGGACCCGGTAGGACCTCAGCGTGCTGAGCTGTACCCAGGCCGCGACATGGTGCGGGACCGTTTCAATCGCCGCTTCCGCCTCCTGCTCGGCGCGGCGCAGGAACGGAGCAACCGTCTCGCGCAGCCGCCGCATCGCCTCTTTGTCCTCCGGCTTCCACAGGTCGGTCCAGGTCTCCAGCGGCACGGAGAGGATGTGGATGCTCGAGAGGATGACTCGTCCATCGGGATCGCCGGGCCGGATGCGAAGCGCGGTCTCCACGTTCCGGCGCGCCGCCGCGACGGCCTGGCGCAGCGGCTCCGCCCGGCCGGCGTAGAAGAGCCGCGACGCCCGGGAGAGGTCGAGGAGCGCGCTGAAGAGATGAAGGCTCGCGTCGCAGCGCCGCACGTCGAGGGCCAGGGCCGCCCACTCGACCGCCTTCTCCAGGTCCTCGGCCTCCGGCGCTTCGGCGTTGATCTCCGGCCGGCGTGACTGGTATCGCAGGTAGCGCGCCCACGCCAGGGTGTGGTGGATCTCCGCCTGCTACCACGGCTGCGCGCCGGCGAGGAGCGCCATGCAGCTCTGCTCGGCGCGCTCGTAGTCGCCCTGCAGCGCCTGCTCGATCGCCTGCATCGAGACCCGCTCCAGATCGGTCGCCTGCCCGAGCTTCTGCGCGGCCGCGAGATCGGCCAGGAGCTCCGCCCCGGGCGCCGGCTGTTTGCGCGGCTTCGTCGCGAGCCCCGGCAGGATGAAGAGCGTCGCCTCCATCGCCCGGCGCGACGTGCGCTGGAGGCGCATGCGCGCGCGCTCCAGGTGGAGCCCGCCATCGGGCCGCAGCGCCAGCGCTTCGCCCATGGCCGCGTCGGCCGCGCCGTCCTGACCCAGCCGCGCGAGCGCCCGCGCCTTCTGGTAGGGCGCGGCGGCGATCGGCGCCAGCCGCCGCGCCTCGTCGCAGCGGCGCACGGCGTCGTCGAGCAGTGAGCGGTGCGGCGTCAGATCGCGCGGCGGGAGATAGAGAAACCGGTCCCAGTCGTCGATCTTCCGCGCCGCCTCATCGACCCGCAGCGTGGCCTCCGCCATTCGCGACCGCGCGGCGCGCTGCTCCCACAGAAGCGCGGCGCCGGACGCGAATCCGAGCGCCACGACGGCGAGGGTCGCGATCGCCCACGGGCGCTGGCCGAGGTAGCGCGCCGCCTTCGCCGCAAACGGCACCGGCCGCGCCCGGATCGGCTCGCCTTCCAGGAACCGTTCGATATCCTCCGCGAACTCCTTCGCCGTGGCGTACCGCCGCTCCGGCTCCTTGCTGAGTGCCTTCAGGATGATCGTCTCGACGTCCCGGTGGATCTGCGCGTTGTGCTGCCGCGGCGGCGCGGGCTCGTCGTGCAGCACGCGGTGCAGCACCTGGATCACGCTCTCGGCCTCGAAGGGCGGCCGCCGCGCCAGCAGCTCGTACAGGGTTGCTCCCAGCGAATAGACGTCGGTCCGCGCATCGACGGCGCGCCCCTGGATCTGCTCCGGCGACATGAACATCGGCGTGCCGACGATCGTCCCGGTCCTCGTCATCGCGGAGCTTTTCTCCATCGCGCGCGCGATTCCGAAATCGAGCACGTAGACCCGGCCGTCCGGCGTCGCGATGAGGTTTTCGGGCTTGAGGTCGCGGTGCACGACCCCCTTCCCGTGGGCGTGGTGCACGGCGCGGGCCGCCTGCGCGATTCCCGCCAGGGCCGGCCGGGGGCCCAGCCGGCCCTCGCCCATCGGCCGGCCCTCGATGTACTGCATCGCGATGATGAAATACCCGTCGAGCGCGTGCGAGTCGTAGATCGCCGCGATGTTCGGATGCTGCAGCGAAGCCGCGATCTCCAGCTCGCGCCGCGTGCGGGCCGCGTCCTGCACGCCCGGGGTCGGGATCACCTTGAGCGCGACGCTTCGCTTGAGCTTCGCGTCGTAGGCCAGGAAGACACACCCGGTCGCCCCGCGGCCGAGCTCGCCCAGCAGCGCGTAGCGGTCGAGCCGGCGGACCGCCGCTTCCAGGAGGCCGGTCTCGGCGGAGGGCGGCGGCTCGGGCCGGAGCTCGCCCATGACCGATTCGAGCTCCGACGTGCCGAGCGTTTTCTGCCGGACCAGCGCGTCGATGAGCCCTTCTCCGTCCTGGCGGTGCTTCAGGCAGCCCTCGAGATCGGCCGGCCCCAGGCGGCCCGTCCCGATCAGGGTCTGCGCCAGCTTCCGTTCGGTCTCATTCACAACAAGCCTCTACGCACGATGCGCGCTTTATGGAAGTTCGACCGGCGTGCCGCCTTCCGACGGCACGCCGATCGATGGAATCCGGTGGACTACTTCTGCCGGGCGCCCTCCGCCTTCGCCTTCTCGGCGGCGAGCTTCACACTGACCGTCGTCTTCACGGTGTACTCGCTGCCGTTCGCCGATCCCGCGTACGACAGGACCGTCTTGTGCGATTGCAGCGCCCCGCGCTCGACCAGCCACGAAATCTCCGACGAGGACGTCGCCGACGCGACGCCGTTCGCGGCGCCCTTCTTCGGCTCGAACGTCCAGCCCTGGTCGACGAGCGCGAGCTTGCCGCCGTCGCGCAGCTCCTTCAGCGTCGACTTCATGCGGACCGCGCCCTGCCCTTCCTTGCAGGTCGCGTCCTGTTCGACGGTGTTGCCCTTCACGAGCGCGGCGGACGGCATGAGCGGGAAGCACTGCTGCATCCAGGCGCTCTCGTCGTCGTCCCCGTCCTCGTCGCCATCGTCCTCGTCCCCGTCGTCGTCGTCCCCGTCTTCGTCATCGCCATCCTCGTCCACGGACTTCATGAGCTCCTTGAGGCCTTTGACCTCGGAGACCTGGCCCAGGCGGCTCATCGACATCGTGAACGACTTGCCGGCGAGCTTGGTGTAGGAGACGCCGCCGGACGTGCACTTCTCGATCGTGACCTTCAGGCTCGCGTTTCCGTCCTTGCCGACCTCGGTGACTTGCAGGGCGAGCAGCAGGACTCCGTCGCGCGACTGCGCCGAGGCGCCGGTCACCTCGTACAGGGAGTTGACCTCGTAGCGCAGGGTTTCGCCCTTCGAGAACTTCCAACCCAGGCTGACCTTCGGACTTTCCTGACCGGCCGCCGACGTCGCGAACGCGAGCGCCACCACGGCCGCCACTGTGAAGTACCGCATCGTGCCTCCTCAAAAAAGGTGTCTACAGCACTATGGGGAGGGACGCAAAAGTTCTGGGCGGAATCTGCAGGAGGCACTTCAGGGCGACCAGGTTGTGCCCTGCGGCCTGCCCTGCGCAGCTACTCGCTATACACAACGGGGCGTCGCGTAGCGACGTGTTCCGTTCTACTGGCCCCTAGCTGCCAGCTGCCAGCTACTTTCCCTTGGAATCGCCCGTCGCGACCAGCGGCGGCGTCGCCTTCGTCAGGAAGAGAATCGCGAAGCAGGTGTCGGCCGTCTCGATGTCGCCCGCCTGCTTCCACTGGACGCCGTTGATCCCCGTCCACCAGCTGCCGTCGCTCTTCTGCTTCTCGAGCAGGTACTTCGCGCCAACGGGGTACCACTTCTGCTTCCCGATGTCGTCGGTGCCGACGATCTTGCCGACGCGTTCGATCGAGTAGAGATAGTAGTAGAGCCAGCGCGTCGAGTCGGCGACGTGGCTCTTCGTCACGCCGACATTCTCGTCGGCCTTGAAGTGCTCGCCGAGCCACTTGAGCCCCGCCCGCACCGGAGCGTCCTTCGCCCCCTCCTTGTTCCCCAGCCCGTACTTGCAGATGACCAGGCTGCAGACGCCCGCGCAGGTCATCGATGAGTAGCTCGCCTCGTCCTTCATCCCGTTGAAGTAGTAGCCCCAGCCGCCGTCCGGATTCTGCGTCTTCAGGATGTATCCGCCCGCGAGCTTCCACGTCTGTTGCGGGATCTCGACGGCCGCGTCCATGCAGGCCTTCAGTCCGAGAATCGCGAACTGCGTGTTCGAGATGTCGCCCTTCGCCTTCAGGTTCAGGTTCTTGCCCCGCTTGATCTTGATGCCCGACATCGTCCCCGACGACGACGCGCGCTTCTCCACCTTCGGCGGCTCGACTTCGATGGCGTTGGGTTTCTCGTCCGCCGAGGTGAGCGTGTCGGGATAGCCCCACTCGCCCTCCGGCAGCTGCGTGTCGACCAGCCACTGCGCGCAGTGCGCGATCCGCTCCTGGTATTTCTTTGGATCAATCCGCTGGAGCGCCATCGCCAGCGCGGCGACGCGATAGGTGTACTGGAGCTTGCAGGTCTCGAGCTCCTTGAGCCCCTTCTGGAAGACCGGGTCGTCCGGCGGCACGCCCGCGTGGCTGAGCGTGAGCATGACGAGCTCGAGGGTCGAGTTCCACGCGACGCCGTCGAAGCCGTTCTCGTACTTCTTCTTGAGGAAGTCGGCGCCCTTCTTGATGGCGCGGTCGACGTCGCCCTGCGAGGGGCCGTCTTGAACGAAGAAGGGGATGAACGCGAGCGCGGCGAGTTGAAGCATCGTAGGATGAGACACCGGAAGCGAGTGGGAGAGTTGGAGAGTGAAGAGAGTGAAGAGGGTACTGAGAAGTTGGCTGTGATCGGCGCACCGCGGCGCGGCGCGCGGTGTCAATTAGCGGGACGAACCGGAGGGGATTCGATGCGATTCACGTCCATCCTTCTGCTGCTCGCGCTGGCCGCCTGCGGCGGGCCCCAGGCCGCGCCAGCGCCGTCGATCGCGCCGATGCCGGAGCTGCGCACGATCGACACCGCGATCACCGCGAAGATCGGGAAGGCGCCGCCGTCCATCGTCGGCCAGCCTGGCTATCTCGGCATCTCGCTCGTGGACGACGCGGGCCGCCTCGTGATCGCCGACGTCGCCTCCGATTCGCCGGCGGCACGGGCGGGACTGAAGCCGGGCGATGTGCTCGTCTCGCTGGGCGGCGAGCCCGCGGAGAGCGACGACGATGTGCGCGACCGCATTCACGGCGCGACGCCGGGCGATGCGATGGCGGTGGTCGTCACGAGGCGCGGCGAGAAGGTCGACGTCACGGTCAAGGTCGGCGCGGTGAGCCGGCCGATGAGGCTCGGGGAGAAGCGAGCCGTGCTCGGCGTGCAGCTCGGCGAGGCGGCCGAAGGAAGCGGGGCGCCGATCACGCGCGTGACGAAGGACTCGCCGGCCGACAAGGCGGGGCTGAAGACCGGCGACATCATCCTCAAGGTCGACGACGCGTCGATTGCGAGCAGCGCCCAGCTCTCCGATTCGCTGGCGGGGCGGAATCCCGGCGACGTGGTCGTGGTCCTCTTTGAGCGCGGCGGGAAGAGCGAGACGGTCAAGGCGACGCTGTCGAGCGACGCCGCGGCCGAGGCGCGGTCGGCAGGCTTCAATCGCGGCGGCTCGCTCTTCAAGAAGGAGCTCTACCGGCTTGCGGTGATCGGCGTCGAGTATCCCGACTTGAAGCACAACGCGAAGATCGCGGTCAAGGACTGGGAGGAGCAGTTCTTCAGCAAGGGGACCTACACGAAGAAGAACGCGACGGGCCAGAACGCCTACGGCAGCCTGAACGACTACTACGTCGAGCAGTCCTGCGGCGCGTTCCGGATCGAAGGGCGGATGCTCGACTGGGTCGAAGTCTCGAAGAAGCGCGCGGAGTACGCGCCGGGGACGCTCGGCCGCGAGCAGAGCGCCTTCGTCTCCGAGGTCGTGGAGAAACTGGAGGGGCGCGACGGGAAGGATGTGCTGAAGGACGTCGACGGGCTCTTCCTGATCTACGCCGGCACGACGGTCCAGACGAGCCGCGGCGGGCTCTACTGGCCGCACCGCGGGACGGCGAGCGTGAAGGGAAAGCGGTGGTCGTACGTCATCGTGCCGGAGGGCGGAGAGAAGATGACGTCGATCAGCGTGATGGGCCACGAGTTCGGCCACATGCTGGGCCTGCCCGATTTGTACGCGCGGCCGGAGAACCCCGGGTCGACGGGCCTGGGCGTGTGGAGCGCGATGTCGAACCAGACCGGGAACGGGCGGCCGCAGCATTTCGACCCGTGGTGCAAGGAGCAACTCGGCTGGCTGAAGCCGACGGTGATCGATCCGACGGTGAAGCAGCGGCTGGTGCTCTCGCCGATCGTCGGGTCGTCGAAGGAGTGCTTCAAGGTGCTCGTGAGGCCCGACGGCAGCGAGTACCTGCTGCTGGAGAACCGGAGGAAGACCGGGTTCGACAAGGATCTGCCGGCCGAGGGGCTGATGATCTGGCGGGTCGTGAAGGGCGCGGTGATGATCGAGGAGTCGCACGGGATTGACGGTCCGTCCGGGCCGGGGATCTTCCTGGGCACGGTGCCGTACCCGAGCACGGCGAACGATTCGTTCACGCCGCACACGACGCCGTCGAGCCGATCGCAGGTGGGCGGGGGGCTGCCGGTTCACATCACGAACATCAAGAGGATGCAGGACGGGCGGATCAGCTTCACGATCGGTTTTGACTACGAATGAAGACGAGGGGGGAGGTACGAAGCACGAGGCACGACGTACGAAGTGAAGTACGAAGGACGAAGTCCGTGTTTTATCTGTTCTTCTCGTGTTTTCCGTTGCGGCTTAGAATGGCCGTCCGATGGCTGAGCGGTACCGGCTGGAGCGCAAGCTCGGCCAGGGCGGGATGGGCGAAGTCTGGCTCGCGCATGACACGCAGCTGGACCGCGCGGTCGCGCTGAAGTTCCTGCGGGGAACCTCCGACGCCGAGCGCGTGCGGTTCCTCCGCGAGGCGCAGATCGCGGCGAAGCTCTCGCATCCGAACATTGTGCCGGTGCACGACGTCGGGACGTGGTCCGACGGCCGCGCGTTCATCGCGATGGCCGTCATCCGTGGCGGGTCGCTGGCGGGGGCGGCGCTCACGCCGCGCGCGGCGGCCTCCGCGATCCGCGACGCCGCGCTCGCCGTCCACGCGGCGCACCGTGCCGGCATCATCCATCGCGACATCAAGCCGGCGAACATCCTCATCGACGAGGGGCGCATCTTCGTCTCCGACTTCGGCCTGGCCAAGCTCGGCGACGTCCGGACCTCGCTGTCGCAGACCGGGGTGATGATCGGCACGCCGGCCTACATGCCGCCCGAGCAGGCGGCGGGTCAGATCGCGAGCGTCGATGCCCGGAGCGACGTTTACGCGCTGGGTGCGACGCTCTACGAGCTGCTGACGGGGCGGCCGCCTTTCGAGGGCGCGGTTCTCGACGTGGCGATGGCCGTGATGCAGGAGGATCCCGAGCCGCCGCGCGCGATCAAGCCTGAGATTCCCGTCGACCTCGAGACCATCGTGCTCAAGGCGATGCGGAAGGAGCGGGAGGCGCGGTTCGGCTCGGCGGCCGCGATGGCGGAGGACTTGCGGCGCTGGCTCGACGGCGAGTCGATCGTGGCGCGGCGGCCGAGCCTGTCGGAGCGGCTGCTGCGGCAGCTCAAGCGCCGTCCCGCGGCGATCGCCCTGGTCGTGGTGCTGTTGATCGGGCTCCCCGTGACGCTCGTGCTCGTCCGGGGGAAATCGTCCGCGGAGGAGCGGGTGGAGCGCCGCACGAACGCGCAGGTGCACCTGAACGAAGCGGCGGAGACGATCCGGCTCGCGGAGGCGCTGCTCAACGCTCTGGAAGTCGACGTGAAGGCGCTGCGCGCGCACGTGGCGGCATCGCAGGCGGCGTGCCGGCGGGCGCTCGAGGTCGCGCCGGGCCACGAGGAGGCGGCGCGGATTGAAGGCGATGCGCTGTCGATCCAATACGAGGCGGGGTACGCGGTGGAGGATTTCCTGGCGGCGCTGGGAGCGTACGATCGGGCGCTGGCGTGGCGGCCCGGGTACGAGCCGGCGCTGGTGGGCCGTGCGCGGCTGCGCATGCGTCGGTATCTCTTCGCGCGGGAGCAGCCGCGGGTCGTCCTCATCGGGGACATGGTCGAGTTCGACGAGCTTGCCCCGGAGCCGGCGGAGCTGGCTGACGTGCGGCGCGCGGTCGAGGAGGATCTCCAGAAGCTGGGGGGGCAGGACGCGGCGGTGGCGCTCGCGTTCGCCGCGTTCGGGCAGGGCCGCTTCGCCGACGTGCTGGGGCACACGACGGAGCTGGCGGGCGGACGAGCAGGCTGCCGGAGGTGCTCTGGCTCCGCGGAGTCGCGAAGTACTACCTGAGGGACTTCGCCGGGGCGGAGGCGGACTTCACGCAGGCGCTCGCCTACCGGCGCAACACGTGGTACCTCTTGCGCGACCGCGGCGACGCGTTCGCCGCGATGGGGCGGGTCCGGGAGGCGGTCGACGATTTCACGCAGGCGCTTCGCGGATCAGGGCCGCCGGAGCTCCTGCATGCGCGGGGCGTGGCGCTGATGCGCCTGCGGGAACACCGGGCGGCGCATGACGATTTCGAGAAGTCGGCGCGGATGGCGCCGACGTCCGATCACCTCGCGTCGCTGGCCGAGTCGCTGAACGCGCTGGGCCGTGCGGAGGAGGCGGTCGAGATCTGCGGGCGGGTGCTCGCGAAGGAGCCGGATCATGATCGGACGCTCAACGCGCGGGCGCAGGCCTACCTGCGGCTGGGCAAGGCGGGGCTGGCGGTGGAGGACTACGATCGGCTGCTCCAGAAGAACCGGCGTCCGGAGATGCGATCGAACCGTGGGTGGGCGCTGGTGCAGGCGGGCCGCGTGGACGAGGGGATTCGCGACTTCCGACAGTGCCTGCTTGAGAATCCGCGTCTGACCTTTGCGCATCATGCGCTTGGATGCGCGCTGGCGGGGAAGGGGGAGTTCGCGGCGGCGGAGGCGGAATTCACCGAGGCGATCAAGCTGGGGAACCCGGAGTCGCTCGTCTTTCGCTCGAGGACGCGCCTGGAGCAGAACAACCTGGAGGGGGCGAAGGCCGACCTGGACGACCTGCTTCGGGGCCAGGACGACGCGTCCGCGCGGGTCGATCGTGCCCGCCTGCGCTACCGGCTGTGGAGCAAGGCACCGTCGGAGGCGACGCTCCCCGAAATGCGCAAGGCGATGCGCGAGGACATCGAGCAGGCGCTGAAGCTCGACCCGCAGCATCCGTACGTGCTGGAGAACGCGGGCCATTTCTACATGATCGAGGAGGAATACGGGAAGGCGGTGGAGGTATGGCGGGCGGCGATCATGAGGGATCCTGGCGTGAGAGCGCGAGTGGCGGCGCTGCTGGCGGAGGCGGAGAAGAAAAAGTGAGAGAGGGAGAGAGGGAAAGAGGGAGAGAGGGGCGAGGAAGGCGAGCAAGGGCGGCACCTTGACCGCGGCTCTCGAGGCGACTATAGTTTCGTCCTCGCGCGGGCGTAGTTCAGTGGCTAGAACGTCTCGTTGCCAACGAGAAGGTCGCCGGTTCAAATCCGGTCGCCCGCTCTTTTAGTGAGTGCCGCGCAAGGAGTTGCGCGACACCCCCTCAACTCTCCCCGACGCGAAGTGTCGCGCGCCATTAGCGCGCCAAAACTACCGGCCGCCATTGGCCATTCAAGGGCTAGGAAGTCATTGCAGGCTCGTGCCAGCCACCTACAATCGTCCAATTCGATGAAAGGCCCCGTGGCGTCGATTCCTGTCCTCTGGAGGCCCCTGGGATGAGCCTGTGCGTCCGTTTCTTCGTTGTCGATCCCGCCGAGGTAATCCGCAGAGTACCCGCCGCGAAGCTGGAGCGCCTGCACTCCGGCGACGGGTCCGAGTCGTGGCCGGAGTTCTCGAACGCGTGGGCCTGCTTCGCGCAGGTCGTCATGGCAACCGAGCATCGCATTCCCTCTCGGGTCGTGGACACCCTCTACTATCGGCTCCGATTCGGAGCGGATGGCACGCTGGATCGCGCGTCCCTTGATGAGTACATGAGACTGGGGATCGCGAGCACCGCTATGGGCCTCGCTCTCGACCCGTCGACGCTTAACGGCCGTCCGCATTTCGCCCAGAAAAAACTGCGCGATCGCTTCCACTGGAACCCGACGCCGTCGCAGGAGCGCTCGATCAACAAGCTCGCGCTGGCAAAGCCTGCGAGGACGCGCGGGGCGCTGCGGCTCTTGCCTCGATGAAAAGGGAAGAGACCGGGAGGCCGCAGGGCCTGCCCGGTCTCTCAAGTCGCACTGGATTACCCCTTGGCTCGCGGCGACTTCTTCTTGCCCTTCGCTTCCTGCGCCTTCTTTGAGAGGGCCATGATGCCCTTCTTCAGATCGCCCGGCGCCAGATGCGCATAGCGCATCGTCATCTTGAGGCTCGCGTGACCCAGGAGTTCCTGAATCACCTTGAGCGTCACGCCCAGGCGGGCCAATCGGCTCGCGAACGTGTGGCGCGTGTCGTGGAAGCGGAAGTCGCGAATCCCCGCCGCCCGGAGCGCGGAGGTCCACATCTTCTTGATGTCCACCCAGCAGGTGCCGGTCTGCGGGTTATTGAAGACGTACGGGCTCGCCGCTCCATCCTTGGAGACGTGGCGGGTCACCGCCTTCAAGGCGTCGATAACCTCCGGCACCATCGGGATGTGGCGCCGCTTCTCGCCCTTCCCATGGACGACCGTCAGGAGCTCGTGCTCCACGTCGACGTCGCCCCATTGGAGCGCGAGAAGCTCTCCCTTCCGCAGTCCCGCGTAAAGCGCGGTGACGACGATCGGCCGAAGCGAGTCGCAGCACGCCGCGAGGAGCGCCTCTTCCTGGGGATCCGTGAGGCACCGCGTGAGCTGATTGTTCACGCGCGGAAGCGAAGTCCCGCGGCAGGGATTCGCGGCGGCGTAGCCGCGTTTGACGGCCTCGCGAAAGATCGCGGAAAGGGTGACGAATTCGCAAACGACGGTGGCGGGCTTCACGACCGCCTTGCCGCCGCGCTTCTTGGACGCGGTCCGCTGATCGACCCAGCGTTGCACCGCCCCGCGCGTCACCTTGCAGAGGACCATGGGACCAAACGTCTTGGCAAGGCTCCGCACGTGCGACGGCACGCGCTTGGCGGCCGAGGCGCTCCGCACGGCCGTGACATGATCGAGGTACTCCGACGTGAACTTGTCGAACGTGACCTCGCGGATCGGAGTCGCGCCCGCGAGCTTCGCGCGCTCGAGCTCCTCGAGCTTCTTACGCAAGAGCTGCTGCGCCATTTCCTTGGTGCGGGCGTTCGTGCGCTCACGACGCCGTCGGCCTTCCAAGTCGTAGTAGTCCAGGCACCAGACGGGGTACCCGGCGCTACGACTCCTGCGGGGATCTCGAAATACGGTGGCCAAGCCAATGCCTCCATGAGACAGCCGCGCGAGCGGCTGAAAAGACCGCGCCAACGTGGCGCGGCGAAGTGAAGAGATGTTGTGATAGTTGTTAAGCCGCCCCCTTCTCCAGCCAGCTCATGACGATCGCGCTGCGGATGCGCAGCCGCTTGCCGAGCCGGACGATGGACTTCGGCGGGAGCTGCCCGCGGCAGACCATCTTGTAAGCTGAGCCGACCGTGACGCGGAGGAACACCGCGAGCTCTCGGAGGGTCCAGAGCGCCGCGCCGTTCGTGCTGTCCTGCGACATATCGATCTCCTTGCTTAAAGTTGCCTGTTACGCCACTGGTGGCGGCGGAGCCTCGGCCCCGGCGCCTCCACCGCCGCCTGATTCGCCGCCGCCGCCCCCGCCGCCGAAGCTCATCGAGGGCATGTAGGGGGCAGCCGCCTCCGCGCCCTTCTGGGCGGCCGACCAGGCCGCGCCGTGCTGGCTTGCGCCGCCCGCTCCCATGCCTCCCGCCATCGCGTTGGAGACCTTGGAGCCGGCCGCCGCGAGGAGCTGGACGACCACGAGGGAGAGTCCCGGCGTCACGAGGTACATGAGGGCGATGGCGGGCCAGATGTAGCTCGCGTCGCCGATGCCGTTCGAGGCTTCGCTCCCAAGGTCCTCGATTGAATAGCGCCACCAGTTGAAGGCAGAGAGGATCGACCAGAAGACGAGCCAGAGCTTGATCCACAGGAGGTACTTCGCCCACTGGAGGATCGCCGTCCACCCGCCCGGGAGCAGCGCCGCGCACCCCGCGAAGGGGAAGATCGCGATGATGAGCATCATCGCGATGCCGTAGAGATAGGGCGCGAAGCAGACGACCTTGTAGTAGGTCGCAGGCCCCTGGGCATGGTGGTCGATCCACTGGTCGACCGACTGCTTGAGCTTGATGAGGAAGCTCGCCAGCGACCGGATCGAATCGACGACGCCTTCGGGGTTCGACGACGTCTGCTGGTTCGTGTGGAGCAGCCCATAGCCCGGCACCACCTCGCCCAAGGTCTTGATCTCGCTCGTCTGGAGGAGCCCGTTCGTCTCGTTGTAGAGAACGGACCGAAAGACAAGGTCGCGCAGGCGATCGGCGCCGGCGGGCTCCTGTGGCCGAGCCGCCTCGACGGCCGCGCCGAGGATCGTGCCGGTCTCCACGAGGATCGCGTTCGACGCCACGTGCGCTTTGAGGTTGCCAAGCAGCGGCCCCTGGATCGCCGCGCACGTCGCGTGCTTCGTCCGGTCGGAGGTCGGCGTCCCCTTGGCGTCGAGCAAGACGCCGTCGCCGTTATACGCGTGCCAGAGGGCGTAATCGCCGTCGAGCTCCTTCCGGAACGGATCGTAGAACCGCTCGGGGTGAGGCTCGCCGCGCTTGTAGCGGCCCGCGAGGACCGGCCAGTAGCAGTAGAGGACGAACGAGTAGTAGCGGTCGCGCAGGGGCGAGTCGTGGATCTTCGCCGCGCGGAGGCGCACCGCCGCGCGCTCCAGCGCGTACGGCTGCTTCGGAAATGCCTTGTTCACGGAGCCGATCAGGATGCGAGTGAGCGCGTCGATCCCGAGATGGCCCCACGCCATGATGCGGGGAACGGTCACGCTCGGCTGCGCGTCGCCGTCGTTCAGGTCCCGCAGCAGCTCCTCGACGTCGTTCTCCATGACGTAGCCCGCGGGCAGGGCGACGTTGACGCGCACCGGGGCGAGGAACGCGAGAACGATGAACGCCTGGGCGAGATAGACGAGAAGCCCCCGGAAGCGGCCTTCTTCGCCCGCCTTGTGGAGGGCGCGGAGGATTCCGAAGCCGATGAGGAGCGCCACGATGATCTTGCCCATCGCGCCTTGGAACTGCATCGCGATCTGGAAGCCCTTCAGCTCGTAGACCGTGTCGATCGCTGTGAAGCCGCGCAGTTCGTCCATGGTTACGCCTTCGAAGAGGCTCCCTTGGGATGCCGAAGCGACGCCTCCATGAGGGCGTGGCGAAGGGCCTCGCGACCCTGGAGCCCCCGGCGTTCGGCGCCGGCGACGAATTCGTCGAGGACCTTCCGGTCGAGCGGGTCGCTCGTCGTGATCCAGTACCCAAGCGGGTCCATGGCAAGGCGCGCAACGCCAGCCGAGGACGGCGTCTTGACGAAGAGCTCGCTGTAGGCGCCCGGCACCGTCTTGAGGCTCGCGTATAGCGCCGCCTCGCGGTCGTTCAATCCCAAGAGGCGCACCGCCTGCCGGATCGCGTCGGCGTCCTGATGCAGGCAGACTTTCGTTGAAGCCTGAGCCAGGATCGCCTGCCCGGTCTTCCCGTCGAGGTCGGTGATCTGCTGGGAGAGGATGACGAGCGAGAGCCGGGCCTTTCGCGCCGTACGGCTGACGTTCTCGATAAATCTCGCGGTCGCGGGGCTCTTGAGCAGCGTCCACGCCTCGTCGACGATCAGGTACTTCTCGTCGTTCGGCCACGCGCGACAGGCTTCCGCGACCCGGTGCATGACGGCCATCACGAGGACGCTCGTCACGGCGTCCTCCAAGGCCGCATCGGCAAGGTCGAGCGCCACGAAGGGGTTCGTGAAGTCGATCTGGTTCATGCCGTCGAAGAACCGCGCGTAGGGCCCGCCCTTCACGTAGTCCGAGAGGCAGACGGCGAGATCCTTGGAGGCAGGATGCTCCTTGGCCATCTCGACGAGCGCCGCGTGGATGTCCGAAAGCAGCACTTCCCGGCTGCGGACGGTCTCGAACGCCTTGCGCACGGCCATGGAGAGCAGGCTCTGGTCGCGGATCGGAAGATCCGCCTTACCGTGGGTCGCCATCTCGGTGAGCCAATCGCGAAGGAAGCTGTTCGTCTCCTCCGGACATCCGCCTTCGGCGCCCGGCGTCCCGCAGGGGTTGAGGCGCGCGGGTGTCTTGCCTTCGAAGGTCACGCTGGCGCCGCCGAGCATCTGCGCGAGCTTCCGGTAGCTGCCTCCGCGATCGAGGACGAAGACGCGGGCGCCCGAACGCCTTGCGTTCAGGATGAGGTCGTTCGCGAGGACGCTCTTCCCCGCGCCGCTCTTGCCCGTGACGATCGCGTGCGGAACCGCGGTCCCGTCGAAGAACGAGAGGTGGACCGGCTCGCCGCGGCGGTTGAGAAGGATCTGGGTGGGCTTGGATGCGCCACCGAAGCTTCCGTAGACCGGCGCCAGGTGAGCGAGGTTCGCGGTGAGGATCTTCCGTCCGCGCCTCATCGCCCGGTCGCTGTCGGGCCGGTACGAGAGCGGGAGGCACTGGAGGAAGATCGTCCCTGCCAGCGCGTCTTCGATGTGGGCGCGGAAGCCCGCCCCTTGGAGCGCTGCCTGAATGGCTCGCGCCCGATCCCGGGCTTCGTCCGCCGAAGCTCCGCGGACGATCGCGTGAAGGCGGAGCGAAGCGACGCGGGCTCCGCAGGCCAGCTCGCGCTCGATGGCGACAAGTTCGTCGAGCTGGGGCTGTAGGGACGGGCTCTGGTGCGCGTCCTTCGACTGATCCGTGGCCAGCCGCCGCCGCGCCCCGAACGAGCTCCGGATCTCCTCCTGGTCGCCGACATGGATGTTCAGGACGAGTTCCACGTCCGGGACGACGTCGAGGAGCGTGGTCCCGAGCGAGCGCATGAGCATCCCGGCGTGCGTGGATCCCGGCAGGCGCGTGACGCTGACGACGGCGTGGAAGACGTCGTCCAAGGTCACGACGCCTTCGTCGAGATCCACGGCGAGCGCCGACTGGGCGACGCGCTCGCGGATCGGCTCCCCATGGAGCGCCGCCGGGACGCCCATGGTGCGGGACCGCAGGGGATTGAGCCGGAGGTAGAGCTCGCGCGCCAGGGCGTCCCCGTCAAGCCGCGCAAAGCCGACGCCCGCTTGAGCGAGTAGACTTTCGAGGGTCTGTGCGACCTCCAGGAAACCCTTCCGATCCGCCGCGTAGCGGTCGGCGACGTCGTGGCTCACCGGATCGCCCGCCCCAGCCGCCTCGCGGAGCGCGTCGGCCACGCTCGCGCCGCCCGTCGGCCACGTCCCCGGCCGGACGAGTGTGAAGAGCGTTTCGATCTTGCGGAGCTGGAAGGACGAGGCGCGCGTCACGATCGAGAGACGCTCCAGCGCCGCGCGCCGAGAACGGCCGAGCTCGTCGAGGATGGGGTCGCTCTCGCGCCCCGCCTGCTGCCAGGTGTCGAGCTTCGCGCTTGCGTCGCGCGAGCTGCGCAGGAGGAACTGGGCGACCGCTCCATCGGGGAGGCTCTGGAGCATCGCGTCGAGGCGCCCCGCGAACGCGCCGACGTCCGCATCGGTCCGCGCCTCCGCCTCGACGGGCGAGAGCCGCCACGCGATGCCCATCGTGTCGGGAACGCCCTCGGCGTTGTCGGCGAGGAGCGCGATGGGGCCGTGCGCGTCCACCCCGACGTGCGGCAGGAAGCCGGCGTAGGAGGGCAGGTCCGCCTTCGGGAACGGGTTCATCGCTTCTCCTCGACGCGCTTGCTGTCGTCCTCATGCGGAACCCGGAGTCGGCCCAGCTTGCCATCGGCGAAGCCCCGGCGCAGCCGGTCGATCTCTTCCGGCGTCACGGTGGCCCCCGCCTCGGGCTCGCGGTCGATCGGCTGCTCGGTCCAGGAGGAGTCGCGGAGCTTCATGAAGATCCAGTGGCTGCCGATCTTGAAGTCGCGCTCCTCGTCCAGATGCTCGGGCACGAAGACGGCGAAGACCTTGGGCGGGTAGATGACCGGCCGCGTCCGTTCGAAGACGCCCGGCGGTGACGCAGGCAGGACTGTAATCGTCGCCTTCAGCGGCGCGCCGCCGTCGGCGTAGACATCGCCGACCGGCCGCCCCGGTGGGACGGGCGACGAAAACGGGGAGCAGCCCGCCGACGCCAGGACGAGCGTCAGGCTACCGATCCAGATCGAGGCCGGCGTAAGGGCTCGCCGACGTTCCATGGCTCACCTCCGTGGGGGAGACTCCGTCGAGGGTCGCGCCGTCGATCAGGCAGACGGTGATCTTCTTGCCGTTGGGGACATAGATGGCGGGGACGATCTCCTCGAGTCGCTCCGAGACGATCTTCCCGATCTCGTCGGCCGCCTTGGATGCGCCACGGGCCGTCGCGAACTTTCCCAGTTCTCCCGTGACCGCCTCGGTCGTCCCGCCGAGAGGATTGACCTGGAGGACGGTTTCGCGCGCCGCCGCGCCGTCCGCGGCGGCGGAGATGCCGCCCGCGAGCGCGGCTACAGTCGCCGCTTCGCCGATCCGCCAGACGTAGCGGCCGCCGAGTCCCTGGACGCCGTCCTCGTCGGCCACGTAGCCGTTCAGGGAGACTTCGACCACGCGGCCGTCTGTCGCGACGTAGGAGAGCTTGTCGAGCTGGACGACCACCCGCTGCGAGTTCGCGTCGCCGGTGGCCTTTCCGATCAGGAAGGCGTCCTGAATCGGGATTCGGGAGCGGTTCGGGCCGATGAATGCCGCGTCGAGCCGGATCTTCACCGGCAAAACACCGCCCTCCGTCGGCGCGTAGACGCCCGTCAGGAGCGTTGCCTGGGCGAAGCTGCCCGCTGGGATTCGGACGCTTTGCGCTCGTGCCTTCGTCACGTCCGTGGCAAGGGCGTACTTCTGGAGCCGGGGCAGCATCGCCCCGGGCGCGTCAGCACTCTCCGGTCCGGCGGTCTTGGGAGTGTCCCCCATGCGCTGGGCGGAGAGCTCTTCGACGAGCGCCGCGAGGACGCGGTCGTACTTCTGGAGCTTCGACTTCAGCTCCGCCAGCTCCTCGTCCTTTCGAGACAGGCGCTTCTCGGTCTCGTCGATCCGAGGAGCGAAGCTCTCGACGAAGCCCGCGACCTTGCGCGAGTCCTCGAGGCCGGTCTGGAACTCGCCAGGGGGTCGCGATGCCACGGCCCGAGGCTTGCCGATGAGCGCCAGTCCGAAGAAGAGTGCCGCCAGAGTCACGGCTGCGAGGAGGAGCGCCGCGCGGCGGCCCGGCTTGGATCGAAGAATGAACATGGATCACCGATTGGAGAAAACGAGGTAGAGGCGGGTCGAGCCGCCGGGAGGCACCGTCAGATCGCGGCTGCCCGCCAGCACGAGGCCCTCGGCCTGAAACCGCGTGACATCGATAGGGAGCGGGTCATTCGCGGAGAGGTTCGCGAGGCCAAGCACGAGCCCGCGGAAGCGGCCCGTGTCATACGTCCAGAGGAGCGTTGCTTTCATCTCCGCGCTCTCGAAGAGCACGGCGTCGCCCCCCCGCGCGACGGTCGTCCATGATGGCGCCTGGCCGAGCCGCATCGCGCGGATGAGTTCGAGGGCGCCCGATCCCGGCACTTCGGGCTTCGTTTTCGCCGCCAGCTTCACGATGACGTGCGAATCGAAGCGATCGGCGACGGGCTGAACGCGCAGTCGGAGGTGTGCGCCGTCAACCGTGGTCACGTCGAGGTAGCCGTCCGCCTTGGCGAGGAGCTTGAGGAAGAGCTTCGCTCCGTCATGCTCCACCGAGAGATCCTTCGGGTCCCACGCCGAGACGACGCTCTTCGCGGTGCCGGGCAGTGTGACCGCCGTGACCAAATTGCGCGAAGATGCCGATACGGCGATCTTGAGGGCAACCGTCTCGCCGTCCGCGACGGTGACCTCACGGGACGGGAGCGGTTCCGGCCCGGATTCCTGCGCCACGAGCAGAACGAGGACGAGAAGCGAGCGCATCATGGGTTCGATCCTCCCGTTGCCGCACCCAGCGCGGCTTCGACAGCCGAGCGCAGGTCTTCGTAGCGAAGCGGCAGCCCCTCGAAGACCGTGCCGGCTTCGATCGCGATCGTCGGCGTCCGCCGTACCCACGATGCCGAGACGGCCTCGCGGAACTCCACCGCCACGCGCGATCCGAAGTCCCGGGCGAGGAGCGGCGCGTAGCCGTCGCGGAATTCCTGGCAGTAGCCGCAATTGTCGTTCTCGTACACGAGGAGGCGAATCGCGGAGCCGCGGGAAGCAAGCGTTGGCGGTGCAGTCGCCGCGAGATCGCGGCGCGCGCTCGTCACCCGTTCGGCTTGGTCGCGCCCTTCGTGGACGACGACTGCGAAGACAACGCCGGAGGCAACCAGGAGCGTCGGGAGGAAAGTCCGCTCCAGAAGCGCGAACGGCGTTCGACTGGTCGCGAGTCCCACAGCCGCGTTGGCGAACGCCGCAAGGGCCGCCGCGATGCAGATGGGACAGAGGCCACCGATTGTCACCATCCACGTTGCCAGCGCCGTGTGAACGGCGGCGACGGCGAGGACGCCGATCTGAAACAGGCTCTCGAAGCCGGCCAACGCGGCGATGGCGAGGCCGAGGTATCCCAGCGTGCCGGCGGCCCCGATGCCGATGTGAATTCCATTCCCGTCCCCGCAGGAGCCGCAGATGCCCATCGTCTCCGAAGCAAGCGAGGCGATCGCAAGGAGCAGTCCAACCACCGCAAGCGCGACCTGCGCGTGCCGGACGCGCGGATGGAGTGTGAGCGTTTCCATCATCACTTCACCTGGATCTTTCGCGTGATGTCGGACGGGTTCTGGCCGCTCATCGACACGAGAGCCCAGAGCGCGAAGCCGGCGATCAGGACCATGAAGACGCCGACGACGAAATGGCCCCATCCCCCCTGCTTGCGGGCGTCCACGAGCGCCTGCACGATCACGTAGCCGCCGACCACGAGGAACCCCAGGAAGACCATCGCGAGCAGGAGCCCGCCGATCTTCTGGAGTTCTCCCATGGCGGTGCCCGTATCGAAGCCGCCGGTCGCCTGCGCGTGCGCGGCCCCGGCCAGGCAGAGCAGAACGAGCCCCGCCCCGACCGCCGCGATTGTCCATTTCATCGATGCCTCCTTGCGTTCGTCCTCACCCCTATGGAGGGGGGGTGGAGGCAAATCCCGACAAAAACTCGATGGAATCGATGTAGTACGCGCGCCGTGTTGACCATGCCGAGCAAACTGTCGGAAATGTCGCCTTGTCACGATTCTCGCGCGAACTTATCTTCAGCGAGCCAGTTGAGAGTAATGGCACCGCATCGAAGCGGTCGCTGGCTCTTTCCCAGTTGGAACGGAGGTCGAGCGATGGCTGAACAAGCCATTGCCCTGGTCGCCGTGCTCCTGGCGCTCTACCTCGTCCTAGGCGAGGTGCGGCGCATCGTGGAGCTACGCACCAGGGCGCGACGAAAAAACCGATAGATTTTAAGCGACCTTCAAGACATTAGAGAAGATGACCCCGCCGCGGCGGGGTTTTTTATTTGCTTGCGACTCCGCCATTGCCCACTCGACGCTGCGCGTCCCCTCACAGTGTGAGAGGTAGAATCCGCTTTGCTTTTGTCGGGATTTCGCCTCACCCCCCCTCCATAGGGGTGAGGACAAGCGATGTTCGAAAAGCCGTGCCTGCAGAAGCTCGACGAGCCCGTATTGGTCTGGATGGGGCTCGAGTTCCGTGAAGTCGCGACGAGCGTCGGCACCGGCGCGGGGGTCGCCATCGGCTCGGGCGTGCTGGGAGGCCTCGGCTTCCTCGGCATCGTCGCCGGCCTGGGCGTAGGCCTCGGCCTGCTCGTGCTTTTCCGATCGCTTCGTGCGGGAGGGCCGGGTTACGTCTTCTCTCGCCTCTATCGCGCCGGGGTGATCGCGCGGCTGCCTCACGGAATGAGGCCGCGCCACCTGCTGCCGCATCACGGTCGAGCGGCCCGCGTGCGCTTCAGTCCCGTCGAGGCCGATTCAGACAGGAGAACCCTTCATGAGCGGCGGACCTACTTCGGCCGGTAACGCGGCGATCCGACGGACGGCGTCGGCGCTCGTCACCGCGCGTCTGGCGTCGATCGCCGCCATGGCGTTGGCGAGCCTCGTGGTCGCGCAGCTGTTCTGCTTGGCCGTTCTCTCGCGGCGCGCTCCCGATCGCGTGCTCATCGCTGATTCGTCGCTCGTGCGTCCCCTGAAGCTCCGGAGTTCCCCATGACCGCCACGGCCCGCTCACCTCGTCGTACGCTCTTCGCGATCGCCGGGCTCCTGGCCGCGACGCTGGCGCTCTCCGTCGCGCTCACCGTTGTCGCGCTACGGCCGCGCGAAGTCGTCGTCGTGCCGGGCGTGCGGGAATCGCAGGTCGTCCTCCCAGAGGAAGTCCCGGACGACGCGGTAAAGCGTTTCGGGCTCCTCTACCTCCGGTACTTCGACAGCTACCTCCCGCAGACCATCGAAGAGCAATCCAACCACCTCTTGCGCTTCGTGGCGCGCGAGCGGCTCGAGGAAGCGCAGCGCGCGCTCTCGGAGCGCGCGAGTTACGTCCTTCGCGCGAAGGAAGTCTCGCACCTCGCGCTGCCGCTGCCGGCCTCGTGCGCCGTCGAGCGCGTCGCCCGCCGCTTCCGATTCACGGCGACCGCCATCCGGACGACCTACATCGCCGGCGAGCGGAAGTCCGTCGCCCGCGTGACCTATACGCTCGACCTCGCGCCCGATCTTCCCTCCGAGGAGGACCCATACGGACTTGTCGTCGTCGGGCAGTCGATGAAGCAGGAGCCGATCGAGGACCCCGATGGCAAGCGGTGAGAAGATGGTGAAACTCGGCGCCCCGGCATGTCTCGCGGCGCTCGTCGTCTTCGCCTGGGCGAACGCCCATGCGGGCGAAGGCGAAGCCCACCGCCACCGAGAATTCGACGGAAAGGACGCCGCTCCCGCCGCGCTCGACGCGGTGGATCGCGCGCATCGACACGCGAAGGTCGCTTTGACCAAGTCGCTCGCAGGGATCGCCAAACCGCGCGCAATTCCTCCCGACGATACCGGCCACCACGCGGGGCTGAAGTCCTGCTTCTCCAGCCGTGAGCGGACGCTCGCGCTGCCTCGCGCGCTCCCCGACGCGCTCCGTGGCCGCACGATCTACGTCGTCTCCGCGTCGGGCGGGACGACGGTCCCGAAGATCCTCGGAGGAGACGTTGCCGCCGACGCCGAGATTCTCGTGGTTGAGGCCCGCTCGCTTGCCGACGTGGCGGCGTTGGCGAAAGCGATCGGTCGGCCGGTGTCGCTCGCTTCGGCCGAGGTCGCGAGGGCGCTCGGCGTCGAGTGCCGGGACGCGAAGGTGACGGTGAGCAAGGATGGAAAAACCGTGGCGGTTGAGGAGGCACATCCATGAGGTTCTCCCCATTCCTCCTGTCGGCGCTCCTCTCGGCCATGTCCGCCCGCGCCCAGGAGAAGATCCCCGGAGCGTACGGGGCGACGGAGACCATCGCCGCGCTGAACCTCCAGGTGGACGTCACCTGCATCCTGCGGACGTGGAAGGTCGTCGGCGTCATGACCTGTCCGTCGCCGGCGGGCGGCGTGACGACCTGCCTGATCGTGGAGAACGCCTACCCTGTCGGCCTCTTTGAGACGGTGCGCAAGCCGCTGACGAGCCACCTCGCGGAAGTCACGGCATTCGTGAAGGGACTCGAGAATATCCGGCCCTTCGGCAAGACCTCGAGCCACACCGCCGATGCGAGCCAGGGCTCGGGCCTCCAGTTCGCGGAGGGGCACGTCTTCGAGTTCGTCCCGCAGCTCGTCTTCGACTTGGGATTGCCGCTCGCCAAGCCGAGCGGGCGCCAATTTGCAGTTTCGTACCTCTCGGAGCTGGACGGGTACTTCTGGAGGACCGGACTCGCCGAGATGCTCCTGAATCCGGTGGAAGCGGCGAAGAAGGCGGTGCTGCCCTCCTGCTCCACGGTCCCGCGCCTCGACGACTGTGCGTGGACGTGGGGCTCTTACTTTCCGCGCATCGGTTTCACGGTCGATCCGAGCGAAGTGATGGCGGCGCACTTGCAAGTCCTTCGGGCCGGCCGCGTCGCGTCTCAGCCCACAGGACGCGTAGTCCTGAGCCCCTACGCCTTCGAGCCGCGCGCGGGCCACTACGTTCAGATGGTGCGGCCGTCGCCGCGCGCGTGCATGCCGATCGGCTGGCCAATCCGACGCATGATCGAACCGGGCGCCCTCTCGCTCCAAGGCGCCTATCTCTGGATTCACTTCGGGATCTTCCGCGAATGCCGCGGCTGTTTGCCTCCGACGCTGGCCGAGCCGCGAGCGCCCGCGCCGTGACCATGAACTTTCTGAACACGCTACGGAGCTGGCTGATGCCGCAGCATGACGGCGCCGTACCCACGGCGGGCGGTTTCGACATCGACGCGATCCTGAGCCGTCGTGAGACCTCGAAGCGCCTCGCGCGCTGCGTGGCGTTCCTGCCCGAGATCGAGGAAGCCGTGCTCGCGGAGACGGTCCGCGTCCTCCTCGACTGGATCGGCGATCTTCCGGCAAGCGAAGCGCATCATCATCGGGACGCCTTCGGCCTCTTCGACCATCTCCTCGATGTATCGGAGCGCGCCCTTCGGAAAGCGCTCTCCGAGAACTTCGCCGATTCCACGTCGGCGTGGCCCGAGGAACAGGCGTACCGCGTCCCGAGACTCCGTCTGGCGACGTGGTCCCTCGCGCTGCTTCACGACTTGGGGAAGATCGCATCGCTTCGCGTCCACGGGCCGCGACGGGCCCTCTGGAATCCGTTCGTCGAGCCGATCTCGGCGTTTTACGCGCGCTTCGGCCGGACGAACTGCACCCTCTCGTGGGTCGCCGGCCGGGGGATGGACCCGCACGTCTGGCTCACGGCGACTCTCCAAGGCCGCGTGATGCCGCCCGGCTTGCTCTCGGCCCTCGGCCCCAAGGTCTTCGCCGAGGCGCTCGATTGTCGGACGCCGGCGAGCAAGCTCGTCGGTGACATGATATCGAAGGCCGATCAGGAGTCGGCGCGCGAGTGGATGCTGAAGAGGGCCGAGGAGGAGCGGGACGAGCGGCGGCGCGAACTCCCGGTCTCGCCGCTCGTCGGCGTCCCCGACTGGGTGGAGCGCGTTCCCAGGATTCTGGCGGAGGCGGCGGCGGACGGCGTTCTCCGCGCGAACGATCCGGCAGGCGACTTGTGGATCACGGCAGAGCAGGTGCTCTTACGGTATCCACGGGGCGTCGTGAAGCTCGCGCGCTTGGTCCACGATGCCGTCGGCCGGGAATCGATCGAAGTGCGGTCGCTCGCGGCGAACGAGCAGGGAGCGCGGCTTCTCGCCGACGCCCTCCATCGCCGTCGCTGGCTCCTTCACGATCCCGAGTCGGACGGCTGGAAACTGCACGCCCGCATCGCCCTCGGGGACGCGACCGAATCGACGGCCGTCATCGTCCTCCATCGCGTCTTCGTGGAGCCGGCGCTTGCGGCCCTCGGCCCCGTTATCAGCTTCGACGGCGAGATTGCGCTCTCTCGGTCAGCGAACGGCAAGCCGATGCCCGGGGCGGATCGGAGCGATGCGGCAGCGGTGGCGGTCCCAGCTATCGAGTCGAGGCAGGAGCCGGATTCGAGCGCTGAGCCGGTGACAGAAGCGGCACCCATCGCCGGTGCACCGATCCCCACCCCTCCCGTTGTGGTCAAGGCCATGCGCCGGTTCATCTCCTCGGAGACGCTCCTCGACGACATCCGTGACGCGATGGTCCAGGGGACGATCCCCACGAACGAATGGAACGGCCAGGCCTTCCTTCTCGGGGACGTCACCTACCTCGTCTCGCCCCGGGGGTTCGAGCGGCTCGTCGAGGCCGGCCTCTACGACCGCGATCCGCGGCGCGAGGCGAATCTCTACCTCGACGCGCTTGGCAAGCTCGCCTGTGTGCGGAAGCGCGAGGGCGGGCGCGTCCTGACGTCGATCGTCGTGCGGCCGGGCGCGAGGCCGACGTGGGCGGTCGCGTTCGAGACGGCGGGGCTGTTCCGCTCCCAGAGGCTCGTGATCGAACTCGGCTACTGGTCTCAGTCGCCGATTCGCGAAATCAGCGAGGAAGAGCATCGCGCGATCTTGAAGGCGCTCTCCACGAAGTCCCCCGATCGCAAAGAGGCGCGCGATGCCGTCTAGGATGGAGCGGCTCTACTGGCTCCTGCTCTTCGGGGCGCTGCTCGCGCTCGGACTGCTGATTGCGGCCCTGGCCCCGATGCTCCCCTACGGTCACCATGCGCCCTGGGGAGTTCTCGCCTGCGCCGCCGGCGCGCTCGTGCCGGGCATCGCCTTCGTCCGCGCTGTCGTGGCGGCGGCGGCGCTTCGCGGCGAGTCGGTCGAGCGCATGGCGTTCCAGGACGTTCCCATCAAAGAAGGGGCGACGTTCATTGGATTCGCCTTTCCGTGGGAGCCGCGCCACGCGGAGCAGCTTCTCCAGCATGCGATCGAATGTGCCAAAGCGCCCCGAGATCCACTCGGCGGCAACCCGGCCATCCATGGCTTGGGAGCGGCGGCGGAATCGCCGCTCTTCCTCCCGGATGCCAAGCGGACGCATCACGCGCTCGTGCTGGGAAGCCCGGGCGAAGGGAAGACGCGATTCCTCGAGCTCCTGATCCGCCAACTCATCGCCAAGGGCGACATCGTCGCCATCGTCGATCCGAAGGGCGACGCCAGGCTCATCGACGCGGTCCGCGAAGCCTGCCGCGAGGCCGGGCGGGAGCGGGACTTCCGGCTGGTGGCTCCGCCGTGGCCGGGGGCGTCGTCCGCCTACAACCCGCTGGCGAACTTCGGGAGCGTCTCCGAGCTGGCGGACCGGCTCCTCGGGGTGCTGCCGTCGACCGGCGGTGGTGATTCGGAAGCGTTCCGCGGCTTCCAGTGGGGCGCCACGGCGGCGGTGGTCCAGTCGATGTACCTCGCCGGGCTTCCGCTGACCATCGCGCGTGTTCTGCGATACCTGCGCGACCCGGCGGAACTCGCGATGGAGCTGCAAGCGAAGCGCTTCCCGAGTCTCTCGCGCGCGAACGTGGGCGACTTCGCCTCCGCGTACGAGGCGGGCGTCGCCTCCGGGGCTCTGCCCCGAATGCCGGAACTCGAGGACCTCCTCCACTACCTGCGGCTCGATTCCAACTACTACGCGAAGATGGTGGCGAGTTTTGTCCCGCAGCTGGAGCGCCTGTCGGCAGGTCCGAGGCGCGAGCTTCTCTCGCCGGAGCCGGCGGAGACCGAACGCGAAGTGCTCTCGTGGCCGGCCATCGACCAGCGCGGACTGGTCGCCTACTTCTATCTTGGATCGCTGCACGGCGAGGAGTCGGCGAACGCCCTCGGGCGGATGCTCCTTCTGGATCTCGAGGCGTATCTCGCGTCGCGGTACAGCTACGCGCCGGAGGGACGACGGAAGCGGCTCTCGCTGGTCGTGGACGAGGCGCACCATCTGGTGAGCAAGCCCTTCCTGAGCATCCTCGCCGAGGCGCGCGGCGCCGATGTGGCGGTCACGCTCTCGTCGCAGACGACGGCGCAGTTCGAGCTGGCGCTCGGAAGTCGCGCGGCCGTCGACGAGATCCTGACGCACAACTTCGCGCACATCCAGTTCCAGAGCCGGAACCCGCGCGAGGCGGAGGACTTCTCGGTTCTGGCCGGGGACCGGCCGCTCAAGGTCGTCGGCGAGTCGTACCGCTACGAGCCCGGGTTCTTCAGCTCGGGCCTCTCGAACGTGGACGACTTCCGCGCGATGCACAACGTCTCGGTCCAGCTCAAGGACGGGCCTCTCGTGCCGCCGTGGGCGATCTGCCAGCTCCCCTCCTTCCACTACTTCGCAAGGATCGGGGGGACGCTCTGGAAGGGGCGGGTGCCGCTCCTGGATGCGCCCCAATCCGGATTCGTCGAGGACGTGCAGAGGAAGGCGGCGACATGAACGGACGCATCAGAGTCGATTTGGCCAACCTCTCCCCCGACGCGCTCTCGGTGCTCCGTTGGATCTCGCGGGAGGAGCGCGACCGGGACGACCGGGACCGCTGGGATAGCGAGGACGAGGAGCCGCTTCTCGGCGTCGACGCCGAGGTCATTCATGCCGTCGCGTGCGCGATCTCGCGGAGACGCGCCTGGCTCGACCCGGCGGAAGCGCGGTGCCTTCGCCTCCTCATCAAGGCGGCTGGCGACCGGTTCGGCGAGGCCGACTTGGAGAGTCTCCACGCGCTCATGAAGGGCGATGACGCGCGTGCCGGTTGGGCGTTCGAAGGACTGCCCGATCTGGACGCTGAAGATGAAGACGAGGTGTTCGAGGAACTCGATGCGCTGGCCGACCGGATCAAGGAAGCCGTTGGGGAGGCTCGATGAGGTTCGCGGCGGCGTTCGTCCTGCTCACGCTCGGCTCGGTCGGCGGATCGGCCGGCGTCGCCGCGCTCGCGCCGGGGGGCGGCGAGGTCGATCGCCGCATCGCGGCGGATGCATCAAGCGTCCTCGCGACGCTTGCCGACGATGAGGCGCGCCACGCCGCCGAGTCGTCCGACCGTGTCGGCACGCTCGCCACCCGGCTGACGATGCGCCTGCCGATTCTCGTTGCATCGCGCGCGAGGCGGCTGGGCGCGAGCGCGGGAGCGCGGCTCTGGGTCGCGGGCGCGATGCTCCCGCTCCTGGTGGCGGCGATGCTCGTGGGTGTCCTGGCCGGGCTTCTGCGCCGCCACAAGCTGCGCGAGCGGCAGGGCTTTGCGTCGGTGACGTTCTCCTATCTCGGCAAGCAGGCGGTGGCCGTGGCGCTGGCGGGCTATCTCTTCGTCGCGCTCTCGCCGCTTGCGCCGCTTCCGTGGGCTCTCTATCTCGCGTCGGTCACGGCCGCCATCGGGGCGGCGTTCTACGTCGGCAATCTTCCCCCGAAGCTATGAAAGGAGCCAAGGCATGACGGCCAAGGTCATCGACCTGTCGGGCCTCACCCCCCACCACGCCGTTCCTGCTCCGCCAGATCGGCGAGATTGTCCGACTGGGGCGGTCGTTCGACGCCAAGGCGTCGGGATCGATGGACGACGACGCCGTGGCGGGAGCGCCCCTCTGGGCCGTCGTGAAGCAACTGGAAGCGGGGGGCACGGAGGTGCAGCTCTCCTCCCGCGACGAGCTCCTGGCCTTCGGGCGGCTGGTCATCCTGACCCGCGACTTGCTCGGCGAGGCGATCGAGGACCTCGATCTGCTCATGGAGGCTCTCGCGGAGCTGGGCGTGCGGAGGGCGGCGTGAGCCCCGCGAGGAGCGGACGCGGGCCGCCCCGCGAGGCTTCGCTCCGCGCAAGCGGAGATGGGGTTGTGTGCCCAGGTTGCGGGGACCCGCGTCCTTGGTGCTATTAGGTTCAAGACCACCGCCCGGGACGTGCGCGGGACGGGCGGGGGCGGCGGCTACCGCGCGCGCGAGCCCCGGAGGGGCCGCGAGGGAGGGAGCGGTGCCGGTCGCGATGCGGGTCGTCGGGATGCTGGAGCGTTTGAAGGCGGTGGAGGACCGCCTTCAAGGCGAGGCGCGTGACCTCCTCCGGCGCTACTACGCGTTCCTCAACGAGCCGCTCCGGGAGCGGCGGCGCGCGAAGGGGCTGCGGCTCAAGCTCCGACGCGACAAGGCGAAGACGATCATCCACATCTACTGGACGGCGCGCATCAAACGCCAGGTGCGCACCAAGAAGGGGAAGCTGATCTGGGCCACGCGCCGCCTGAAGGGCGGCTTCTGCCGGGCGTGGGTGGTCTGGATCGCCTACGACGTCGAGCGCTTCGAACGCTACCGGGCGTTCGAGCGGGAGCGCTCGAACTGGAACCGCGCGAGCGGCCGGGTCAAGCGCGCGCGGGCGGACCTGCGGATGTGGTTGGAGAATCGGTGGGAGCCGAGAGCGACGGACGCGGAGCGCGAGCGGGCGCAAGCCCTGGTCGCGAGCCACGGGCTCGCCGCGCGGGACGCGCGGCCGATGGCAGGGGCCATCGGCCTGGAGCGCGAGCTCAAGGGCCGCGAGGGAGACCTCCGCGACGGCGTGGAGCGCTGGTGGCGCGAGTGCGACGGCCGGGACGACGTGCCGTTCGAGCCCCATGTGACGACGCGCGGCGACGGGCAGGCGCGGCTCGAGTGGAGGCTGAAGGGGAGCCTCTGGACCGCGAAGGGGCCGCAGCCCATCGGGGCGAACCTCCCGGGCGGGCCGACGGTGCGGTGGATGCGCAAGCATGGCGTTCCCGCCGCCATCCACAGCGACTTGTCGCGCGAGGCGCGAAATCTCAAGCGGCTGGACCGGCATTATCACGAACTGGTCCGCGAGTTCGGAAGACACAAGAAGGCGGTCGGCGAGGCGTGCCGGATCGACGGGAACCGGACGGCTCGCCCCTTGGCGTCGTGAAGCGGATCGAGCAGAGAACTTGACGGAGGATTGCGAACATGTGGGAAGGCATGGACGGAGAGCATCGCGTCGACGGCGCTCGCGCGAAACTCGTCTTGGCTTCTGTCGTCGACATGACGGATCGGCTGCGCCGCCGGAAGCGGGCCGTCAAAGTGGGTGCGCGGGCGTTCGACCGGCTGAGCCACGAGCGCCAGTCGCTCGCCGTGCTCGACGTCGCACGGAGGATCACGGACGACTCGCCCGCAGCCGAGCTGGAGGCGTGGTCGGAGGCGGCGGTCTATGCGATCTTCGAGAATGCGTGCCGGCGACTCTCGAGGGAAGTCGCATGGAAGCCTGGACCCGGGAAGACCCGATGGCGGACGCTGGTCCGCGACGCCTTCGTCGAGGGCTGGACCGCCGACGATGACTGCATCCCGGCCGTCGAGTCGCGGAAGCTCGTCGACTGGGAGTGGTGCGTGGAGGTCTTGACCGACGAACTGCTGCAGGACCGGGACTTCCTCGACGAGGACCTGTACGACGGGATCGAGGCCCTGCCCGACTACTTCGTCGGCGGACCGCCCGAGCGGAGCGCCAGGGAAGAGGCGGAGCTCGCGCGATTTCTCGATTGGGCCCGCTCCGTCGTGGACGGGCCGGCGTCGGCGGCGTAGCTGGCAGGGCGTGCGGGTTCTGCGCAGCTCTTCGGCTCCGCGCTGTGCAACCTGAACCACCTGCCGCCGCAGCGCCGACACGTGAAGAAGAGACTATCGGGAGGACCCGCCCACTCATGATCGTCTTGCATGGCGTCCATCCTACGGGAGCCGTGCCAGCTGAGGACGCATCAGGTAGCCGAGACAGAAAGGGTCGACGGCGCACCAGCCGATAACTGGTGCCCTGAGCATGGGAGGGCGCGTCCCATGCTCGCGGGGTGTGCGCCAACACGTTTCAATCCGCTCCCCGCGTGACGGAGGGGAGAACCGCCCCGCGAGCGCATCGAAGCTGAGGGCGCCGTTTCAATCCGCTCCCCCCCGTGACGGAGGGGAGAACGCGATGACGTGACCTCCGTCCGCGACACTGGAGAGTTTCAATCCGCTCCCCCCCGTGACGGAGGGGAGAACTAAGCAACCCGAGGTAATTTCTTGCACCCCTCTGTAGGCCCTCTGGGTTTGAGGGCGCGGCGCAAGGCCCCGGGAACGGCGAGCGTCGCGAGCAGTCGGATCACGGCCGCTGGGAATTCCGCCGGGCCCTTCGTCAGCATTCGGCTGAAGTAGTTGCGCTTGAGATGTGCCCAGACGTTCTCGATGAGATTCAGTTGTTCGCTGGTGTAGGTCGGCAACCAGAAGATTCGAATCCAAGGGCGAAGGCGTTGAATCGCCGCCAACGATTCCCGGGAGGTGTAGGTCGAACCGTTGTCCAAGACCAGAATGATCCGCTTGCCCGTCCGACGCGCGCGATCAGCGAGTGGATTCAGGAGGCCGATCGTCTGCTGGGTGATGGCGTTCTTCCAGAGTCGGTACGTGAACAGGAACGGGCCATCGGGATAGCGAAAGGCTCCGCAGACCCCAACGCGATGGTTCTTGCCGGGGGTATTGATCCGCAACGGCTCCCCTCGCAAACGATACGCGTAGGTCGTGATCGGCAGGAGGTCGAAGCGCACCCCGTCTCCGTACCACAACTCGAAATCCGCTCCGGATCGTAGACTCGCTCTCTGCAGCCTCCAGAGGTGCTCCTGAGCCGCCTTTTTTTTTCCGAGGATTCTGGAGGTTGCGAATCGTCAGCTTCGTCTTGCGCCACACGAAGCCCCGAGACTTGAGAAGCATGCGAATCCAGTCATCGCAAAGCCCGACCCCGGTCCGTTCCTTCATGTATTCGGCCAGGCGAGGAGCCGTCCAGTGAGCGAAGCTGTATCCAAGCTTCCGAGGATCGGTGCAGACCACACGATGCAGGAGTTTGATGTATCGGCTGTCGGCGCGAGGAGGCCGACCGGTGTGTGGCCTGTCGTACAGCCCCTCGCACGCGTGGCGACGCCACCTTCGGCGTGCGTCGCGAACGGCTCGCTTACACGATCCTGTCGCCTTGACAATCTGTGCCGCACTCATCCCAGCGGCGCTCATCAAGACGATTGTGGCCCTGATTCGCGTACGAGACGGCTCGTCGCCATCCCGGCTTACTCTGCGCAAGTCTCTCTGCTCTCGCGCCGTGAGCCGAAGGACTCCTTCTCTCCGTAGCACCTTCTCCCCCCTCGAACTGGTCTGCAGAAGTCATCGACCAGTTCCGCAGGGGGGTGCACGTAATTACTTCGGATCGCTTAGATGCAATGCCCCTGAGCGAAGAGTGTTTGATGTCATGCGCCGATCCTGATGCGCTTGCGGATGTCGAAGTGCTGTTCGCGGTGATGCGGCCGTTTGAGCTTGAAGTTCGACATCTTGACCCTGACGACTCGTGCGTAGCGGCGGTGACGACGAGGACGATCGATGAGAGATCGGACGACGTCCAGGAGAAGCTGGTCGTGAAGCTGGCGCAGGCGGTCGCTCGGGGCAGCGCGCATTCGTGGCAGCATGTGCTCAATAGCACGCACGGAGTCGACGAAGCTTAGCAGCTTCGGGTCAATGGCGTGACGAGCGGCCGCTTGGGCCATGGCGCCACGGATGAGGTTGTAGGCGGCGACAAGCCCGAAGGCCTCCTGCATGACATTGCGAGGACGATGGCTTCGGAAGATTGTCTTCAGCGTCCCCTGAGCTGTGCTGCATTGGTGCGTCTTGAGTTCGTCGAGGGCGAGTTCGATCTCCCATCGGTCGTGGTACTTCAGAGCCAAGTCCAGAGCGGGAATCTCGCGATCGAGCAGAGAGGTGACGAGGCGAACCGGCTTGAACCCACGCACGTGGTAGTGGATGACGCGCACCAGCATGCCGATCCGCTGGCGAACGCGCGGGCGGCCGTTGGGTCCTTGGAGTTTCTCGGGCAGATGGCGTCCGGTATATCCTTCGATCCACGCGACGAAGTCCCCGGACTTCTTGTTCGTACCCCGGATCGGGTGGAACTTGACGCAGGCCGGTACCCGGGCCAGAAAGTGGGTCCGCTGGGCTCGCACCATGCCAAAGAACCATGCGGCGTAGAAGCCACGATCCAGGAGGACGAGATCTCCGTCTCCGAGATGCCGCAACAGAGGGAGCGCCATCGTACGCTCCGGGGTTTTCCATCGACGGAAGATCACGTCGCGGAAGCGGTGGGAGTGAATGTCTTGAAGGGCGACCATCTTGAGCTGAGGAAAGGCGGCGCGCCCTCGGGAAGTCTTGACGCGCCCGAAGATCTTCCTGTTTTCCTTGGTGTCGGGCATCGTCAACTGGGTGCCGTCGAGCGAATAGACGCAGAGGCCGTGGAACGTCGCCGGGGGAACGATCCACGACGCGAGTCGCCGGAAGAACTCCCGTACAGGATCAACGCCGAGCCGTTTGCGAGCATGGGCCAGCGCGTCATCATCGACGGGGCGCAGGGGCAGCGAAGCGACGAAATCGCGCAGGCCCGTCAACAGACGAGCGAGCACCGCAGGGATCGACTCACGCCGGAAGATCGACAGGCAGATCGTCAGCCACATCATCAGCTTGGGCTGCAGAGGACTCTTCCTCTGCTCGCCGCGCCCGGTATGTTCCAGCGCCTCCTCGATGAATCGATCCGCTCTATCTCCGCAGAGCGCTTCCACTGTGAAGTGTTTCGAAAGCTGCGACAGTTTTTCCCGGACGGTGCCGATGATAGACATGACAGCCTCCTCGTAGGTGCCGACGATGCGTCACATCGTTTATCGGCATTCGGAGGCTGTTTTCGTTTCAGCCCCTTCGCTCAGGGGCATTGGAACTAGATGCCCTCCGCGCCAAGCTCGCGGAGGCGGAGTTTCAATCCGCTCCCCCCCGTGACGGAGGGGAGAACCGTCTTTGCGCCAGCGCTTCTTCAGCTTCTCCTTGTTTCAATCCGCTCCCCCCCGTGACGGAGGGGAGAACGAGAGCCGGCGGGAGACGGGGTCTCCTGTCGGGTTTCAATCCGCTCCCCCCCGTGACGGAGGGGAGAACGCGGCCGATCCATCCACTTCGCCCCGTGAATGGTTTCAATCCGCTCCCCCCCGTGACGGAGGGGAGAACGATCCTCGCAGGCGTCGTGCGGCATCCTAGAACGGTTTCAATCCGCTCCCCCCCGTGACGGAGGGGAGAACGTTGTATGAGGACGACGGTGAGACGTCGAACGTGTTTCAATCCGCTCCCCCCCGTGACGGAGGGGAGAACAATCTCGGTCGTCATAGAGCCTCCCCTGTTGAGTTTCAATCCGCTCCCCCCCGTGACGGAGGGGAGAACGGGCGCGGTCATCGACGAGCTCCAGTCCTGGAATGTTTCAATCCGCTCCCCCCCGTGACGGAGGGGAGAACCCCCGCAGCAACTTCACTGGCCGGCTCAGCACATGTTTCAATCCGCTCCCCCCCGTGACGGAGGGGAGAACGCGAGGAAATGACATCCTCAGCGGAGATGGGCGAAGTTTCAATCCGCTCCCCCCCGTGACGGAGGGGAGAACGCCCACGTCGTCGACATGGCCGAGAAGGTCGAGTTTCAATCCGCTCCCCCCCGTGACGGAGGGGAGAACCAAACGAACGCGGGGCCGCGTACGGCTGCATGGTTTCAATCCGCTCCCCCCCGTGACGGAGGGGAGAACCTCGTCGAATGCGGCCGCCAACTGGCCCACGTTGTTTCAATCCGCTCCCCCCCGTGACGGAGGGGAGAACCGCCGGTCAGATGTACTCCGCAAGACAGGCCAAGTTTCAATCCGCTCCCCCCCGTGACGGAGGGGAGAACCGTGGGGAGATCGGGGGGAGCGGGGGGAGGAAGAGGTTTCAATCCGCTCCCCCCCGTGACGGAGGGGAGAACTGGCGTGGCTGGAGCACCTCGCCACCGTGAAGGAGTTTCAATCCGCTCCCCCCCGTGACGGAGGGGAGAACCGGCCCTGGCGGCCATGCCTTCGAGCCTCTGCGGGTTTCAATCCGCTCCCCCCCGTGACGGAGGGGAGAACATCCGATCCAATATCGAGCGGACCAAGGGACAGGTTTCAATCCGCTCCCCCCCGTGACGGAGGGGAGAACCTCCCATCAGGAGGGCTCCTTCGTGCGCGCTCTAGTTTCAATCCGCTCCCCCCCGTGACGGAGGGGAGAACAGGGCCTGATCGAGGAGCACGCCTCGTATCTCAAGTTTCAATCCGCTCCCCCCCGTGACGGAGGGGAGAACGAGCCCGGGAGTGTCGGGCTCGAGCCCTGGAGTGTTTCAATCCGCTCCCCCCCGTGACGGAGGGGAGAACCTCGTCCTCCTCGCCCTCGCCTTCCTCGGCTGGGTTTCAATCCGCTCCCCCCCGTGACGGAGGGGAGAACCGATCCGGCTCGCCCTCACGCGGGACACCGACGAGTTTCAATCCGCTCCCCCCCGTGACGGAGGGGAGAACGGAGCGCCGGGGGCGGTCCAGTCGTAGACGACCGGGTTTCAATCCGCTCCCCCCCGTGACGGAGGGGAGAACCTCTCATGCGGGAGAGTTCGCTCCTCGACGTCTTGTTTCAATCCGCTCCCCCCCGTGACGGAGGGGAGAACGCCTGCCGCCTATCTACCTTGCAACCAACGCTTAGCAAGCGCCCGCCCGCGCACTCGGCATGCGGCGCTTCATCACGCATGATGATTCGTCGTCCTCTCGCGTAACTCCCGATTGCCAAAGAGGTTATGGCCAGCGCGGATCCTCCCGCTCCGGTCCACCACTTGAGGTACGCGCCATGCCCGTCAAACAACGAGCGCGTCTCCGAAGTCTCTCGAGGGATTGGTTCCGTGATGCTCGGTACGACGTCGCGCATCCTCGCCCAGATAGTAGAATCGGAGGCTGTCCTCCTCCGGTTCGTACTCGTCGAGCAACCGCCCCCGAAGCTCAGCCCACTCCTTGTCTCCAAGATCGCACTCGAACACCGATTTTTGTACTCGCTGGCCAAAGTCCTCACACGCCCGGGCTACCCGACGTAGTCGGCGCCGCCCCGCCCTCTCCACGGTCGCGACGTCGTAGCTCACCACAATCACCATGGCTCTTCACCTACAATGAAATGGCGGATACGCGTCAAGGTCCCCACGGATGGCGCGAGCCAGCAGCCTCGCTTGGATGTGCACAAGCAGTCCCACTGTCGTCTCCTGTTCAGTGAATGGATGCGTGATCGCCTCCTGCTTGCGCGCCTGGTACGCCGTGATCACCGCCTTGCGCGTGCTAGCGCTCATCTCGACACCGCCCGTGTCACGCTTTACGAAGCCTTCCACCTTCACTTGTTGGAGGTTTATGAGCGCCAGCGCTGTTCGATCCGCCAGGAACGGCCGGAATTCCTCGCACAAGTCGAGTGCGAGCGACGGCCGGCCCGAACGGTCCGCGTGGAGATAACCGATGGCGGGATCCAAGCCCACAGCCGAGAGCGCCGCGCTTGCGTCGTTCAGGAGCAACGCGTAGAAGAACGAGAGCATCGCATTCGCCGGATCGGCTGGAGGACGCCGATTCCTTCCTTCGAATTGGAAAGTCTCCCGCTGCTGGCGGATCATCTGATTGAACGCGCCGAAATACGTCGCCGCCGCTTCGCCCTCCTGGCCACGGACCTCGTCGTGAGTCTTCGCGGCAAGGGCCCCAGGGAGGCGGTTCTCCATTGAGGATGCGGCCTTCTCCAGCGGTTGAACTGCGGCAGGATCTTCCTGCTCTCGCGCCGACCGGAGGAGCGTCGTCCTGGCGTTCGCAATCTTGCCGACCACGAACGACTTCGCCAGCGCGAGGCTCTTCTCGATGTCGTCCGCCGCCCGGTACTGCGCCCTCCTGAGCGTCGCGCCGCTCTGGGCGATGCCGTCTACGCGCGCTAGGAAGCGGCCGTTCTCGGTGAGAAACGCGACGTCGATGCCCCGCTCCGCGCACTCCGCCATTAGCGGCGGGCTCACGGTGATCGGCCCCAGGCACACGATCGACGCCAGATGGTGAAGGGGCACCGACAACTTCACTTCCTTGTCCACGCTCACTTGGGCGGTCTCGTGGTCTTTTCCGATGTATGCGCCTGAAGTCGTGACATAAAGGGTGTTCTTGTATCCGCTCATGCTCCTCCCGCCAAACGCTGCAAGTAGGCTCGGGCCGATCCATCCGATTGAGGCATGCACGCCTCGATTAGCGAGCACTTTCGGCACCGGGCGTCATAGAACGCCTTTGGCAGTTCCTTGCACCCCACGAGCTCGTGGAACCTCGCGGCGAGCGCCTCGGTCCGTGCCCGCAGAGCCGCGTCAATCTCAACGTCGAGCCGGCGCCGCGACTGTCCGTAGTACACTGCCCCGCACCGGATCGTCACGCCAAGCATCTCCTCAAGGCACATCGCTTGAGCGCACACCTGGACTTCATCGTTCCCCCAGCGGCCCTTCCTCCCGCGTTTGTACTCGACGGGCATCGGCCCCGCCGCATGAAACTCGACCGTGTCGGCTTTGCCCACGAGCTTGAGCCGATCCGAACGGAGCGGGAGCGCCCGCGCCACCCGGACGCCGTCTCGGAGGTCGGCACCCGGCTGGTCGGCGCGCTCATGCAGGCGGTTCCCCTGAACCGTCAGTGCGTTGTCCACCCAAACCCCCTCAACATGGATCAACGCGCACTGCCGCTCGCAGAACGACAAGTGCTGCAACCCCGAGAGAGGAAGATACTCGTCCGTCTCCACGGCTACAGAAGTTCGTGCAGCGTCACGCCCTTGGGCAGGCCCTTGTCGTTGACTCGGACCTCGTAGTCCGCGAACGCACGCGGCGGCCTTTCGGCCTCCTTCGGAGCCACCGTGACGCGATCGAAGAGGGACGATGCCGGCGCGTTCCCGAGCGGCGACGAGTGCTCGAACGCCCAGAGCTTGCGAGCCGACATCTCACCGCGCGTCGCGCTGCGATCAAGGTCGAACATCCCGCGCAAGGCGTCGATGAACAGCGCGAGATCGTCAGGGCCGAATCCCGTGTCCTTCGCGAAGTGGGGCGTGAAGAAGCCGTGCGAGCGATACAAGGCGTACGGGACGATGCTCTTCCTTCCCATAGTCCCCGTGATCATGCCGTCCTTCTTCATTTGCTTCTCCGCATCGTCCTTCTCGACCGCCTTGCGAACGATCGCCTGTTCGAGGTCGGCGATGATGTCGATCGACCGCGCGAACGTCATCTGAAGCGGTCCCCGGACCTGTCCGCAATTGAACTCCTTCACTGACATGACCGCGCCGAACGCGCGCACATCGAAGTACGCTTTGCACATGGCGGCTCTGGCGAGGGCGATCTTGTCCTTACCCTCTCCCTTCACGCCCTTATGAACGGCCTCGCGCGGCTCATGGAGCGCAGAGTGCAGCTTGATGTAGATGTCATATCCCTTCAGCCCGGGTTTTGCCGCCGGCACGTAGTCACGCACTTTGCGCTTGAGGCACACGTCGGAGACTAGGCCGTGCCCGGTCTCCGGGTCGCGACGAGGAGAGTTGCCGGCGTCCGGGTCGCCGTTGGGGTTGCCATTCGCGACGTCGAAGAGGTAGACGAAATCGATGCGGTTGTCGGTGCCGAGCGCCGTGGTAGTCGCCATCCTAATTCTCCTTCTCGGTATCTCTAGAGTCACGAAGTTCCTTGGCTTTGATCGCCTGATCGAGATTCTCGTGTCGCTGCGCGTGGTAGCCGAGTACAAACCTCCCCTGTTCAGGGAGCGGCAGGAAGCGGGGGAAGCCGTTGGCTCGTCCGTCTTTCGCCCGTGCCACCGACAGCTCCGCACAGAGCTCGTCAATGCGTTTCTGGATCGCCTTGGCAGCGCCACGCAGGGCTTCGTTCTGGAAGGCCTTGCGGTAATGGTGGTGTGAGAGTTTCAGGATCTTGGGAAAGACAGATTCGGGTGCGACGCAAGCGCTGCCGAAGAACTGATCCACCACGGTCGAACCGACGTCGCCAAGCGCCTTGTACTGCAGGCTCTCGATGTGGGCCATCATTCGCCCCAAGACCTCGCCCGTGCTACGGTTCTCCATCGCTTTCATCTCCTTTGGAATCCTGCTGAGACATAGACGAACGATCGCAGCCCGCGCATCCGGGACGCGCTGGCTGTCCTGCTCGGCGACCCGGCAACGCCGGATTGCTGCGTCGAGGATCGAGATGGGGAGGGAGCGACCGAACACCGCCGCCTCGAACAGCTCCTGCGCACGGTTGGGCGCCAGCCGATCGACCTCCCCCCGCGGCGCGATGCTCCGAAGCAGCGAGTAAAGCACCAGAGGTTCGTCCTGCCGGCGTCTCACATCGATCTCACGGAAGTATCTCCGCAGGTTGGCCGCCACGTCGCGCACGGTCGAGACAAGCCAGCTCTTCACCGCGATCCGGCCCTGACATCCGGACAACACGAGCGCGTAGAACTCTCCCGCGTCCTCGATCGGAATCTCCCTGCCACCCCAAGCCGACTGAAACGCCCTGCCGACGGTCTCGGCGTCGGGTGCCAGTAGGCCGGCGATCACGTCCACGAACGCGCTCGACAATCGGGACCAATAGACAACCGTGCTTGACTCGGTGAGCCGCACCCGGCGCGTCGGAAGCGCCTCTCCGTCACCGTTCTGTGGAGTCGGGCTCAGAAGTCGGTTCAGCGCCGCCACGTAAGCGGTCGCCGCCCCCTGCGAGATCGGCGCGTTTTCGCTTCCGCTCAGGCCATACGATTCGAAGATCCCGATGTTGAACGAGATTAGCGGCGCGCCGGCGGTCACCGCCCCGGGAACCCCCTTGATCTTCTCGTGAAGGTCCGCGACGACCCCCGCCTTTCCCGTCACGAGACACGTGCTTCGCGTCGCGCCCGCCGCGCTAGTGGCGTGCCGCGACCGCCACCAAGCCCTGACGTTCGAGCTGTCATGCACGAACTCGTCGCCAAACTGAAAGGCCAAGAGGGCATTCGACGGAGCGTCGGCGATAGCATTGACGGCCTTCTGTCGCTCCAAAGGGTTGTCCAGGAATGCAATCACGGCTGCGAGGGCTGGTTCTTTGGTCGCGCTTTCGGCCGTCTCGACGAGCGATCGGAATGTCGCCAAACAACGCCGCGCTCGTTCGGCTGCCGGCGCGCCTGCCTTCTTGGCGTCCGGCATCCCCAGCGCGTAGAGCGCCTTGTCGACGAGGAAACCGGCTGCCACCTGCACGCTCCGAACAGGCGCGAGACCGCCGCCTTCTTCCTCTACGTAACCGCGAGGAATCTCGAACCGCTTGGGCCTGTCATCCTCGCCGGTCGCCACCGGCTTGCCAACGAGGCATCCTCTCGCGTCGATCGCAAGAATGAACGAAACGGGCCTTCGCTCGAACGCCGCGTCCGTGCCGAGCCGTTCCCGTTCGGCCAGCTCCGTCAGCGCGCGGAGCATCATGGCGCACCTCCCACGGGCAGCGCTTTCTGTCCTGCCTCGACGAGGACTCCGCCCGCGAGCTCAGCCTCGAAGAAGTGCGGTTTTCCGACTCCTGGGGCCGAGTACTCGAGATCGAGGAGCATCAGGCCAAGCCCCTTGCGATCCTCAGCCGCGAGTTCGGAATCGGGCACGATCCTCTCCCCTGTCGAGAGAGCAAAGTAGGCATCGCCCTTCGACTTTACCGCGAGGATCTCGGCGGTGAACTCGCGGCAACCGAAGTAGGGCGTGTGAAAGCACTGACCCGACTCGACGCGGCGCTTGAACATCTCCGCGAATTTCGGGATGGAGTCATCTGTGCCGGCTTTCGCTGTCAGTTCGAAGTGCGCTTCGACGAGATAGTCCACGTCGCGCAAGGCGATCGTGTGGCGCTGCTGCCGGTCGTCGTCCGCGAAGTAGTCGTTGCCGATCGATCCCACCGCGACTTTCGATCCAACTTCATTGCGCCGGAAGCTCATGAAACGGATCGGTTTGAGAACGTGAATTCGTTCGATGCGCCAGCGAATGGCCGGTTTCCAGAGCACAGCCTCGATGAGACCGCGAGCGGCGCTGGGCGTCATGACTTCGTACGAGAGCCGCTCCGCCTTGCACTCGGGCCGCGTAAAGCAGGCCAGCGGCCCTCTCGCTTGAAGCGCCAGCGTGGGGCCGCGAATGATGGCTTTAGTACTCACTCCGCCTCCCCTGTAGGTCTGCTGTTCGCCTCATTGCACTTGCAGCCAACGCACGTCAAGCCCGCACTTCCGACCACAGTGAGTTCGCCGCTATCAAGGACCATCTCCACCTCGTTGATCGTGGACGCGAATGCGGAGCACTGCCCGCAACAGAGCGGCAACTTGCCGAGAATGGACCTCTGAACTGAGGGATCCGTGGAAGGCAAGAGGGTGGCCTGATCTTGATCGGACCAGAATCTGCCGCGCTTGAATAGCCTCTCGAAGCGCCCCGGCATATCAACAGCCCCGAGCTGCGGCGATGCCTCGTCGAGTGACCGCAAGATTCGCTCCCTGTAAGCGAGCAGATCGTCAGAGTTGAGTGGACGGGAGCGCGTCAAAATGTGGAAGTTCAACTCGATGAGGTAGTCCACGTTGCGAAGCGCGACGAGCCTCTGCGGGAGGAGCGGTTGGGTTGTGATAGGAGCGAGCACGGCGATCCGCCGAATACAGGCATCGAAGGGCTCCAGAGCCGGTAACGTCTGCCCCAACAGGTGGCGAACATGGCACGGAGCCGGTACCAACGTCGTGCGACCGGGCGTTGCTGGCGCAGCGAAGAATGCAAGATCCCCGCTGAGCCTCAGGCCGATGGATTTAGGAAAGAGCAACTTGGCACCTAACAGACGGAATGTTTCAACCCGCTCCCGCCGGGGGGAGAACAAAACAGCCTCCCAAGAGACTCGGCCCGGCTCGCTCCCATCACGCATATACTTTATTCCATCTGTTAGTACTAGCAAGCAAAATTCCATACAAGTCATGCAATGAGGGCTTCAAAGGCCTCAGCGGCGAGTAGCCCTAGGCGCTCGTCGTAGAGCTTTATGCGGTCAGGGCGCAAGGCGCGCACAATGCAGTGATCGTGAGAAGGCAGTTCTTCCAAGGCGCCCGCTTGTTCCAATCGACCCAGCATTCGGTCGTAGACACCCACGGTGAACGGTTGCAGCCGTCGGAGCGTTGCTTTGGAGAACTCGCCGCTCCGCAGTTCCTGGAGAGCCCGGGTGCATTGCTTCGCGTCATCGCAAAAAGGGATCGCGACTGGCGTCGCCACGTCCGGAATGAGGTGCGCAACTTCCGAGACGCTCTTGAATCGGAAGTCGCGGCGCATGCTTTGGATTCCCTCGACGTCCCCTTCGCCGAGCATGAAGAGGTTCTTGAAGTAACGGCGATACAACGATGGCTCGAACAGATCGAGTGCAGGATTCTCTTCGAGCAGGCGACGCAAGACTCCAAGCCCTTGGCTCAACACCCCCTTCGGAGGGATTGTCGGCGCGAGGAAGACGCGGTAGCGGCCTCCGCCCGCAGTCCTTCCCTCCCGGTTGCAGCGACCTGCGGCTTGGGCCAGCGAGTCCGCCCCGGCGAGCGCGCGGAACACCACGGGGAAATCAATATCGACGCCGGCTTCGACGAGCTGGGTCGAGACAACTCGGCATGAGCCCCCATCGTCCAGATCCCGTCTGATCTCAGCGAGAATCCGGCGCCGATGGCCGGGCGTCATGAGCGCCGAGAGATGCCGGGTGGTGTGATCCCCGAGCCGACGATCGATCGCCTCCACGAGTTTTCGTGCATCGTCGCGCAGGTGGACGACTGCGAGGACTCTGGGCTCCCTGGCGACGTCCTCTGCCAACGCATCCCACGTAACAGGCCCATTGTCGAGGAACGGCCACTCGACGCGGACGCGTTGCCGCGATAAATCGAAATTCGAGGACACCTCGGCAGGCGGGATGATCTCGCGAACATCGCCAAGTCCGAATGGCAGGTCGTGGGTTGTGAGGGCCGGTTGTGTCGCTGTGCAGAGCACGGTGGAGGTGCCGTAGTGCCGCACGAGTTGATTGAGGCCATCGAGAATCGGTTCGAGGAATGCTCTTGGAATCGCCTGAACCTCGTCGAGGACTACGACTGAGCGGGCGATGTTATGCAACTTCCGACAGCGACTCGGTCGGCGCGCGAACAGGCTCTCAAAGAATTGGACCGTGGTCGTGACGACGATTGGCGCGTCCCAATTCTCGCAGGCCACGCGTGTCCGAAGAGTCTCACGACCGGGGTCGTCGGGATCGAGTGCACTGTGGTGCTCGATGATGAACTCATCGCCTGGCCCGGTCTTGAGGGCACGGCGATAAACGTCGGCTGTCTGCTCGATGATGCTAGTGAAGGGGATGACGACGATGACGCGCCTGAGCCCGTGCTGCAACGCATGCCGAAGGGCGAAGGCGAGGGACGAGAGGGTCTTTCCGCCGCCCGTAGGCACAGTGAGGCTGAAATGGCCGGGTTGCAGGATCGGATCGGCTCCGGCACGCCGACAGGCGGACAACACACGTTCCCGAAGAGCGCTCACTTCCGCTGAACCTCGCCGCGGGAGTGCGGTGAGATGGCGATCAAGCCGCCGGCTGAGCTCGTCCAAGTCCGGCGCTTGTGCAACCCGTGCCTGGACTCTCGCCTTGGACCGGTCATTGACCTTGCCAAACCACAACTCCGTGTCGAGAAAGTCCGCGTCCACGAGAGCCGAAAAGACCATGCGAGTCCAAAACTCCAGCGCCAAAACGTCATTCCGATGCGGGAGCGCGGACGGCAGAGCGCGATCTTGGACGGAAGCCGGAATGGCGCTGCGCCTTGCTTCCAGCAGTCTCCCTGCTTTCTCTTTGAGTCTGACCAAGAGGTCGGTCTTGTCAGCCAGACCCGCGTGGTGGCCGGCGATGGCGAACGCGATCGGCAGCGCCATCGTATGCCGGCTGAACGCGTGGATTGCGCCTGCTGACGAGTGATCGACGACGTGCCCTGTCTTGACGCGGGAGTCGCTCTCGATGTGAGCGTCGCCCCCGCTCTCGGCCACCAACATGGCCTGGAAGTCCGGCGCGTACTTCCCGAGATCGTGCCAGAGCCCGGCAATGGCTGCCCATTCCGCCCCCCACGGTTCGGCGAATTGAGCGGCCAACTTGCCAACTGCTGCGAGGTGGTCTTCCAGTTGGTGCCATTGGTCTCGGGGCACCGCGGGGTCAGAGTGGGCGAAGGCTCGCTGCGAGTCTAAGTTTGGCAAAGTCGAAACATGATACGCTAGGGTGTGTCATCGGGGGACACTGAGATCGATAACTTGAAGGCCCACCGTCCTGCATTTCCCAGAGTGCCGTCGTCGCATCGAGCATGGGACTCGGGATCAGCGCTCGTTGAGCAGGGGACTTTGGGTCCCATGCTCGGGCCGCAGGTTATCGTCTCGTCTCGGCGACGGACTGCAAGGCCCGCTCCAGCCGTTCCCAAGCCGCTCCAACCGCAGGGACGGCGAGGAGTTTTTCCCTCGCGCGCTTCTCCACTTGTCGCGCTCTTTCCAGCGAAATGTGCCAGACATTTCCAAGCTCACGCAAGGTGTAGCGATGCCCGTCACGGAGTCCGCTTCGTTGCATGACCATGTGCCGGCTGCGGAACCGAAGGCAGCATAGGGCGGTCGTGAGGAGATCGACGTCCTCGATGGCGAGCCCACGGACGACGAGGAGAATCTCTGCCACCTCTCGACGCGCGCTCGCCAGCGCATCAGCCTCACGCTCGGCTCGGGTGGGCACGTCCGTCAATGATACGCTCCCGGTCAGCACAGATCCCTCATGCCGCTGTCGGCCGACGGCAAAGCCGCACCGGCGGCCCCCTCAGGAGCCGCCGGTTCTGTCCACTTGCTGGATGCGGTTCAGGCCGCTGCGGTCTCGTCTCCCTCCTCGGAGTCCGGCGCGATGTCGGCCTCCTCGGCCGGCCTCCCCGCCGCAGGCGCCTTCATGCGGGCCTTGGTGCGCCAGGCGTGGTGGGTCGGCGACTTCTCGGAGGCGCGCTGCTTGACCGCCGAGAGGCGGATCCCGACGCCGCCCGCGAGCAGACGGAAGTCGATCTTCGCGCCTCCCTTCAGCTCGACGAGGCCGAGCTTGTCGAGCTGGAGCTCGCCCATTAGGTACTCGGCCTTGGTCTCTTCGTTGACGTGCGGCCAGAGCGCGCCGATCCTGACGTCCTCGCCGTCAGCGACGGGCGAGTAGAAGACGAGGTGGGTCGGGGCCTTGTCGTTCGCCTGCTTGGAATTCTCGACCACGCGGCAGGGGAGCGAGCCCAGCACGCCCAGATCGAGGAGCAGGCGGTACCACTTCCGGCCCGAAGCCTCCTTGACGGGCTCCTCCCAGGCCGGGCCCACGAACGCATTCACCATCACATTCCTTTCTGCCCCTGTGGGGCAATGATCACTTTGGAAGTTCTCTGAGGACGCGGGCGCGGATCCCCGCGCGCCCGCCGGATGTCGCTGTGAAAGTCACGGCAGCCCGGCCGCCTGCCGCGAGTCGAATCGTTCCCGACTTCGCGAGCGGCTCTGCGCCCTCCACGCCGAGGATGGCGATGTCGGCGTCGGTCGCCTCGATGGCGACCTCGTGTGCCCGGTCCCCGTCAATCCAGACCGTGGCGGTGCATGGTTCCCCGACCTGCCGCGGCCTATCGTCGTCCAGCTCGATGTGGATCTGGTGGGCGCAGGCGGCTGGCGGTGGACGACGAGACGGGGAACGTTGGGTTGCAACCTCGAAGACGAGGATCGGCTCGTCTCCGGCAAAGTCGCCATCGCCGGCGTTAGCCCACGTGTCGACGCAAGCCTCTCTGGGTTTCTCCACGAGGCGCCACTGCACTTCTGGCGAGCGGGACTCGAGGGCCGGCGACCGGCTTGCGCAGCCGGCCGTCATCAGGGCGAGGGCGATCCCGCGCACTACCGGCGCTCCTTCTTCGTGTCCTTCGGTGCGCCCGAACGAGTCCCGAACGCGGGAGCGAGGGAGTCGAGCTTCTTCGCGTCCTCAGCGGCGCTCTGTGAATCGGCGACGGCGGCGGCGGCGTGGCGCGACTGGCTTGTCCGAGCGAGGTCGCGCGCCTTGAGGAAAGCGGCGCTGTACCGCTCCTGCCGGGCCATCCGTTCCTCGATCTGGCGCAGCTGGAGGCGGAGATCCTCGAGCTCCTGCGTCCAGGTCCGCATGCGGGCCTCGTCGAGGCGCGGGTCCTTTCGGGCGGCGGCGAGCCGGCGTTCGATGGACTGGACTTCGAGCGTCAGGTGGAGGAGCGCGGACTCGCTCGCGAGCACACGCAGGACCACGCGACGCTGGTGCTCGGGCAACTCCGCGAGTTCCCGTAGTTCGCCCGCGAGGACGCCGCCGGCCGAGCCGGGCGGCGCCAGCTTCCGGAGCATCTCGTCAGTCGGAGCTTTCTTGGGATCGACGTTGAGCGCGGCCGTCGCCTCCGCCCACGCGGCGAGATACTGCTCGTTCAGCTTGTCGAATTTTCGAAGGACCCCGTCCGCCTGTACTTCGCCTTTCGAGCCGTTCGTTCCCAGCCGCACCGAGCTCAGAAGCTCCTGGAGGTTCTTGAAGTCGACGTCGTCGAGCTTGAGCGCCTTCTTCAGCTCCTCGGCGAGGTCGATCTCCCTCACCTTCGAGCCGTCGAGGGCTTGGAGCGTCTCGGCGTTCTCGCACGCGGCGAGGGCCTCGTTCATCGGCATCCCTTCGCGGCGCTTCGCCTCGACGCAGTCCTTGATGGCCTTGGCCTTCAGGCCGCGGAGACCGTCGTTGACGGCGGACTCGATCGCCTGGCATCGGTTGTACTGCATCCCGAGGATGGCGTTGGCGCTCACCCTGAAGTGCTGGAACGCCTGGCACGCGGTCGGCGAGGCTTCGCAGGTGAGGACGAGCGCGTTATGAAGCAGCTCACCTTCGAGCGCTCCGAGAAGCGCCTCGATCATGTCCTCGCGGGCCTCCTTGCCGAGCAGGCTCTTGAGGTTCGCTCGGAGGTCGAAGCGTCCGCAGGCGAAGTCGGCGTCAATCACGCTGTCGATGCCGATGCGGGCGCGTCCGTGGTCTCCGACCAGCGTGGGGAGTGCCGGGCCGAATCGGAGGTCGAGTCGGTCTCGGGTCACAGAGATTTCGCTGTCGACCGAGCCCTGCTTGCCGCCCGACTTCCCGCGGTCGAAGAGGTCCTGGGCGGACGCGGTGCCGGCCGCCACGAGGATGAGGGCCAGCGTGACGAGATTACTTGCGCGCACGGGACGCCTCCTCGATGAGCTTCTTGAGCTGCTCGGCGGGCATGAAGCCGCGCACGAGCGTGCGCCTTCCGTCTGCTCGGGTCACGACGAAGCTCGGCGTCGCGGTGACGCCGTACTCCTTCCATCGGGGATCGCCCTCGGGCACTACCTCGACAGGGACGGGCGCCGACTTGGCGAGCTCATTGAGCTCCGCGTCCTCGCGATCGCAGAAGCCGCAGCCCGCTTTCTTGAAGTAGAGGATTGGAGCGCCCTGTGGAACGGTCATGGCCGCTCGCGGCGCGACTGGCATCTCCTTCGCCGGATCGGCATTGTCGCGGATCTCGCCTTCCGCCCTGACGTCCCGCAGGAGTTCGATGGCGGCCTTGAGTTTGGCCGCCCGTTCGCTCTGCCACGCGAGGTACGCCTTCGCGGTCTCGCGCGTGGGTTTGTCGAGGAACGCGAGGACCGCCTTCGGCGGAACGTAGATGGTCATGCGGCCGTCCGGCATCCGCATCGGCTCGGCCCAGATCGTCTCCGTCTCGGCCGACGAGGCGGCGTTCCTTTTCGGGGGATCCCCCCAGAACGCGACGCCGTTCTTCTCGAAGAAGGGGCGGGCGGCGCGGGCGTCACCGGCACGCGAGTCGGGAGCGAGCGGCGCGCCGGCGAAGAGAACCACCATGAGCATCGGAGTCACTTGCATGAGAGGAGTCCTTTGAGATTGGCGCCGCGGCCGGACGCGACATGCGCCCGGCCATCGGCTCCGACGTACACCCAGGATGGGAGGGCCTCGACCCCCAGCCGACGCGCGGCGACGAGACCTTCGTCGTCCAAGATGCGCAGCCCGGGATCGAGGCCCGAAGAGATGACGGACTGAAGGGAACGGATCGCCCCCACGGTCGCCGCGAACTCGCTCGTCGGCTTGGCGAGCGCATCGAGATCCGTCGCGAGCAGGCAGGGACGAAAGCGGACGCCGGGCTGCTTCTCCAGCAGCGCGCCAAGCGCCTTCACGTCCTTCGTCAGGTCGCCGTTGGCCGGTGCGAAGAAGAGACACACGGTCGGCGCGTCGTCCCTCCGCACGTCACCACCGCCCGACGCGCGGGCGGCGACAGTCGCGCAGACGGCGAAGGTGAGGACCGCGATGCACGTCGCGGGCACCCGCCGGGTGGCGTTACGCGGAGTGCCGGCGACCATGGCGGCCCTCCTTCGTGACTTCGGGCGTCGGGGCGCAGCGTTCCGGGATCGCGAAGGCACGCTTGGCGATCTCGCGCGCCAGCTCGAGTTCATCCATGGCGACCAGCTCGCTCCATGCGAGGTCCCCCAGCCGCAGCCGTTCGTCGTAGTAGTTCTCGCGGTCGAACGCGAAGGCGTTGGTGAGGCTGCCGTACTCCCGGCCGCAGTAGCAGCCCTCGTAGGTCGAGAACGTCGTGACGGCGACGCCGCGCGCTAGGGCGCACACCGCGGGGTGGCGTCCCTGCAGGCGCCGCGCGCGGTCCTCGTCCTCGAGCGTCTCGATCCAGTGGCTCGGATGGAGATGCCCACAGCCGTTGCACCGGACCAGCAGGAGGTCGGCACGGGACGAGCGCACCTTCTCCACTCCGCCGTTGACGAGCGCGAATCGCACCCAGGGTAGGCTCCGGGCGTCGACCTCGAAGCGCTGACGCATCTCGATGCGAAGTTCCTCCGCCGCGTGGACGCCCCACGCGTCAAGGAGCGGCTTCGCGGTGAACGCCGAGAAGTCGGCGAGGGCGACGCGGATCGGCTTGAGGTAGGCCCGCAGCCATGCCTGCGGGACGCGTCCCTGCGCGCGAATCCACTGACGCTCCCGGGCGTCGAAGTGGTCGTCGATGTCGGCGAGCTGGAGGTTGTGGGCCATAGAGCACCTTGAAACGTGAATGAACGAGGTCTTCGGACGCGGCGAGCTCCTCCCCGATGGCGCGAGGCCACAGGGGAGGAGGTCGCTACGCCCGGCGGGGAAGATCGCCGCTCCCGTCCGACCTGAGCGCTTTCGCGAGGTCGAACAGGAACTTGGCCGCCTCGAAGTGGAGCGGCGCGTAGCGCGCGATGAAGTTGATCCGGTCCGCCGTCTCCGAAATGAAGACGTCGAGATACCGGTCCGGCCTCATCAGCCGCGCGTCGCGTCCGTCGCTTCGGACGACGGCGAGCTTGCCCCGCCTGGCTCCCCTCTGGCTCCTCATGCCGGCCTCCAAATTCGGGCCATCGGCGGAGTCGGGACACCCCGATCCAGAGGCGCGCGCGAGAGGAGATGAGTGAGAGGTGGGTGGGACGCGCGCCCCCGGGTCAGGATGCCCCGAGCTCCGCCTCCAGCCCGCGAAGGCGACAGGGCGCCCGAGGGGGAGAAGAGGGGGAACAGGTCGAGTTGTGAAAGAACGGATCGTCGGCGGTTACGCGGCGTCGACGGACGGCTCGCTGCGGCGGGAGGCGTCGTCGCCGGCCCCAATACGGGGCGGCAGCGCGGTGTCGCGCTTCAGGGGCGCCTTCGGACCGATGCGGTAGCCGTGGCGCGAGAGCATGCGGCGCTGGCGCTGCATGATCTCCGTGAGCCCGGCGCGCTGGGCGAGCTCGACGTTCACCGCGAGAAGCGCGCGGACCGCTTCCTCCATGCGCGCACGGAAGGCGTCCATCTCCGTGCCGGTGATGCGCTTGTCCGAGGCGCGGTACTCGGCGTTCCGCGCCTGGTTCCAGACCTGGTCGATGAAGCGGACGATCTCGACGAGGTCGCGGCTAAACGGCATCCGGCAGAGGCACGTCTCGACGAGGTGGCGGTCCTCCGGCGAGAGCCGCGAGACCGCCCACTGCAGGTTCGGCGGCAGCTCCGAGACGCGGACGAGCCGATCGGTCTCGGGCGCCTTGACGGGGGCATCGGCCATGGAATGCTCCTTTCGTTCGTTGTGGTTCATGGAATCCGCCGCTACGGCCTACGCCGCGCGGAAGAGAACGCGCGAGAGCTGGAAGACGCTCCGCGCCCGCTCGGCAGCGAGGATCTCGCGCGCGAGGTCGCCGTCGATGCGGACGACGCCGCCGGTCCAGGTGACGAGCTCGCCGGTTGCGCGTTGCCACCGGCAGACTCCGTTGAGCACCGCGTCTCGACTCACCGGAAGGCGCTCGCCGTTCACGATGAGGTTCGTGCCGCGCAGTTCGTAGGTGGCCGATCCCGCCATCTGTCTCGTTGTCGTCATCTTCGTCCTCCTCGGGGACGACTCCCTCGTCGTCCCTCACCCCTATGGAGGGGGGGTGGAGGCAAATCCCGACAAAACCCCATGAGCCGATGGCTCACCACGGAACATGAAAATGGCTCCAACGGCTCCGCAGGGCGGGCCCTGGACCACTTTCGAGATTCCGCGGGATTCTCATTTTCTGTGGAGAGGGAGGTGGACTTGGTGATGGAGGGCCGCAGGAGGGATTACGTCGGCGATAGCTGTCGTGGCGCGCCAACTGGTATCGTCGCGTGATTGGATCGTGTAGGGAGGCCCGATGCCCCAATCAGAGAAGACGCGGCTCGCGGCGGTAATGCACGTCGTCTACGACTATGTGAACTTGGTTTCCGCTGGCGAACTCGTCCAGACCGCGCTGCCGCCGAGAGTCAACTCGCACGTTCAGCATACGTTCTTAATGAGCTGCCGCGTTATCGGCGACTTCTTCGAGGGTAGAGGAGGAGCTGACGACATCAAGGCTTCGGACTTTCTGCGGAGGCTTTGCCGGTTCCCCCTGCCCACGTGGAAGAGCTGGAGGAACCATATGAACAAGCAGCACTTGCACCTGACCTACGCTCGGGTCCAGAACAAGCGCTCCTGGATCGGCGGCCAAGTGAACAAGCAGTTCCTTCAAGAGATGCAAGCGTGTTGGCGGATCTTCCTTTCCAAGCTGGAGGAACCCTTCAAGTCCGAATTCGAAACGCAGATCACGAAGAAGGAACAGTCCGAATTCAAGGCGTGCAATCTGCGGTAGCCCCCGGAGACGGGCTGCGCGCTCGGCGGAGGGTAATCGCCCACTATCCGAGGATCACGCTTGCTGCTTCGTTCCGCCACGCCGGCTTCGAACGGAAGACTGGACCACCGGCGGTGACACCGCAGACCGATAACCACTTCTCGTTGCCCCTGTTCGCCGGAATGAGCATTCCTACGCCCCGGCATCGACAGTCCAGGGCAGATGTTGCTCGGCTTCCTCAGAAAATGCGAATTCCGCGGAATCTCGAAAATGGACCAGGACGGGCCCAACGGGGCCTTTGGAACCACTTTCGGGGTCCTTGGTGAGCCACTGGGTCATGGGGAGTTTGTCGGGATTTGCCTCCACCCCCCCTCCATAGGGGTGAGGACAGGAACAACGGGAGGCGAACATGGCGAAAACGATTCGGCTGGTCGAGGGGATGAACTGGGTAGAGCTGGAGCCGCTCGCGGGCGGCATCGCGAAAGTCGTCGCCGGCAACGTCCACATGCCAGGCGACCTGGTCGCGAGCCCTGGCGGGCCGAGCTGGGACGAAGCCGCCGCGCCCGGCGGTGCGACCGACGACACGGCGCTGAGCCCGTTCGATCTGGAGCTTCGCTACGACTCGGTGACCGATGTCTGCCTCACGCCCGCGGGCGACGCGGGCGACATCCAGGATCTCGCGGCGCACCCGTCCGCAAGTGACATCAAGAGTCCGGCCGCGAAGCTCGTCGCAGCGAACGACGAGGACGAGGCCATGCGCCGAACGCTCGGCGCCGTCCAGGTCACGAGCGTCGAGTTCGAGGTCCCAGACGACGCGCCGGCGAGGCCCGCTGCCTCTCCCACGAAGCGGCGCAACGACAAGCGCGACGCCGCCTAGGCGCCACGCGCGAAATCTTTCGCTCTTTGAAATTCAGGCACATTCTTCAACACATCTCTTTCTGTTCGCGGCCGACGGCCTTCGTGCCCGACGCCGCGAGCTGACTTTCCTTTTTTTTTCGCCGCGTTCACGTGAACGCGGTCCTTTCCCTTCGGCGATCCGCATTCGAGCGGCCCGCCGATCTTTCCGGCACTGCCGGTTTCGCATGGAGGAATCCATGAATCGTCTCTTTCACTTTGTCGCCTCGCTCTTCGCCGCCCAGCCGGATTCCCCGGCGTGTCCGGTGGCGCACGGCGACGACGATCTCCTTCGCGAAAAGATCGCGAAGTGGAACGACCAGGCGCGCGAGTTCGACGCGCTCGGATGCCCGCAGCTCGCCCGCGATTTCCGCGAGAGCGCCCGGGCCCACGAGCGGCAGCTCGCGCTCCGCCAGTTCGGCCGCAAGGCCGCGTAATCCACGGACTCAAGCCCCGACCCCTGCCCGCATCGGGGCGGCGAATTGACACCTCGCCGCCCGGGCAGGGGCGGCGGCATTTCAAAGGAGGCCGCCATGGGCGGCGTCTTCGACATCGCGGTGGCCGATCGGACGACGCGCATCAACGCGCTGCGCCGATCCGCGGTGGGCACCGACGATCCGCGCTGGCGCGCGAAGCTCCTCCGCGATCTCGCGGCGGAGCGGGGCGAGCTGGCCAGGCTCCTCTCCTTCGCGCGGAGCGCGCTCCGCGCCGTGTCGTAGTCCGCTTCCCTGTTCCCGCTGCATCGCGGGGTGACTTTCGAGCCGCCCCGATGCAGGGGGCGGTGCGTTCAAACATCGCCCCCGCACGTGCGGGGCGGGAGGCATCCGTGAGCGTTCCCAACGCGCACGAGCGCGGCCCCGATGACGCGCCCCCGTGCAGTTCCCCGGTCGTCCACACATCGGAGTGTCCGGTCGATGCGGATGGGTTCTGCAACTGCCTGCACTGTCCGATCGGCGCCTGCGTCTTCGACGCGGAGCCGTGGCAGCGCAGGGTCGATCTCGGTGGCGAGGCGTGACCGTTCGGTGATCGCCGAGCTCTCCGCGTAGGACCGATCCGCGCCCAGTCCGTTCGCTTCCTCGTTCCCGCCTGCATCGCGGGGTGACTTTCGAGCCGCCCCGATGCAGGGGGCGGCGTTTTTCGTTAACGCCGCCCGATCGGGCGGAGGAGGCCCTTTCCGTGCCGCAGTACATCGCCCTCGCGCTTCTCGAACTGGCCAAGAAGGAATTCGGCCGGCTGTGGAAGCGCCACAAGGAAGACGCGATCCAGCATCTGCACCTGGTCCAACTGGCCCACGGCGTGGAGCCGGATCGCGCGAGGCATTTCCTGGGCTGGCTCGAGTACGAGCTGGGCGTCACGAACGTCCCGCCGCCGTACCCGAAGCCGCCGCACTACCCGGGGCCCGCCGAGGCCACGGCCGAGGAGCGCGCCATCGAGGACGAGTACGTCCTCGGCATGCTCA
>Ga0247727_10000530_pt1 | contig 93222 bp, 98 predicted proteins | sample WisWelCaveWW1625_FD_202498 | JGI IMG/M metagenome (GOLD analysis project Ga0247727, IMG submission 202498) | Biofilm microbial communities from Wishing Well Cave, Virginia, United States - WW16-25 | ecosystem: Environmental > Aquatic > Deep subsurface > Groundwater > Cave microbial mat | place... | reverse complement strand
TTTGACTTTTCACTCCTCACCCCGCCCATCCATCATCACCCAATAAACAAGAAATGATTTCAAAAAACCGACTGCGGATTGGTAACTAAGTTTTTTGCGGGGGTTGCGCAACAGCTACTAATGTTATCGGTTCGTTCGATTGTCATTAGAATTCGTGTCGTTCAAGATTAGCTGCGTTCGTATTTTATCAATATACCCTATCAAATGAAAGTCCGTTGAACTTGTAAACAGCACCTGGATTCTCACCACAAAACAGCAACTCGCCTTTTTTATTTTTGAAAATGGTCCAAAAACTTTGGTTAATTATTCCATCTTCTTTTGCAAAATTTGTAAAAGATTTACCATCATATCGCCAGATACCTGAATATACTGTCCCGAACCACATGTTTCCGTCTTCGTCTTCGGCAATACAAAAACTTCTATGAAGTGTGTTGCCCTCTCTGTCGCCTTTATCAAGGTGATGTAACTTGGTAAAATTAATGGTGGTATCTCCGTTATATACAAAAACTCCGTTGCCATTGTCAGCCATCCAGAGATTTCCTTTTGAGTCTGCATATATCCCGCGAATATGGGTCGGTTCATTCAGTCTTCCCGTCACTTTTTGACCAATTAGTGTAAATGCTCCGTCTTTGAAACCGATTACCGCCCCCATGGTTCCAAACCATATCGTTCCATCTTTTCCATTAATTGCTTTTGTAGTTGGATGGTAAATGTTGTCAGCATTTGTATCGGATGGGAATGGAAATGCAAGAAAGTTAATCTTGCCATTGTGATATCTATAGACTCCCGGTGGACTATCTGAATTGCCGAAACGAGGAATCCCTTTTTGGAACCAAAGGTCGTTGGATGAAGCGCCCCATTTATTTCCCGAAGTATCAGGTATCAGAACATGGGTGGTGAATTGTTTTCCATCGTATCTGTATGCCTTAAAACCAGATTCGACCCATATTGTTCCTGTATTATCTTCATGAACATATCCAATATCAAATAGTCCATCTTCTTCCGTGAAGTATGTAAATTTCGACCCATCGAAAACACAAACATATTCAATGCTTGTAAACCAAAGATTTCCCTTACTGTCTTCAAAAATACCTCGAATACCCTTTGAGGGTTTCAGCCAGTAGGTGCTGTCAGTTTGGGTCGCAGGAGAATTTGCAATAACATTATTCCCAGAATAATCCGAATTACCCTTGCTACCGCAAGAAGTGAAGAATGCTATTATAATACAAACTAATATAAGTGAAATATATCTATTTAGATTCATTTGAGATTTCGCAATCGCAAAATCAAACCCAAGTGTAAGTGTGAATCTTTTAGCATTCATTTTGGTTTTTGTTTTGTTGATTAGAATTCCAAATGGTTGAAGTTGCGATGCTGCCACGAATGACCGATAACAAATAAATATCAGAACTTTTGGCAACAAAAAGTTCTCCAGTCCAACCAATTTGGTAGGATTTCGGAACTTTTGCTTTTTCATGTTTCTTTTTTCCGCTAAACGAATTTACATCTTCCTTTCTTCGAATCAGCCTTCCATTCTCCCCCATCCCCGATCAACAATTGTTTTACAACAATCAATTATTTCTCATCTGAGATCAACAATGGATTTTTCGCGATCAATAATTTTCCTTCCAGGATCAACAATGAATTTTTTAAGCTCAAATATTATCCATCCAAGATCAACTATTTTGTTTTCCGGTTCAACAATGCATTTTTTTTGATCTAATATTTTCCATTGTAGTTCAACAATGGATTTTTTAAGTTCAAATATTTTCCATCCGAGATCAATTATTTTGTTTTTAAGATCAAATATTTTCTATCATGATTATAAACTGTTCAGTTTATTATGCAGAAAAAGTCATCGCGGCACTGTCCAAACAGGACAGTGAGTTGGACAGTTTTGCCCTCTGTAATCATGATGCTTTATAATGATTATAACCGGAAGGATTGAAAGTGTTAAAGTTTGATAATATCAAAATGCACTTTGCAGAAAAAATATGATTTCATTTTTCGTTTGCTGTTATTGATGCATAAGCATTTGAGCAGAAATGAATTTTATTTTTTGCGCATTGAAAAAAAACCGAAAATAAATTCTGACAATTCCATGACAAATTTTTTTGAAATTGGCACAGGTTTTTCATCATGGTGTTTGTGTTTTTGCAAAATCGAAAATTCCGGTGAGGTAACAAACCGGAATCAAAGCCGGAGCAAAACACCTCCTGATCTGCGGGTGACGACTTGTGGTAGTGAGCAAAAAAAATTCAGAAATGCTGTGCGTCAGCGCGATTTTCCGGCTTCGTCAAACACAACTGTCTTAATTCCAAATATTATGGCAACAGTAAAAAAAGGGCTTAACAGTCTTGGTGATTCAGGTTTTCTGGTAAAAGCCCAGGCGATTGTGGACAGCATGACGGGAAATGCAAATTTCACCACACCTGTCCCCACATTGCTTTCAGTAAACGGAGCGATCACCGCCTACAGCGGTAAACTGACGGATGCCACTGCAACAAGAAGCAAACTGGATGTGGCAGCAAAAAATGCTGCGCGGTTAACGCTGTTCAGTTTGCTGAATCAGTTGGGTGACTATGTGTCGCTGACCGCAGCAGGTGATGCGCTTAAAATCATCAGCTCGGGTTTCGAGGTGAAACGCAGCCCGGTACCGGTGCTGGAGTTGGATACTCCATCGGATACCAAAGCGGTTCCCACGGAAACTGCTGGCGTGGTGAAAGTTTCTCATCGCGGTGTGGTTCATGCGCTCATGTATGAGTACCAGTTGAATACGGTGGATGTGAATGACGAAACCAAATGGCTCACGCGTTTGGTGAAAAAGGAAAAGATCGTCAGCATCACCGGATTGACTACAGGTACGGTTGCATGGGTTCGGGTGATTGCTCACGGTGCGCGTGTTCAAAGTTCGCCTGGCGATCCTGCACGCAGTATCGTTCCTTAATCAGCGCAAGCTGGTATCCGAAAAAGAAATTCGGAAAATTTTTTAGAGCCGTGTCCTGATGAGGAGCGGCTTTTTTATTTTAAATTTTGAATGTTTTTAAAAACCTGAAAAGACACACCCCAACCCTTCTCGCTTTCGCACTCGGCTAAACACAGAAGGGCTTAAGAAGCACAATTCTGAATTTCCCGTGAATGATAAACGAAGCGAAGTCCCCTCTGCGTGTAGATTCTTTGCAGGTGAGCGAGAGGGGATTTAGGGGTGTGAGATTTTAGAAATGAAAAGTCGTTTCTCCAGCGAGGAGCGGCTTTTTATTTGCATAATTTCGCCATGCATGATCAAATCATTTTCCTGTTTCAGCATTTTGATGCTGATTTATTTCCAACATTCACAGGCGCAAATATCCGGATGCACCGATCCTTTAGCTGCCAATTATAATTCATCAGCAATTAATAATGACGGCAGTTGCGTGTATGATCCCGCTTCGGTTGCGCCAATCACATCTTTATTGCTTGATGACAGCCTTGCAGAAACATCAGGTCTGATCAAATGGGATGGCTATATCTGGGCGCATAACGACAACACAGATACGAATATTTATTCGCTCGATACTGCAACCGGTGTGATTATTCAATCTTATCCGCTGAGTAATGTAGTGAACAATGATTGGGAAGAAATTTCGCAGGATAGCAATTTTGTTTATCTGGGAGATTTCGGAAACAATGTGAACGGTAACAGAACGGATTTGCATATTCTGAGAATTGAAAAAAATTCTTTGCTCAATAACACACCGGATATTGACACCATCTGGTTTTCTTATTCAGATCAAACTGATTTTACACCAACGGGATCAAACAACACTGATTTCGACTGCGAAGCTTTTATTGTTTCGGATGACAGCATTTATTTATTCACCAAGCAATGGGTGAGTAATGCCACCGGTGTTTATGCACTTCCGAAAACACCGGGTTCATACACGGCAGATCTGAAAACAATTTTTGACGTGAACGGATTAATCACCGGAGCCACTTATCTGGAATCAAAAAAATCCATTGCATTATGCGGATACAGTAATCTGTTATCGCCATTTATTTATCTGCTTTATGATTTCAGCGGATCAGATTTTTTCAGCGGTAATAAAAGAAAAATTTCAGTTTCACTTGGCTTTCATCAAGTGGAAGGAATTACGACCGAAAATGGATTGACTTATTGGATTTCAAATGAACATTTTGTTCAACCGCCATTCGTTGACAATCCTCAAAAATTACATGTACTCGATCTCGAAAGTTTTTTGGGCGATTATTTCAATAGCTTGATAAACGATGTGTTAGATATCGAATCAGAATACGAATTTGAGGTTTATCCGAATCCCGCAAATCAGTGGGCAGTCGTCAGTTATCAGTCGATAGAGGAAGAAAGTATTGTACTGAAAGTTTTTGATTTGTTGGGAGAAGAAATTTATTCCTGTTCTTTTACTGCAAACTGCATACTGCCAACTGCTGACTGGACATCGGGTTTTTACATTTTGCAAGCCGGTAAAAATTATCGCCAACTGCTGGGCGTTATCAAAAGATAACATCAAGGGTGACCAAAAAAATCACAGTTCGCCATACTCTCAGCAATTCCTACCATTCGCTCAAAACTATTGACTCGTCAATTTCCATTGCCTATTTTGCATCTTTGATTTTCACTCAATTTCAACTCATGAAAAAATTATCATTATTCATTCTCGTTTTTGTTTCGCTTGCTCATTGCGCACATTCACAAAACCGTGTAGGAATCGGCACGACATCGCCAACAGAGAGATTAACTGTTGCCGGTGGTAACGTAATGATTGATCAAAATGCGAGTTATAAATCAACCAGCAACACAGGCGTTGCGGTTGAAATGCTGCGTCTCGATGTTGCAGGTCATATTCACTTGGGTGATGGCTCATTTAATTATTCTGATTTGATATTCCAGTTAGGAGAATCAAGTCTCGGAGATCCTGCAACACTGTCCGTCAGAAGCGTTATTGGTGAACTGATGACCGTATTGGCTGATGGAAATATCGGCATCAGCAACATATCACCTACGGAGAGATTAACAATAACCGGAGGTAATGTAATGGTTGACCAAAGTCAGAGTTATAAGTCAACAAGCAATCTGGGTATGCCGGTGGAAATGTTGCAGTTGGATAATTCAGGTGATATACAAGTCGGAGATGGCAGTTTTAACTATTCTGATTTGGTTTTTAATTTAGGGGAAGGCGGTCTTGATGCTACGACAGCTTCGGTTAGAAGTGTTGTAGGCGAATTGATGACAATTCTGGAGGATGGAAATATTGGTATTAGTAATATTTCACCAACTGAGCGTTTAGACGTTCGCAATGGTGATATCATGATTGAGCGCGGTCAATCTTATAAATCAACCGATCCTGCAACAGGAACTATTCCTGTTGAAATGCTATCTATGGATCTCAACGGAGAATTGCAAATCGGAGAATTATCTCCCGAATATAGCGGGTTGGTCTTTTATATTCCAACTGACCCGGGTGGAACGACTCTCTCTGTGAGAAGTATAGTAGGTGAACTCATGACAGTGCTGGAAGATGGTAATGTGGGAATCGGAACCATTATGCCGGAACAAAAACTCCATTTGGAAAATAGTTCTCCGAGCGACATGACCGGAATCAAAATTTTGAATACAGCTTCTGTAAATAATCAGGGTTGGAAAATGGGACATATTCAGGATGCAACTACCGAGCGCGATGGAGCATTTGTGATCATGGAAGATTTATCTTCCGGTGGTCCGGTTGAAAGAATAACAGCACTGCCCATAACGGGTAATATTGGGATCAATGAATTAATTCCGGATACGAAACTTCATGTAAGCAGAGATATAGCTGACCCCGGTTCAAGTGTCAGCCTGATAGAAGGAACAGGGATCATGGTGTTAGGACCAATAACAAAAAATGTAGTTGCTGATTACAGAGGCATACAAGCACGGACAGGCGTATACGTTGGAAGTGTTTTAGAACTATCTGTTTCCGAATTAAATCTTCAAAGATTAGGTGGTGATATTCTTATTCATGGTGATGCAATGGTTGCAGAAGAAAAGTCAATTATTACTTCAGATGCAAAACTCGGTCTTGGTACAATTACACCCGCTGAAAAAATTGATATCGATGGCGCAATCAAGATTGGTACAACAACAAACAGTAACGAAGGAACTATCCGCTATAACGGAACAGATTTCGAGGGAAGAACAGGTAGTACATGGGTATCTTTTTCTGCCGGTAGCCAATGGGAAGATGCAGGACCGAATATGATTACTTACAATCCTGCGGGTCATGCTAAAGTAGGAATCGGTGTTGTAACGCCAACTTCAGCATTGCATGTGAGTGAAACAGAGGCCGTATCAGCGAGCAGCATTGCCGCAATGATTTCTAATACCGGCACAACAAGTAGTTTGGACGTTAATGATTATCGCGCAGGTCTTAATATCCAAACCAACGGAACATGGGGCAGTAATGCGGATGCAAAAAATATTGGTCTCTATATTTCTAATGTAAGCGGACAATCTTCCTCAAACTCAAATATCGCAGCGGTGATGAACGGGAATGTGGTGGTGGGCGATTTAACCGGTTCAAATGTGGTTGGTGCTGATGGTGTAAATGTTCTTGCCATTCAAAACGGAGCGGCACCTTCATCAGCAGTAAGTGGTGTTCAGATTTATTCTGATGTTGATCTTACGGGAGTTTCTGTTGTTCATGTAATGAATGGAGATGGAACAGTGATTAAGCTTTACAGCGAATCAGCACTACCTGTTGCTGATCCTTCAACAGTAGATGGTACATATAGTACCGAAGAAGAAACTGTCATCAATAATATGCGTGATCGCATTAACTCTCTGGAAACAAAACTCCAAAATCTTGGATTGTTGATTCCGTAAGCCAAACTCAGCTTAGAAAAAGATTTTTTTTATTCAACAAACAATCCCAGTCCTTTCAGATATTCTCCTTCGGGATGAAAAATGTTGACTGGATGATCTGCCGGTTGCGAAAAATGATGAAACACGCGAACGCTTCTGCCTACTTCAATTGCCGCTGATTGAATGGTATGCTCAAATAATGCTGCGTCAATATGTTGCGAGCAGGAGAAAGTGAAAATGATTCCACCTGGTTTTATATGATAGATGGCTTCCGCATTCAGATTTTTGTATCCGATAACGGCTTTATGTTTGGCTGATTGCGATTTTGCATATGCAGGTGGATCGAGAATGATCAAGTCATGTTCCTGCGGGTGCGCCTCGAGAAAATTCGCTACATCAGATTGATGCGATTGTTGTTTTGCCTGATCGATATTATTCAACAAAATATTTTCTTCAACAAGTTTCAATGCATTCGCTGAACTGTCAACCGAGTCAACATGTTTTGCTCCTGCTGTTAAAGCATAAACAGAAAAACCACCTGAATAAGAGAACGCATCAAGTACGATTTTATCTTTCACATATTGTGTAATGAAATTCCTGTTCTCACGCTGATCAATAAAAAATCCGGTCTTCTGTCCGCTTTCCACGTCAACGTTAAACTGTCGTCCATTTTCGTGAATATTGGTTATTGTTTTTTCACCGATCAGTATCTTATTCGTTTCGGTTTCTGAATCGCGGTGGAAAATATGACTAATGGAAATAACTTCTGTGAGCGCCTCTGCAATTTCATTAACCGATTTCATCATTCCTGTTGAATGAGATTGAATAACTGCAATGTCATTGAAAACATCAATCACCAATCCCGGCAAACCATCGCCTTCTGCATGAATCAATCAGTATGCATTGGTGCGCGAACCATCTGTCAATCCCAATGCTGAACGATAATCAAAAGCATTTTGAAATTTCGATTTCCAAAAATCTTTATCAGGAACAATTTGATCAAAAGAAATAATACGGATGGCGATGCTCCCGTTTTGACAATGACCGGTTGCAATAAAATTTTCCTGCGAATCAAAAACATGCACCACATCGCCCTGATCGGGTTCGCCTTCAGTAAAATCAATGGCACCTGAAAAAATCCAAAGATGTTTGCGCATGCTGGATTGTTCCTTGCCGCGGTTAAGAACTACTCGTGGTGTATTTGGATTCATATACTTTCTTTGTCAGCGCTCGTGAGAAAATGAAACGGGCGGCAAAGAAAAGCCAAACGTCAAGATGAATCTGAAATATTATCCTTACCTGCTTCAACTCAAAGAACCATTCACCATTGCAGCGGGCACCCGCACTACCACGTCATTGGTAATTGTTGAACTCGAACATAACGGAGTCATTGGTTATGGTCAGGCTTCTCTCCCGCCCTATTTAAAAGAAACACAGGAATCAGTTTGCAGTTTTCTTGAGAAGATAGATTTGAATTCCATTAACTATCCGATTCATATTGATTCTGTTCTTGACTATGTGAATACAATTGAAAGTCAAAATCAATCTGCAAAAGCTGCGTTTGATATGGCTTTGTTCGATCTGATTGGTAAACTGAAAAAACAATCTGTTCATGAATTATTAAATATTTCTTTCAACCTGGAAATTCATTCTTCGTTTACCATCAGCATGATGACTGAAGAAAAAATGAAAAAGAAAATTGCAGACGCAGCCGACTATCAATTATTCAAAATCAAACTCGGCTCTGATCATGACAAACAAATGATAGAATCGTTCAGGAAATTCAGCGACAAACCTTTTTATGTTGACGTCAATCAAGGCTGGAGAGAAAAGAATTACGCGTTTAAAATGATTGAGTGGTTAAAAGATCATGGCTGCAATTTTATCGAACAGCCTATGCCGAAGGAAATGAAAGATGAACAACGCTGGTTGAAGGAACATTCTCCGCTGCCGCTGATTGCCGATGAAAGTTTTCAAACATTGGATGATCTCAGTGAAGTTGCTGAGTCATTTCACGGCATCAATATCAAATTGATGAAATGCGGAGGATTAAGAAATGCAAAACGAATTGTTGGCGAAGCACGGAAACTGAATTTGAAAATCCTTCTCGGATGCATGACAGAATCTGCACTTGGTGTAACCGCTGCCACACATCTGGCTCCTCTTGCTGATTGGTGCGATCTTGACGGGCATCTTCTTGCTTCAAACGATTTGTTTGCTGGAATGGAGTTGATTGATGGAAAAGTAATGATGAAAAACATTCCCGGAATAGGCATTAAACTATTAACGGAAAGACAGTAAGTTTTTACTTCCGCATTTTTGCGACTTTCTTTTTTGTCTCAATACTCAATACTTGATACTCTATACTAAATGTTAAACCTTTTCCTCAGTATTCTATTCACCATTGGAATTGTCGTCACATTTCGCTACGCGCATAAAGTGAAAGTGAATATTCTGCAGGTGCTGACAGCGAATTATCTCACCTGTGTGGTTCTTGGAAATATTGTCTATCACGACCTTTCCTATCTCGATCATTTTTGGAATCATGATTGGTTTTTACCAACCGTTTTACTCGGTTCGTTTTTTATTTTTTCGTTTTATGTTTTCGGATACTCCACTTTGGTAAATGGAATTACACCCACCATTATCTCCAATAAATTATCGCTCATCATTCCGGTAACGGCAGGCTTCCTTGTTTTCGGTGATACCAATTCCTATTTAAAATCCGCAGGAATTATTCTCGCGGTTGTTTCAGTCATCCTGGCTTCCATTCAAAAAACCAAAAAAGCAGCTGATGTACCCAAACACAATTTCCTCATCATCCTCAGTGTGTTTCTCGCAAGTGGTATCGTTGATTTCGGATTGAAATACATGGAGTTTCATTTTTATGATTCACCGCATTTCAGCGCCACCCCAATATTTCTTTACGGATGTTCATTCGTAATCGGTTCAATTGCATTGTTTATTCAGCTGGTATGGAAGAAAACAAAAATCCATTTCAAAAGCATCGGCATGGGAATTTTGCTTGGGATAACCAATTATACTTCACTCTGGTTTTTTTTCAAAGCCATTCATCAGCCCGGATATGATATCACGTGGGTTCTTCCTGTCACTAATATCATGGTCATGTTAGCGTCCATTGCGTCTGCCCGTTTTATGTTTAAAGAAAAAATCGTAAAGACTAATTTCATCGGCATGTTTCTGGCAATTATTGCTCTTGGCTTACTTCTTTTTTCTGCTTACTCCGCGAAGTCATGAATTCTCGTTATCAATCCATTGCTCAAAGTGCACGAGGCGAATTCAAAGAGAAGAACAGCAAATTCCTGAGTTATGCATTTCCTGTTTTGACTGAACAGGAAATCAAGTCTGCCTTGCAAACAGTGCAGAAGGAGCATCCGAAAGCACGAAATATTTGTTATGCTTATCGCCTTGGCCTCGATAATTTAGTCTTTCGCGCCAACGATGCAAATGAGCCATCCGGTACTGCAGGCAAACCTATCCTCGCACAAATTGATTCATTTGGTTTGAAATATATTTTGATTGTTGTGGTGCGATATTTCGGTGGAACAAAACTCGGAGTGCCCGGTTTGATTCATGCTTACAAAACTTCCTCTCAATTCGCATTGCAAAATTCTCAACTCATTGAAAAAACAGTTCAGAAATATTTCAGGCTTGAAGCGGGTTATGATTTGCTGAATGAACTTATGAGTTTTATGAAAAATCAAAAGGTGAACCTTATCAGCACTAATTTTGAAAATGGATGCATCATTGATTTTTCGTTTGACGCTGATTTGACGATTGATGAGCAGCTCAAAAAATTCAACGGAATAAAACTTACTCATCTCAAAACCCTGTGAAGAAATTCTTTATTCCAATATCAATAATTTTTTTCTTTTCAGTTTGTCACGGACAAACGAAAGAGTTTGCCGAACTATCGGGATCCAAAAACTGCCGTAGTCATTTTCTGAATGAACCGATCAGTTTCAACGGAGATACGGATTTAGTCATTCAGTTTCTGAGAAACAGATTCGATCATCTCAACACTGATGCTGTTACACTTCATGTTGAATCGGTCATGGAAAGCCCCGGGGGAATTCATTTCACTTTCAATCAGTATTTCTATTGTCACCGGATTTTCAATTCGCAGATCAAAGTGAACTTGGATAACCAAGAAAATGTTCGATCTGTTTTTGACAATTCATTTGATGTTTCTGATTGGAATGCAACCATTCTCGATCAGCAATTCGAAAGAATTTCAGTTGATGAGGTGCTCAATAGTTTGAAACAATCGCGAATTCATGATCTGAATAATATTGGAATCAGTCCTGTGATTTATGCAGAAGATGAAAAAAATCCGGTGGCTGTTTTAGAGATTAAGGTTAACAACATCAAAACACATACTTACGAATTGTTCATTGCCAATGAATCATCAAACATTATTGAAGCTCAGGATTTGAATTCATACACTTCAACTGATACGCCAATCAACGCAACGATTTTTTTACCTGATCCACTTACCACCGCACAGGTTGATTATGGCGATCCGTATTTTGACAACAATGACGCTGATGCAACTGAATTGAGCGATGAAATGATCAACTTACAGACTCCGGCCACATTTAGTACGGGTGTTTTTACTCTTGAAAACTCATTTGCAATTCTCCAGGATTTTGATCCACCGAATATTCTTCCGCCCACCAATACCACGAACGATTTCATGTTTACTCGGGTAATTGATGGATTTGAAGATGTGAACGCTTTTTATCACATCACCCAATTTCAGAATTATATTCAATCTTTAGGATTTCTGAATCTGGCCAATTATCAAATTCAAATTGACGCTCACGCACTGAACGGTGCCGACAATTCTATGTTCTCGCCAGCTACGAATCCACCACGATTATTTTTTGGTGATGGTGGAGTAGACGATGCCGAAGATGCGGATGTAGTTGTTCATGAATATGGTCATGCAATTTCGTATAGTGCAGCGCCCGGAACGCTAAATGGTTTTGAACGCAAAGCACTAGATGAGGCATTGGGAGACTATCTCGCAGTTTCTTATTCACGATCAATCAGTGAATACAATTGGAATCAGGTTTTTACATGGGATGGACACAATGAATTCTGGAACGGTCGCGATGCAAATACCGACAAACATTATCCCGAAGATATCAGCAGCAGTTTTCACAGTAGTGGTGAAATCTGGTCAGGTGCCCTGATGGATATTTGGGAATTGATTGGACGAGAAATTACAGACAAACTAATTTTTCAAACTCATTATTCTTTTGCGTCAAATCTCGCAATGACCGATGCAGCACAACTGTTTTTACAATCTGATACTTTCTTATTTGCGGGTATTCACAGTTGCGAAATCATTCCAGTTTTTATTGCACGAGGATTGATGAGCAGTGAACAATGCAATTTCTACGATCCTTCCATAGTTCTTGACGCAGGTGACGACATGACGATTTGTGAAAATGTTCCATCCGTCATTCAAACGTCATTTATTGCTCAATCGTTAACATTTGACTGGCTGCCTGCAGAATATTTGAGTGATCCAAATGTTTCTGATCCGATAGCCTCGCCAATTGCAACTACCACATTTACAGTTACAGCCACTGATACAAATAATTTTTTCGATGTTGATTCAATCACCGTTTTTGTGCAGGAATGCCCTGATGAAATTGAAGTAGCAAATATGGATGGCTTTAGTATCGGAAATGGAAATCTGATTATCAAATTTCCGATCAACACCAATTCTGTTCAATTGGATATTTATAATTCAATCGGTCAAAATATTTTTTCTCTCGATCAGGCATCAAACGAACAAATTGAAATCACCGGTTCTTTATTCATAGCAGGTGGCTATATCTGTCGCATCTCGAGCAATTCAGGTGGCAAAACTTTTAAGTTGCTGAAGTTTCGCTGAACTCGTCTCACTTTCCCTTTTCTTCATTTCAATTATCTTTCAAATCAAATTCAAATCATGAAGAATTCATTCCTTTTCATTCTCGTATTTTTTTGCCTCTCATTTTCTATGGATGATCAAACTGAAGATGAAAAAATGTTACGTAGCATTTACGATGAAGCTTTAGATCATGGAGAAGCATACGGTCACCTGCATGATTTGTGTTTCAATATCGGTTCGCGCCTGAGTGGTTCACCTGAAGCGGCAGCAGCAGTTGAATGGGCTGAAAATGTTTTGAAGAATTATTCGTTTGATAAAGTCTATCTGCAGGAAGTGATGGTTCCGCATTGGGTTCGTGGTGATGTGGAAACCGGAATCGTTACACTTCAAAGCCAGGAAATGTATGAAATGAATATTTGTGCACTCGGTGGTTCAATTGGCACAGATGCCGGTGTTGAAGCAGAAGTAATTGAAGTTCATGGAATAAAAGAACTCGAAGAACTTGGTCATGAAAGAATTGCCGGTAAGATTGTTTTCTTCAATCGCCCGATGGATCAAAAGCTCATCAACACGTTTAACGCTTATTCAGGTTGTGTTGATCAACGCGGCTCAGGTGCGAATGAAGCGGCAAAATATGGTGCTATCGGTGTGCTGGTTCGCTCCATGAATACGCGTACAGATGATTTTCCTCATACAGGCGGAACAAATTATCAGGATGGAGTTGAAAAAATTCCTGCAGCTGCAATCAGTACTGCTGATGCCGATTCGCTCAGCAATTTTTTAATAAAGAATACTTCGTTGAAATTCAAAATGAATTTAAGTTGCGAATTATTGCCCGATGTTTTATCACACAATGTGATTGCGGAAATCAAAGGATCAGAATTTCCGGATGAAGTGATCATGGTTGGTGGACATCTCGATAGTTGGGACAAAGGTCATGGCGCGCATGATGATGGAGCAGGTTGTGTTCAATCGATGGAGGTTCTGAGAATTTTTAAGGCAATTGGCTATAAACCGAAACGAACAATTCGATGTGTGCTTTTTATGAATGAAGAAAACGGAGCCAAGGGTGCAAAAAAATATGCGGAGGTTTCAAAGGAAAAGATAACAGCAGAAAGCGATCAGGAAAAACATATTGCCGCGATTGAATCTGATCGCGGTGGATTTTCACCACGCGGATTCTTTATTGATGGTGCAGATGACAAGAAACAATCCTATTTGGAAAAACTTCTTTCATGGACTGAATTATTCAAGCCCTATGATGTTCATGTCTTCGAATTCGGATATAGCGGAGTGGATATTAATTTTCTAAAAGATCAAAACTTTGCTTTGATCGGTTTTATCCCTGACTCCCAGCGGTATTTTGATCATCATCATTCTGATTTCGACACCTTTGATCAGGTAAACAAACGGGAACTACATCTTGGCGCTGCCACTATTGCATCGCTGGTTTATCTGATTGATCATTACGGGATGTAATGAAGAATCGGTTGTCTGTTTCAGCGTCATTAAGAATTAATTATCCTGAATCACGCATTGGAAGGCAATCACTTACTACTTCTTTTTTCTTGGCGCAACGCTCATTACAGGAATTTCAGAATGTTCAATGACTTCCCGTGCGTGAGAACTGAGCGTAAATCTGTTGAGCAAATTTTCTCTGCCGGTCATAATCAACAACATATCTGATTTTTCCTTTTTCACATACTGTGTAATCTGATCCACTACGCTATCATGACGTAACATCTTGCCTTCACACTCTACACCTGTATCTTTAATCTGATCGATTACATTTCTTAATTGCAGTTCGAGTTTTCCCACGCTAACCACAAACTCATCCAAAAATGTTGAGACAGAGACTACCTGAATTTTGGCCCCAAACATTTTTGCCCAATCAATGGCCGTTTCCACTTTTTGCTTGGTGTCCTTGGTAATATCAAGAGGCAAACAAATGCTCTTCATCCTGAACTTCTGACTTTCCTTTCTGATAGTAAGTACAGGAACGCTGCTTTCATGAATTGAACGATACGCATTTGAACCGAGAAAATATTTGTTCAATTTCGAAATACCTGAAGCACCATGAGTACCCATCACCACCAAGTCAATTTTTTCTTTGTTGATGGTATTGGTAATCTGTTTGTAGATTTTACCACTCACCACTTTCGGTGTGATTTTCACCGTCCATAATTTGCCGTTTTCTTCTCTGATCTTTCTTAATTTTTTGTTCACCGCTTCCATCACAATGTCTGTTGGGTTAACAAGATCTTTCAGACTGGAATTGAATTCATAGGATTCAATAACGTGGAGAAGAATGATTTCAGCTCTTACTTTTTCGGCTATGCTGCCCGCATAGTTCAAAGCGGTTAATGAAATATTTGAGAAATCTACCGGAACAAGAATTTTTTTGATTTTAAACATTTGATTTTGATTTGTTGAACTGCAAAGTTAAAGCAGCCTTGCTCAACCAAATCTGAAATAAATCAGCATCCAATCTATTTTCCCCAGATCAATACATTGATTTTATAGAGGATTATCATCATTGGTGTAAAAGTGATAGCAAGAATTAACACAGAAATAATAACTACACCAAAACATTTCAGGATGTAGCTAATACCTCCTTTGCGTTCAAATAGCCAATCGTAATAAAAGAAGGTAGCATAAAAAAGTATCAATGCGAGATAAACGTAATTGAGAATATCTACCACAATCGTGTTATTACAAATCAAATAGAGAGGAAACATGATAATCGGGAACAGCGTTACTTCACCGACCATGTAAGAATTGGCAACAATATGCTCGCCATAATAAAGTCCTTTTTTTCGAAACAAAAACCAACTTGATAACGCAATCACAGGAATCTGAATCAACAAAAGAAAAGCCTGCCATTGAATTGATTTCGTCAGGAGAAAATCATCAAAGGCGCTGTTATCATTCGTGCTCTGTTCAATTTTTCCATCGATATTGAACGAAGCAAATAATAAGGTGTAAAGCACACCCATTAAAAAGATAAAATTTAAGGGTTTGTAATATCGGATTCTCAGACCAGCGAGAATCTTTCTTACTGTTTCTCCCGGTCGAATCGACAACATTCTGAACGTTCGAAATAACCCTCTGTCAAAACTGATTACCGCGTTAGGTACGTCATACAATACTTCTTTGGCAGTAAATCGCTGTTGATGCAAATTCTCTCCGCAGATAGAACAAAATTTTCCATCGTTGGTAATTCCTTTGCATGTCTCACAATTTTCAACCATCGTGGAGCGTTTATTATTTTCAAACATATTCAAATAGTAATTTGTAAAGGAGCAGAAGAAAAATTGATTGACACAATCTATGTTTGCAAACCCAAAACAAAACGAATCTTATTTTAGCCTTATACTGAAAGCATGAAACGAATTCCCGAATCTGAGTTAATAATTTCTCCTGAAGGAAAAATTTACCATCTTAACCTGTTACCTCATCAGGTTGCGGAAACGATCATTTCAGTAGGTGATCCTGATCGCGTTTCTGAAGTTTCGAAATATTTCGATTCTGTTGAATTCAAAGTAAAAAAAAGAGAGTTCACCACGCATACCGGTTTGATCGGAAGAAAGCGACTGACCGTAATTTCTACCGGAATAGGAACGGATAATATTGATATTGTGCTCAATGAACTGGATGCATTATTCAATATTGATTTAAAGGAAAGAACGATTAAAGAAAAAATTACTCCGCTCAATATCATTCGCATCGGTACGAGTGGAAGTTTACGCGCAGAAATTCCTGTCGATTCTTTTTTGATCAGTACTTACGGAATCGGTATTGACGGATTACTTGGTTTTTACAAATATCAGCCTGATGACGAAGAGATGATACTCACTAAAGCTTTCCGCGAGCATGTGAATGATCTTGAATTTATCCCCACTCCTTTTGTCATGCGCGGGTCAGAAAAACTCATTCGAATATTTGGCCAGGATGTACATCGTGGCATGACGGTTACCAATACTGGTTTTTACGGACCGCAAGGCAGAACACTGCGCATGGGCATCAACTACCCGCATTTGATTGACCGTGTTTCCGGTTTTCAAAAAGGTGAACACAAGGTGACAAACTTTGAAATGGAAACTGCCGCACTTTACGGCATGAGCCGAATTCTCGGACACGAATGTGTTTCTCTCAGCGCTATTGTTGCCAACCGCGTAAACGGAACATTCAGCAAAAATCCGGATGCAGCGATTGACAAATTAATTCAGATGGTGCTGGGTAGAATTGTCTGATCATGATCTTGTCGGCCTTAATAGGGTTAATTACTTATTCATAATTTCACTTTTTGATTGAATTCTTAGTCATTCGTTCGAAAATATTTATTGCCGTAATAATGAAAGTCGCAATTTTTTCACTCTTTCTTTTTACCGCTCTGCATTTTTCGTTATATGCTCAGACGTTCTCTAACCCGGGTTCCACAAGAGCAGTTATCATTGGTGTGGCTGATTACCCAAAAGACAAAGATGATTGTGAATTTGCGAATCGCGATGCGATCATATTTCACTCGATGTTAATGAGTGGAACTTTGTTTGGCAAACCAGATCAAAAAAACATAACGCTGCTCGTAGATTCACAAGCTACATATACCAGCATCATGACTTCACTTTACAACATGATTGAATTGACAAAGGAAAATGACAGGATCATTATTTATTTCAGCGGTCATGGTATTAGAAATGAAATAATGAATCCGGTTCGTTCAAACATTCTGCCTTATGATTACCGCCAGGAAAAAAATATTTTCGGCAATGCGATTTCAGAAAATGACATGAAAGATATTGTGTACACAATCAAAGCCAAGCATGCAAAATGCATTCTAATAATTGACGCTTGCCATGTGGGCGGATTTTCAAATATCGTGAGGGATGGTGATGAGAATATGATTTGTTTGTTGGCATGCCGCTCAGAAGAAGTATCTAGTAATGATAAACGTTGGGGTAATGGCATGAGTGTGTTTACATACTATCTGATGGAAGCATTGATTGGCAATGCGGAAACTGATGAATTAGCTACTCAAGACTGGATTGCAATTAACGAAGTTGAAAAATATGTTCAAGACAGTATTAGTAGAGATGTTATTTCTTTTCGCCTTGATCCTCAACATCCAATGATTCATGGTGATCTGAACATGAGCCTTGCACCAGTGGTTGAATCCACATTTATAAAATATAAAAAGGACAAAAAAGATCATCCATCCAAAAATGATCCTCGCGATTTCTTTGATGGGCTACCCGAAGAACAGGAAAAGGTCGAGGGAAGAAATTAATTCGTCATTCAGAACTGTTGATCAGAAATTAAATCCCAACCTAACTCCCGCTCCTTTTTTTTCTTTCCTGTTGAATGACATTACAAAATCCGCGCGAATAAATTTAAAGATTCGCTCTACACCAAAATTCAGTTCGAAATAATGGGTGAGCACGTCAGTAAACAAATAATGGAATCCGGCAACTTCCTGCCATTTGAGTTTTCTGAAAAGCGGAATTTTGTTGAATAGAAATCCTTCAAAATGATGTTCAACATGTGCTTCAAGGAATCGATTGTTTGTACTGTATTGATAATAATCCAGTAATTGAAATGACTCTGAAGGGTTATTCAAAAAAATGGTTTTGTTTCCGTAAAAATGTTTGAAGTCAATGAATGCGATAGAATCGCTATTGATGAATTGACCACCAGCAAGCGAATAATTCATGCTTCCGAATAAGCCAAACTGCATATCATCGCTCACTTTAATTTGCAGCAAATCAAAATTCAAATCACTTCCGAAAATGTTTTTAAAACTTTTGGTATAACTCAACCTGAGTTCGGGGTATTTTGAAACGAGGTTGATTTTTCCTTCAGGGCGCGTATAATATTTCTGCGCAAAACGAAAACGGATTGAAACACTTGCATCCAACGCCTGATGCCTTTCAAATGAATAATGCTGATTCGTATAATGCAATGGGTCATTGGAAGAGAATTCAATATTCTCCCGATCAACAAATGAAAAATCAGTGATGTTTTGGAGCGGCAAGCGGTATGAATATTCCGCCCCGGCAGAAACCACCACACCATTTGCAACCTCCCGAATAAAATAGGCACGACCAAACCATTTCTCATAAATCTTCATATAATTCTGTTCATATGTCAGCGAATACGAAGTGTTGATCAATGGTGAAATCGGGTTTTGATCATTGAATTGAAAAACATTTTTACCGGCTTCAAATTCCCATCGGCTGATTTTTTTTTTGTTGCCAAACCAATTCAATCCAATCGTTGAATTGAAATGCGTATTTGAAAATCCATAGCGAACAGAAAGGGGGATTTCATAAAGCCGTTTTTCCTTTTTTTCTTTCACAAACCGAACACGCATACTTAAGTTCAAGCCTTCCACTGAATTGTATTGAATATTTTCTATGAGAGAAGAAAAAACCATCGACCATTCATGATACAAATTGTAATATGAATATCCGAAAATGGTATTGTTCCATTTTAATTTGTTTCTTTCATGAGCTACAGAATCTTTCCATTCTTTGGAACCATGAATGGTTGCGATACTGTCTTTTTTTATATAGTCAGTTTGCTCTTCATCCGTTAGCGGAACCGGTCGAATGGTATCCCAATAAATATTTGTTTTCAGATTCGCCTGATCTTCCACTTTCATCACTTCATTATTGAATAGTTTCTCATCAAAAACCGGATTCACGTCATAGTTCTGATAAATTCCAAGATTATACCCTCCGAAATCAATTCCAAGAAGGGCAATATGAAAAGTAATTTTCTGCTGAAACGGAACCCAGACATTTTTCTCGTGCGGAATTAAAACCTGTTTGATTCCGAAAGTGTCGATGAATTGTGTGACTGTGCTTTTTTTCACCACCATATCTGCACTTTGAATTCGCCAATCACCCTCCACTATCCAAAGCGTGCCATGAAAAACCGGATCATTATCACGTTTGGGTTTTACTTTAATCTCACTGACTGTTTTTCCATCTTCCTGATAAGTATTGATCAAACGGTATTGATAATAAAACATCGCATTGTCAGCAACAGGAGAAATGAACTCTCTGTCGCTGATAAAATCAAGATCAATTTTGTTTTCATAAAAATTGAACATGAAAAACGCAGCCTGATTCCAACTGAATCCCTGATCTTCACCACTCACTTTGGATGAATACATGATCTCTTTGAAATGATCCGGTTTTTCAAAAAAGAGTTTGCTCTGCGATTCGGAGAAGTACAAAACTCCCAAATCATTGGTGTCAATATTTTCTCCATTAGCTGACATTTTCAAACCAAATATTTTTTCCGGCACATCATTCAATTTGTAAAGCGCTTTGAGATAAGTATCGCAGGAATAACCGGTCATTTCTTCGAGATGAGTTTTTCGCAGTGCTATCACTTCTCTCATTATTTTGTAAGCAGGATCTTCATCAGCAGTAACCACTGCATCCCTGATCTTCAATTCAATTTGTTTGAGCACTATATTGATCTGCAGGTTTTCACCTGATTTCAAAACCACCGTTTCCAAATGCTGTTCAAAGCCGAGATACTGAAAAACAATTTCATATTGCCCGGCATCCAGAATTAATTTATAATCTCCATCGCTGTTAGCGGAAGTTCCTGTGGTGGAATTCCTGATATAAATACTTGCAAATGGAAGTGGTTCGTTTTTTGCATTTCTTACTGTGCCGAAAACGGAAGCTGCATTTCCTTGATTCGGTAAAAAACTGAATGAACAAACAATGATGGAGAAAAGTAACTTTAATTGATACATTGATGAACGAATATAGAAATTTCAAACCTGCCCTATTGCTGTGAATAATTCAAGTTCAGCCGTAGATTGACTCGGAGCGATTCGCTACTTTTATGCGCGATGTCAATCCTGTTGATCATCATAAAAAGTAAACACTAAACCAATTTAAAAACAAACCGATGAAAAAAATTTCAATTCTAATGATACTGCTCGGAGCAGTAGTTATTACCAACGCACAATCTCCGCGAATCATTAATGGAATCAGTTCAGGAAATCTGAATGCAGAAGATCAGATGAATCTGAATATCGAATCTGCTTTGGACACGATGATTCCAGGATCACTATCAGCAGCAGGATGTGACACTCCTTTTCTTTACACATCTGCAAGTGGTTTTGTTTGTGGAACAAACGAGTATGGCGATTATGAAAAAGCCCAATTATATGATTTCACTGGCAACGGAAATATTGTTGCTGTGCTGGTTGCTTTTGCTGCAAAAATTGACATAGACGGTGGCAACGTAATCGGAACCGCATATACTTCTAATGCAGGTGTTCCTGATGTGTCTCTTGGAACAACTCCTGCAGTCACTGTTTCAAATTGTGATACATCCGGGTTGCTTACTGTTTTTATGTTCACTTCGCCTGTTGCAGTTTCGGATAATTTCTTTGTTGGATTTGATGTCCAGGCACTCTATGCAACAGGTGATTCCATCGGTGCCTACATCACCAAAGATGGCTGTTTCAGCGGAACTCAAAGAGCTTACGAGCAATGGAGTGATGGGACATGGTATCCATTCAATGACGGAACAAATCAAACATGGCAGCTTGATGCTGATATGTTTGTGTTCCCTGTGGTAAATGTTTTAGGTGCCGGTGTTAATCATATTTCAAAGAATGAATTGAGCTTGTTTGGCAACTATCCGAATCCTGCAGATGCTTCAACGAGCATTCAATATTCCTTGAATGAAGCTTCCGATGTTTCCATCCATATCTATGATGCAAGTGCAAGATTGATTAAGAGCGTTTCGTTGGGAAATCATGCACCGGGAGTTTACAATCATGAAATGAATGTTTCTGATTTGAGTGAAGCATCATATTTCTATTCGATCAACACAAACAACGCTACATTGTTCAGCCAAATGATTATCAACCGCTAATTGTATTTCTGAAATTTTACAGAGGTTGCCGAAAGGCAGCCTCTTTTTTTTTGCAGTAATGAGGAGTTCATCGTCAATTCTGAATCGCTTATCGAAACAGATTCTTTACAAACAAATGCATCCGTATCTTTAAACCATAAATTTAATTCTCCGTGAAAAAAATTATTGTTCTTCTGTTCGCATCCGTTTCCGCGTTCACCGCTTTTTCTCAGGAAGCTCCAAATTATGATCTGGATAAAGAAAAAGATTTGTATCGCAATGAAATCGAATTGATTCCATTTATGAAAAATCAGATTGCATTGGATACCCTGTTTCCGGTTTCATTATTAATCAATGGTTGCGATTCCGTGATAGCACTTTACACTTTCAGCGGACCTAATGGAGGTTATGTATGCGGCACAAACGGATTAGGCCACAAAGAAAAAGCGGAGTTGTATGATTTATTCGGAACAGCCGATCTCTATGCCATTCTTGTCATTTTTGCTGCGAAACAAAATAATATGAATAGCCAGATCAGCGGTAAAGTGTATTCATCAAACGCAGGCGCTCCCGGAACACTACTTGGCACTACGGAGATTGTTGATCTTGCAGACATTGACACAACAGGCGAATACACGGCATTCAATTTTACTACACCCATTCCACTTACTTCCGCATTTTTTACCGGTTTTGATGTTGCCAACGCAACGGCCAATGGTGATTCGTTGGGATGTTACTCAACTATTCAAGGATGTTTTACTAACGTGCAACGTGCATGGGAAAAACGAGCAAATGATTCATGGATGCCATTTAATGATGGCACCAATCAAACCTGGGGTTTGAATGTTGATATGCTGATTTTTCCGGTAATTGAAATGACTTCTTCAACAGGCATTGATAATGATTACTATATCGCCAACCGTGATTTGCAACTCTACGGAAATTTTCCAAATCCGGCTGACGAGCACACCATGGTTAAATACGCGATTACTTCTGAGTCCAACGTAAACATTGACATTTACAGTGAAAGCGGACAGCTTTTGAAACATCAGAAACTTGGAACGAAAACCGGTGGCTCGCATTTTTATATGCTTGATACAAAAGAGTTGCCCGCTGGAAATTATTTCTATTCTGTTAATACTTCTGAGGCAACCTTGTTCAGCCGACTCGTGGTCAGCAGATAATTTCTATTGTCTGTTATCAAAAGCATTCCTGTTCTCTTCAATCATTTGGCTAATTCATAACTTTGACAGCGAATAAAAATCATATGAAAAAAATATTTGGTTTTGCGTTGTTTATGGTCATTGGTTACAACAGCTATTCGCAAAAAGGATTTCATGTTGGCGGATTTTTGGGTATGAATTCGGTTTGGATAGTAAATCAAAATGCATGGAATATTACCAGTCAAAGCGTTCCAAATCTCGCAACGCCTTCTGATGAACAACCTGAATTGGAATATCGCGCAGCATTCGGTGGAATGTATGGAATTGCAATGGGGTATAATTTCACCGATAACATTGGGTTTCAAACTGAGTTTCTTTTTTCTCATCAGGGACAGAAGTACGAAGGCTACTATTATGGAACAAACTTTATTGAAAAGGAAGTTCGTCTTCATTATTTCCAGATTCCGATCCTTTTCAAATTCACGAGCAACAGTCCGAATGCTAGATTTTTTGTGATGGCAGGTCCTCAGTTTGGATTTCTCACTCAGGCACACTCGACTATCAACTGGGACGGAATGCCTCATGCTTTCGTTGATCCTTACACCGGTGAATCACTTGAATATGATAATCTTGATGTCATGCATCGCTATCAACCAAGTGATATTGGTTTTCACCTGAATGTTGGCACCGACATCCCACTGACAGATAATCTCTACCTCAGCGCAGGGTTAAAACTATATTGGGGTTTTCCTGACATCAATGATGAAGATTGGCGTTTGGTCAAACTTTCTGCACCGTATGATTATGTGAAATCAACTGCCGCTTATGGCGGATTGAATGTCGGGTTTCATTATGTAATTGGAGAGGGCTACACAAACAGGCGCTATTAATACAGCAACGGCATTGATGCCCGGAAAAAGTCCATTAACAGATTCGCAATATTTTGCATCTTCCGAAATTGCCAGGTCGCGTTCATCATTGCAAAACATCCACATTAAGTGTTGTACTGATTTTAAGCGGTCTTACATCACTCCTTTTCAGTTGTGAGGGTCCTGAAATAAATTATGAACGTTATTATTTTCAGACCGACCATTTCTTTGATCCGAAAGTTTACGTCTATCGGAATATTATGAAAAAGGATGATCATACATATTGGGAAATGAGTACCGTTAAAGTTGATGATGAAGAAATATTCATAACAAAAATCTATTCAAACGATATGCATCGGCAGGAAGAATTGCATGAATGGATGGATAAGAACGGATCGAAGGTGATTAAATATTTTGTGTTTGAACAAAAAGATTCAACTGACGAAAAAGTAAATTGTGAAATAACCCGTGATGAGGTGATCAAATGGAATATGGAGAAAGGAAAAGAGATTGCCTGGGAAATAAATTTCAAAAGTTTGATTCAGACCGGATCAACGGTGACCATTTCTAAAACACGCGAAGCTATTGCAACATCGGCATCATTTTCTTTTCTAGGTAACAAATATGGTTGTATTCTTTTTCAGGATTCATATCAAATTTTATCTTCAAATCAAACAGGTCATTCAAGCAATGAATACAAATACAGTGCTGCATCTTATTATGCAAAAGGAATCGGATTGGTTGAATTTCATCAGCGTTTTTCGGATGGGAATGAAAAGCATTACAAACTGGAAAAAATTGTTAGTGCAGAAGAATTTTGGAAAGAATGATAAAAGAAAATATTATTTCGCCAGTCTGTCACCTGTTTCTAAAAACCATTTGAGATTGCGAAGGTGAAACCCCCATCCGTAATTGCTTTGTCCAAAAATGCCGTCTGTTCTTTTCCATGCGAGGTGTTCGAAGCGAAGTGTGGTTGAGTTATTTGGTGCAGATTTCAACTTGAAAATGATCATCGTGTTTTCCCACTCGTCCACATCACCCATGCACCGCCAGGTAATTTGTTTACCGGGGTCGAGTGCTTCAATTCTCATGCGAAAAGAAATTTTACGTTCGTTGTATGCGAGTTTGATGATATAGCCAACTTCCGGTTTTGCGCGACAGTCCTTAAGCCACCAGGCGGATAATCCACTTTCAGTGGTGATGGCTTCGAACACTTTTTCAGGGCTGCTGTGAATGAGCAATTCATGAATAATCTCAGGCATGGGGTTTACAATTATTCCTTAGTAAATAGATTCTCTGTGCTTACGAATTTACAAATATGAAAAATGAAGCCCATCATGGTGAAACATTTTGCGGCCATATCAGTATTAAAGTCCACCAAGATGCGCTTCAACATGAAAACATCCTTACTCTCTTTAAGCTTTCTGCTCACTCTGCAATTTACAAACGCTCAAACGGCAAAAGAATTTTGTATCATGGCGGTTGATCAGTTTAACGCGAACGATCTGACAGATGCGTTTGCAAGTTTCGATAAAGCAATTGAAGCAGATGCGAATTATGAATACACTTATGTGTGCCGTGCATCTTCTTACGAGAGATTGGGAAAAACTGATGAAGCCATCACTGATCTTGAAACAGCATTGCAAATTAATCCGAGTCATATTGAATACCTGATGAAAATCGGTGAGATCAAAATGGGCATAAATGAAATTGATCAGGCTATTGCCTATTTCAACCAGTACATAGAGCTGGACGCAACCAGTCCTTTTGCCTATTTCAACAGAGCTGCGGCATACAAGGAAAAACACCTGTATGAACTTGCTCTGGCAGATATTGACGATGCTATTTTAATTGAAGATGAAATTCCCTATCTGCATTATGTAAAAGGAAATATTTTGCTTGAATCAGGAAATGCTCATGATGCCATTACCGCATTTGAATCTGCTTTGGATATTGACAGCAACTATCCCGAAGCATATTACAATATTGCTATCGCATATTTTGATCTGGAGCTATACAAAAAATCATTGCCTTATCTCGATCGTGCGATTGAAATTGATCCGTACTTCGGTGAGGCGTATTACTCCCGCGGCTTAGCAAATAATGCAATCTTCAATTTCGAGCGTGCATGCATTGACATGGATCAGGCAGCCCACATGGGCGTTCAGCCGGCAACAGCCTGGATGGAATCGCATTGTACACAATGATCCTTTCGGAACATCAAGAATTCTATTGATTTCTATAAAACATCTCAACGAAAATAATATCTACCCATTGTTATGATTACCATAAATCGCTACACGCGCTTGCCACTTCAAATGAAAGCAGATTTGCTCTGGAGCACAGGAGAATATCTGGCAGAAAAAAAGAAAGGTGCGTTCAAGGTCAAGCTGTATGATTTGAATTGTTTTTATGTTGAAGTGTATTACTACAATCATATTGATGACATCGCAAAAATTGAAGCATTCAAAAACAACAACGAAAAATTAGAATCATATCTGGATTCAATAGACATTTCAGAGCTCTACCATTATTGCTGAGAATCTTCAGCAAAAGTTTTCACTACTCCAAAGGTTACGATTATTTTAGCCGCCCGTTATTGCCGAAGTGGTGGAACTGGTAGACACGCACGTTTCAGGGGCGTGTGTCAGCAATGACATAAGGGTTCGAGTCCCTTCTTCGGTACAGTTTATTTTCAATTGATATTTTTTTGAAGGGACGAGAAGTTTATCCCGACTTAGAACTTGTTCATGAACGCATTGAATGATTACAAGTTCTTGATCGGGAAGTCCCTTCTTCGGTACAGTTTATTTTTCTTCAGGCTCCAGGAGAGCTTTCAACGTTTTCATATCAGCCAATAGTTTTTTGTAGTATGCAACCATCGCAACTTTTTCCGCTTCGCTGAATTGGTTGTGGCTGTTATCATATTTTGATTTCTGTTTTCCCAGCCAATAGATTCCGTCCTTCAAAGTTTTTATGGCTGTTAATGTATCCTGCTGAAAATTCACCTGCATGAATGCAAGGCGATAATAAATTTCAAACGGAGCAAAGGAAACTTCATACGGTGGTTTTTTATACAAATAATCTTTTGCAAGAGTGAGGTCTTCTACAGCGCCAATGGTATCGTGCAGGGCGAGTTTTGATTGGCAGCGGAGATCATAAGTGGCGTAGAAATCATTCACGATTTCGATGCATGCATCAAAGTAAACAATTGCCTTTTCGTGAAATCCATTTACGTTCATCGTATATCCGGTCTGCAAAAAAAGAGGATACAGGGAGGCAAACTCACGTTGAACTTTCGGAGCCCAGATTCCGAGCGAGTCGTACTTCAGACAATTTTTGAAATCATCGTAGGCTTCAAGTGTAGCATTTCGAAAAGTGAAAAGTGCAGCTGTATCTTTCCTTATTGCGGCAGCAGCATATAGTTCAAGCACGGATTTCCCATGGTAGTAATAGACTTTGCGTTTATTATAAATAGTGAGATGATCAAAAGATTTCATCGCTTCATCCATCTTTTCTAAAGCGGCTGAATAATTTTTCAGAATAAAATCATTCTCACCATCATGCACCAACTGATTAGCATTAACCTGTGCGAATGTGCAGTAGCCTAACGGGATGAGTAAAATGAAAAACAAAATTTTCATAATGCAATCTTTCATATCCAAATTTCATTTTGTCCGAGAAACCTCGATGACTTGTTTCATCTCCAAATGCTAACCTTTTCTACACCGCTCCATTCTTAATGGCATCCACCACTAATGGATCTAATAACGTGGTAATGTCGCCAAGATTTGATGTGTCTCCTTCAGCAATCTTTCTCAAAATCCTGCGCATAATTTTTCCTGATCTTGTTTTCGGCAAGCCCGGAACGATCTGAATTTTATCTGGTCGCGCAATGGGTCCAATGATTTTGTTAACCACCTGTTTGATTTCATCACGCATTTTGTTTTCGTCATCCGTTTTCTTTTCACAAATAACAAATGCATAAATGCCCGTTCCTTTTATATCATGCGGAAATCCAACTACTGCCGACTCAATTACGTTTGGATGTTCGTTGATGGCATTTTCAATTTCTGCTGTGCCGATACGGTGACCGGAAACATTCATCACATCATCTACCCTCCCTGTGATGCGGTAATATCCATTTTCATCTCTGCGGCAACCATCGCCCGTGAAATAGAGATTTTTATATGTGGCGAAATAATTTTGTCTGCATCTTTCATGGTCGCCATAAGTGGTGCGAATCATCGAAGGCCACGGAAAACGGATGCAGAGATTTCCTTCCACTGAATTGCCCTTTATTTCTTTTCCTTCCTGATCAACTATGATCGGTTGAACTCCTGGCAACGGCAGTGAAGCATATCCCGGTTTCAGTGGGGTGATATTAGCGAGTGGTGAAATCAAAATGCTACCGGTTTCTGTTTGCCACCACGTGTCTACAATGGGACATCTTTTTTTCCCGATTTGTTCGTGATACCAATGCCACGCCTCTTCGTTGATTGGTTCACCCACCGATCCAAGCACTCGAAGAGAATCCAGTTTATAGGGTTCAACAAATTGATTGCCTGCGGCCATCAAAGAACGAATCGCGGTAGGCGCGGTATAAAAAATATTTACCTTGTATTTATCAATCACCTTCCAGAATCTTCCGGCATCAGGATATGTCGGTATGCCTTCGAACATCAATGTTGTTGCGCCATTCAACAACGGACCGTAAACAATATAACTGTGTCCTGTCACCCAACCGATATCCGCAGTGCACCAATAAATTTCACCTTCGTTATACTGAAATACATTAAGAAAGCTATAACCTGCGAAGACCATATATCCAGCCACAGAATGCACCACACCTTTCGGCTTGCCTGTTGAACCTGAAGTGTAAAGAAGAAAAAGAATATCCTCTGCATCCATGACTTCAGCTTCGCAATGCGGTTCAGCATTTTTCATTTCTTCATGCCACAACAAATCTCTTTGCGGTTTCATTTTAATATCAGATTTTGTTCTTTGATAAACGATCACGCGTTCAACACAATCACAGATTTGCAATGCTTCATCCACAATTTCTTTCAACAATATTTCTTTTGCACCACGCATAACACCATCAGCCGTCACCACTATTTTGCATGATGAATCATTGATTCTATCAGAAAGAGAATTGGCGGAGAACCCGGCAAAAACAACTGAATGAGCAGCACCAATTCGTGCACATGCCAACAATGCTACCGTAAGTTGCGGAATCATCGGCATGTAAAGACAAACACGATCTCCCTTTTTCACTCCCTGTTTCCTGAGCACATTTGAGAAACGACAAACATCCTCATACAATTCTTTATAAGTTATTCGCACACCATCTTCATTTTCATCATTTGATTCCCAGATAATTGCTGTTTGATTACCTCGAGTTTCTAAATGCCGATCAAGACAATTTTCGGTAATATTTAATTGCCCACCGATAAACCATTTCACTTCAGGCTCGCTGAAATTCCACTCAAGTATTTTGTCCCATCGTTTTCTCCAAATAAAATTCTCAGCTATTTCTGCCCAAAATTTTTCAGGTTGTTCAATACTCATTTTATATGCGCGCTGATATTCTTCCAAATTTTTTATTCGAAAATCCATTGAGGTAAAAATTTACGGATGAAAATAATCAGAAGAATTGGGGGTAACTATTCTATTTCATAAACTCTTTGGAATGAAAATAAAAAAAACCGGCTGCCCTTTTCAGGTCAGCCGGTTGTTCATTTAAAACTGATCAATGATTACTTAATCACTGCAAGTTTCTGAGTTTGAACGTCTCCATCTGTTTCAACTACTATGTTATACATTCCGCTCGACATATCATCGAGTGACATTGTATAAGTCATGAATTCGGATGAACTGTTAACGATTACTGATTTCACCAGTTTACCCTGGATATCATAAACGCTGATAGTCACATCACCCGATGAAGAAAGGGTTAATTCCAATGTAGCATTGCTGCTTGCTGGGTTAGGATAAATATTGAAGTTCTTCACTTCAACATTGTTCGCGAGTCCGTTTTGCTCAAGAATTAATAATTGACCGCTTGAAATGTCTACATAAGCATAGTCATAAGCAACATCAAAATTAAGTCTCGCAGGATCCCAGTTCACATAATGTGTTCCATTGAAGTCATATTCAAAGTCAGTATCCTTTTCATCAGGATTAGCCAAACGAGGAACACCCAAAGTAGTGCAGAATGTATGCGGACTTGTTGGGTTCGCACCTGCTCCACCACCCGGTACACATACTGCTTGTACCCAGAACTCATAAGTGGTTCCGGAAAGTAGTCCGGTAAGTGTGTAACTGGTTGTCATCACGTTATTGATGACAGCAAATCCATTTTGTGGAGGAATGCGATAGCGCAACTTATAGTGTAGCGCTCCACCCTGAGCTGACCATGAGAATGTCAAACTGTTCACGGTCTGAGCATCGCAACTTGGACCAACCGCCCATCCAGGACAGGTTGAAACATCAGTTGTAATTGTAGTGATCGGAGTGAAGAAATTCTCTGTTCCAGCAGGTTGGCAAGCATTCTTGGTCTGAACACCATATTGTGTTGATGGCATCAGGTTGCTCCAGTTCTTAGTGAAATCAGGATCATTCAGATTACTTGCGTAGCCAGGCTGACCAATTTCAATGAGATAAGTATCGTAGTTATTAGCACCTGTGTTAGGCCATGTTGTTACGATCTGCGTTGAAGTTGGTGTTCCGAGTGCTGCTGTAGGAGCAGCGGGTAAAATTGATAATGTCAGATTGATAGTACCAATTGAACCGTTCCATCCATCAACCTGGATATAATAAGTTTCGCCTCCCATTAACAATGGTGCTGTATTACCATATAAAAGACCATCATCCAGTGTGGAAGCGAAGATTCCGCTTGATGCATCATCACAGTCAGCAGATGAATTATCGTCATCACATCCCCAAATTACCATTTGCGTAAAATCGCAGGATCCATTTGGTGAGTGTAATAATTGCAACTGTGTATCTCGTGGATCACCAGATAGCAGCGTTCCGGAGTTGTCTGTGGTCAAATCATACATGAACTGACCGCAGCTTGGAGCTGTAAATCTGTACCAAATGGTATGTTGAAACCCTATGCTACATGATAATGGTTCGCCAGCTTCCATAGTTGCGGCATTGTTGTAGCCCATGATATCAAAGCAACTGATTGCTGAGTTACCCAAAGTATATTCAGTAAACATCTGAGTTACGTCAATCGCGTTACAAACATTATCATTAGGAGGAGGAGGAGGACAATCGAAACCTGTCATCGTTACTTGATATGGTCCCGGAGTATTCCAGCCTGGTTCTTCAGAAAGAATCGGAACATAATAAGTACCGGCAGCCAAACCAGTATAGTTTACTGTCCAGTTTCCATCTCCGCAATCTGTATTGTTAAAGTTAGATGCGAAAATGTCACCAAAACAAGTTATCGGGCATGAAGGATTAATAATAATCCAAGCATCACCAAAACGACCGGGTACATTACCGCAATAATCAATGCGCAGATCCATACAGTTTGGAAGTGTTACTGCGTGCCAAACAGTTGGCATTGTGTAGTAACCACAATCAGGAGTTGCACCTGTATTATCACCAAATTCTGTTACCGGAACTCCATTCGTAAGTACAACCGGAGTAGCGCCTGAACAATCATCATTCGGAGGAGGAGGAGGGCAATCAACTGAAACCATATTAATCGTATATGGACCAGGTGTGTTACCTAAACCAACCAATACACCAATGTACCATGTACCTGGAGCCAGGTAGTTATAATTAATAGTCCAGTTGCCATCTCCGCAAGTGGTATTATCATAGCTACTTGCGAAAGTATCACCAAATGGCGTTAACGGACATGAAGGATTGATAATAATCCATGCATTTTGATCCATGATACCTGGGGCAGTTCCGCACCAGTCAACTGTAAGGTTGTTGCAAGAACCGGTAAGTGTCACAGCATGCCATACTGTTGGATATGTGTAATATCCGCCATCAGGAGTAGAGCAGGTACCATCACCAAATTCGGTAACAGGAACACCGCTTACGAGTGTAACAGGAACAGCTCCAGAACAATCATCATTTACAGGAGTAGAACCGCAACATGTCATGGTAAGAGTGAAATTACCAACGTTTCCGGACAACCAACCATTCACTAAAATATAATAGTCGGTACCCACGCTGGTGGCAAAAGTGAGTTCAGATTGCAAACCACAGAAGTCATCATTATCTCCATCACAATTTACGAGTGGGAAACAAACTGCTGTACCTCCGTCATCATAAACATCCAAACGTGAATCGTAATTAGTTCCACCGCCACAGAGAGAAGCAATTACTGAACCTCCGGTCCCTGCTATTTTATACCAAACGCCAGGCGCACCGGAATAACCGAAATAACATCCGGGTAAGTTGGCATAATCAGGTGTAGCTCCTAAAGTACTTCCGCTTACTACGTCACCGCAGTTAACAACGATAGCACCGCATGGATCATCGTTCACAGGCGGAGGAGGACAATCATCCCCTGTAAAAGTGACCTGATATGCTCCAATATAATTATAACCAGAATAATCGCCCATTACAGGAATATAATAAGTTCCTGCAGCAAGGTTGTAGTAATAAACTGACCAGTTACCATCACCGCAAGTGGTATTATCATATCCATTATTGAAAATATCTCCGTAGCATGTAAGCGGGCATGATGGATTAATGATGATCCAGGTGTTACCTTGAACGCCTGTTGCATTACCACAATAATCAACTGTAAGATTCATACAGTTTGGAAGAGTTACAGCATGCCAAACAGTTGGGTATGTATAGTAACCGCAATCTGGAGTTGCACCTGTCCAATCGCCAAATTCTGTTACAGGAACACCGTTGCTAAGTGCAACAGGAACAGCAGCAGAACAATCATCGTTAGGAGGAGGAGGAGGACAATCAATACTTAAAAAATTAATTTGGTAATTTCCGGGAGAGTTGCCACCGCCAGCAAGAACAGGAATCCAATAAGTACCTGCAGGCAGGAAATTGTAATGAATAGTCCAGTTACCGTCTCCGCAAGTTGTATTATCGTAACCACTTGAGAAAATGTCACCAAAACAAGCTTGAGGACATGATGGATTAATAATAATCCATGTATTGTTACTCTGAATACCCGAAGCGGTTCCACACCAATCGATAGTAAGGTTATTGCATGAACCGGAAAGTGTTACAGCATGCCAAACCGTTTCCATGGTATAGTTACAGCCATCAGCAGTTGCACCGCAGGTTGTTCCAAACTCAGAAGCTGGAACACCATTAGTCAAAGCAAGAGGAACCGCACCCGTGCAATCATCATGGACCGGAGTACCAGGAGGACAAGCGCTCATGGAGACATCCAATTGATAATCTCCGCAATCAGTATTTGACCAACCATCAACCACAATATAATAAGTGGTACCTCCGGTCATATTGATACCAGGAAGATTAGATACGTATGGTAAGAAATAGTTACTGTAGCAAGCATCATCGCTGCATGCAATTTCAGTAAACGAAACGCATGAGCCGGAGAAAATGAAAAGGCGTGAGTCAAAATTTGTACCACCTGGACTTGTGTTGCAAAGTGTAACATCAACTACTTCGTTAACTGCCGGAGTGTACGAATAAACTACATCGAATCCACCACCAAAAGTTAAACCACAGTTTGCATCATAATTATCCAAACTACTACAAATGTTTCCAAGGTCTTGATAAGGAAGTCCGCCAATTGGTACAGCAGTACTGCAATCTTCACCTCCGAGTGCGAGCGCATTGTGTGAAGTAATACAACACACAGATAAAGTGATTAAAAGAGCAAATAATTTTTTCATAGAGTTAGATTTTATCGGTTAGAATTTTTAACGTTCGTCAAAGCCTGTTTGATAACCTCCATCTTCATTTTTGTAGCAAGGTCAGTAGGGTTTGAATTCGCCAATTGCATGTACTCGTTCTTAAGCTGGTCAGCCATCTGATTGGAATCATTTGACACATTTGCTACTCTTGAACTTGTCGCAGCAGAGGTTTGTGGGCTACTGTTTTGAGGTGTCAGACTGCCGGCTGCATCGTAAGAAACAACAGGAGCTGTTTTCACTGTCTGAGTCGTAGCTGCAGGAACAATGGACGGGCTGGTGTTCGGTGCAACTTGCACGTCTTTGGAATCCTGCATGTTCTGACTTGCAGTAGATTTTGGTGTCAGAGGTCCTTGTCCAGCATTCTGCCTGGATCGCTCAACTGACTGCGCATTGCTTTCCATGACACTGAACATCACAAACAACAACACACATAGAGAAACAAAATAATGTACTCTTTTCATGTTTAAAGTTTTAAGGTTAAAAAAAATAGAAAAAAAATTCTGTTGGGCGTGGCTAAGTTATGTATTGATTCTGCAAAATCAAATCCTTTCTTAATATTTTTTTAATCTCCAGATGTTAAAAAATATTTTGTTGAACAAATTTGGTTGTTCAAATAAAATTGCTATTTGTGTGGCACATTTTTTCTGAAGATACGCGAATGACTTCCGGAATTTCTGAATCAATACATCATCCTATTTCGCTGAGGCAATTGTGAAAAAATCTCAAAAAGAAAAAAGGCTGCCTTTGCAGGCAGCCTTTCAGATTAAAAAATCGAAACTTACTATTTTACAACAGCCAGTTTCTGTATCAATGTCTGTGATGAGGTTTTCAAAACGACATTATAAATTCCGCTTGGCATTTCATCCAATGATAACGAATACACTGCATGCAGATTTTCTGCGTTGAACAGAACAGACTTAACCAGTTTATTCTGAATATCATAAACCTGTATGGTCACCTCACCGCTTGCCTCGAGCATGATGTCGAGAGTAGCCAGATTGTTAGCAGGGTTAGGATAAATTCTGAACAGATCATTTTGTTCTGAAAGCTGAGAGACATTATTTCCATTGTAATCCATGAAAACAATTTGTCCATCCACTACATCTACTTCGCTAACATTATCAGGTAAATCCAGATTCAAACGATTGATGTTCCAGTCCACATAGTGTGCACCGTCAAAATCAAACTCATTGATATCTTCAGTATCCTTTTCATCAAGATCACCTAATCTCATAGATGGTAATGTTGTACACATTGTAATCGGGCTATTTGGATTCAGATTTCCTCCTTGAGGATAGCAGACCGCCTTAACCCAGAAATTATAATCTGTATTTGGAGTCAATCCTGTCCAAACATCGTTTAAACCTGTAATGTTGTTGTGCACGGTGTATCCGTTGTTACCGACTTTCTGTTTGAAAGACTTGTAATACAATGCACCAGGTACAGCAGTCCATCCAACGGAAATGCTATTGGAGGTGATGACCTCGCAAGTAGGACCCGAACTGAAAGGAGGACAAGTATTAATATCCGTTGTAATTTCTTCAATCGGAGAGAAATAGTTGTCTGTGCCGTAAGCTTCGCAAGCATATTTTACCTGAACACCAAAATCTGTATTCGATGGTAAACCAACCCATGTTTTCGTAAACGATGTTTGATTCAATGCTTGCGCATATCCCGGTTGACCAATTTCAAACAAATACAAATCGTAGTTATTCGCACCGGTATTATTCCAGGTTGCAATGATGGTTGATGGTGACGGAGAACCGAGTGCAAGAACAGGAGTAAATGCATCGGTCTCAATTGAAACGCTAAGAACGATATCACCTACGCTACCTGCAGAACCATCCACCTGAATAAAATAAGTTTCACCTCCAAGAAGCATTGACCCGCCATTCGCACTTGTATTTCCAGCAAATGGATCAACCCAAGGTCGATCAGAAATGGTTGATGAATACAGAACAGACGATGCATCGTCACAGTCTCCATGAGCATTATCATCACTGCAACCTACAAGGCTGAACTGTGTGTAATCACATGTACCGTTCAACGAATGGAATAATTGGAGTTGTGTATCCCGACAGGATAATCCACCACAAATGTCCGTTCCGGTATTATCTGTTGTGATTGTATAATTGAATACACCGCAAACCGGAGCTGTGAAGCTATACCAAATGGTGTGATTAAATCCGGTTCCGCAAACAGACGCAGGTTCACCGATGTCTACCGTGCCTGCAACATTATTACCCATCACATCAATGCAAGTAATAAAATCATCGGACCAATGAATCTGACTGAACACATCCGATACGTCAATTGCGTTACAAGGAAGATCATTAACCGGAGGCATCGGACAATCAATTGCAGACAAGTTAATGGTATAAGCGCCAGGATTGTTGCCTGCACCGCCATGAACGCCTACATAATAAGTACCTGAAGGTAAGCCCAGATAATTCACGGTATAATTGCCATCTCCGCAACTGGTGTTATTAAAATTGGTTGCAGAAATATCACCGAAAGGAGTCAGCGGACAGGTCGGATTGATCATCGTCCAAACGTTATTGAGGACACCCGGAGCAGTACCGCACCAATTAATAGTTAAATCCATGCAAGCACCAAGAGTTACTGCATGCCAAACAGTTGGTTCTGAGTAATTGCCTCCATCCGATGTCGCACAAAGAGTGGTTCCGAATTGAGTAACAGGAACTCCGCTAATAAGCAATACAGGTGTAGCTCCAGCACAAACATCATTTGCAGGTATATTGCAACATGGAATATTAAATGTTTCAGAGCCCGAGGTAAGGTCTGCTTTGTCAGCCCATAAATAATAGGTTGTACCTCCCGTCAGATTACCGATCAGCAGAGAAGTTGGCGCATTTATTCCTGAACTTATACAGGTCCAACCATTTGGATTGCAACCCGAAGAAGCATCCTTATAACTCCAATCAACATTAGTTCCTGAGTGAGAAGTAATATCAAGGTAATAAGCGGAGCTTATTGCAGGTGTAAATGTGAATAAATGTTCTTCACCAAGATCTGTCAATCCGCATCCATTGATACCCCATGCACCACCGTTTGTTCCCCAATTAGTTGAGGTAGAAACACCACAACTTACAGCAACTACGTTCGCACACGGATCGTAAATGCCTGGGCAATTTGTTCCTGTAAAAGTTACCTGATAAGGACCCGGGGTATTCCATCCCGGTTCTTCTGACAAAATAGGTATGTAATATGTTCCGGCAGCCAGATTATTCCAGTATACAGACCAATTGCCATCACCACATGAGGTGTTCTCATATGAGGAAGCAAAAATATCCCCGTAACAACTAAGAGGACAAGTTGGATTCATGATAATCCAAACATCACCAAATCGTGCAGGATCATTCGCGCAATATGAAACTTTCAAATCCATACAATTGGGAAGAGTAACTGCATGCCATACAGTTGGCATTGAGTAATAACCACAATCCGGAGTTGCACCGGTATTATCACCAAATTCAGTTACTGGAATACTATTCACCAAAACAACCGGAACAGCACCAGTACAATCATCATTTGGAGGAGGTGGTGGGCAATCAACGCTCATCATTGTAATTGTGTATGGACCCTGAACATTACCTAAGCTACCGAGCACACCAACATACCAGGTGCCTGGGGCAAGTCCGTTATATCGTATTGTCCAATTACCATCACCGCAAGTCGTATTATCATAACTACTCGCGAAAGTGTCACCAAAAGGTGTCAACGGGCACGATGGATTAATAATAATCCATGAATTGCCACTCATTATTCCCGGAGCTGTACCGCACCAGTCAACTGTCAAATTATTACAAGCGGCAGTCAATGTTACTGCATGCCATACAGTTGGTTCGGTGTAGTAACCGCCATCTGGTGTTGCACATTCGGTTGTTCCAAATTCTGTTACGGGTATTCCGTTAACAAGTGTAACCGGAACCGCACCGGAGCAATCGTCATTAACGGGAGCCACACATGGTCCGCAAGGAATGTTGAAAGTCTCATCGCCTGGGGCTAGAGTTTCTTTATCTGCCCACAGGTAATATGTTGTACCGGCATTCAAATTACCGATAGTGAGAGTTGTAGGTCCTATTACACCGCCACCACTAATGCAAATCCAATTGTACTGGTCACATCCAAGCGAAGCATCCTTATACATCCAATCAACAAAGCCGCCATTATGTACAGTAATGTTCAAATTATATACCCCCGTTAATGCCGGAGTAAATGTGAAAAGGTGTTCCTCTCCGAGATCATTGTATCCGCAAACATTGGGTCCCCAAGGAGAACCATCACCCGTTGTCCAACTGGTAGAAGTAGGAATGTCACATATTACGTCAACAATATTCGCACATGGATCATATTGAGGTCCACAATCATATCCGGTAAAAGTCACCTGATAAGGTCCAGGGGTATTATAGCCCGGATATTCACCTAAGATAGGAATCCAATAAGTACCGGCAGCCAGATTATTATAATATATCGACCAGTTGCCATCTCCACAGGAGGTGTTCTCAAATGAAGTAGCAAAAATGTCTCCATAGCAAGTTATCGGGCAGGTTGGATTTATGATTATCCAAGCATTCCCTGCAGCGCCAAATCCACTGCCACAAAACGCAACTGTAAGATCCATACATGTCGGTAAAGTCACCGCGTGCCAAACGGTTGGATACGTGTAATATCCGCAATCAGGTGTAGCACCGGTATGATCACCAAATTCTGTAACCGGAAGACCGCTTGTAAGGACTACCGGAACAGCAGCTGAACAATCATCATTTGGAGGAGGTGGTGGGCAATCAACGCTCAACATTGTAATTGTATATGGACCCTGAACATTGCCTAAACTACCGAGCACACCAACGTACCATGTGCCGGGTGCAAGTCCGTTATATCGTATGGTCCAATTACCATCACCGCAAGTTGTATTATCATAACTGCTGGCAAAAGTGTCACCATATGGTGTCAAAGGACATGAAGGATTAATGATAATCCATGAGTTACCACTCATAATTCCCGGAGCAGTGCCGCACCAGTCAACAGTCAGATTATTGCAAGCACCTGTCAAGGTTACTGCATGCCAAACGGTTGGTTCGGTATAGTAACCGCCATCGGGTGTTGCACATTCGGTTGTTCCATATTCTGTAACGGGTATTCCGTTTGTGAGTGTAACAGGAACAGCACCGGAACAATCATCGTTAACAGGGGCTACACATGGTGTACATGATATTTCAAAAGTTTCATCACCAGGGGAAAGTGTTTCTTTATCTGCCCACAGATAATATGTTGTACCGGCATTCAAGTTACCAATGGTTAATGTAGTTGGTCCTATCACACCACCACCGCTAAAACAAATCCAGTTATACTGGTCACATCCGAGCGAAGCATCCTTATACATCCAATCCACAAATCCTCCATTGTGTATGGTAATATTCAAGTTGTAAACTCCCGTTGATGTGGGGGTATAGGTAAAAAGATGTTCTTCTCCAAGGTCATTATATCCACAAATATTTGCTCCCCAGAAAGAACCATCTCCGGTAGTCCAGCTGGTGGATGTAGGAATGTCACATATTACATCAACAATATTCGCACAAGGGTCATAGGGTGGTGGACAGTCAATTGCCAAGAATGTCACTTGATATGGACCAGGTATGTTATAACCAGCGTATTCTCCCATAACTGGAATATAATAAGTACCGGGAGCCAGATTGTTATAATAAACAGACCAATTTCCGTCACCGCAAGTCGCATTATCGTATCCACTATTGAAAATATCTCCGTAACACGCCAATGGACAGGCAGGATTGATTATTATCCAGGTATTACCCTGAGCACCAGATCCGCCCGGTCCGGTTATCGGATTACCGCAGTAACTTACAGTCAAATCAGTGCAAGCTCCACTAACCGTAACTGCATGCCATACCGTAGGATATGTATAATAACCGCAATCAGGAGTAGCACCTGTGTTATCACCATATTCAGTCACCGGAACTCCGTTTGTAAGTGCAACAGGTACAGCACCTGAGCAATCATCGTTGGCAGGTGCAGGAGGCGCAACGCTTACAGAAATTGCATAGTTTCCTGAATTATTTGTGTATCCATCAACTACTATAAAATAGGTAGTCCCTGCTGTTACTGCGAGCGGTGGTAAGGAAGATTGCAAACCACATGCGTCATCGTTGCAAGCAATGTTTGTTGTGCACGATGAACTGTTATAAACTGCCAGACGCGAATCGTAGTCTGTTGATCCACATGCATTGGGGCAGAGTGTGATATTAATAATTTCATTAACAGATGGAGTATACGAGTATACTTCATCAGGAGAAGTATTGAATCCGCAATCTGTATAATTATCTATTGCACCAACTGTAGACCCAACATCACAGAATGGTAAAGATGCAATGACAACTGCTGTTGGGCAATCCTCACCGCCATCCGCAAACAATTTTTGTGTGGTCAGACAACACAAATAAAGCGTGATCGAAAGAGTTAATATCTTTTTCATGATTTCTTGGTTTTATAAGTTCACTTGGAAAAATTCATCATGTTTTGCAATGCTTGCTGCAACACATTCATTTTTATTTGAGTTGTAAAATCCTGTTCTGATTTTTTAAGCTCCATGATTTGAGCAAGAAGATAATGATACTGTTCATCGGGATCCGTACCCACCGCATGCGCGCTGGCATTTAATTGATTGCCCCTTGATGGACTATTATTTTCAACTACAGAAACCTGAACATTGCCATTTTTAATTGCTTGTTGGCGGTTATCAGATGGAGCGGTTTCTTTTATCATTGGACTTCCATGATCTGATGTAGTTACCGATACATTTCTTTCTGTAACAACCGGAACAGTTGCACTGGTAGTTTGCATTGTGTTAGACAACGTCTTGTCTCCCTTGGATGTTACAGATTTATTTTCTGTACCCTGAATTGATTGTGCGTAACTGTTTGTAGTGAGTATCATGATAATACCAACCACTAAAACAGAAAACAATTGTTTAACTCTTTTCATAACTGATTTAATTTGTAGTTGAGGAAATAAGATTACGTTTCGAAAATATGTAATCGTTGGATTAAAAAATAGCCTTCTTGGTATTTTTTTGTCGGAAATGTTAAAAATATTTATTCTGAATATTAGGATTTTTAAGAAATGTATTTATAAAAAATGAAACCAACGAAAAAAACAAAGCACCTTTGACCCTGCAAACGGGTTTTATCAAACCAAAAATTCATGTAGGTTTGCCGCGCAAAAAAAAATCTTCCTTCCTACAATGGTAATCGGTATTCTGAAAGAACCCTCACATGACAACCGCATTGCGGTAATTCAGGAAAGTGTAAAGACGTTGAAGGCGCTCAACACGGAAATCAGAATTGAAAAAGGCGCGGGTGAAAAAGCATTCATCAGCGATGATGATTTTATAAATGCAGGCGCTGTAATTACTGACAGAAATAATATTCTCACTGAATCCGATTTGGTTTTATGTATTCATGCCATCGGAAAAGTTGAGTTTTCGAAAATGAAAAAAGAGGCAGTTTTGGTTTCTACGTTAAATCCGCTTGGCGATCAGGAATTGGTTAATCAATTACTGGAAGCAAAAATTACTTCGTTCTCCCTTGATAATATTCCGCGAACCACTCGTGCGCAGGCAATGGATATTCTTTCTTCCATGGCAACAGTTGCAGGATATAAAGCAGTACTGGTTGCAGCATCTCATCTTCCGAAATTTTTTCCGATGTTCATGACTGCCGCAGGAAGTATTACACCTTCAAAAGTTTTAATACTCGGAGCCGGTGTTGCAGGACTACAGGCAATTGCGACTGCAAAAAGATTAGGCGGTGTGGTGGAAGCATTTGATGTTCGCAAAGCAGCTGGTGAAGAAGTAAAATCTCTTGGTGCAAAATTTATTGAAGTGGAAGGCGCAACCGATGATAAAACTGCCGGTGGTTATGCGGTTGAACAATCAGAAGAATTCAAACAGAAACAAGCGCAGTTAATTCATGATCATGCATTGAAATCGGATGTTGTGATTTGTACCGCACAAATTCCGGGAAGGAAAGCTCCTCTCCTTTTGAAAAAAGAAACCGTTGCCGCCATGAAGCCAGGATCAATCATTATTGATATGGCATCTTCATCAGGCGGAAACTGCGAAGTATCAAAAAATAACGAGACCACTATATATAATGGTGTCACCATTATCGGGGATTCCAACCTGGCTCACAGTATTCCTTCAGATGCAAGCAAAATGTTCGGAAAAAACATGGTCAACCTCTTGAAGTTGATGATTGATAAAGAAGGAAATCTGAATCTCAACTGGAATGATGACATTGTGAAAGGAACCTGTGTGACGCACAACGGTGAAATTATTTCTGACCGAATCAAAAATTTCTACGCTCAAAAAGTAAACTGATATGAACGATATCCTGGAGTTTTTTCTCCAACACCGCGAACTGATTTACATCATCGTTCTTTCCGTTTTTCTCGGAATAGAAGTGATCTCCAATGTTCCCGCAATTCTTCACACGCCATTAATGTCTGGCGCCAATGCGATTCACGGAGTGGTGATCATCGGATCCATCATCGTGATCGGACATGCAGAGAGCGATAATTATTTTGCCCTCGTAATCGGGTTTCTCGCGGTGGTAATGGGAACACTGAATGTGGTCGGTGGATTTGTAGTCACCAACCGAATGCTTGAAATGTTTAAAAAGAAAGAAAAGAAATAAACCGTGAATCTATTCCTCGTTTCCTACGAATCCTTATTAAGAGGATTTTCTATCCTCGAAATTTCTTATCTCATTGCCTCTGTAACTTTCATTTTCGGTTTGAAAATGTTAAGTCATCCCGATACGGCCCGGAAAGGAAATTTATATGCGGCTGCAGGGATGGCATTGGCAATTCTTACCACGATTCTTTTTCATCGTGAAAAAGAAACGGGCGAGAATATTCACAACCTCGGATGGATCATCGCAGCGATGATTGTCGGCACCGGAATCGGTTATCAGATGGCGATGAAAGTGAAAATGACCGCCATGCCGCAAATGGTTTCATTCTTTAACGGAATGGGCGGGGCGTGTGCGGCTGCCATTTCATTGATTGAATACAACTCACATCACCCGACTGAAACCGGAATGCTCATCACCATTTTTGTTGGACTTATGATCGGTGCTGTTTCATTTGCAGGAAGCATGATCGCATTTGGAAAACTCGATGGAAGAATCAAAGACAAACTTCTTCCCGCACAACAACTCATCAATAACGGATTATTATTTCTCATTGTAGGATTGATCATTTTCACTATTGCAAAACCCGATGCGATGGGTGATACTTCACTCTGGATCATCTTCGGATTATCACTTGTTTATGGAGTATTATTTGTGATGCCGATTGGCGGTGCTGATATGCCCGTTGTTATTTCTCTTCTCAATTCATTCACCGGAGTTGCTGCCGCATTCGGTGGATTTTTATACAGTAATCAGGTGATGCTTACCGGAGGAATTTTAGTTGGTTCAGCAGGTACCATTCTTACTATCCTCATGTGCAAAGCGATGAATCGCTCTTTGTGGAATGTATTAATTGGTGCTTTTGGAGCAACCGGTGGTGGTGGTTCTGCAAAATCTATTGGAGATAAATCCGTTCGCGAAATCGGAGTAACTGATTTGGCAATTCTTCTCAGCTATTCAAAAAAAGTAATTGTTGTTCCCGGTTATGGATTGGCAGTTGCTCAAGCTCAACACACATTGCATGAACTGGAAAGAGTGCTCGAAGAAAAAGGTGTTGAAGTTTCTTACGCCATTCATCCTGTTGCAGGTCGTATGCCGGGTCACATGAACGTGTTGCTCGCAGAAGCTGATGTGCCTTATGACCGCATGAAAGAGATGGACGAAATAAATCCGGAATTCAAATCTACCGATGTGGTTCTCGTGATCGGTGCAAACGATGTAGTTAATCCTGCGGCTAAAACAGATCCGCAATCGCCTATTTACGGAATGCCGATTCTCGATGTAGAAGATGCACATCATATTGTTGTCTTCAAAAGATCAATGGCGGCAGGTTATGCAGGCATTGACAATGAATTATTCTACAATCCGAAAAACAAAATGTTTTTTGGCGATGCAAAAGCTTCTATTCAGAAGTTGCTGGCGGAAGTAAAAAATGTTTAGCAAACAGGCATTGGGGACTTGGAAACAGAGATAGTGGTTTCGCGTTTCTTACGAACATGATTTATTATTTATCAATCCCCTCTCCTATCGGTTTTCTTCATATTCAATCAACCGATTCATTCATCTGTTCTGTTTTATTTGCTGATGAAGAAAAAAAATCATTAGAAATTATTCCTGATGTTTTGATCAATTGCAAAAAACAGCTCGAAGAATATTTCCGCGGAGAAAGAAAACAATTTGATTTTCCGATCGAACAGGAAGGAACAGAATTTCAGCAACGCGTTTGGAATGAACTTTTTAAAATTCCATTCGGAGAAACGATTTCATATCTCGCTCTTGCACGAAAATTAAGCGATGAAAAAACAATTCGTGCTGCAGCATCTGCAAACGGAAAAAATAAAATTGCGATCATCGTTCCCTGCCATCGCGTAATCGGTGCTGACCACAAATTGGTGGGTTATGCGGGTGGAATAAAAAGAAAACAATGGCTGCTCGAAAATGAAATGAAATATTCAGAACATCCGGGTCGCTTATTTTAAGCCGTTAGACAATCCACATCTCCGCGTTTGTTGAACCTTTCCTCCCGTCAAGCGCTTTCTATATTTTCGATCCAAAGATTTTAATCATGAAGAAAGTATTTCTTGTTACGTTATTCGGGTTTTATCTGTTGAACGGTATTGCTCAGTCAAAATGGAAAGCATTTGAAAACACCGACAACAAAATCAAAACGGTATACCCTACAGACTGGACTTTGAAAGTGGCCAAATATGATGACATCGCCATCTTCACTTCCGCTGATCCTGATGGTGATGGCTATGCAGAAAATATTGTGTTGTTCAAAGAGGACCTCGGTGGCTATTCCATGCCCATCAAAGAATACATCAGTATTTATCTGAGTCGTAAACAGGAAACAGTTACTAACTATAAACTCATTCTTTTACAGAGTAAAACGCTCGGCAGCCTCGATGCCATGGAAGTTGTTTATGAAGCCGATCAGGATGGCGTTCGAATGAGGTGGAAACAATTTTATGTGATCATCAACAATGTGGCTTACTATATCACTTTCACTGATCTTGCTTCTGCATTCGATCTGCACAGCCGGCAGGCGGAAGTTTGTATGAATTCTTTTCAGTTTCAATAATCATCCTAAGGAGTTTTTCGGAAAGCGTGGTGGTGCCACGCTTTTTTTATTGACTTGCATCATACTTAATTTGAATCTACCATCAGATATTTGCACGCTAAAACAAATGTGATGAAAAACACAATCTATTTAACTGCACTCACTTTCGTGGTGAGCGTATTCATATTTATTTCCTGTTCTGATTCAAAAGAAAAAAGCGATTTAACTCCTGAAACAACAAAACCCATTATAGCCAAAACGGGAGTGGAAATTATTTCGATGAATGATGTGACACAAAAAATGGCAGAACCCAATATGCAGATTTTGGATGTACGCTCGCCTGAAGAATTTGAAGATGGCCATTTGAAAAATGCAATCAACATGAATGTGAACGGAGAGAGTTTTCAATCTGAGGTAGAAAAACTCAGCAAAGAAAATCCGGTAATTGTGTATTGCAAATCAGGAACGCGAAGCACCAATGCATCTTCACAGATGGAAGCAATGGGTTTTAAAACGATCTACAACTTCACAGGTGGTTTCAGCGAGTGGGCTGCTAACGGAAATGAAATTGAAGAATAAAATTTAATTCTGAATTCTGTTTTTAATGATGAAATATGCGGATATTGTTTCCCATTCATATCGGGATTACTGGAATTATCTGAGTCATGAAATTCTCCATCCTTCGTGGCATAACTATTTCTATTGGTTGATAGGAATTTCACTTACGTGTTGGTTAATTGAAATTATTTTCCCCTGGAGAAAAAATCAATCCATCATCCGCAAAGATTTTTTTCTCGATGGTTTTTATATGTTCTTCAATTTCTTTTTGTTTTCGTTAATCGGATTTTTTGCCATCACCAATGTCGGAGTTGATTTGTTCAACCGCTTTATCGGGTTGTTCGGAATCAGCAATTTGGCAGCGTTGCAGGTGCAATCATTGCCGACATGGTCGCAGTTGCTCATTTTATTTGTTGTTAATGATTTTGTGAGTTGGAACGTGCATCGTTTGTTGCATCGCGTGCCATGGATGTGGGAGTTTCATAAAGTTCATCACTCGGTAGAGGAAATGGGATTTGCCGCTCATCTCCGTTATCACTGGATGGAAAATATTATTTACAAAACCATTCAATATATTCCGTTGGCGATGATAGGCTTTGGATTGCAGGATTTTTTTATCGTTCATATTATTTCGCTTTCCATCGGGCATCTTAATCATACTAATCTCAATCTCAGCTACGGCCCGTTGAAATATCTGATTAACAATCCGGTGATGCATATCTGGCATCACTCGAAAGTTTTACCGCCTGAAAAACCGTACGGTGTGAACTATGGAATCTCACTCAGCATTTGGGATTATTTGTTCCGAACCAATTACATCCCTTCAAATGGCAGAGATATTCCGTTGGGTTTTCAAAAGATGGAATCTTTTCCTAAAAAACTTTTTGGTCAAATGATTTATCCGGTTAATAAGAAAAAGATTTGACTGCGCAAACAGGAATTGTTGATCAGGAAATATTTATTGCATCTGTAAAAATCAAACGGGACTTTTCTTTTCTTTGTCGATCCCAACAATTCTTAATTAAATTTTTGTCTTAAAAAAAATCCATGAGCCGTATAAGGGCGTTTGAACCAAATGTACATAGTCTCCTTATTACTTCTTAGCCGAAAAGCCGCGCTGCTGTAGGCACACAGCCAATCCTGTTCAACTCAGCGTTCCAAAACGAAATGTACATAAGTACCTATAACGGGTTCATTGAGGCGGCTGTACTGGACGCAAACCACTACCATCGGTTCAATGATCGCACACAGGCCGTGCATTCGCTGTATAAACGGTAAGGAATAAAGCGCTTCAAACGCGCTGATCAGCGGAGGTCAGGCGCTCCACTGGTCATCGCGATTTATGTACATTTCGTTTTGGAAAATGGCGATTAGGGATGCATTTAGGGATGCAATTGGGGATGCATCGAAACTGCTGCAATGTTGCTATAACTGATCAAATAAGGTAGGCTGTTCGACCAGTTCTTTTGCATCAATGCGGATGTACTTCACAACCGATTGTTCAGTGAGATAAAACTTCTCTGCAAGCTGAGTAATTACATACCCGGAGTCGAGATGTTTCTTCTTCGTCATCACTGCATATTCTTCCTGCAGCGCTTTAATTTTTCTCTTAGTGGTTGTTCTCTTTGGGTGCATTGCTCAGTGCATTTAAATAGCTTCTGTAAACGTTTTCAAACTGATCTAAAACTTTGATCATCTCCGACTCACTGTGCGCATTGAGAGGCTTATGGTAAGCACCAAATTTTAAACACCATCTGTTGATCCGTTCCATGTCTGCCTTCTCACCAATCTTCCATCCTAACAAGTGAGCATAGTGAATGAGTTTCTTCCTCATCTTCACAACAGGTGTATCAAGTTTCTGTGGTGACTCTTTCACAAGCTTGCGCAGATGTGCGATCAATGCATCGCATTCAGCATCACTCATTAAGCTGCTGCTTCCGGTGCGTTGATTCGTGAAATTAAAAACCAATTCAGTTTTGATTTCCATCAATCCTAATATTGAGAGCAGAGAATGCAAATCTCTATTTTGATCCAATCTTCTCAATGCCATGACGCTTAAATTTTATGGTGAGTAAATTATCGAGTGTCTTCATTGCGCTGCTTACATCATTGTATAACCCGCGCTCAGTTTCAACTTTTCTTACTTGCTGTTGCACCGTTCCTGTATCACGAATAAAATATTTGCTGATCTTCGGGAACGTTGAATTCAATTTGTGATACATGTACCACATGATAATTCTGCGCGGCTTTGTGTAGCGTTGTTCTTTGGATCGCCCTCTCAAAACTTCACGAATAGGAACATCAAAATATTCGCACACAGTTTCTGCAAGAAGTGTTCTCGGATCAACCTCTGTTGGCTCAGTAACAATTTCTTCTTCAACTACAGGCGCAACATCGTTTACAACAACAGCGGGAGACGCAACAACAGGCGCAATAACTTTCCGCACTTCAAGTCTTTGTTCATCTTCCAAATTGCACAGCTTCTTATCTACATCAATTCGCTGACGTTGCAACTGATCAATCAATTTGTAAAACCGCTGCATCTCAGAAACAAGATGATCGCGATGCTTGCACGTAAAATCAATTTGCTCGCTTAACTCTTTCAATCGGTCGTTCATTTCAAATTCTTTTTTCAGGTTCAATCCACTCTATTCCTAACCACTCAAAAAATTCCTCTTCACTATGCCACACCGGAGGCAATGTCGGGCGGCTCGTAATGCAAACCCATTTATTCTTACCGATGCTGCGACACTCTTTAATCATTCGCAATCCACCATCAGTACCGCACCATCCTTTTGCTTTCCATCCTGAAGCAATCACTCTCGCGCTGTAGTCAGATGATCCGGTGCGTATCGCAAGCTGACGGAAGTAGTCCGGTGCTGATGGCATGAACAGATCAAGGTTGATCTGTCCATGTTCTGACTCAACAATTCGCTGAGTGTATTTTCCATCAGCACCGCCTTTGATGATGACATATTTGTTTATCGCCCCAACAAACGAAAACAATTCACTGCCCTTCCTGATGCACACGATCTCGATGTCACCAACATCTTCTTTCTTCCGTCTGATACTTCCGGCAATATCAATGCGCTCGCAGAATGGCTGCAATTGCGCCACGATACGTTCTGCGATTTCTATTGCTTTAATCAGTTTCATGATTTACCTCGTGTAGAAACTCCACAGTCCTTTATCCTTGACGTAAATCGGCATACGGCCCGCAACATCTTTCAAGTAAAGCCTATCAGCAGTTTTGTGAAATTGTTTCGCCCATGCTTTGCGATGATCCTTCGCAGCTATGATCGCAGAACTCTTCGATTTACTGTACACCTCTGCAGTTGTGTTCGTGTTTTTATTGCTGCTCACTACGCGGTAAAACCATTTACCGGAGTCACCTTTCTCAACTTCGATTCTGAAGCCTTTAGGTCTGATTGTTTCTTCGTTTAAAAAATTGCTCATTGTTGTAATTGTTTTTAATTAAAGTAATTGCTTGACAAATTCATCAGGCACAGGGAATAATCCCAATCGCCATTTGATTTCTTTAGGTAGTTCGAGTTGTCTCACCCTGCGCACATTCTGAAGGATCAGTGAATGTGCTTTTGGATAAACTTCAATGCACGCTTCCGTTTCGTCTTCGTGAGTCATCTTTCTGCAATCAACCAAATCTGCAATACACAATGTCACACCAATCGGAAAAAGAAAGCTGATGTTGTAGTGATTCTTCTCATCATGAAGAATTCGTTGCGTTGATAGTGGAATCGCAAAGTCAAATTGCTTCGATGCGCAGATGAGAATTTCACCACGATAGTTAGTTGACCACTTGCGTGTTTCAATAGTCTTTACACCATCGAGAATCATTTGCGCCCAAGGTTGATGCATTGATAGTGCTTTCATTGTGTTACCTCCTTGTTAGTTACTGTCGAGTTACGTTTTGATTCTCCCTCATAACCTACACCCATACATGCCATTCCGATAAGGTTATTATCGAAAGTCAAAATCGGATTCACATTACAAGGTAATCCCTGCAGCTTACACCAATCACCATCACGATGTTTACAGCCGGAACAGGTTTCTTCTACATTGTCGCGTGACCAATAGTTGACCATTTGTCTCGCGCGTCCACCGGATTTGTTTCCGATGGATTTCCACTCATCCCATCGAGCTCTACGAATCTCTTTGCTCGTTTCATGTATGGTGTTACCAAACAATTCACGCCAACGAATTGACAGACTCACTTTGGGTAAAGTGGTGGTGGTTGCTTTACTCATACCTCTCTCCCTCCCTTTGGTTGCTTGTCTTCACACATATAGCACACATCATTCTCACTGTTGAAATTGTAACTCGGTAAATCATGACCGCATTCTGTACAAGTTCTTTCCTTGCCGAATCGAACTTCAAGTCCCTCCTTTCCTTCGTCACGTCTTTCAAATGGTTGATCAGCTTGCTGTGGTTCTCCTTCAATTGCTTGCATACGATCAATCTCTGCAGCGATCAATGCACCCGCGATGATCAATCGTTCTTTCAACGATTTGCCAACCATACGTTCCCATATCGCTGCATCCCAATCTTGCGGCTTCTGTCCGTTAAGACCGAGAAGTTGAACTGCGCCTCCTGATAATTCGTAGTGAGCATTTTCAATTACATCACGCTCGACTGTGCGACCGTGTTTTTCAATTTGTTCCTTGCGCTCTTGCGCAATGAGTTCTACTCCATTCATGTGTGTTCGATTTAAGTGGTTAAAAATTCTGATCAAATATTTCTTCGCGCTCCTGCGCTGTTTGTAGCTGCGTTTTAATTCTCCATTCAGTTGCACTTCGTACATCAGAAATTTCCCTGCTCCTATCCGGTTGATGAAGCTGATCAGCCCGGCTTCGTCCATTGTGCGTTGAAATATTCTGAACTCGTTGTAATTCATTTTGCATTCCTGATTGCGTTGTACAATTCTTCAGCGAGCCGTTTCTTTTTTGCTTCGAGCCATTCGCGTGTTCCGCTTTTCCCATCGAACTCCTGAATGAGTTTGAGACAGTCGACAAACTCGCGATTGATTTCTCCAACACCCCGCGAACGGGGGGGGTAATTTGTATTATGCATGTTGCAAGATTTTTCATCAGCTAAATTTTTTTGAAGTACACAATGAGAGATTGTCCTTTCAATACAGGTTTTCTTTCCATCGCTCCGCGCTCGAATAACTCATTGCAGATTTGAAAATCCTGATCACCATCATTCGTTGGCAGAAACCATTTCATTGACGGATACGCATTGTATCGAGACAAATAATAATTGACATCCAACTCCGGTACATCGCGCTTCATGCGCTTCAATGTTTTCAGAATATTCATTTCGTAGCGGGAACAGGACTCGAACCTGTGACCTTCACATTATGAGTGTGACGAGCTACCAACTGCTCCATCCCGCATTCTGCACCCTGATTGACACCGGGTGCGCCCGTGTTCCTTAATAAATAAGTAACCATGAAAAGAACGATCATGAGTACGCGAGAATTAGATTCGCTTGATGCATCAACTCCGTGTACTTGCGAGCAGCCGCATCAGTAACATGACGCGCCCAATCAATATCAGATGAGTAACTTTCTTCTGTCGCTCGCAGAATCAAATCAACATCGTGACGTTTTATTGCGCGCTCCAGTTTCTTAATGATGTTGCCCGGCTTTACTCTTAGATATTTCATGCTACCGCAGCTTCTTCTTTTTTCAGTTCAATGAAAAATGTTTCATCCTGATCAACGGTGATTCCGCATTTCTCAAACTTCTTGTTCACTGCAGCATCGTTGCGATCAGCAAGGAGTTTCTCCTTTGATGGTTCATCAACCGTGCGCACGTAGTCAGGAAGAAATGATTTAAGAAGGTTCGTTACACTTGCCCAAGTGAAACCTTTGATCAGTTTCAGCTTCGGTGTTCCGGTTCTGAATCCCACTCTGCCATGAGTGACTTCAAGAGATTTCTTTTCACCAAATGCTTCGGGATGCTCTTCATAATACTTGTGAATGATGTCGAATTGATCATCGCGCTCACTCGTCAGCTTGTCTAATTTCTCAGAGTGTTTCTCTCTGATTGCAGCAATTTCTAAATCCATTGTTGCAGTAGTCTTTTCAATCTGCGCATCCGCAACGGCATATTTGCCCATTGCTTCATCCGCCTGTTGTGGTGACACATTCTTGATCACCACTTTTTTTTCTCGTTTTGTTGCCATGTTAAAAGCGTTTTAAATGTTTATGAATATTGTTTTGTAAGTGCATCAATGATTTCATTCATCAACACCGATGCGAGTGGTGATGCCTGTATGATCTTTTGTACTGCAGGAACTTGAATAACGTCAACGAAAACCATTGCTTCATCATGTTCCCATCGCAGAGTTGTTTTTGTTTTCACTCCGGGTTCGAATGCTTTGTCAACGTATCGCTTGTTCCATCTGCGGAGACAAGCGTACTGCTGCACGTAGTACATTTTATTTTTCACCGCAACAAGCGGAAGGCGTTTCATGCAGCGCTCAACTTCCTCCATGATCATGATGATCTCGAAGAACTGATCCACCGTTACTTTCTTCGTCACTGGCTTCTTCCTGATATAGTGTTCAATGGTCAGCATGATACCTCCTTCAGTGATTTCTTAATGGCGATCAACGTGCATCGATCAGGATACACCACACGCAATCTTTCGAGATGATGATCCTTGTAGAAGTCAGCACTCACTTTGATGTTGTGATACACCTTCACGAATTCAGCATCGAGCGAGTACCAATACATTTTGAACCAACTCCAAAACGGTGCGCTCTTCGCCATGCGATCAGCAACTCCCGGTTCAAACTCCGCAATGAATTGCAGCCCTGCGTAGAGAATGATCTCTGACAGTTGATCCTCGCGCAGCCCGGTGACTTTCATCACCGGGTGGGCGTTCGGCCCGCAATGCAGTTGAAGCTTTTGTATGGTCTCAGAATGATTCATGAATAGAGAACGTCATTTGCTTTTCCAATCAGTTTGTCATAGCGATTCGCATCGTTCCTGTCAACGTCTTTATTCCAATTGACAGGTAGAATTTCAAGTACATCATAGCATTCGATAATTCGTCCCTTGTCTCCGCTATCAATTGCTTCAGCGAGTTGATTCAGCAACTTCGGAATTTCTATTTCGTAGTTCATGCTGCGATGATGTTTTTGCGTTTCTCTAAATAGTCATCATTAGCAACCAACTCTTTGTAGCGATCACAGCTTGATTTGAATTCAGCATCATCGCGATCAGCATGAAGAATGTAAATCCACAGCGCAGCTTTCTCAGCGCGGATCAGGATCAACTCCTGATCGATGTCGAGCATTGACAATTCTCTTCCTGCTTTCTCAACGTACACTTTGTCGTTGATCAGGCTGATGCAGAACTCGTATGCCATCGCATAGAGATTGATGTCACTCATTAAATCAAATCCCTTTGTTTCCTTCAGCATCCGGTCAATCATCGCCTTCAGTTGATCAATGCGTGCTGCTTTGATCTTCTCTGCATTCTGCGACAGCGCAAGGCGTATCGCGTGTTTGTGATTTAAGGTTAGTACCATGATTATGCAACTTGTTTTAAAAGCTTGATGGAATGAATTCTTCTTTCTACTCTGCGCAAATCGTTGTTTGCACTATTGATCACTTCCTGTACATCCGGCCCTTCGATTAAACCGTTCGCTTTGCAGATGGCTTCAATTTCACCTTCAGTGATCTCATGCATTCCGCGCATCTCACCGCCACAGCGGGAAAAGATTTCGCAGTAAGATTGCTTCGCCAACTTCACACCTTTGTCCATGCGTTTGCGCAAATGCAATCCTCCGCAAATGATGAAGCCGCAATGCTCATCAAGTAAATTGTAGAGTGACTTGATGAATCCGAAAACACCTTCCTTCAATTCGTCCGCTTCATCAATGATCACGAGCGGCTTGATTGTTTTCTTCAGGAAGTTCACGATGGCTGTCACCATATCGTTGATGCTTTCCGGTGTCACATCCAATCCCAAACGTTTTTTCAATTCGTTCAGGAAATCTTTTTTGCCCCAATGCGCATGGCACTCGATGTAAAATGTGTTTGCAGAATTGTTCCGGGTGTGGTTGCGCAAGCTTGCGGACTTCCCGCTTCCTTGCTTCCCGCTGATCATATACATGATGCCGTTGCGTTGCGCATCAACACACATGTTGGTGATCCGCTTAAAGTTTTTCGTGTTCACCAAAACCCACGATTCACCTTCCAGTGCAATGCCTAACCATTCAGCAATACGAATCCACTGAATGTCTCCAATCACTTTGTCATACCACTTGCCGTTGAAGATGTGATTGACATTGGTGAGTGAAACTCCTGATGCACGCTCCACAACTTTCTGACTCAGTTTCTCTGTGTCCATTTTCATTCGGAGCGCATCTGCAATTTTTTGTTTGTCTTCTTTGCTTAACATAGTTTTGCGTTTGTATTTAAGTGATTTAATGGAGGCGGCATCGTTCAAGCGATGTCGCTTTCTTTTTATGATTTAGTAATCGAATTCATCAATGATCTCATCGTTGTTTTTTGATGCAGCAATTACAGGCACTAATAGATCAGCGTCAAATTCATCCTCTGTTGTTGCGTGCGTCAATGTTTTTGATAATTGCTCTGCTGCATTCAAAGCATACTTCGCGTTTCCGCTATTGTCAGGCAGCACATATTTTGCGAGCGCCATCTGCTGCAGCCTGTGCCAATCATCAGTGTTCTTTGATTGGATCAGCGCGAAGTGATCTTTCTTAAACAGCAGCTTCTCATTTAATCGGGTGCGATCTCCTTCCTGCTGATCATACAGCGCCATCTTTTCCTTGCCCTCCTCAGGAACGAACCACTTGTTCTTTTTTGAATCAGTCGCCATGATCATTTCTGTGTTGCCCGGTAAATAGCGAATGGTGAATTGATCACCAATGCGATTCATAAATTCATGATCCCACAGGCGATAAACTTTTCTCACTCCGTCAATTGTGATTGTGAGTCCTTCCTTTGTGAGTGAGTTTTTGTAATTGTGATTGATACCGAAAATTTCAACACGCTTTTGTGGTGTCAGCTTGATGTCGTTGCTATGATCAGCATTCGCCCATTTGTCAAGCACACTCTCTCCGGCATGAACTCCGCGCTTGCGGATTAGCGTATTCCATCGATTGATCGCTTCAGTTATTTGTCCGATCACTTCGTGCTGATTCGGGAAAGAATTTTTATTGCGGATCAGTAGCTCACGATTCGGATGTGATGAATCGCGTTTTGCAGTGATGTTGCTGCCACTCCAATTCGGATAGTCTTTGAGAATTTGATTGTTGAACCGGGCGAAGAATGGTTCAATGACTTTATCGCGAGCATTTCCTACAGCAGCAAAACGAACATGCTTTGCGATGCTCGTATAAAAATCTCCGAGCGCTTTCTTCGCGAAGTTGTCCATCTTGATTTCGCGAGGCAGCACTCCGGTTGTTTCAATCGCATTTTTCCAAGCGAGATATTTCACCAATGAATTTTCCCGCACACCGATTGCGTAACCGACAATCGTATCATTGAATGCATCGAGGATAATACTTACAGATGTGCGCTGCCATAAATCTTTCTTGCCACTCTCATTCTCGTTGTTGTAATACAACTCGAAATTCCATCCGTCTTCAACCCACAAAATATTTGGTGCAGATGGGCGCTCGCGCTGAATCGAAGCATCGTAATTATTTCTCCATGCACCGAAGCCATTGCGCGAAAGCAATGTTTGCTGTTGCACTTCCGGGAGCATCAGATAATTGTAAGCAGTAGAGTAACTGATCTCCTTCCACTTTTCATTTCGCTCAGCGTTGATGATTGCAACGGCATTGTTGAACATATCCGCCACACGCTGTATATCGTAATTGTTTGGAAGCGCATAGAACGAACGCAGGATTAGTTTCTGCATGTCGCCCAACTTCGTTGCATTCGCGTTGCTGATCTTCTTTGAAATGAATGCGCGGTAGCCTTCTGATTTGTATTGAGCGAACTTGTCCTGAAATCTGCGAAGGTTATTTGGGAACAGATCGGTGAGATTCTTTTTACACCAATCACTTAATGAGGTGAGCAGAGCGCTCTTCGAATTGTAACCAAACTTTTTCAGCACATCGATCTTCGCAGGAAGGTTATTGTAGAATTTGCAAACGCCACATGCTTTAGCAATCGCAGCAGCTTTGTCGAAGTCCGCAGGAAATAATTTATTCAGTTCAAGTTGCTCAACCGGATCAGTAGCAATCTGATCAAATATTGTTGCTGATGATTTCTGCAGTTCCTGCAGCTTTGAATTTTCAAAGAACTTGTACGGATCATTTCCATTGCAGAGAAGATTGCCCACCATCTCTTTGTATTCATCCCGGAGTGCATCGTATTGAATCAGCTTGCACCGTTTGTCATTTGGATCAGGAATTATATTCCAACATCTTGATCCACGAACACTCGCAGCTTTCAATGTTCCTTCAGGAATTCCTGCATCAAGCGCATCCTGCCAAGTGAGGTAGAGGTGGTTTCCGATCAGCTTCATAGGGAGTGTGGTTTCTATGCGGGTTGAAGAAGTTGTTTCCGGGACTCAATTACTTTTTCTGCCGCTTCCCAAACTGCATCGCTGTCGAGTAATTTGCTGACCACCTGTCGAGTGTAATCGTAGTCGCGGCCACTGATCTTTGAGATGGTGATCAGGTCGCCACTCTTCAATTGCTTTTTGATTGCTCGTTTTTTCTTCATAACCTTGCCTTACAATTTTGTGATGCAAACATTGTCCAATTATTTGACATTGCCAAATAAAACGACAAAAATCTTTTCCACCATGCACTTGGGTAAAAACATTAAAGGGTTACGGGAAGCGAGGAAACTCACTCAGGAAGAGTTCGCTAAAAAACTCGGAATTAGCAGGAGCACGCTCGCAAATTACGAGACCGAGATTTCAAAACCCGAATACGATACACTGATCAGAATAGCGAACGTTCTCAATGTCAAATTAGATGACATCATAAACGTTGACATGAAGAAGGCTGTGCTTGCAAACGTTCAGGATCGAGCAGAGGGAGTGCCTTATTATGATCTTGATGCGACAGCAGGAAATATTGAATTGAGCAATCACATACCGGAAACAATTCGAGGATATATCAACCTTCCAAACTTCCGCGACTGCATTGCATTCTTAAATGTGCGAGGCGATTCAATGTATCCGAAGTATAGAGCAGGAGACATCATTGGACTTGTTCCCGTTACCGATAGAGAAATTATTCAGTGGGGGCAAACTTATATGCTTGTAACGAAGGACAATCAGCGCATGATAAAATATTTACGAAGAGCAAAGGATGCTGATCAGTTACTCCTGCGGTCGGAGAACGATAAATATGATGACATCCATTTGCCCAAAAAGAAAGTTCTCAAATTGTTCATGGTGAAAGGCCCGATCAGAGATGAGTGGCAGTAACAGTAATTTCGAATCACTTAAATAACTTCATCATGGACAAAGGAACAAAGCGAGCCGCAATCATTGCAGGATCAATTGTCGGTGCAATTTTCATTATCGGTTTGATCGGTAGCATTGTCGATCCGATTGAAGAGTCATCTGGATCAAAAAAAGGAAATGGATGGAATGATATGACCACCTCCGAACATCGAGAATGGATTCAGGATTTTGTTTCTGATCCATCAGCAGAAGATCAATTCCTTCTGCAATATGTTATTCAAGAGATGGTTACTGATCATTTCAAATACAGAAAGACTGTTGAATTTACAGATGAATACAGTTGGCTTTCTCGTGCGCAGATCATTGATCCTGATTCGGGCATTTGTACAGTTGTCGGTGAAGTAACTGCAGAGAACGGGTTCGGAGTTCCGGTTGATAATTATTTCTACTGCGGGCTTATTCTAACAAAGGATACTCAATACCTCACATCACTTAACGTGTTAGAGCGGTAAATTGAATGAGTAATTGGCGTTCAAATCCAAAAGTAATTTTCTCCATCATTGGAGGCATCATCTTGATTGCAATTCTCGCTGCAATATTTCCTGAGAGTTCTCTTGAAGATGATTACAAATACGTTGAGTTGTGCAAAGAAGAGTATGGAGATCAGTGGCCGCTCACAATTGATTGCGTTCGCGTTTATTGTCTCGAAGGTTTATGTGTCGTTGCAGAAAAACCAAGCACAAAAAAAGTGTGGGCAGTCAATGGAGTTGCACGCGCACAAATGAAAGCAAATGACTGGAATGACATTGATGAAATTTCCATCGATGGCAAAGGCCTTGATCTATTAGTCAGCGCAGCAATTGATCTCTGCGAATAATTACGGATTCACCAAATCCTGATCCTGCGTTACACTCACTTCTCTTGTAGGATCAGTTGAAGCAACATATTGAACAGTTGTTTTGCTGCTGCTCGTTTTCATCAGCGTGAGGTAGTCAATCACATGCACATACATCATATCGAACTCGGAGTCCGGTGTATCTTTTCTTCGCGCTAATCCATTGTGATATTCTCCTTTGAATCCGTGCATTTTAAAATTGATCACTGCAGGAATCTTCAGCAGCTTCAAAAAATCATCCTTGTCACGCGAGTCGTTTGTTCCCTGACTGTATCGCTCTAAACAAATATGCAAGCGCACATTCGTTGCGCCTTCCTGTTGCAATCGGTGATAGTCCTGCCACTCGATTGAAGCGAACTCAACAAATACTGCAGGCATCGGAAACGCATTGGTGTGGTCGTAAATGTCCGGGAGATATTGACCGTTGTAATGATCAACGAGTTTTATCTGTGAAAGATTTTCTGAAGCGAGCAGCGTATTCACTGCGCCCATCAGATAGGTTTGAATCTCCGTGTAGGATTGCAGTAGTTCAATCATTTCATTCTTGTTGTAGCGGTTTTAATAATTGTTGCAACATCGTTTTCTAATCGCATTGCAATTCGTTTATCAAGAAACTTCGAAGCCCCCATGAATTGTCGCCTCGGAATTTTAGTGTTCATCTTTCTGCTGTGACTTTTTACTTCAACAGTTTCACCAGTGTGTTTTTTAGTTGTGCGCTTGCGCTCCTTTCTTGTTTCAACATCAGAAAAAGATGAAGTGAATTTTGTTTTCTTTCTTCGCTTATGCGCGGTCACCTCAACTGTTTTGTTGATCGTTGCTCCATCATTGTGCGCTCTCGCGTAAGGAACATCTGTTCCCACGCGCACTTGATTTTGATCTTTGTGGGTTACACGAATAGATCTGCGCAACGCGCCTGATTGAACAAGTATTGCACGCTTGCTTCCGCGATCTTTTTTTTGTTTCTTTCTTCCCTTCCATTTCTCCATCGTGTTGTCGATGTAACCTTGTCGCCTGAAAGAACCTTTGTAAAATTCAACAGCAGTTGCACCCACAACATCCGGTAATCGCTTGCGCAAATTCTCCATGCCCTTGCGCATGTTTTTAATCTGATCCAATCCTTTGATATGCTCGCTCATTGTGACTGCTCAAAATTTCTTACTGCACGCAACAAACCTTCCTGAACAATTTTACTCGCTTCATCAGCGCCATGCGTAAGTGTAGTTGAATAAATATTTACACCGCCCTCAATCAGCTTTTGAATATTGACAGTGAGGTTCGTTGTTTTTGTTCCACCGGAAACAACGTCACGAAATTTCGTTTCGTCAAAATTGAAATCAGTATCAGCATCCGGTGATTTACTTCCTGAAGGAAAAAACCGTTCTCTGACATCGAGATATTTCTGCAGCAAAAAAGGTTTCTTCGCATAAAGTTTTTCGAGTACAGCGCCTTGCTCTGTTACAACTCTTCGCAGTAACGGTTCATAGTTGAGAGCGAACGCTTCATTGAAAGTCCCGGATAAAACAGAGTCGTGCGTTTTCGGATTAACAGTTCCGTCCTTCAGGCGATTGAGATTGTGAGTCGTTGATTGAACGCGGATCATGTTGTCCATCACTTCATCGAATTTGTTCCTCCACATTTTCGATGGATCAACTCCTGTTTGTGTTGCTGCATCTGCAGCTTTACCTCCGAATAAATCCTTCACCCAATCAACAGCCTTCTTTCCCCATCCTCCGAGTTTCGAATCAATCATTTCAATTGCTGATCCTAAAACATCAACCAACCCACCGAACAAATCTCCGAGCGTTGTGAAGATCGGACTGAGCTTGTCGGCAAGCCATGAAAACATTTCACCAATTGCTTTCAGTTGAAATAATGCTTTGTTGATTGGCTTTAGCAGAGCGACCATCACCGGAAGAATGTTGCCTCCAACGTCAATCAGGAGTGCGTTGATCCTGTTTTGTGCTTGTTGCATCTGATACCACTCGCTGTTCACTGCCAACTCTACCGCTTTCTCGTAGGCGAATTCTTTTTCGTCAAAACCTCTGAACCCTTCGAGTAATTTATCTCCTGCAGTTCTTGCCTGTAATAACAAATCTTTAAATCCATCAGGCCCTCCGACTGTGTTCACGAACAAATCAAATTGCTGTTGCGACATTGCCTGCAGCTTCGGGATGATCGTTTCCAAAATTTTATCTACGCTCATCAAGCTTCCGTTTGCATCATAGAGATTCACGCCAATCTTTTTGAATGCATCAATCGTGCTCTGTTGCGTCAATCCTTCGAATGCAGTTTTTGTTTTGTTGGCTGCGACTTCAACATTTTTTGAAGCGATGGTGAACGCAGAAAAAACTTTGTTCGCGGTATCGAGCGTTTGACCTTTCGCTGCAGCGCTGCCCATGTATTCAGATTGCACCCGGAATAATTCTTCGTAAGTAGTCTTCGCAGTTTGAACGGTTTTAAAATTCGATGCAAGGATGCTATCAATGTTCTCCACTTCAATTCCGTAAATCTTCATCGCCTTCACAGTTGAATTGATCGTTTCGTTTTGATCCGATCCAAACACCATTGAGAATTCGCTGATCTTACTTACGATGTCTTCAACTTCCTTTCCGTATTTACCAGTGAGCGATTGAACATCGAAAAATCCTTGTGCTGTTTTCGTTGCATCAAATCCTCCGGCATAACTCAAATCCAAAACCTGTTCACGCAAACGATTTATTTCTGCAACAGGTTTGTCAAGGTTGAGAAGATTCACTTGTTGAAATTGTCTTTCAAATTTTGCTGCAGCTTGCACACTCGCAACTCCTAATCCGATAACAGCAGCAGTGAGTGCAACGTAAGGATTTGTTAAAGCTTCGAGCGCACCCGAAAGACCAGGCACAGAATTTTTAACTGATGAAAAAGCATCGAGCGCACCCTTCTTAAACTTGCCCATGCTTTTATTCAGGTTGGTAATTTTATCATCAACCAACTGAAATGGTTTCGTGAGTTTATCTCTCAACTCAATGAGCACTTGCAATTTTGCTAATCCGGTGAACATGGTTATTCAGGTTTATTGTTTTTCAAATACTCCTTGATCTTCTTTTTATCATCACCACTTGCATTGAAGTACGGATGCTTGTCAGGAAATACAATTCCTGATTTACCTACATTGTTTTGAAACATCGCATTTACTTCAGGATAAGTGATCCGGTCTTCAGATGTTGCTCTTCCTGCAGGAGCTTGTACAACATCACAACGGCAACCCCAACTATTAGGTGGATAATATTTATTCCAAAACGCATGACCAACCGGGAGAGTAATTCCATCGAGCGCTTCATGCTCCGGGCGCACGCGGTCATCACCAACAGTTTCATATCGCAACATCGGAAGCGATTTCTTTTCCTTCTCAAATGTTTGCCAACGTGCAGCCATCTGCGATGATCCAACTGCATGATTGTATTCAGCGCTCAGATAATTTACGTTGTATCGCTCGTTGATTTGAAGCGCAAGTTTTTTGAAGTCAGCGAATGCGCGAACCTTTCCTTCGTCATCAAGCAGCAGGTCACTCATCGCTTTCAACTGATTGTAATTCTTCATCGTGCTGAAAACAAAAACATTGTCGCGCATGAATTTTAACTTCTTCAGATCAGGAGTTGAGTAATCAACTTCATCGATGTCGACACCGTAACCTTCACCGATTCCTTTCATGAGAAAATCGAACTGCGCTTTTTGTAAATCGGGATCAATATCACCGGGAGTATAAGTGCCATTGAAAACCTTTTCAACTACACTTAAAATGCTTTTGAAATTGAGTCCGCCCGCATTGGTGAATTCGTGTCTATGCGGATTATTGTACAGAGAAAAGATTTGTCTGTCCATTGCGCTCAGCGTCACCTTCGCTGAGCGATTATTAAAATTTGGAGGCCCACCTCCGGGAAGCTGCGGCATGGGTTCGTTGCGTCCTTCGATTGGAATTCCGAAAGTGTCTTGCAGATACGATTCAGGAATGATATAACCCTGTGTGATTAAACCGTTCGCAATATCCCACAGCGCAGTGAGCGTTAATTTTTTCTGCTTGTCAAAAACGAAACGATGATCTTCAGAAATATTGTAACCGTGCTTTCTCAGCAGCGGAAGTATTTGATCATTCCACAGAAATTCGAGGAAGACGTAATCAGCAAGAATAACTTCATCTTCTTTTCGCTCATGCACTTCACCTTGTGATCTGCTTGATCCGTCATCGGTTGTCATCGTTTGCAACAACACCAATTTTGAAATCTCACTATTCGCACGGTCAACCGCTTTATCGAAAATGTCAACACCGGAAGCACCCGCATTATTTGCTTGGATCAATTCAAGTGTAGTGCCTTCAGGAAATAATCCATAACCGGCTGCTCCGGTTTCTTCTAACCATTTCACAATTTCCGCTTGCACTTGCGGATCACGCGATGCTGTCTTTGCAGTCCTGATCGGAATGCCGAAGAGTTCCTGAAACTTGCTCCAATTTCCGAGCGAACTCTTTTTGAAAATAAAATGCGGAGCAGCTTTGTTGAGCAAACCAAAATCATCAGGCTCACCAACACCGAGATAAAAATTTGTGTAAGGTGGATTGGTGAAATAAATTTTCTCCTCGCCTGTTGTGTCGAGCAGCACAGCTTTCTCTTCGGGAATAACATGATAGCGCGAAACAATTCTGCACTCTTTGATTTCGTTCGAACCTTTACGGTCAAAGAAGATCAGCGAGTATCCGTGAAACTTTGATTGCAGCGCATGATAGTTACACTGGATCGCCCAACTCTTTTTGATCAGCGCAGTATTTACTTCATCCACTTTTCCTTTGGCATCAACAAGCGTGAAGCTTGTATTGAGTACGCGCAGCAATCTTGTTTCTGTAACTGCAGTTACGTGACCATCAAGAACGATGTCAGCAAAGAGATCATGCATCGCGAACCGTCTCGGACGGTCGAGATTCTTTGCTTCGTTCTTTGCCAATGTCCACCGGGTAATATCCTTTCGATATTCATATACCCTTCTGCGGATCAGTTTAACGATTAGGTCTTTCGCCTGTTCCTGTTCCGTTACAGGCGCTTTGCTCTTTGCTTTTTTGGTTGCCATCCGAAATTGATTTTAAGCCGATTTAAGCCACGATCTCAAAAACTGCGTGTATTGAGGCAGGCAAGTTGAGATCGTTCGACCTTGCCCGCTTTCCAAACTTTTTAAACGGATCACCATCTTACCAGTGATGACCTGTTTGCGGAATCCCTCCATGTTTGAAAGGGTTTCCGGTATCATCAGTGAGCAATGGAAGGCCCGCGCTGATCTTGCCCTGAGCAACCCATTCCAACCATTTCAGTGCCTCACTGTATGCATCATCGATATGCTCCGGGATTGTTCGCGCATTGTTGCTGCAGTGCAAATTGTAAAGCACGATGTCAACGTACAGCTTCACAAGATGCTTGTCGCGTTTGTCACCTTTCTTCCAGTATGCTGTATCAGTAGGCAAGTGACCAGTGCCCGCCTGAATAGCGAGATAAGTGTACACCACTCCGCCATCGGTATAGTACACCTCATCATTCACGACATACGCAACGAGCATGTTGTGCGCAGGAATATCAATGAACACCTCTGCCACTTTGTACCGATGGCGGAGATATGATTCCATCAATGCCTGTGCTTTGAGTTCGGCATCAAGCTGAATAGTTGCACTGTTACCAGTGATGATCGTTTTTACTTCCGCTCTGATCTGCGAGCTGTAGTCTGATGAAACAAGAAATCCCATAGCGTCAGTTTAGATTGAATTCATAATTACCAGTGAGAACTTCAACTTTCTTTTTATCTCTCTTTCCCTTCGCGCTGTTTGCAACCGATACAGTAAAATCAAACTTGGTAGAATCCCAACCAAATTTTTTTGTGTACTCAGTCAGCATCGGTGAAGGATAAGAAGAGAGAAGAAATTTTCCTTTGATTTTTGAAAGCGTAGTCAACAGCATTTCAAAATCTTCAATCGTGTAACCGTCATAGTGTCCCATATCGGAATTGTAATATGGCGGATCGATGTAGAAGAAAGATTCTTTTGCATCGCGTGAACGAACGATGCGCAAAGCATCGGTGCATTCAATGCATACTTCCTGAAGGCGGATCGCAAACTCTTCAGTAAAAGATTTTCGTTTGTTGCTCACCTTCTTTCCCATTGATCCGGTGACGCGATCATAACCGAACGTGCCATCGAGAATAGAGCTGAACGATTGCGAAGCAAGAGTCCACACAGCCCATGCGCGTTTGATCTCGCTGAACATATCCGGGTTATTGTAGATCACACTCGCTTTGCGATGAAGATCGCGTGAATGCAACGTGATCAGAATTTCTTTTTCAAGAGAAACAAATTCATTCTGCACCACTTTGTAAAAGTTGATCAACTCTTTGTTGGTGTCGTTGATCACTTCAACTTCCGATCTTTTCTTTTCAAAGAATACTGCAGCACCTCCGCAAAAAGGTTCTGCGTACAGCACATGATCCAGTGGGATCAGTTTAACAATTTTTCCTGCAAGCCTCTGCTTACCTCCGTAATAACTAATTGGTGTTTTCATTTTCACTACCTCCACGTTTTAAGATTCATTCTTCAGATGCTTGATCTCTTCGCCCATCTTATTTATTTTATCAGTCAGTGATTTCACTTCCTGTTTGTATTTTTCTATCTCAGCATGTTGTTCTTTATTCACCGCAAGCTGATGATTGTATTTCTCCAATACTTTATAGTACCGATCTTTAAATTGATCCAACTCCTTTTCAAGTTCTCTCCGGCTGTCAACTTCATCGTTGAGTGATTTTCGCAATTCGAGTTCCATCTTCATCATGTCCTGACGAATTGCAGTTTCAGCATCTAACTTTTTATCTGCCGATGGAAATATTCTTCCGATTACTCCTCCGACAACTGCAGCAACTGCAGCGATTACAGCGATCAATCCATTTCCTTCCATGTTACCAACCGTTTGGTTTTCGTTTGAAAATTTGTGGTCTGAAATCCGCACCGGGTAAGTGCATTGATAAGTAATGCCATGCACCTTCATCAGCATCCGGTGCATCATCAGGGCCATTGTAACCGGGTTCAATTCCTTTCACCTGATTATTCGCCTCGATCATATCTGCGCTGTGCTGCTCTTCGGCATTGTAGTACACATGATTCAACGTGTACTGCGATTCCATTTTTACAATGCGCGTGAATTTATTTTCCTTGACACGGCTATCCTGAATCACACTAAGATTATGTCCGGTTGTTTTCACGACTTCATAAAGCGCATCAATCACAGGGCGGTTAAAAAATTGTTTCTCGCAATACCAAATGATGCCGACTCCTGCAGGAAGTTTTTTCTCAACTTCAATCATCCATTCAAACGCAATGTTCAGCGAGCATCTTCTGCAGAAAGATTTGATGCAATGAAGATCATCCTTGTGCAATCCCCAAACTCTGATCGCTTTGAAATCAGATGTTGGTTTGTCTTCGAATGATGGATCGAAATATCCGATGATCACTTTGTAATCCTTCAATGGCGGGAGTGGTCTCCAATGAAACAAAGTGTCTTTGAAAATTTTTCCTTCCACATGATTGATGTGAAAGAATTCTCTGTTCGCTAATGTCGGGCCTGCGACACGAATCTTTTCATTCAACTCTGCAAGTGTATATCGTTCCGGCCATGCGGGTTTTCCCTTTTCAATCGCACAAACTTTGGAATGAAATATTCCTTCGCGCTTCGGAACTCCCGGAGCGATGTCACCAACAACATGTGCGAGCACTGAGCGCTGATGAATTCTGTTCCCTGCGAAAATCATTCTCGCAGGCCCTTTGATCGACAGCGCGAAATACAACGCACCAAAAAGAATTTTGTAAATCTTGTCAACCAATTTCGGATTGAGAACTAACTCATCATCATCAACGTCATCCACCACTGCAAGATTTGGACGCTTCGCCATTTTGCGAATACCTCTCGGTGATTGTTTTCTTCCGAGCGCGATAAAGTGTGATCCGTTTTTTGTTGTGAATCTTCCTTCTTCCCAACTTCCGAAATTGTATTGCACTCCGAAATCATGAGCGAACAATTCATTGAACTGAAGCTGCGCCTGCAGATCACTGAGTAAGTTGCAAGCATCATCTTCGTTCTTTCCAACGAGAACCATTCCGGTTAATTCGTTGTGCGCGATCAACCACATTGGAATTGCGATGTTGGAAACAATACTCTTCGCATGTTCACGCGCCCACTCTAAAACAGCAACGATCTTTTTCTCTTTCAGAATTTTATTCGCTGCAGCGATTTGAAATTTTGCGCTCGGTGAATCTGCTAACTCTTTCAGATACGTTTGAAAAAAGAATTCGTAATCCTTCAATGCGCGATCAACTCTCGCTTTCTGTTTCGCTTTCGTGTCATTGAAAGGAACAGCACTGGACGCTTGAACCTGCTCGCAGAATAATTGCCATTCTTTGAGTGAGCGTCTTACTGTAGTTGATGCGAGGTGATTAGCCATTGATTTTTCCTGCGATGAATTCGTTCATCAAATCATTTACTTTTTTTCCGAGATCACCATCCCTACCCATGACGAACGTGTTAAACTCTTTGAAAACATTTATGATGTGAGAAATGGTTGTGCGCTTATCCGTGAGCTTCTCAATTGATTTTGCAATCTTGATGATCTCATCAGCGGCAAGAGGCATTCCTTCCTCTGTCATCGTATCGAGCCGCTTGTACAATTTGGAAATGATCTTATGCGGTGTGATCGTTGTCGCACCTTTTAATTCATCCCACCCGAACTTAATTTTGTTTTCAGAAAATGTCTTTTCAGTCCATCCAATGATCTCACAGATTTGCTTTTGGTTCAAATCCGAATTCATGTACAATTCAAGAGCGAGCGCTCGCTTATTATCACGCGAATTATTTCTGAAAACTTTTTTCGCTTTATGCATTGAAATTGTTTGCTGCAAAGTAACCTCCGTAGCAAACGCAGCCACAGTGCGCGAATTCTAATTTTCCGTCTGCGCGGAAAACTTTTCCCGATTCGCGGAAGAATACAAAACCCACTCTTTTTCTCAGTGTAATCGAAACTTTTCTTTGCCTCCGAATCATGAATAGAGGCTGGTACATTTTTGAAAATTCGAGTGGCAACTACGCTACGATTTATCTCTACGGAGATATTTTTTCGTGGTCAGATTTCAGCGCGAAAAAGTTTCTCGATGATTTCAATTTACTCGCTTCAGTTTATCCACTGATCAAAGTGCGGATCAATTCTCGCGGAGGCGGAGTGTTCGAAGGTCTCGCCATTTACAACATCATCAAAACCGCAACGGTAGAAGTTCACTGCTTTATTGACGGTGAAGCTTCGAGCATTGCAGCGCTTATATTCTTAGCAGGAAGAAAAAGATATGCTGCGCAAGTATCGATGTTGATGTTGCACCCGGTGCAAGGTTATGCTTGCGGTGATGCATCGCAATTGCGTCAAGCTGCTGATGTAGCTGACAAGCTCACCAACTTACTTTCTGATGAACTGATCCGCATCACCGGAAAAACAAAAGAGGAAGTTGCAACATGGATGGGCTACGGTGTTGAATCATGGTTTACTCCTGAAGAAATGATTACAGCAGGATTGATCGATGAGATCGTTGATCCGGTTGCTACCAATACAAGACTTCCTGAAAAGAAAGACAAAGCGAACGTGGACATGTTCCTCAATTCGATGAACACGGAACTCACGCAAAAATTTTCCGCATTGATGGCGGCTCACAAACCAAACACAAAAATTGACGAAAACAATTCTGACATGGAACAATTAAAAAAACTTGCTCTGCAGTTGGGTATGACCAACTTCGAAAACCTTTCTGAGAAAGGATTAGCTGAAGCGATTGAAACAAAAATCAAATCGCTCGGTGATGAAAACACTCGCTTAAAAACGGAAGCGGATGCGCAAATGACAAACATGAAAAAGGAAATTATCAGCGCTGCAATCAGTGCGGGTAAGATCACAGAGAAGCAACGTGAAAGCTTCGAGAACATTGCGCAGAGTTCATCTGTCGATGCAATGAGAAAAATGTTTGACGGCATGGAAGCGGTAAAGGATTTAACAAACCTGAAGCGCGATGAAAAGAAAGGCGAGGATGGTGAAGATCGCAGCAAGTGGGGATATGATGAGTGGAGCAAGAAAGACCCGAAGGGTTTAGCTGAGATGCAGAATTCGCGTCCCGATGAATACGAAAAAATATTTGAGGCGAAGTTCAAACGGAAGCCGAAAAGATAAAACTGCTTGTCGCAGTCATTACTAATTCAAAACAACATTTTCAATTCAAATCAAAACTCAGAGTAAAATGAAACGCAACAAGCACAGTAAGACACGTTCGTTCGCCATTGTAAAAACACTCATCCATTTGATGATCTGTTTTTGCATTACCGGATTCCCAATGAGTGCAGCACCGGACATTGATCCGTTGTGGAGCATTCCAATTACAGGTGGAATCTATTCACTGAAATTTCTTCCGAAGCCGCAGATCATGCCCGGTGTTCATTATAGTGGCATCGAACCGGAGATATGGTCGGAGCAATTAGCATCGACACTTTTCCCTGCAAACGAAATCTTCATGAAGAGTCGAGACTTCGGAATTTATGCAGAGAAGGGAGCGAAGACAATTAACATACCGCAAGCTGGTACTGATCCGGCTGTTGTTAAAAACAGAACATCACTTCCTGCAACTGCAGTAAAGCGTACCGACACAATCAATCAACTTAGTGTTGACGAATACACAACAACTCCAACGTTGCTGCAATGGACGGAAGAGTTGCAAGCTTCTTATGCCAAGCGAATTGATTTGCTTTCAGCACATAATTCTCAATTGATCACGCGAATGGCTGATGAAGCAGCCGTTGCATGGGCAGCATCATTGGCGGCAAATCAAGTGAGAACTACAGGTACAGCTCGCGCTGCACTGTCACCATCAGCAACAGGAACACGAAGTGCTGTTACACGTGCTGACATTGTTGAAGTTCATCGGTTGACCGGGCGCATGGATATTCCTGATCAGGGAAAGATCATGCTTGTTCCTGCTGATCTTCTTGCTGACATTTTGAAGATTGACGAATTCATTCACGCTGACAAAATCGGATCATCTGCAGGATTGACCGAAGGCGCAATCGGAAGAATTTTTGGATTTGATGTAATGACTCGCAGCAGAAATGCCGTGTATGACAATACGGGAACTCCGGTTGTAAAAGCTGTTGGTGCTGCAGGCGCTGCAACAGACAACGAGAGTATTCTTTTCTTCCATCCGCTTTACACCGCTCGTGGTGTAACAGATGTGAAAGTCTTCATCAATGAAGAGGACGCGGCAAATTATGGAAACATATTGTCTGCACTGGTACTCGGAGGATTCAAGAAATTCCGCACAGACGGAAAGGGAATCGTTTCGTTGATTGAAACTCTTGTATCGTAATCTGAAATTCTGACTGCAGGAATATAATTCTCATGCTGAAACTAAAACTGATCCGCAAAATATTCACGACCAACTCCACCATTGGTGAGTTGTATGTGGATGGTGTTTTCCAATGTTACACGTTGGAAGATGTTGCGCGGGTAGTTGGAGTGAAGATCAAATCTGAGACTTGTATTCCTGCAGGAAATTATACTGTGAAGATCACTCACAGCAATCGATACAATAAACTGATGCCGCTTGTTTACGACAATCCGAAACTTACTGTGGAGGAAGCCGGGACAACATGGAGCGGGATCAGGATTCATCCGGGCAATACAGATGCAGATACTGCAGGATGTATTCTGCCCGGTAAATCGAAAGCTGTTGACATGGTAACAGAAAGCAAGAGCGCATTCGAAGCTTTCTACAATTACCTCTTCACGCAAATTGGAACAACAAAAACTGCTGAATTAGAAATCATAAATCAGCAGGAAGGATAAACTCTTCAATCAGGTGGTTCATGCAAAGTGGCGGAGCATTGTGGTTAATTAACTCCGCCACTTTTTAAAAACTCAAAATGGAAATTTTAAAGTACATCAGAGAAAACGTAAGAGGCGGCCCGGTGACAACCATCATCGGAGTGATCATCGTTCTTGCGGGCATTGCAAGCATCTTCGTTTTGAAGTTGAAGTGGGAAGAGGTGACAGCGATCATTGCAATCGGAGTGATCCTGATCGGACTGCCTGATCCGAAAATGAAGATCGGGAAATTGAAATTTCTTTTATTCCTGGTCTCGTTGGGTTTACTCTCTTCGTGCGTAACGCAAAAGCGATGCGCACAAAAATTTGGTGATCGAACTGAGATCATCAAAACGGATTCTTTCTTCCGTGACAGACTTGTTGAAGTGCGTGACACCATCATCAAAACAAAACTCGATACAGTCACTGCACTGATTGAATCTCCCTGCGATTCCAACGGACATCTAAAGGACTTCTACATTGAGAAGAAAGGAAACAACAATGCAGTGATCATCATCGAGTCACGCGGTGATTCAATTTATGCTGAGGCAAGATGTGACTCACTTGAAATGATCATCACCAAACAAAGAGAAACAATCGTTCAACTCGCTTTTCAATCCACCGGGACAAAAGAGACAACGACTTTAACTGTTAAGCGTGTGCCTCGCTATGCGAAATGGTACATGATCCCGCTTTATGGGCTGATCGGAATTGTTATCGGCTACATGAAGCCTCACAGACTTTTAAGACTTATTAAACCCATTTAAAAAAATGAATCGCAACGAAAAGAAAAAAATCGCGAAGGGAGTTTTTGAAACTCATCCTTTCGATGAAGTGCATGTAAACAATCACGGACATGCATTCTCAAATTTGAATGACGCACTCGGATCAGTTGAAGGTGAAGACAAAGCATCGCAGATTGATTCGTTCACACGCGATGAAATGAAACTCAAAGCGGTGAAGGATGATGACACATCATCAAATGAAAATAACTCTGCTTCATCCAATGATGATGGCGAGAATGAATCCGGCAACGAAGAAGACAAGAAGGTTGACTACTCCCTGATGAACAAAGAAAAGCTGCAGCAACTCTGCACTGATCGCAATTTGAAATTCGGTGAAAAGGATTTCAAAAAAGATTTGATCGCACTGCTTGAACTGGATGATGAGCAGAAGGCGAGCGCTTCATCCACGACTGAATAAATTTTCTCAATTCAAAAACGTAAACGATGTCGAACGTACAAGGTGTAAGCATTATCAAAGAAGAGGGCGCTCTTGGGCCTGCTCAGGAAGGCGCGGATCGGATCAGTGGATTGATCGCAGGAGTTGCGGTTGCTCCATCCGGGTTAGCGTTTCAAACGACTGCGCAATTGTTCTCGGTAAAAGATGCTGAGGATTTAGGGATCACTGCGCTCTACGATACAACCAACAGTGAATTACTTCACTGGAACATTTCCGAATTCTTCCGCAAGTCTCCGAAAGGAAAATTGTGGATTCGTTTGATTGAATCAGATGGTACTCCATTAGTGTCGCCTTCAACCATGTTGACTGATGCGACTGAAATCTATGCCCGCAAATTGTTGATCGATGCAGGCGGTGAAATCCGTCAGGTTGCAGTGATGGTCAACAAAAATCATTTAGCAGGAACATACGTTGGAGGAATTCCAACGGAGGTGAGCGCTGCAATCTCAGTCGCACAAACATTTGCTGCATGGGCTTACACAACACACAAACCATGTCAGGTGATACTTGAAGGTTGCGATGTTCAAACTCCGCTTTCATCACTTGCAAATCTGCGTTCATTCGGAAGTGAGAATCCGAAAGTTTCAATTTGTATCGGTGCGGACTACGATAAAAATTTGGCGCTATCGGGATGGAACAAACGCGCATCAGCGCTCGGTACTTGTCTCGGAATGGTATCACTCAGAAAAGTTGATGAGAACATCGGATGGGTGCAGGAAGGAAATATTCAGGACGCGGGAGTATCGCGTTTTGTGAAAGCTGCTTTGTCAAACGGTGTTGCAATTGAAACATACGAAGCATCGTATCAAGCTGTTGAAGACAAGGGATTCATTTTCGTTATGCCTTATGTCGGCATCAATGGTTACTACTTCAACAATGATCACACATGCTGCGCTACAACGCAACAGGAAGAATCAATTTCATCCGGTCGAGTGAAAGACAAAGCTGCAAGACTTCTTCGCACAGCTTACTTGCCATTGGTGAAATCATCGCAACTGCTGAATCCGACTACAGGAAAACTTTCAGCATCATCAATTGCATATCTGAATGCAGTTGGAGAAAAGACACTCGATCTGAACATGACAAACAAATTGGAAATCTCCGGTCGCGCTGTTAAGGTTGATCCTGATTCCGATTTAATCAACGCACCGAAACAACTTGATGTTGCATTCGGCATTGTGAAGATGGGACAGATCGGAGAGATTGAAGGGCATTTGACTTTTGTAACTAACGTTTAAACGAATTTATCATGGCAGTACCAAGTGCATTTGCATGGAAAGATTTAGAGTTGGTTCTCTTCGGCAACATCGTTGTCGAGATCAAAGAACTGACATATCAAAAACGTGTCGCGAAGCAAAACAATTACGGTCGCGGCAAGAAACCTGTATCGCGTTCACGCGGTAACGAAGAGTATGAAGGATCAATGAAGCTCGCGCTGAGTGAGTCGAACCTGATCCGTCAAGCTGCAGGAGTTGGAAAGGATGAAACTGACATTGCTCCGACTGATGCACCTGTTGTTTATCTCAGCGATGATCAGGTGATCGTAAAACATCTGCTGAAGGATTTAGAGTTTACAGCAACTGCAGGCGGTGGAGCGCAAGGCGATCTTGAAATGGTCGTTGATCTTCCATTCATCTGTTCAGGAATTGATTTTAACGTTCAATAAAAAAACCACAACCACCGAATGAGTGAAGTGAAATATCCGGTCGGCATCAGCCAAGAGCAGATCGACCAGTGGAAGAAAAAGTTTCCGCACAGCAAAATTTTTATTTGGAATGCCAACTACAATCTGAATGGAGAAGTAACTCCTTTCAGTTGTGTTGCGCGAACTCCTGACCGGGAGATTGTAAACAAGTATTTGAAGCTTGCGAAAGACCCGGAGAAATCAAGCAAGATTCTGATTGCGAATTGCGTGCTGAGCGGAGGTGAATCACTGGAAGCGCACGATGATCTGTATTACGGAATGATGAAGAAGCTTGCTGACTTGATTCCTGATGCGGATGTGAGAACGAGTAAGCTTGATCGCGAATCGCTTCCTGAAGGCATTACAGCCGCTATGGTTGATGAATGGGAAAAGAAGTATGGCGCTGACAAGCTGCTGCAGATCGAAGCGGAGGTGAAGGAAGGAACGCAGGAATTCAAAGGAGTGATCCGCACACCGGATCGCTTTGTGATTACAGACTATTTACGATTGGCAGATAATCCCCGCAAGTCGAGTGAATCGCTTGTGAAAAATTGTGTGCTGCACGGAGTAAAATCTGTTCTCGATGATGACGGTTTGTTCTTTGGGACACTGCGCACGTTGGCTGATCTCATTCCCGACACAGTAGGCGATACGGTTTTTATCTAACCTCCGATCCGCTTCCTGAAGGATACGGAGGTACGCCTGAGCAAGCCCTCGAAAAGATTTTCGGATTGCTCACCTACTACATGCACGTTACGCATCCTGAAAAACTTTCTGATTACGATCTGAAGCGCAAATTCAGACAACTGATGTGGGTTAGAACAATGGAGGAAAAAGAATCTTTAAAAGGACTTGCTAAATGGCTCTTTCGATAGAACAAATTTATGAGCGCTTCCATTTGATCTTCGGATTTATTCCGGGCAAGATTCCTACGCTTCCGCAAAACAACCAACCGGATAATCCTTACAAACAAATTCCTCTGCTCGGTGAAGATGATGCTGCAGGCATGAGCTTGTTGGGTACTCCGCTCTTCGATGTATTGACTATTGAAGCGGGTAAAACAATTCCTGACACCGAGCATCCTGAAGGCGAAGATTATCCTGAATACAAATTCATGGTTGATCCACTGATTGAACTCGGACAGAAAAAAGAAATTGTCGAGACAAAAATTGTTGGCAGAAAAGGAATTGTAAAAGAGATGATCAACCTCTCTGATTATTCCATCAGCATAAAAGGATTGATCGTAAGCGGTGACGGAACATTCCCGGATGAAGAAGTTGAGTTGCTGAAAAGAATTTGTGAAGTGGGCGCAACGTTATCGGTGAACTCAAAGCTGTTCAACATTTTCGGTATCACCAACATGGTGATTTACGAAGCAACGTTTCAGCCGATACAAGGATTTCCCGACACACAACCATTTGAAATAACTGCGGTGGCCGATGATGGATTAGACATCGTTTTACTTGAAGAAATAGACTGAGAAAAAATGTTCGGTATCGTTTGCATAAAAGTTACAATCGGCAAGTTGCTATTTAAATACGCAACAGAGATCGACATATTCCATACGTGGAATGAACTCACCGGGACTGCAACGATCACACTACCACGCAAGCTGAAGCTGCAGGATCAGCGAGTCACAGATTTAGTTCATGCAGATGACGAAGTGAAAATTGAAATCGGTTACAATGGAAAATTCAAAACAGAGTTTGAAGGATACGTTGTTCGATTGATACCGGGCATTCCTGTCGTGATCGAATGCGAAGATGAAATGCGCAAACTGAAGCGCACGAATTTCACAAAGAGTTGGAAGAGCGTTACGCTCAAAGAAGTTGTGAAGTACATCGCTCCTGCGTATGCTGATACTGCAGAGATGGTCGACTCTGATCTCGGAGCGTTCATGATCGATGGCGGATCGGCAACAAACGTTTTGGATTTCCTGAAGCGTGAATACGGATTAGTGTCATGGTTCAGAGGGAAAAAATTATTTGTCGGATTCCGTTACAGCGCAACTTACAACACGTTGAAGCTTCATTTTCAAAAGAACATTGTGAATGGCGAGTCGCTGAAATTTCTTCGCAAGGAAGATGTGAAGATCAAAGTGATTGGCATCAGCAAGAAACCAAACAACGCAAGCATCAAAGCGGAAGTTGGTGAGGATGGCGGAGATGTGCGAACACTGCATTTTTTCAACCTGAGTGAATCACAATTAAAAATTCAGGCAGAGGAAGAGATGAAGAAAATAAAAGTTGATGGTTACGATGGATCACTCACGCTGTTTGGAATTCCTTACATCGAGCACGGTGATGTTGCGGAGATCATCAATGATGAATACACTGAGCGCAACGGAAAATATTTCATTGACAGTGTACGAGTAAAAGTCGGCTCAGGAGGTTATCGCAGAATTGTTGAAGTAGGAAAAATCGCAGCATGAAAGAAGATCAGGACATAGCATCGTTGATCAGGAGATTGGTGAAGCCGATGATTAAGATTCAGGCGTTCGCTGCAACAGTTACGAGTGTGAATGAAGATGAGCAAACTGTAGAAGTGAAAACGATTGATGACGGCCCGGAGCGATTTGATGTGCGACTCACTGCTGTTGTAAAAACGAAAGACACTTTCATCGTAGCATATCCGAAAGTTGGCAGCGATGTAATTGTCGGGATCATTGACAACAACCCAAACAACTGCTTCGTGATCCAGTGCAGCGAGATAACTAAGGTGGAATGGAAAGTCCCGGAGACAGTGATCAATGATGGTGAGAATGGAGGATTGATCAAGATTGAAAAATTGAAAGCAGACTTACAGAAGTACAACATGCTGTGGAATGCATTCTTTTCATTGCTGAACGGTGCACCAATTCCAGAGGCGGGATTGGGCGCACCTTCAGCACTGCAGCTTGCGCTGAAAGCATTGTTCACCGGAGCGCAGTTACCGGATTACAATGACATCGAAAATGAAAAAGTAAAACACTGATGGCAGCACCGAGAAAAGATATGTTGATAGATGATGACTTTGATCTGATTATCGTGAACGGTGATTTGTCCGTTGGTCATTCCGACAATCAGCATATACAATTCATCGCGCTGAGCAATCCGGGAGAATGGAAACAAACTCCGGTGATCGGTGTGGCGATTGGAAAGTATTTAAAAGGGCCTTCAAATCAAGTTCAACACTTTGTAAAAAACCTGAAGCAACAGTTGAAGCTTGACGGATATGGCGATTCAGTTTTGACACTGAAGGATGGAATGGGACTCTTTGAAATTCTCACTGAAAGAATTGTGTGATGGAAGTGATAGTAGTAAACGGCCAATCAATTTTTGATGTAGCAGTACAAGCTTACGGCTCTGTACTCGGTGTGTTTGATATGATCGAGCGCAATGAAATCGCTTCGCCCTGGTCTACGACTCTTCCTTCAGGAACAGTGCTCGAAGTGAGTGGTGAGAAAATCGTTGAGCCGATCCGATCAGCAGTGAAGGTGATGAAGAATGAAGATCGCAATTACAAGATCACTGCAGCAAGCGGACAAAGTATTTGGGATTTAGCAATTCAGGAATACGGAAGTATTGAAGGTGTTTTTATTCTGCAGGAAAATAATTCTTCAGTGATCACTGAGTTTAATCAATCGCTCGTTGGATCAGTGTTGAAGATTCAGAATGATGTGGTCAACAAAGCGGTGTACGATTATTATGTAGCGAACAAAATAATTCCCTCCACGATGTCAGATAAGTATCCTGAGTTCGGAGGTGATTTTGCGATACTTGAATTTAACAGCGACTTCAACTAATGGCACAAAAAACAAAAGCGCAATTACGCACTCAGGTTGATGCGGACATCAACACGAATGGAGCGAATGCGATCACAGGTGAGAAGGTGAATGACTTTCTCAATGATGCGATTGATTCATTGGAGTCGCTTGAATACAAACGCACCACGTTTCAAGTGACACCGGATGACACTTATTATCCTAGTGAAAAATTGGTGAAGGATTCACTCAATGCAGAAGCTGCTGCGCGCGCTGCTGCAGACACAACTCTTCAGACCAACATAACTGCTGAGGCAACTACACGCGCAAATGCTGATCAGGATTTACAAGATTTGATTGATGCGCTGACAGTTCTCATTGATACATCGATGAAGAAACCTGAAGCGTTTGCACCTTCAGGAAGTTACCCAACTACTTACGATGGTGATCCTATCGAGTCGGGTAGTACATTCCGTTGTGCTGCAGGAACGATGGGCACTGTTGCAGTGAACGCGGAGGATTTACTGATAGCACTCATTGATGTTCCCGGACAAACAGATGCGAATTGGCAGGTGATTGAGAGCAATCGTGATCAGGCAACAGAATCAGTGAAGGGAGTTGGTAAGGTTGCAACGCAAGCGGTTGCTGAAGATTCTGCTACAACAAACGATACTGATTTCATCACTGCAAAAAAATGGTGGCAAGCATTCGCTGTAGGACTTACACTTTCTTCTTTCTTATCTGCAGTTCGCGGCACTCTGCTCACTGGACTCAGTCTCGCAAGTTCTGCAGTAATTACTGCGAGCGATTCAATTATATCTGCATTCGGGAAACTGCAAGCGCAAATTACATTGAGAGAATTGCTGTCAAACAAAGACACTGATGTTACACTCGCTGCAAATGATGATGACAAGTATGCAAGTCAGAGAGCAACTAAAACTTATGCCGATACTAAGATTCCTAAATCAATCGGCACAACAAAGGGAGATATAATATCATTTACGGCTTCTAATACTCCAATTAGAAAAGCAGTTGGAAGTAACGGTCAAAGCCTACGACCTGATTCGACTCAATCAGATGGGATGAGGTGGGCAAATCTTGGAACGCTGTTCGCACAAAAAAGAAGCGGTGTGTATTACACCTTGCAGCGAGCTAATGGAGCACCTACAACAGTGGCATTGGCTGCTAACATCGCTTACATTCATCCTGTATTTATTGACTCCGATATTACATTGGGTTCTATAAACTTTGCTATTACAAGTGCTGGCACAGCCACAAAGTACCGACTTGTAATTTGGAATTCTGCCAATGCAGTTCCAACAACAATATTCTATGATTCCGGTGAAATATCAATGTCAGGAACCGGATTAAAAACACAATCCCCCAATGTTGCGATGCCTTCCGGTTGGTATTTTGTAGGAGTTATTGTGAATGGCTCCGTTACCGTTAATGCACAAACAGCAGCACAGGTAGGCTCTACGCTTGGAGTTACTATTTCAGGCACAACGGAAACCGGAGTAACTTATTATCAAGCGTCAATCACATTCACTACACCTGTTGTGACTGACAATCCAACTGTAACGAATCAAAGCGGCAACGTGCCACTCATTTACATTTCACTATAAACGATCAACGATGGCAAGATCAATCACTGAAATCTACAACGCAATAATCACTGAGAAGGAAACATTCTCAGAGTTGGATGCATTAGTTCCTAATCCTGATGATGCGCAAACTTTCCTCGATGATCTTACAACACCATCGAAGGTTTCAATTTGGCGATTGCATTATTGGGTAATGGCAACTGCAGTGTGGTTGCACGAAGTGTTATTTGATAAACACAAAGAAGAAATCGAAGCGATTGCTGCAAGTGTTGTTCCCGGAACATTACGTTGGTACGTTGATCAGGCGCTCGAATATCAGCACGGTGATGTGTTGACGTGGGACGGTGAAAAATTTGTTTACGATCCGATTGATGAAGCTGCAATGATTGTGAAACGTGCTGCAGCACTTGAAGTAGGATCACAGGTGAGAATTAAGGTTGCAAAACTTGTTGCTGATGTTCCTGCGAAACTCAGCGCACCGGAGAAGGATGCGTTTTCTGCATACATGAATCTGATCAAGTTTGCAGGAACTGATCTCGCGGTGATCAGCGAGGATGCTGATTTATTGTGGATCAAGTACAAGGTATATTATGATCCGTTGGTGATGGCTGCAGATGGATCACTCATTTCTGATGCTGCAGTATTTCCGGTTGAAGATGCGATCAACAATTTCATCAGCAATTTGTATTTCAACGGAACGCTCGATCTCACTTTGTTGACTGATGCAGTTCAGCAAGCTGAAGGAGTTGTATCACCATTTCTTACGCAAGCGAAAGCGAAATACGGCCTGCTGCCATATTCAACGTTCACAGAGTTTTATGAAGCGTTTGCCGGATACATGGAGATTGATCCTGCACATCCATTGTCAACTGAAATAACATACGAGCCAAGTGTTTAACGTCAACTTCCGAAATATAGCGTTCGCGAATATTCCGACATTTCTTCGGAAGATTAAATTGCTTGCAGTCATCTACAGCGCGATGAAAGCAATGCAGGATGTGAACGATTTATTTCTTGCATTCAGGACGGAAATCAAAACACAATTACAGTACAACGGACAAAAAATTTATCTCGAACAGTATTTGAATACCACTTACGGAATTACGATTTACAATCTTACTGACCGTGACGTTGATATTGCTGCAGGCGATATTATTTACATCGAGGACGTGACGAATGATCCATACACTTTCATCTTCAACGCAGCAGAGCAAGCGACTGAGACTTACCTGTACAATAATTATGATGCTGCGGTTACTTACGCAGAGGATGAGTACTCAATGTTTGCAAACGACATCTACATCAGCTTGCAGAATGCAAACACAAACAACACACCTGATGTAAGTCCATTATGGTGGAGTGATGACGGTGATGTTTTGTTTCTGCTTAATCAGGAAGAGTTTGACAGCTTGTTTGATTTTATAGTGTACGTACCAGTTGCAGTGACTTACGATGAGAATGTGATGACTGCGCAAGTGAATCAGTACAAGATAGCAGGCAAGCGATATTACATTGACACTTATTAAACGACTATAAACGATGAATCAATTAAGGACAAATACCAATGGCGGATTTCCATTCGTGCTCGATGATTTGAGATGGATGGACAGCGCGTATCGTGATACGTTCACATCGATCTTTTCTTATCTGAAGGATGCAGGATTAGGTAGCGGTGTACCGCAAACATCATTTATCATTTCCGGTTGCGAGATCGTTCACAATGCACCCAATTATGATATTGCTGCAGGATACATTGTACGCGTAGGAGAAATTTTCAAGGTTGAAGCGCATTCAATTTCTGATTCACTTCCTAATACGTACCAGTGGAAAGCTGTTCTCGGTTATGATGGAAGTGGAACGAAGACACTGCAGGGTGGAGGCACTTATGATGCGTATGAAATTCGCATGGCTGAAGTTCTCAATCAGGCATTAGTTCCGAGTACATATTATATGCCGATGGATGCTGTGCGTTTACCTTATGCACTTGCTGCTGAAATGGTAGCGCGGATCGGTGCGCAGCTTGGGGCATTTTCAAATCTATCATTGAATGGATCATGGACGGATGAAAGCACCGGAACTTACGGTGTGGCCCGATACAGACAAGAACTCGGAAGGATTCATACACGAGGACGGATCAAGATCACTTCATCACTTACTGCAGGATCAGCATACCTCATGTTTACATACCCGGTTGGCAAACGTCCGGGCAAGCAGATCGAGTGTGGCTTTGTAGTTTATGACGGCACTGATCACAAGCTTGGGACAGTGATAGTAAACACAGCAGGAGCGGCCTCATTTATACCACAGGATAACATGGCGAGCGGGGTGAGAATTCAGCTTGATCAGATTCCTGCCTTCAGCACTGAAGCGTAATTTTTAGGAGTTCTTTGACATAACGTCCGAAACAGGCAGATTTATGTACATTTCGTTTTGAAATTTATGTACATTTCGTTTTGCAGATTTCAGTGGCTGATGCTGAACCGAAACCTCCTATAGAAACTCTGAAATAAGGGAACAATAAATAGCAAACAATTACAACGCAGGATGCAATAAATGAAGGCTGCTTATAAAATTCTTTGTTCATGGTGGTTGATTTTTTTGGTTAATGAAAATTAAATCCTGTCCAAGATAAGAACGAAAATTTGTGAACGCATAAAATTGCGTGCTTAAGTTTTTCACATACAAATCTCAGACTAACTCAAAATCTAACTGCCTCCTCTTCAAATCTGCCTTGATCAGTTTCACCCGCACCGCATCACCAAGTGTAAATTCTTTTCCTTTCATCACACCGGTCAATGTGAGTTTGGAATCATCATAGATATATTCATCAGCGGGTAGAAATTCAATTCCTACCAATCCCTCGCATTTGGTTTCAATCACTTCAACAAAAATTCCGAAATGCGTAACCCCCGCAATGATGGCATCAAACTCCTGCCCCACCCGCTCCATCATAAATTCAACCTGTTTGTATTTTGTGCTCGCGCGTTCAGCGGTCATCGCGTTGCGTTCCATCAAAGATGATTGTTTGCATTGCGCTTCAACCGATCCCATATCAGGGACAGGTTCATTTTCCAATAAAGCAAATAAAATACGATGTGCCATCACATCAGGATATCTGCGAATAGGCGAAGTGAAGTGACAGTATTTTTCAAATCCCAAACCATAGTGTCCGATATTTTTGGTGGTGTAAATTGCTTTCGCCATTGAACGAATCGCCAATTGTTCCAACACATTCTGCTCTTTTTTTCCTCTGATTTTTTCCATCAGCGTGTTCATCGTTGATGCAATCTTCGAATGTTCCTTCATACTCACCTGATAACCAAATTTGCGCGCGAACATTGCAAACGCTTCGAGCTTTGCTTTGTCAGGCTGATCATGTACGCGATACGGAAACGGAATGGCGCGCTTGTTCATTGTTTTGGAAGAAATAAATTCAGCAACTGTTTTGTTCGCAAGCAACATGAAATCTTCAATCAGCAAATGCGCATCCTTCCTTTCCTTCACAAATAGTGCAATCGGTTTTGCATTTTCATCCAACTTGAATTTCACTTCCTGCGTTTCAAAAGCAATCGCTCCGTTGTCAAATCTTTTTTCGCGCAATGCATAGGCGATTTTGTTCAGCGTAAGAAGTTCATCTGTGAACTTCTTATTTAGCCCCCTCTGCGCGGGGGTTTGTGTTTCAGCGAGAGGGGGTTGGGGGTGTGTTTCCAACCTATCCTGCGCCTCTTCATAACTAAATCTTTTGTCAGAATGAATAATCGTTTTTCCTAACCAAACACTTTTGATCTCTGCTTTTTCATTGATCACAAACACCGCAGCGAAACAAAGTTTGTCTTCGTTCGGACGAAGTGAACAAACATGATTTGAAATTTTTTCGGGAAACATAGGATTCACCCGATCAACTAAATAAACTGATGTGGCACGCAGTTGTGCTTCCTTGTCCAGTTCAGAATCTTCCTGAACATAATGTGACACATCAGCAATATGCACGCCTATCTCCCAATATTGATCGTCAAATTTCTCAATAGAAACGGCATCATCAAAATCTTTAGCGTCTTCGGGATCAATTGTAAAAGTGGTTACAGCGCGAAAATCTCTACGGTTTTCAATTTCCTTTTCAGGAATGTCAAAAGGAATCGCTTCTGATTCTTTGATCACGCTGTCAGGAAACACGAGTGGAAATCCATTCTCAATCAAAATGGATTTCATCTCTACATCATTCAATCCTGATTTTCCAAGGTCTTCCACTACTTCGCCTTCAGGAAGTTGTCGTGCATTGCCCCAATCCAAAATTCTTACGGCTGCTTTTTCACCTTCTTTGGTTCCATGTAATTTGCTTTTTGAAATCAGAATATCAAAATTGATATTTCTCTGATCAGGAATCAGAAACGCCTGACCATCCTGAATGTTGATGGTGCCGATAAAAGTTTCCTGTGCTCGTTTTATTACTTCTGTTATTTCTCCTTCGGCACGTTTTCCTTTTCGCGAAAATATCTCGACCTTGACTACATCGCCTTGTAATGCACCGTTCAGATTTCGTTGATTAACGAATACATCATTATCTCTTCCTTCTACTTCAATAAACGCATAACCGGCAGTGGTCATATCAACTCTGCCTTTCAAGACTTTATCATCCTGACGAAGGCTATGCGGAAGACTGTAAGAATGGTTGCTATCGCGAAGTAGAAGCTTTGCCTTCACTAATTTTTCAAGCGCTTCGTGAATTTCAACGCTCGAGAATTCAGTCATTAAAGATGACAAATGCTTTTTTCTGAAATAATTTTTAGCGGGATTTTTCAGAATGAAATCATAAACAATCTGTTCGAGGGAAATTTCGACAGAAGCGGATTGCTTCTTTTTCTTTTTTGACATAAAGTGAAACTATTAAAATGGTTTTTTAAGAAAGTGGGAAGTTATCAACCCGATTATTTGTAACGTGCGATCAATGTTTCGCCATCTATCAATTCATCTCCTTCTTTTACAAGTGGAATTACATTTTCAGGAAGAATAACGGTGACCTGGCTGCCGAGCGTGATCATTCCAATTTCATCACCCTGCTCAACAGGTGAATTCGGATCCAGATAATTAATAATTCTGCGCGCGCGGAATCCGGCAATCTGAATGACTTTGTACAAATCACCTCTGTAAGTTTTAAATAGCATGGTATTGTTTTCATTTTCAAAACGAACGCCATATTCATTCGTCATCACAATAGCGGATTCAAATTCTCCTTCGCGGTGAATATTTTTTATAAACGTGCTTTTAATCGGTGCCCGCTGAACATGCACATTATCAATATTCATGATGATAGAAATGAACCAACCGCTCTCGCCTATTTCATCAGTAAAAACTTTTACTGCTCCGTTTTCTTCTTTGGTAATGATCAATGAATCCGCATCCCAATGTTTTACTGCGCCAACAATTCCGTTTGCAGGACTGACGAAAACATTTTCATCATGAGGAATATCGCGATGAGGTTTTCGCTCGAAATAAAATTTAATCCATGATAAGTAAACCAAAAAACCAATAACGGTTAGAATAATCAGCCAATAATGCCATTTGATTCTCATGAAAAGAATTTCTTTCTTGTAATCTTCTCTTGTAAAGAGAGGTTCGAGTGTTGTTATGCAATAATTTTTCGACCGGATTGTTTGCGTCTGATATCTTCCAATTCACCCTTTGGAATGGCGTTGATCAATCGTTTTGTATAATCGCGTTCAGGATGGCTGTAAATCTGATCGCTGTCGCCCATCTCTTCAATTTTTCCTTTATCCATCACCACCATACGATCACTCATGAATTTCACTACAGATAAATCATGAGAAATAAAAATGTAAGTGAATTTGAATTCTCTTCTCAATTCAATCAACAAATTCAATACTTGAGCCTGAATAGAAACGTCCAAAGCCGAAACAGATTCATCGCAAATAATAAATTCCGGATTTAAAGCGAGCGCACGCGCAATACAAATGCGTTGACGTTGACCTCCGGAAAATTCATGCGGATAACGATTGAAATGTTCAGGTAGCATTTTTACTTTCTCCAAAAGTGAAATCACTTTGTCTTTTCGTTCGGCATTGTTTCCATACTTGGCATGAACGATCATTGGTTCCATGATCGCACTTCCGATAGTGATTCTCGGATTAAGTGATGAATAAGGATCCTGAAAAATAATTTGCATCCGCTCCCGCATGCCGATCAAATCATCGTGATGAAGTGAAAAAATATCCTTGCCGTCATAAATCACTCTGCCTTCTGTAGGCTCTACCAATTTCAATATCGTTCTGCCTAATGTAGTTTTTCCGCAACCCGATTCACCTACGAGACCCAATGTTTCTCCGGGATAAACATCAAATGAAACATCATCAACCGCTTTCACATAGTCAAGCACTTTACCAAACATATTTCGTCTGGATGGAAAATATGTCTTTACATTCTGAATTGACAGAATCGGTTTCTGCGCTCGCAATTCGATCTGGCGTTTTTCAAAATCTTCCTGTTTGAAAACAACCGAGTCAATGACCTCAGTCACGGTTTTCTTTTCTTCAACCAGATTTCCTGAATCATCGAGCGTCATAAAATCTGCAATGACAGGAAGTTTATACAATCTCTTTACGAGCGGTGGGCGACACGCGAGCAATCCCTTTGTATAAGGATGCTGCGGATTTGCAAAAATGTCCATCACTTTTCCCTGCTCCACAATTTTTCCGTTGTACATCACCAAAACGCGATCAGCAATTTCTGCAATCACACCCAGATCATGCGTGATAAACATGATGCTCATATTATTGGTATCGCGCAGTTCGCGCATGAGATCAAGAATGGTTGCCTGAACAGTTACATCAAGCGCAGTGGTCGGTTCATCGGCAATCAGAATACTGGGATTGCATGACATCGCCATCGCAATCATCACGCGTTGCTTTTGTCCTCCGGAAAGCTGGTGAGGATATGCATCCAGAATTCTTTGCGGATTCGGAAGTTTTACTTTTTCAAAAAGCTCATAAGTTTTTTGTGTGGCCGCTTTCTTATCCAATTTCTGATGCAGAATAATCGCCTCCATCACCTGATCTCCACAAGTAAAAACAGGATTTAATGATGTCATCGGCTCCTGAAAGATCATCGAAATTTCATTGCCACGATATTTGCGCATATCCTTGTCTTCAATCTTCACAAGATCGACAACATTTCCACTCCGCTCCCTGAAAAGTATTTCGCCACCGGCAATTCTTCCCGGAGGATTTGGAATCAATCGCATCACTGATAAAGAAGTTACTGATTTACCGGAACCTGACTCGCCTACAATTCCGATTGTCTCTCCCCGATGCAGATCGAAGCTGATATTGTCAACCGCCTTCACCAAACCGCCATCAGTTCTGAAATGAGTTTCCAGATTATTTACCTGCAACAAAATATTTTCATTCATCATATGTATGTTCAAAATTTTGCGCGCTAAAATTAGAGGAATTTCTCAGTCAACGATGGTGATATTATTTTCTTCGAGAAGTGGCAGTCCCTTAAATCGCATCATCAGTTGTGCAACGGCAAGCACATCGCGCTGACAATATGAAGAAATTCTAGCCAAACCGTTTTCCATCCAGTAAACCCTGCCAACATCTTTTCCTTCAATATCTTCTTTCGATGAAGGAACATTTAAAACCGAACAGAGCAATTTGAGAGATGTATAATGTTTGTAATCTCCGAATTTCCAAAGATGAAGAGTATCAACATGTGCAACCTGCCACGGTTTCATTCCTGAAATATCGAGGAGAGCAGGAAGCTTTATTCCATTGATCAACATCCTGCGGCACAAATAAGGAACGTCAAATTCTTTGATATTATGACCGCATAGCTGCATGTCATCGTTCGAAGAAAAAGATTTAGTGAGCAACTCATTGAAAGAAGTCAAAATCAATTTTTCATCATCACCCGAAATTGATTTTATTCTCATCGAATAGTGTTCCTCTGCTTTTTGTTTTCGCAGTATGCCTATTCCAATACAAATAACTTTTCCAAACTCCGCGAGAATTCCTGCTGAATCAAAAAACAATTGATTCTCCTCTATATGTTCACTTCGTTCAATCAGTCGATTTGCTTTATCGCGCCATAAGCTTCTTTGTGAATCAGACAATTGGTTGACATGAGAAACAACCGGTACAGTTTCAATATCAATGATTAAAAGGTTTTCTGGGCTGAGGGATTCGAGCATAGCAATAAATCGAAAATAAGTGCGTTTTAGCAATTGTTCAACAGGATTGGGTTAAACCTGGTTTCATTCTATTTTTGCCTGATTATTTAAACAACCATACATATGTCAGAACAAACTCCCGAAGTTCAAATTCCTCAACCGGAAAACAAGAGCGGATCGAAGCGAATACTCTACATTCTTTTAGTATTGATTCTTCTCGGTATCAATGGTTTTTTGGTTTACAACCTGATGAAAACCAAAGAAGAGAAAAAAGAAGTGGTAGAGGAAAACACAGTTTTAAAAGATAATTTGAAAAAAGCAGCAGATGATTTGAAAGCCGCAAAAATGGAGATTGAGGAATTGCGGAAAAAAGGTGAGATTTCTGACAGCCTTGCAAATGTTTACAAAGCCCAAATTGCGGATTATGAAGAACAACTGGCAAAGTATAAGAACAGTGCAGGGCTTTCTTCCAAACAAATCAAGGAACTCAAGGCGACCATTGCTGATATGAATGACGATATTGATGGCTGGAAAGCACAGATTGATTCGTTGATTCAGGTGAATAAAACTTTGTATTCTGAAAAAGAAATTGTTGAACAAAATCTTGAGCAAGAACAACAGGTGACCAAGAAACTAACTGACGAGAACGAACAACTTGAACACAAAGTAGAATTGGGTTCTTTGTTAAAAACCATCAATCTTTATGGTGGTGCAGTTAAATACAAAGGCGGCAATAAGGAAGTAAAAACTACCAATGCCAAGAAAGCGGAGAAATTAAAAGTGTGTTTTGATACTGGAGATAATCAAGTGATTGAAAAAGGAGAAGACGTCACATTCCTGCTTAGAATCATTGGACCAGACGGTGCAACAATAGCCATTCAATCTCAAGGTTCTGGCTATTTCAATCTGGCAGATACCGGTGAAGAGAAACAGTACACCGTGAAAAAAACAGTTTCGTTCAATCAGAAAAGTCAGCAGGTTTGCATTTACTGGCAGCAGAGCACAGCTTATGCAGAAGGGGATTATTCAATATTGATTTATCAATCCGGTTATTTAATTGGTGAAACGAATTTTGAATTGAAGGACGGCTTCTTTTGAGACTAAAAGGTTCTCATGAAATGAAAAGGGGCTGTTGCCCCTTTTTTTATTTAGAAAAGTGCAGTGATCTGTGCTCTTCCGGTGTGAATCATTTTGTTTTCTCCGGTTTTTCGACCATCATAAACAACGCTCAGCTCAACATGCTGTGATAATTTTCGGTTGTAGGTAGCGTTCCAGATAAAATTGTTTCCGTGCTTCAATCCTTCGAGCATCGCAAATTCGAGTGGAGAATTTGAAGCACCCGCATAGTTGACCGAAGCATAAGTCATTGAAAACAGCAGCGTGCTTTTGTTTACCACATTGTATTTCAACTCAACTTCTACCTTGTGCCTTAATGCCGATGTGTGCAAAGAATCATCATTGATCTTATTTGAAAATTCATAATTGATCAATAAGCGAAGAGTGGTTTTAAACAACAATGTAAAAGATGGAGAAGCTTCATAATTCGCGATTGAATAATCCTTGTTATCAAAATTTTCTGAATCATTGGTTCTCGATCCGAAGGCACCCCTAACTGTGGTGTTGAAGCTTCTGGAAATATTCCATCTGATTTTCATTTCATTTTCAAGCAACTGTTTGCTTTCAAAACCATTCACCAGCAAAATTTTATTTGCATTGTTGCTGTTTGAAACCTCAAAACCAAAAACAGAATTCGTACGGTTGAAATAAACTGTGTTTTGAATGAATGAATTAACAGAGATCAAAGATGTGTCCGCAACATCAAGCGCAAAAGGATTGAAATAATCCGCAACACCACGATTGAATTGTTTGCGGTCTATCTGTAAATTGGATTGCGCGGAGATTTTGGAAAAGAATTTCAACACATTCTGCTTACCGCTCCATTTTGACTGCGGATTAACCGAAAGCAAATAATTAAACCTTGTAATATTTACAGGTACATATTCATCAGTCGGAATCAGGATGCGGATATACAAAGCGGAATCCTGAAATGCGGCTGTTTCAAATTCATTGGCTTCTTCAATTCCGTTGTCGTTGTAGTCAAGCCACTGATAAATCCCCTGTCCTTCGGTAACACGCTGATAACTGTATTCACGTTTCTGCTCTTGTCCTGTCCCGATTTCATACAAAATAGTTGAGCGGAAAAATCCTTCCAACGCGCTGAATGAATAATCCAATCTCCCAAGATAATTGCTGACTGTTGAATCATTCCCTGCATTTCTGAAATCAAGATTTCGAAATGAGAATTGCCAACCGAACTGATTAGTACTCTCTCCTAACCTTCCTTTTGCAGTCCATGTGTCAGCAATAGTTTTTCTTTTGAATATCTTTTGCTCCGGCTGATAATCGGTTCTACGCACGAATGAAAAACTGAACTGATTTTTTGTGGAATCTGCGCTCTTGAAATAAGCCCCTACCAAATCGTATCGAAAGCTTTTTGATTGGAGCGTATCTGCACCCAAAGATTTTAACTGATTATTTTCCTGTTCCCCGTTCACTCCGATTTTTATTCCATTCAGGAAAGAAAAAGATTTCGAAAAATCCGCTTTCGGTCGAACGAACGAAGACTTGATGTCCGTGTCTTGGGATTGCAAATAACTACCCGATGCCTGCAAATCAAATCCGTGATTCTTAAATCTTGTTGAAGCAAATTGCTGTACGCCCTGATACGAATTCCTTCTCCAATAACCGGTGAAACGATATTGCATTCTTAAAACCTCCGAGTTGGTAAAGATCAATTCTGCCTTGGCAAGGTGCTCATCTGCACTTTTAATTTCATTCACCAGATTCCAATCACGCTCAAATTCAAGAGAACGATATCGCTCAACCGGTTTGAATAGTGAGTTTGCATATTCATAATCAGCGTTTGCGAACAGGCTGATTTTTTCCTTTGATTTTGAAACGAGGAATTTCTTTTCAATACCTGTTTTGACCGCAAAACCATCATCATCATGCGAATCAAAATCTGAAAAAGTGTTTTCGTCTTTATTGCTCAGGGCGATTTCAGAACTGATCTTTGCATTTTTTGCAAAATGAAAATCAGCAGCAACTGTGAGTAGTTGTTGTTTTTTCGGAGTAATGAGAATTTGAATGGGCGCATAATTTCCCTGACGAACTCCATTTACAGGAGCCACCCATTTATAAACACGGCCGTTTGCACTGCTCTGCGCAATCAAATAATCTCCGTTTCCTTTTTCAACCTGCGCAAACGACAAAGTATAATGGGCGAGCAAACTATCGGTTGAATAAACAAAAACGGAATCGTAAAATATTGTATTGACCGTTGTGTCTTTCAGGCTATAAAGAATTCTCGATGGATCGAAAGCAATACTGTCAATGCCCGGCAGAAAAGCGAGATGAACACTGTCACCGATTGTTTTCAAAAGTAATTTTTCTTCTGATGTCAATTCCTCCTGCACAGGTTGATTTTTTCCATCCTGTTCTGAAAAAGCGTTGATGCGGAATTCCCATTGATTATTGAGTTTGACTTCGTTGCTCAGATGAATCATCGAACGGAAATAACTTTTTTCCGAATATTCAAACTCAATCACAATGCGTGAATCTTTGGTGATGAGTCGTGCAGGCATGAAACTTACTTCACCGAGATTGTAATCAATGACATAATCAAATTCTGTCCCGCGCGTTAAAAGCAAACCGTCAATATAAACGCGTTCTGTTCCTGCCAGAATAATGATAAAGGTTTCACCATTGGCTCCGCGCATTTTGTAGGGTCCCTGGTTTCCTTCCATGCCGACAAAAGAATTTCTCGCAAACTTTCCTTTGGCTACCGCCACGCTGTTTGAACTTTTCCAACTTGAATTTTCATCAAGTTCAACTGTGGTTGAATAATTCGCGCCCTGGAGTTTTTTATAAAAATTCATGAAATAACTTTTCGGTCTGCCCAATTCATAATCGCCCATGATGAGCTTGTGCTGGTCTTTTGAAATCTGAATAAATACTTTATCAAACTCCTGGAGCTGCTGAGTGTTTCCATCCGGTTGAATGGGAATATTATTATCCGTTAATGCAGCAAGTACTTCAATCCCATCACCAATTTCTCCTGCCATTTGCAAATTGAAACTTGAATTCAGAATCACATCCTGCGAATTACCGAAAGAAATGCCGCGCACAAAACTCCCGGAATAATCGAGTCCGTTGTAATTAAAAACCGATTCAACCGAATTTTCCGGTGAGTAGTCAAACGGATTGTAATTGAACTGTACATCAGGTTCAATCAGTCTTGAATCTTTGTGAAAAGCAATTTTTGAAAAACTGAAAGGAAAGACGCGGTAGGAAATTTTTATACTGTCAGTGACAGGTTTTTCATTCCACCTCAATATGGCATTAGTGTAATCCATCTCAAAAACTGAATCCTCAATGAGTTTCTCAGATTCCAGATCACGGATAAAAAAAGATTCAGGGACAATGCTGAGCGTATCGATCAGCATTGTGTCACCCGAAACAAAAAATGTTTTTGATCTGATATTGGAAAGCTGTTGTGAAAAACCTGCATGAACGGTGAGGAAGAAAAAAAACAATAAGAGTATTCTGCGTTGCGAGTTCAATCAGCTAATTTGATAATGTAACAACTGACTAAGTTAGAGATTATTGTATCGGAGGCTGAAATTGAATTAGGCTCTAATCAAATAATTACTAACTCAAGAGCGTTAGTTGTGGTTAAGATGAAGAAACGAATCAGAAAAATCGCTCATTACGGCATAGGAATTTTTCTAAGTATCACAGTTATCGGGTTTCTGCTTCCTCAAAAATTTGTGATGCCTGTTGAAGATGCCGAGGCATGGAGCTGGAATGATTCATCCTTCTGGTATTATCCGTGGGGAAGATCGGTAGTGCATAAAGGAGTTGACATTTTTGCTGATGAAGGAACCAATATTCCTTCATCCACCAACGGTATGGTGATCTACACCGGAAATTCAAAAATCGCGGGCAATCATGTTTTGATTCTCGGACCCAAGTGGAGAATTCATCATTACGCACATCTGAATGAAATCAAAACAAAACGCTTCTGCTATGTGAAAGCGGGTGAACTAATCGGAACAGTTGGAACAACCGGAAATGCAAAAGGTCGTCCGCCTCATTTGCATTATTCAATCAGAACAATGGCACCACGGTTTTGGAAAATTGACAAATCGCGTCAAGGCTGGAAGAAAATGTTTTACATCAATCCGATTCCGTATTTGCATCAATCACTTAAGTGATCACCGCCATCGCAGAACCCGCCTTTGCAATCAACATTTTTTCATCTCCTTGTTGAACTAAAACTTCGCTTTCGCAGAAATGAAAACGTGAACCGGCTTTTGTCACGCGTCCTGTTGCGAGGATCTTGTCTCCTTTTCCGGCTTTGTAATAATTAATCTGAGAATTAACAGTGACCACGCGTTCTCCTTGCGCCACCAATGTATAGGCAGCAAAACCCATCACAATATCCGCAACTGTTGCGGTGATGCCGCCATGCACCCATCCGTCTTGTTGCTGTGATTTTTCAAACAGGTTCATCTCGCCCTCTACATAACCTTCTTCAATTTTTGTGATCTCAAAACCGATGAAGTGCATAAAATGATTGACATTGATTTTCTCCAACACGTAGTTTTTGAAATCTGGGTTCTTCGACTTTATCATTTGGCGAAAATAAACTGCAAATGATTTAACATTGCGTCACATCATGGCTATCAATATTATTCAGCGATTTGATACTACGGATATCAAGTTCGACAAAGCAAAGTCCGCGAAATATCAATTGATCATTCAATTCGGCAATGATTTTCTGAACTATTCTGTTTTTGATCCACAGTTGAAAGAATTTCTTTCGATGAAATCCTTTTCCATTCAATCATCAGAGGGTGATGATCAATTGGTGAATGCATTGAAGCAGATGAACCGGCAGGAAATTTTCTGGGAACTTGCTTTCACGAAAGTTTCTGTTTTCAGCGAATCAGCCAAATTCACTTTTATTCCTGACGAAGTTTTTCATCAGGGAAAAATTCTAGATTATACGAAACTGAATATGCAGGTGAAACAGGATGACAGCATTTTCATGGACGCAATTCAATCACAGCGGTGCAAAAACATTTCGCTCATCAACGGTGAGATGGTGAATGAATTCAAAAGCATTTTTACCGCCTGTGATTTTCATCATCTCTTTTCTCCATTGATTGATTCGCTAGCGGCAGAGAATGATCATAACGGGAAAAAAATGTTTGCGATCATCAGGCAACAGGCGATGACACTTGTTATTCTGGAAAGGGATCAACTGAAGTTCTGTAATTACTTTACGTACAAGACAGCGGAAGATTTTATCTACTTCGTATTAGCAGCCTGTGATCAGTTGAATCTGAATCCTGAAACTGTGCCATTTGTTATGCTCGGAGATATTGAACAACGCTCAGCTATTTTCCAACTCGCTTTCAAATACATCCGCGATGTTTCAATCGGTGGAAGACCAAGACGGTTTCATTACTCACCAGCTCTGGATAGTATTCCATCTCAGTACTTTTTCGATTTATTCTCATGCGCATCATAGCCGGCAAATACAAAGGGCGAAGAATCAATGCGCCTGATCTGGTTCCCACTCGCCCGACCACCGATTTTGCGAAAGAAGGGTTGTTCAATATTCTTCAGAATCAATGGGACTTAACAGAAGTCTCTTTTCTCGATCTTTTTTGCGGCACCGGAAACATCAGTTATGAAATGGCTTCGCGCGGCTGTACGGATATTACTTCCGTTGATCTTTTTGATGGCTGCGTGAAATTTGTGACCAGCATGATTGACAAGCTCAAGATTGAAGGCATGCAGGTTATTAAATCAAATGTGTTGGATTTTATCAAAACAGAAACAGCTCAATATGATCTCATTTTTGCCGGACCACCATATGCGCTCGAACAACTCAAGCTACTTCCTGATCTGATCCTCGAACACAAAATGTTGAAACCGAAAGGCTGGTTTATGCTGGAACATAATCCAAATCATAATTTTGACAAGCATCCGAATTTTATTCATAAACGAC
>Ga0247727_10000529_pt1 | contig 93252 bp, 72 predicted proteins | sample WisWelCaveWW1625_FD_202498 | JGI IMG/M metagenome (GOLD analysis project Ga0247727, IMG submission 202498) | Biofilm microbial communities from Wishing Well Cave, Virginia, United States - WW16-25 | ecosystem: Environmental > Aquatic > Deep subsurface > Groundwater > Cave microbial mat | place... | reverse complement strand
CAAAACAGGGACATGGAGGCGGACATTCACCATATTCTCTGTATTCAGGAGGGATAGTAAGAGAATTGTCAAGACCACTTGTTGTGTTCCCAATGCGATTTCCGAATTTCAGACGTTGGTATTGAGGTGGTGTACCATACGCGTTGATCCAAAACGCAGATGCATCTTGAGCATGTACTGGATGCTTTGACATTATGATTACAATAACAAGTATAAGGTGACAAAGGGATATTCGAAACAGCATGTGTTACCTCATCAAAATCATTTTCTTTGTCTTAACAAACTCTCCCGCCTGCACGCGGTAGAAGTACACACCGCTCGGTGCGTTGCCCGCATCCCAATGCACAGTATATTCTCCCTGCGGTTTTACTTCATTCACAAGTGTTGCTACCTCTCGCCCAAGCACATCATAAATTCTCAGCAATACGTGACTGCGCTCTGCAAACTGATATCTGACATCTGTCATCGGATTGAACGGATTGGGATAGTTTTGTGAAAGAGAAAAAGTCGGGGGCAAGAAACTATCGGCGACATCAGTTTCGACAAGACGTATGCCGGACTTATATATCCAAAGCACGGTAATTCCTCGTAGCCCAGCCAATGGTATTGTGAGAGAATCTTGTGCAAACATATCAACCACCGTCGTTTCTACAGTGGATGCGGTATATTTCAGAATCAGACTATCGCAATGTGTAGAGAGATACGTTGGGCTTGCCCATTTGAAAGAGATCGTGGTGCTCTCATTGTCGGCTTGAACAAAAGATAGTTTGAATGTATCCTTTTGAAAAGGGCTTGAGTAATCGCGAATGTCTCGAAAGATTAGCCCACGTACACCAGGTCCCCACTGATTTGGTCGAATGGATTTCCAGACGACATCAAACCCAGGTGGTCCAGGCGGAACTTCCTGTTCTCTATACTCATCTGGAAATGAGAAATCATTATCCATTCCAAACGTATTCCCGATTCTATTGCCAAATCTATCCATTGATACGGCAGGAGGTGATCCATAAGATTTTATCCATATTACTGATGCATCAGCAGTTTGTGCTGGACTCTCCCCGGTAGCACCAGCCAGCAGGGACGCAACTATGAGGGCGAGATTATATCGTCGTGTTAACATCATCGCAATAAAAGCATCTTTTTTGTCTCAGCAAATCTACCCGTCTGTAATCTGTAGAAATACACGCCACTCGGCACATTGCTCGCGTCCCACTTCACCGACTTGTATCCAGCATCTTGCATCTCGTTCACAAGCGTTGCAACCTCTCGCCCGAGCACATCATAAATCTTGATACTGATATACTGTCTACCCGCCTGACCGTCGGGCAGGCTGATTACTGAGTACTGGATTTCCGTTTCAGGATTGAAGGGGTTGGGATAGTTTTGTGAAAGTTCAAATTTTGTTGGAAGACTAATATCACCTTTGATGTTCACCAGACACTCGCGATAACAATCATGGCAGAAGGAATGAATACCGTATTTGTAAATATATAATTGGGATATTCCTGAATCGCCAGCAGCTGGAATAGTAAGACTATCCTGGATGAACATATTTATTCTGGGGATGTGCCCTGTTGGGTCAACGAGAAAAATACTATCACACTGATTGTAAAGGTAATTGCAATCGGGCCATTTGAACGAGATTGTTTGCTCTGAGTTATCGGCTTGCATGAATTTTATTTTGAACGTATCAATTTGCGCTATGCTTATTAGCTCGTTAAACTGACGGTCTAGTAAGCCGCGAACACCAACCCCAAATTGATTAATTCTTACGGGTGCCCAGATGGCTTCAAATCCTGGTGGGGGTGGGGGAGCTTCCTGCTCTCTGTATTCAACTGGTAAGCTTGATGAATTATCTATACCTGTGGTTGAGTTACCAACATGGTTACCAAACGTCATTGAGGCAATTGCAGGGGGTGCCCCGTAAACTTTTAACCAGAGACTATTTCCCCAAAACTGTGCGGGCGCATAGTCTCTTACCGCTATAAGTAAGAACGCAACGCTGATTGCGAGATATTCTCGTCTAATCTTCTTCATACTTCCTCCAGAAGATGTTGTTTGTGTGTTGGTCTTAATGGTAATTTACAAAATTGTTAGTCGAAATGCCATGCAGGGAATACTTGCCACGCATCCCGACTCGTCGGGATGCGTGGCAGATCTCTTGCAAGCAAGATTTTGAACTTTCCCCAAATTTTGCTAAATTTGTTCCAGATTATGCAGTTTTCTCTTCGAAACAATAATCCTGCGTTAACGTTTTTTAACACTATCGCGTGGGATTTTTCGGTAACTTAATTCCCTTGAGGTTCGTAATATTGCTCAGGCGCGACGGAACAATCACGCCTATGTGCAATGTTATCTCCTCAAACAAACAACCAAGAACAGTCAACGAAAGACCAAGAACCAATGACAGATATCAAAACACTCAACGAACGCATCCAGCGCGAAAGCGCATTCGTCGATCTTCTGCAAATGGAAATCAGCAAAGTCATCGTCGGGCAGAAGTATATGATCGAGCGATTGCTCATCGGTCTGCTCTCCAATGGCCACGTATTGTTAGAAGGTGTGCCGGGACTTGCCAAGACCCTTTCCATCAAGACACTCGCCGCCTCGATACAGGCGAAGTTTCATCGCATTCAGTTCACGCCCGATCTTCTCCCTGCCGACGTCATCGGTACGATGATTTACAATCAGAAGAACGGCGAGTTTACCGTACGACGGGGACCGATCTTTGCAAACTTCATCCTTGCCGATGAAATCAACCGCGCCCCCGCAAAAGTGCAGAGCGCGCTCCTCGAAGCCATGCAAGAACGGCAGATTACTATTGGCGATCAAACATACAAACTCGAAGAGCCGTTTCTCGTTCTTGCAACGCAAAACCCGATCGAGCAGGAGGGAACCTATCCGCTGCCCGAAGCGCAGGTCGACCGCTTCATGTTAAAAATCAAAATCGATTATCCGAATCGCGACGAAGAGCGGCTCATCATGCGTCAAAACATTTCTTCTGCTACAACTGATGTGAAAGCTGTCATTAACCCTAAAGATATTACCGCTGCTCGAGCATTAGTACAGGAAGTCTATATGGACGAGAAAATCGAGCGCTATATTTTGGATATCGTTTTTGCAACACGCAAACCCAAAGACTTCAAACTTGATAAGCTGACATCACTCATCAATTACGGCGGTTCGCCGCGCGCAAGCATTAACCTCGCGCTGGCTTCACGTGCATTTGCATTCGTTAAGCGGCGCGGCTACGTCATACCCGAAGACGTTCGCGCCGTTTGTCATGACGTTCTTCGTCATCGTATTGCCGTGACCTACGAAGCAGAAGCCGAGAATGTAACGTCCGAGAATATTGTGGATGAGATTTTGAACACCATCGAGGTTCCGTAATACAGATGGAGACATTTGAACTACTAAAAAAAGTACGAAAGATTGAAATCCGCACGAAAGGTTTAGTGAACCAGATCTTCTCGGGCGAATATCACAGCGTTTTCAAAGGGCGCGGGATGACATTCAGTGAGGTGCGCGAGTACCAGTTCGGCGATGAAATCCGTACAATCGATTGGAACGTCTCCGCACGGTTCAACCATCCGTATGTCAAAGTCTTTGAAGAAGAACGTGAACTGACGGTGATGCTCCTTGTCGATGTGAGCGGCTCGGGAGAGTTTGGCACTGTGACGCAATTTAAAAAGGATGTAGCAGCAGAAATTTGTGCAGTGCTTGCATTTTCTGCAATTCAAAATAACGACAAGGTGGGCGTGATTTTCTTTAGCGATATCATCGAAAAATTTATCCCGCCTAAAAAGGGGAGAACACACATCCTGCGTATCGTTCGAGAGCTGTTAGATTTTCAACCGACGCATCGACAAACAAAAATTGGAGAGGGGTTACGTTACCTCACGAGCGCAATCAAGAAACGCAGCACGGCGTTTTTGATTTCTGATTTTTTGGATGAAGGATATGATGATGCGTTAAAAATCGCTGCGAAGAAACATGACCTCATCGGCGTAAGGTTATTTGATCCCCGCGAATCTGAACTTGTGCCGGTAGGCTTGATGCGCGTCCGTGACGCAGAAACGGGCGAAGCAACCTGGATCGACACAGCCGATAGCAGCGTTCGCAATCACTATGCGCGTTGGTGGAGAGATCGCGATGAGCAGAGAAAAAAACTCCTTCGTCGCAGCGGCGTTGATGCCATTGATATTCGTATCGATCAGTCGTATGTTAGCCCACTTGTTGCATTTTTCCGGGCAAGGGAGAAACGATGGTAAACCCCGTTAAATTCCAAAATTCAAATTACAAATTTCAAATAATTTTCAAATTCCAAACCCCTAAATTTAGATTTGAGAATTGGAATTTCTTTGACGATTGTGTATTGAGATTTGCAGTTTTACTACGAATAACGTCTCCTCAATTATTACTCACGTTATTCTTTGTCGCATTCTTACATCATGTCAGCTTCGCTCAGGATGTACGAGCCACCGCGCGTGTCGATTCTAACAACATTCTCATCGGTGATTGGCTTCGATTACATATTGAAGTAGAACACGCAGAGAATATCACTGTACAGTTTCCATCGATACCGGATTCACTGCAAGGATTTGAAATTATCCGACGCGACTCTCTTCTCAAAACGACGTCAAATAATAAAACTCTTGAATCGATGACATATGTGCTGACATCCTACGATTCAGGAATGTATATTATTCCTCCGCTGGTATTTCAATACGCGTTTGCCAACGATACGACGCTGCATACCACGGAGACGGCGCCTATACCGATTGTTGTTCATAGTGTCGGAGTAGATACAACTAAAGACATCAAAGATATTAAACCCCCCGTTACTCTACCTATATCGTTCGCAGAGGTATTGCCGTACATCATCGGTGTTATCGGTGCAGGCGGGTTTGTATGGCTCATTTATTACATAATGAAGAAACGGAAAAAAGGAGAACCGATCATTCCAGAGGCTCCTCCACGACCAGCACATGAAGTTGCCCTCGAAGCATTACATTCGCTTGAAGCCGAGAAACTCTGGCAGCGCGGCTTGGTGAAAGAATACCACTCACAGGTGACCGACATTATTCGAACATATATTGAACGGCGGTACAATGTTATTGCGATGGAGATGGTCACCGAAGAAATCCTTTCTTCGCCATCTATCACAGCGTTGGACAAGCAGAATAAAGAACAGCTGCGAGATATGCTGGTGCTTGCCGACCTGGTAAAGTTTGCAAAATTTCATCCGGTACAAGAAGAGCATGAACGGAGTTTGCGATTTGCATTTTCGTTTGTTGAAACAACATGGCAAACAATACAAGAGATCGTGAAACACGAAACTGCGCAGGAGGTCATCCAACAGTGAATGTAACATTTGCAAATCCGGAGTATTTCCTTCTGTTGCTGGTTGTTCCGGCAATGATTTTTTGGCATTGGAAGCGACAGAATCGCCAACTCGTGGAAATGCAAGTCTCGACGCTGAAGGTTGTGTATGATATTCCTCGCACATGGCGGCAGCGGTTACGACATCTGTTATTCGTTTTACGTATACTCGCCATCGTATTGCTAACAATAGCCTTGGCACGGCCACAGTCTACATCGCAAGGCGAGAATGTAACAACGGAAGGTATTGATATTGTGCTTGCGTCCGATATCTCCGGCAGCATGTTGGCAGAAGATCTTCGGCCGAACCGTGTCGAAGCATCGAAGAAAGTAGCCGCTGAGTTTATTGAAGGTCGTCCGAATGACAGGATAGCATTAGTCATTTTTGCAGGCGAGAGTTTTACACAATGTCCATTGACAATCGATCATGCCGTTCTCCTGAATCTACTCTCGCAGGTAAAAACAGGTATTATCGAAGACGGAACAGCAATCGGTTCGGGGCTTGCTACTGCTGTAACGCGTTTGAAAGACAGTAAAGCGAAAAGTCGTGTTATCATTCTCTTAACGGATGGTGTAAATAACAGGGGTTCTATCGACCCATTAACAGCAGCAGGTATTGCACAAACGTTTGGCGTTCGCGTGTATACGATTGGCGTCGGCACACAAGGCATGGCGCCATATCCCGTACAAACACCATTTGGCATGCAGTATCAAAACGTACCGGTGGAAATTGACGAAACGTTGTTAAAGAAAATTGCCGAACAGACAGGTGGACAATATTTTCGAGCTACCGACAATCAAAAACTCAAGGCGATTTACGCCGAAATTGATCGTCTTGAAAAAACTAAAATCGAGGTAACACAATTCCGCAAACACAAAGAAGAATTTTACAGTGCCGCTATGTTTGCCGGGTTGTTTTTACTCTTAGAAGTTTTCTTATCACAGTCAATTTTTCGTAAGCTTCCATGATTCGATTCGCCCATAGTGAGTATTTGTTTGCGCTGTTACTACTGCCGTTGCTTCTCGCATCCTTCCTGTGGGTCATACGATTACGACGCCAGGCGCTTCAACGATATGGTAACCCTGAACTACTCTCACAGCTCATGCCCACTATAGGAAAATACAAACGCAGTATCAAGTTCCTCTTTGCTATGATGGCGCTAGGGTTCATCATTCTTGGTGTAGCAAACCCACAGATCGGCACCAAGCTCGAAGAAGTGAAACGCGAAGGCGTTGATATCATGATTGCTGTAGATGTTTCCAATAGCATGAAAGCAGAAGACCTGAGGCCGAATCGATTGGAGAATGCTAAGCAAGAAATTTCCCGCATGATCGATAAACTGCAGAATGACCGCATCGGGCTCATTGTCTTTGGCGGCGAAAGCTATTTACAATTACCACTCACAACGGATTACTCTGCTGCCAGACTGATTTTGAGTACGATAGATGTTGATGTCGTACCAATTCCCGGAACAGCAATTGGTTCTGCAATCAAACTCGCCATGAAATCGTTTGCAGAAGGAGAGAAAAAACATAAAGTTATCATCATCATCACTGATGGTGAAAATCATGAAGACGATGCTATTGCAGCTGCGAAGGAGGCCGCATCAGAAGGGGTGGTCATACATACAATCGGGATGGGATCGCCAGAGGGAGCTCCGATACCCATATATCAAAATAATGTTCAAGCCGGGTTTAGGAAAGATACCGATGGAAATACCGTTATTACGAAGCTTGATGAACAAGCAATGCAGCAGATTGCCGATGTAGGAAACGGTACATATGTTCGTGCCTCGAATCAGCAAAATGAACTTGATGCTGTCATGAAGGAAATTCAAGCTATGGAGAAAAAAGAATTCGGTGCGAAGATCTTTACAGAGTATGAAGATCGCTTTCAGTACTTTCTTGGATTTGCGCTTGTTCTCATTGTTTTGGAGTTCTTTATCTCTGAGAGGAAAAATCGATGGTTAGCACAATGGAAATTATTTAGGGGAAATGCATGAAAACGGTATATTGTGTCATATTAATACTGTTGTCAGCAAGCATTGCAGGTGCGCAATCGGAGCGGTCTCTCATACGAGAGGGAAATAGCGCTTATCGTGATAATAAATATTCGGACGCTGAAGTAAGTTATCGTAAGGCATTGGAGAAGAATAAAGAATTCAGGGAAGGTCCCTTTAATCTCGGAGATGCCCTCTATAAGCAAGAGCGATATGCCGAAGCTGCTGAACAATATAATATCGCTGCGTCACGGACGAAAGATACTGACGAAAAAGCTGAGGCGTTACATAATCTAGGCAATGCGCTGTTGAAGTCGCAAAAATATCCAGAAAGTATTGCCGCGTACAAAGAAGCGCTCAAGCTTAACCCGCGAGATGTGGATACGAAATATAATTATGAGTATGCTAAACGTTTGTTACAACAACAGCAGCAGCAACAACAAAACAAAGATCAGAAGAAAGACAAAGAACAAAAGCAGGATAAGAAAGAACAACAACAAGACGATAACAAGAAACAAGAACAGCAACAGCAGCAGGAGCAACAACAGCAAGAGCAGAAGAAAGCCGAGCAAAAAGAACAGCAACAAGCTCAGCAGAAAAAGCAGCAAATCTCCAAACAGGATGCGGAACGCATTCTTGAAGCATTAAAGAATGAAGAGAAAGATATTCAGAAGAAATTGCAGAAGAAGGTCCCGGCGCGTGTGAGAGTGGAGAAGGATTGGTGATGTATACATCTCAAATTTCAAATCTCATCCCGACAATATCAGGGCAAACAAGCTCCCATTCCCAAATTCCAAATCCTAAGCGAAGTGTCGTCTACATTGAAATTTTGGATTTGAGGTTTATTTGGTACTTGGTATTTGTTATTTGGAATATATCGTACAGCTTTGCTCAGAGCCCCACCTTTACCTCGTCTGTTGATAGAAATCAGGTTGCTGTAGGTGAGCAGTTCGAGCTGACATTTACATTGAATGGAACGAGTGCGGCGAAAAACTTTCGCGCCCCAGTGTTAAAAGATTTCGATATACTTTCCGGCCCGAACCAATCGACGAACATGCAGTTTATCAACGGATCGATGTCATCATCTGTTTCCTACAGTTATGTTCTGATGCCGCGGACTGAAGGCCGGTTTTCAATTGGTGCAGCGGCAATTGAGTACGGCGGGAAAAACCTTCAAACAGAATCTATCATCATCACAGTAACCAAGGGGGCTCCACAGCAACAGCGCCTCAGTCAGCAACAAGGCGAAGAGAGCAATACAGATATTGGCAACCAAATCGGTGATAATTTATTCCTCAAAGTCATTGTCGATAAATCGAAAGTGTATCAGGGAGAACAAATCACGGCAACATATAAGCTTTATAATCGTGTTCGGCTATCGAACCTTAATATCGGCAAGCTTCCCGCGTTTACTGGTTTTTGGAATGAAGATATTGAGGAGATCAAGCAAATACAGTTTACAAACGAAGTCGTGAATGGCAAACAATATAACGTTGCCGTTCTAAAGAAGGTGGCACTATTTCCACAGCGAAGCGGGGCGTTGGAAATCGATCCCATGGAAGTGAATTGTGTTGTTCAGATCCAGTCGCGCCGCCGCTCGAATGATATCTTTGATCAGTTTTTCAATGATCCGTTCTTTGGAAATTTTTCCAATGTTAATCATAAGGTGCGAAGTGAGCCGGTAAGAATCACCGTGTCACCTCTTCCCTCAGCCAACGTTACCGACAGTTTTAACGGAGCTGTCGGAAAGTTCTCCGTGGAAGCATGGCTTGACAAGCGACAAACGAAAACTAATGAACCCGTAACGTTGAAGGTGAAGATTACTGGCAGCGGAAATTTGAAGCTTCTGCAAGCGCCGAACATCATATTACCGCCTGATATCGAACGCTATGATCCCAAAATATCCGATAATATTACACGAGAAGGAAATAAAATTTTCGGCAGCAGAACATTCGAATATTTGCTGATTCCTCGGTATGCCGGTGAGCAGCGTATTGCTTCGTTTCCTTTTTCATACTTCGACATCGGGAAGAATGCCTACGTTAAATATACAAGTCCGGAATTTGTTTTAAGCGTGGAGAAAGGATCGGAAATAACCTCGGTTCCCACGAGCGGACTCAGCAAAGAAGATGTGAAGTTGATTGGAGAGGACATCCGTTTTATTAAGAGTGATGTAGGATCGTTGAAGCGTAAGGGAGAATCGTTTGCAGGGTCGGCTGTATTTTATGTTCTCACTGTTACTCCTATTCTTTCGTTTGTTGGTGTGTTTGTCTTTATGAGAAAACGTGAACGTGTGCTAGGTGATGTTATCGGCATGAGAAAGCGCAAAGCGCGGAAGATGGCGCTTGGCCGGCTTGCGGAAGCGAAACGATTTCTTGATCTCAAAAAGAGAGAAGAATTTTATACAGAAATATCCCGCTCATTGTGGGGATACGTCGGTGACAAACTTTCGCTGCCACCTTCTGAACTTTCTGCCGATACCGTTCGCCAGTCTCTTACAACCCGCAACGTGGAACAGGGCGCAGTCGATAAACTCATTGTAATCATAGAACAATGTGAATTTGCCCGCTTTGCCCCCGCTGTAGATTCGACGCAGATGGAGCATGTCTATCGTGAAACCGTAGAACTGATCTCAGTCATTGAAGGTGAACTTCGATGAAATGGTTGTTACTGCTGTTAAGTACAGTGTTTGTCCAAATGCTTTTTGCACAGGAGGCATTGCATCAATTCGAGCAAGCAAATCAGTTATACCGTAATGGGGAATATCAACAGGCAGTAGTATTGTATGAGCAGATCGTGAACAATGACTATGAGCATGCGTTTCTCTATTTCAACCTTGGGAATGCACACTTCAAGCTGAAAAATATTCCGGCGGCAATTCTCAACTACGAACGTGCGAAGCGGCTTGCGCCTCACGATGAAGATATCCTTTATAATCTTCAACTTGCAAATATCCGTGTCATTGATAAAATAGAACCGATACCACAGTTGTTTATCATCGAGTGGTGGCGCTTGTTGATGGGCTGGTTTTCATCCGGCGGATGGGCTGTAACAGCTATCGTTGCCATATGGTGCGTAGTCATTTCAGGAACGTTACTTCGTTTTCTGAAATCTACAATAGTACAGCGTCTCTTTTTTCTCTGTTGTGCGCTATCTCTTCTCATGACCGTGTTAGCATGTATGGGTGCGGCACATCAGTACAACCATGAGAATAACGATAACACTGCCATTATCATTTCACCATCAGTGGCTATCAAAAGCTCGCCAGATGAACAAAGCACTGATCTCTTTGTTTTACACGAAGGTGTTAAAGTAGATTTGGTCGATACTGTGGGAGAATGGAAGAAAATACGCCTTCCTGACGGCAAAATCGGCTGGGTTCCTGCGGCTGGTTTACAGGTTATCTGACGTTGATTTTTATTGAAAAATTTTGTAGATTCATTTCAGACATTAACTATCATTATCGAAGGATACTTTACTCCTGCCATAATTGCTACAAGCTTGTTGCACTCTGTTTTTTTACTTTTCTTATCGTTACGTAAAACTTTTTTGACTTTAGAGGGTCATTTTCGTAATATTGACTCTCAATGTATAATTTAAGCACGTTTCTTCACATAAATATGGATATTCAGAACATTAGCTCATGACTATTCTTGTCACAGGTGGATGCGGTTTTATCGGAAGTAACTTTGTCCGGTATATGCTGGAACATCATCCATCATATACAATTGTAAACATTGATAAACTCACATACGCCGGAAACCCAGAGAATCTGGAGGGTGTAGATGCTCATCCGCAATACAAGTTTGTTCATGGCGATATCTGTGACCGGTCTATCGTTGAAGCGACAGTGCGTGATTACCAAGTTGAGTACATTGTAAACTTTGCCGCGGAATCGCATGTCGACCGCAGCATTATGGGTCCGGCAGTCTTTGTCGAGACAAATATGGGAGGAACGAACGTTCTGCTTGATGTTGCACGTCAATATAAGCTGCAGCGTTTTCTTCAAGTCTCGACCGATGAAGTGTACGGCTCGCTTGGTTCTACGGGAAAATTTACAGAGACGACATCACTGCATCCCAATAGTCCGTATGCTGCCTCGAAAGCTTCTGCAGATTTATTAGTTCAGGCGTATTACCACACGTTCGAACTTCCTATTCTTATCACACGATGTTCGAATAACTACGGGCAGTATCAATTTCCAGAAAAACTTATTCCGTTGATGATAGCGAATGCGCTTGACAATAAACCGTTACCGGTCTATGGCGACGGGCTCAATGTCCGCGATTGGCTCTTCGTTGCCGACCACTGTTCAGCAATTGATACCGTACTTCATTGGGGTCGTTGCGGCGAAGTGTATAATATCGGCGGCAACAATGAATGGAAGAATATCGATATTGTAAAATTGTTATTAAAAAAATTGAATAAGCCCGAATCACTTATCACGTTTGTGAAAGACCGTTTGGGACACGACAGGCGTTATGCTGTCGATCAGTCAAAGATCATGACTGAGCTTGGCTGGAAACCGATGGTTACATTTGAAGAAGGACTTTCGCAAACCATCGACTGGTATCTTGAACACGAGGCATGGTGGCGCAGAATTATCAGCGGGGAATACCAACACTATTATCGACAAATGTATGATGAAAGGTAACACATTGCTGAACTGCCTGCGAAATATTTTCTTGCTATTCATGCTTTCACTGACAATTGTCACGATGGTTGTTTCATCGAACGCACAGGAGAAAAAAGATTCGAAGCGATTAGATGTATTCGATCTGATGTCGCAAGACAAGAACGCAATCTCGTTAACGCAGCCGTCCGGTGTTGCATTGGAGTCAACGGTCGATCCTGAACAATATTATGTCGGTCCGTCTGACATGATAGCAGTGAATATCTGGATGAGCCCGCCGCAAAGCTATGCATTGACCGTGACGCCAGAAGGAACGCTCATAATTCCTACGATAGGCGAAGTCATGGTTGCCGATCTCACGCTCGCAAAGGCAAAGGAGAAGATTCTTGTAGAAGCAAGGAAAAAATATCTCACTGTTGAAATTACGGCGACGTTAATCAAGCCAAGGCCCATTGTCGTCAGTGTTGTCGGCAACATTGTGAACCCGGGGTTGTGGACGGTGAGTGCAGTAGACCGTGCCAACAAAGCGATTGACGATGCGAACAAACCGACACGATTTCAAGAACCCGATGATATTATTGCGATCATGAGGACAGCTTCTTCACGCAACATTATTCTTAAGCATCGTGATGGCAAGCAGCATCGCGTCGACCTCCAGAAATATTTTGCTACTCGGGAAGACCATTGGAACCCATATTTGCGTGAAGGAGATATCGTTGTCGTTCCTAAAAAAGATCCGTTGAAGAATGTCATTGCTGTGTATGGTCAGGTAAATACCAACGGCCGCTTCGAATATGTCGAAGGAGACAGCTTACTCGATGCTTTGAAGATAGCAAATGGGTTGACAAGTCGTGCGCTCCCCGAGCAAGCAATCTTTTCTCGATTAAGCAATGATGGAAATTCTATTGTGAATACGACAATCAATCTTCTCGATGTTATGAATGGCACCGCACCGAATATTGCACTCGAGCCGGGTGACCGCATTATTATTAATGCAAAGCCGGAAATGCGCGAAGATTTTAACGTGGATGTTAAGGGAGAAGTACTCTACCCCGGCACCTATCCGATTACCCGTGGTCATACGCGCCTCTCCGAAGTCATTCGGCAGGCAGGCGGGTTTACGGAATTTGCCTCGCTTGAAAATGCTGAAGTTATTCGTCAATCGTTGTTGCCGGAAAACAAAATCGATATCGGAAAAGAACAGGTGCTGAGTCAGCGAGGCAGTTCATCCTCAAGAGATACACTTGGGTATGCTCTTGAAACGACGTTGCGCATACAACGGGAAGCTGTCGTTGTGGATTTTAAGAAATTGTTTTTAGAGAATGATACTGCTCAAGACATTATGTTACAGCGGGAAGATCAGATTATTGTACCATCACGTCAAAAGACGGTCTATGTCTTCGGTCAGGTCGTCTCGCCCGGTCATATACCTCTTATAGAAGGAAAAGAATTACAATATTATATCACCAAAGCCGGCGGTTTTACGGACCGTGCCAGCAAGGATGACATCAAAATTATCAAGGCGACAACGAAGCAATGGTTGAATCCAGATGATACGCGACTGGAAGAAGGTGATAACATTTGGGTGCCGGCAGAAGAGAGCCATCCGTTTGCTTATTATATGACAGTCGCGAGCCAAACGGTCAATGTCGTCAGCGTGGTGCTCGGGATAGCAATACTTATTGTACAAGTGTCGAAGTAAACGTATGGAACAAAAACATACACATACTGAGCAGAACGAATCTCTTCGCATAAGTGATAATGACACGGCAGAGCCGTTGGGAAAAACACTCATGGATTTTATTGCCGTTCTTACGAAATGGCGGCGATTTATTACTTGGTTCGTGCTTTCTATTACCGTGACAACGACTATTGTAACGTTCCTGATGCCGAAATGGTATAAGTCGACTGCCTCAGTATTTCCCGCCGAGCAGACGAATCTCTTCTCGGGACTTGATGGCGTCTCGTCGCTCTTTAAAACGCTTTCCGGGGGCAGCTCACGACGGTTGGGCGGGCTCGTCGGAAGCTCGGAAGCTGATAGGTATACGGCTATTCTCAAGAGCGATCGCGTGCTTGGCGCGATGATCACGAAGTTTAATCTTATCGAATATTACGATTACACTTCTGCATCATATCGAAATGAAAAGACCACAAAAGAGCTGATTGAAAATACAGTTGTGGAGCTTCAGGATGAAGGTAATCTCACCGTCAGCGTCTTTGATAAAGACCCGAAGCGTGCTGAGGAGATGGCGAATTACTATATCGACCTTCTGAATCAAACAAATTCAGAACTTATGGTGCAGAATGCCCGCGGTAACCGGGAGTTTATTGAGCAGCGGTATCAGAAAAATCTTGCCGATCTTCGTACTGCTGAAGAAGCGATGCAAAGCTTTCAGACGAAACACGGTATCATTGCTGTTCCGGAACAAACAGAAGCAACGATAAAAGCCGGCGCTGAATTGTACGGCAAACTTGCGGTAAAAGAGATTGAGCTCGATGTGCTGAAGCGGACAGGATCAGAATCGCACCCGAGCGTAATTGCGGCAGGAGTTGAAGTGGATGAAATAAAAAAGAAACTGCGCGACATGAATGCAGGCTCGTTTTCTGCAGGCGATAATATGAAAATATTCGTTCCGTTCAGCAAAGCACCCGAGCTTGCCGCGCAATATATCAGACTCTATCGCGGACTTCAGATTCAAAATAAAATTCTTGAGTTTATCACGCCGCTCTTTGAGCAGGCAAAGGTTGAAGAGCAACGCAGCACGCCTTCGGTTGTTGTGCTTGATCGTGCCGGTGTCCCGGAGCGCAAAGCCAAGCCCAAAATATCGTTATATGCGCTCCTTGCGCTCGTCATTTCAACGATGCTCGCGTTATTTATCGTGTTTACTGCAGAAGGGATTGCCCGTTTACGCGCGTTAAACCCGGAGCGATTCAATACTATCGTTGGCACGATACGCTCGGACTGGTTTGGGCTTCGATTGAAGGGATCTCCATTTAAACGCTCCAAGAACAACAGTCAATAGGTGTACACATGTCTGCTCAGGCATCACGCATCCGATGGAACTCGTTATTCGCATTCCTCTCACAGCTCATTCGTCTCCTCACGAATTTTTTTCTTTTTGTAGGCATTGCGCGCTTTTACGGGCCGGAAGCGTTCGGACAATTTACTACGGCGCACACCTTTTCGACAATCTTTCTCTTGTTTGCCGACTTCGGGTTTGATATGCTGCTTACGACGGAAATTGCACGGCAGCGTGAAAGTGCAGAACAACTTGCAAGAACGTACTATTCGCTAAAGTTATTATTTGCGTTCTGTGCTGCGCTTGCAATGTTCGCTCTTTCCCTTGTCCAAAGCTTTACGTCGGAAACTATGCTGCTGATCCAAATTTTTTCACTCTATGTGTTGTTTTCTTCGCTTAATAATTTTTTCTTTGCGTTGTTTAAGGGCGTCGAGCAGTTCCAGCATGAGACAAAGATTTCGTTCGGCATCAATCTCTTGTTGTTACTGCTGATGATTATCGGCGGCATTGCCCGTGTTCCATTGCCAATCATTGCATTATTCTTTGTCGGGTCGCGAATCATCGGACTAATTATTGGAGCCCGGATTGCATTGCGACTAACGCGATTTTATCCCATGAGTATCGACTTCACCGGATGGAAAGATGTATGGCGTTTGGTTTCGGTGTTTGGATTACAATACATCTTTGGCAATCTTTTTTTTATACTGGATACGGTGCTGCTCGCATTCTGGAATGGTGACCGTGATGTTAGCGTGTATCAGGCAGCATTCAAGATCGTCGTCTTAGCCTTGATCATTCCCGACATCGTTATCAACACCTTAATGCCGATGTTGTCGCGCGTTCATGGTGAAAGCGAGGAGCGATGGGATTCTCTCGGTCGTCTGTTGAACAAGACGTTGTTTCTTATCGGTCTTCCGATATGTATGATATTATTTGTTTATGCAGAACAAATAATCGAGATCGTCTATGGTGGCAGAATATTCACAGAAGCAGTCCCGATCCTGCGTCTCTTTGCTTTCACAGTACTTGTGCGTTTTTCAGTTGAAACCTATGCACTGATGCTGACGACGTCCCGCAGACAAACAGCGAGAGCGATGATTGTTGTTGGTGGAACGGTTGTCAATTTCCTAATGAATCTTATTCTGATTCCGAAACTGGGACCGTACGGCGCTGCTATCGTTTCGCTGGCGACAAATATCATAGTAGGAACAGGGTACGTCATTATGGCGCATAATTTCATTGCGCGATGGAGGTTTGATAAACGGAAGATAGTTCCATTCGTTACGACTGTGATCTTAGCGCTTATCATTTGGCAGCTGCGGACAATTCCGCTGTGGTATACAGGTCCAGTTGCAATTGGCATCTATGCTCTTGTTTTTTATTTCGTAGGCTACACGAAGGATGAATGGGATATGATTTTTTCTAGAGTGAAGCATGCAAGTGTTATTTGAATGGATAAATACAGATATATGATTTATCTTGCTCTTAAAGAAAACTGTGCCTGATTCAAAGGTTGTCATAGTAATTCTTAATTATTGCCGATGGAAAGAAACCATAGATTGTATCAATTCGCTCAAGCAATGTAACTATCCAAACTTTGAGGTTTTGATAGTCGATAACGCTTCCAAAGATGACTCCGAACAAAAGATAAGAGATGCTTTTTCGGAAATTGAGCTAATACAGGCAGAAAAAAACTTAGGCTACACCGGAGGAGTTAACGTCGGAATTAGAGAAGCTTTGAAAAAGAATGCGGATTTTATTTTGCTTCTTAATGAGGATACACTTGCCACAGCTAATTTTCTTGGTGAGCTTGTGAAGGCGATGGAAGAAAATCCTTCAGCTGCCGTAGCCTGTGGTACGATATATCATCATCCTGAGACTTCGCATCTTTGGTATGCAGGGGGTGAATTAATACCGTGGCGTGGACTTGCCACCCATTATACTTCATTACCTTTATCAAGGAATGGATTACGACCAAACTATCTGAAAGTGTCGTTTGTGACTGGTTGCATGATGTTGATTCGCTGCTCAGTTATCAATAAAATTGGTCTTAAGGATGAGCGATTTTTTATGTCGTTAGAAGATATAGAATACTCTGCACGCATTATTAACTTAGGATATGATTTACTTTATGTCCCAGAGTCAGTAATTTACCATCGCATACCCGTAAATTACGAAAGCATGTTTAATCTCTATTATTCTGTAAGAAATAGATTACTCCTTATTGATACTGCATTCTCTCCAGTCATGAAGTATGTTGCAAGGTTTTATTTTCTTTCAGTTATCTTCTGCAAGTTAATTCTCTGGAAATTTTTGAAACCAAAATACTTCAAAGTGGCCAGGTCGGCGTTGAAAGATTATTTTGCGAAGCGTTTTTATGAAGGACGAGGAGTTGAAGAATACGGAAAGTAATAACCTTCCTTCAGTTGTAGCAGTTGTGCTAACTACAAATGAGGCAAAGGATGCCGAAAAATGTGTGAGGTCATTGTTAGCCGCTAATTATTCTAACTTGAGAATCATTGTTGTTGACAACGCTTCTACTGATAGTGGACCTGAAATACTTCATCGACAATTTCCCGATATTCAAATTATTGTTAGATCAACGAATGGGGGCTATGCAGCTGGGAACAACACAGGTATTAGCGCAGCCCTTGAACAGGATGCTGATTATGTCTTAGTATCGAATAGCGACATTATCGTAGAAAAAGATTTTCTCAAACCCATGGTGTCCATTGCTGAGCAACAAATGAGCGTAGGATTAGTTGTTGGAACGGCTCGCTATCAGTCTCATCCCGAACAACTCTATTACGCCGCAGGAAAGTTTAGTCGATTGTTATGTACAGGCATGAACACAACACGAAAATCAAAGATATTGGCAAGAGGAGAAAAAGAAGTTGATGTTGACTTTGTCAATGGTGCTGCCTTCCTTGCTAGGCGAAAAGTATTTGAAGAGCTAGGACTTCTTGATGAGAAATTCTTCCTCTATTTTGATGACCTTGAATTCTCTCGAAGATATGGTAGCAGGTTTCGATTAGTGTATACTCCGAAATCCGTTGCGTATCATAAGAGCGGTGGAGGCAAAGGTTGGCGTAATTACACAGAGAATTATCTTTATTATCATACAAGAAACCGTTTTTGGGTTTTTCATAATGAGGTGCTATTATACCGTATGTATGTTGCCGTGTATGCTGTTCTCAATGCTGTAGCCAAATCAGTCATAATATCAACAAATATTCTGAATGATTCACAAAAAACGATGATGCAATTGTGTGCTCTGTGGAGAGGTATCAGAGATGGGCTTCTTATGAAGGTTCCATCATGAGCATAGTATCAATTGTTTGCTTCTCTCTCGATCTTTTTATTCTACTTACATGTATACCGAAGAAATCAGATCCATTTTCACCTGGACGTGTTTTTGGTTTTGTTTGGGCATTCGCTGTAGGTCTTGCTGACTTGAAACTGAGTCATCTTCAGTCTTCTTGGTCGGCGTATGCTTGGAGTGTGATTCTGTTAGCTGTGGGCGCATTCCTATCTGGAAACTATGTTGTTTATGTGCTGAATATTAAGAAAGTCTTCGCATCGATCCAACAAATGAGATTGATCACAAGGCAAACTGAGGTTCGAGATCAACGGTTTTTCATCGCCATTGTATTAGTTTTTTTCGTTTACATCGTTTCATATTTAGCCGAGTCTATGATATTGGGATACATTCCAATTTTTTCTGATAGACCGGACCGTGCACGAGTAGAATTTGGTGTGTTTGGACTGCACCTTCTTGTGAACACTTTGCCACTCATCCTTTTCATGATCGTGGAGTATTTGATCTTCGTTAGAGGCAATGCCGTTAAGAAGCGTTGGCTAATGCTTATCTTTACAATCTCGAGTCTTACTTTTGCTCTAATGTTACAGCGATTCGACTTTACTGTCGCCGCACTTCTTATTATCGCATTTACATATTACTCAAGCAATTATATCCGCCCGAAGAATGTGCTCATTGTTGCTGCTTTGTTTTCTGTTCTGCTGATAGCTATACAATCGGTCAGACTTACTGCCTACGTTCAGAATTATATATATGTAGTATCTTTCATGAAGTACTCACCTCAATATGCATTCCTAACCGAGCCTTACATGTATATAGTCATGAATTTTGAAAACTTTGCCAGAGGCATCGATAAACTTGAGTACTTCACTTTTGGTTACTTTACAGCAGACTTTCTACTAGCTCTAAGTGGTTTAAAGCATTGGCTGGCTAATTATTTTCACATCGTTGAACGCCCATTTATTATAAGCGGATATAACACATACCCGCTATTTTGGACATACTTCTATGATTTTGGGATAGTAGGGATTGCGTTTGCAAGTTTTATTTTGGGAGGAATTATTAGCAGCATGTATTACTTGATGCGCTCAAGACCGAGCATCATTACTATAGGAGTTTATTCCTTTGCATTTTATATTATAGTAATCTCTTTTTTCACTAATCCCTTAACTATGCTGAAAACGAACTTCAATATTGCTCTGTGGCTTATTATTCATTATATGGTTACAAAAAATTCTTTATCTCGGAAGGTAGTTATCTGATTTTGTTTTTACTTCGCAGTTAGTATAATAGCCATGAAACCCAAATTGCTAGTTATATCGACTCGTGTACCATTTCCACTTTTCGGAGGAGATAGGATTAGGCTCTTTAACGCATGCAAGGCATTGACTCGTTCTTTTGATGTTGACCTCTTGGCTCTGAGCGAAGAGAGAGTAGAGACAGAAAGTCTAAAGGCGTTAGCCGAGATAGGTGTTAAAGTCAAGATTTTTGAGATTTCGAGCCTGAGACATAGATTTAGCGCTCTACGAGGTATCTTTTCTACCTTACCAATTCAGGTGAATTATTATTATTTTAGAAGCGTGCAACGTTGGATCGATGAGAATATAGAACGGTATGATACTGTACTATGCAATCATATACGAAGCGCGGAATATATTAGAAATAAACCAATACCCAAAGTTATTGATCTGGTTGATGCTATATCATTAAACTACTCGAGAGCAAAGAAATATACCTCGGGTATTTGGAAATGGATTTATAGAATTGAAGACAGCCGCGTTTTGAGATATGAGACTGAAATTGTACCTTCTTTTGATAGAGCTGTAATCGTTTCGGAAGTCGATAAAACCTTTTTAGTTGATAATAATGTTGATTCAACGAAAGTCGTTGTTATTCCTGTCGCTGTTGATGCGAATCTCTTAAACAAAAATAGCTTGGGAGAGTGTGAATGGATTGTATTCCTTGGTAAGATGGATTATGCTTCTAATGCCGATGCAGCTTCATATTTTGCCAAAGATGTTTTTCCTCATATCCGGTATCAATATCCGGGTGTAGAATTTCTTATAGTCGGTGCCAACCCAAACAATAAGATTAAAAAATTGAGTCTTGATTTCAATGCAAAAGTAACTGGGAAAGTAGAAGACCATCTGGAATATTTATTGAAGGCAAAAGTAGTGGTAGCACCAATGAGATTTGGTGCAGGTATGCAAACTAAGATTATTGAAGCAATGGCACTAGGGAAAACTGTTGTTACAACCACTATCGGGGCAGAAGGAATTGATGGAGTTGATGGCACACATTTTTTTATTGCTGACACGGCTCAGGATTTTAGTAATAAGGTACTGATGTTATTACATAATGATCAACTTCGGGTACGAGTGGGGAATCAAGCACGAGAACTTGTTCGTAGAAAATACACATGGGATGTAGTTGGCAAATCATTTATCGAGGTGATGGAACAAACTCTTCAAAAAAATAACTAACAAAGTTGTCGTGAACGAAAAGATTAAAACAATTCTCATCGATATCCTTGCGCTCAATCTTGCGTGGACCGCCTATTATTGGTTCCGCATACACAGTGGTCTGCTTGCCCACGTGACGGAACCGGACTTCTGGCTTCCGATGATCGTCATTTGTGTGTACTGGCTGCTTGTCTTTTTCTTCTTCGGATTGTATCGCTCATGGTATGCAAAATCCCGTTTCGACGAACTTGTAACGTTGTTTAAAGCAACCGTTGTCGGGGGATTGTTGTTGTTCTTTGTCATTTTCTTTGATGATAAAGGAGTCGGTTCTCCGCTTTACTCACGTTTACTCATTATCATTTACAGCGGCTTTATTGTGGTGTTTGTAGGCGGCGGCAGGTTGCTGCAGCATACATTTCAGCGCAGACTTCTTGAATCAGGCGTCGGTTTGCACAACGCGTTGATTGTCGGGTGGTCGGTAAAAGCACGCGAGCTGTTTGATAAAATCCAACAATATCCGGCTCTGGGTTATCACGTCGTTGGTTTTGTTCCGGTGACAAACGACCAATCGAATGATACCTACAAACATGTGCCGGTATTAAGTTCTATACTTTCGTTGCCGGAAATTATCGATTCGCATGACATCAAAGATGTGTTGATAGCGCTTGATTCATCTGAACATGATAAACTGCTCCACGTGATTAGTTCCTGTAACTCCCATGCGGTGAGCATGAAAATTGTCCCCGATTTGTACGACATCATTAGCGGTCAGGCGCGGACAAATCAGATTTACGGATTTCCGCTTATCGAGATTATGCCTGAACTCATGCAGCCTTGGGAGAAGACAATAAAACGTGGAATCGATATAGCAGTTTCATCGCTGATTCTCTTCGTCGGATTGCCAATCTGGCTCATCGTAGCACTTGTTATTAAGATCGATTCTTCGGGTTCAATATTTTATACGCAGGAACGTGTCGGAAAGGACGAGAAGAGATTTAAGATCATTAAGTTTCGTTCGATGCAGCATAATGCCGAAGCGGATTCGGGTCCCACGTGGGCAGGCAAGGAAGATCCACGTACGACACGTGTCGGAAAATTTTTAAGGAAAGCACGGCTCGATGAAATTCCTCAATTGATTAACGTGCTTGATGGCGATATGAGTTTGGTGGGACCGCGCCCGGAGCGCCCATATTTCGTCGAACAGCTTTCGAAAGAAATTCCGCTCTACAAGCGCCGCCTCAAAGTTCGCCCCGGTGTTACCGGATGGGCACAGGTGAAACACAAGTACGATGAAAGCATCGACGATGTGCGGAAGAAAATTCAGTACGATCTTTATTATATTGAGAATATGTCGTTACGTATGGATTTAAAAATTCTTTTTCGGACGATAGCTGTTGTATTGTTGGGGAAAGGGCACTGAGTATGGGGTTCGAGGTTCGTGGTTTGAGATTTGGGAAATTAAAAGATGTACGCTGGAAGAGAAGGATCCTTGGGGTCGTAGTAATAATTGTCTTTGCTGTTCTGCCGCTATGCGCTCAAATTGAAAATGTGCCAATCAATAATCAAGTGTATGAGTTTCTGGATAGGATGGCAATCAAAGGGATTCTACCACTCTATAGTAATACAATGATACCTATTTCACGTCAGGATGCAGCAAATTTCTTACTCAAGATAGAGGAGCACCGTGAAAAACTGAACGGCACGGAAACAGAATATCTTGCGAAGTTTAAACAGGAATTCATACATGAAATCAATCCATCGGAAGAGCGAGCATCCGTTCTTTTCAGAGATGGATTGAACGGAATATTTTCTGACAACGAGAAATACCTTTACACATTCAATGATTCGACATCTTCGTTGTACATCGAATTTCTTGGAACGCTCGAGCATCGGAGAATTACGGGCGACAGTTATCAATCAACTCATGCCTCATTTGAACAACACGGAGGAAGGCTGCGCGGAACAGTAAAGAGTAAACTTGGATATTTTTTACAAGCAACCAATGGCGCGCTCTATGGAGATAAATTGTTTGCATTGTCAGATCCAAGATTGAAAGGAAATGTCAAATTCAAAGACTTGAACACGCCATACTTCGATTTTGCAGAGGCATATCTAAGAGCGGATCTTTCTTGGTTTAACATACAATTTGGCAGAGAGTACACACTTGTCGGTACGGGATATTCCGATCGCTTGTTGCTTTCAGACAATGCTTCGCTGTACGATTTTCTGAAACTCGATGCACAGTACAAGTCGGTAAAGTTTCAGTTTCTTCATGCTTCGATCTTGCAGGATGCAGCTCTGGCACAGGGAGTACTTCTTCAGGAACCGTTAAACAGCAACAAATACCTCGCTCTGCACCGTGTACAATTCTCTTTGTTTGAGAAAGTCAATATTGGTGTTTCTGAAATGACAATTTATCAACGGTACAGCCCGGAGTTTGCCTATCTTAACCCGATTATTTTTTATAAATCTGTAGAGCATTCACTGCGGGATCGCGACAACTCGTTTCTGAGTTTTGATCTCGAAGTGTTTCTTTTTCCCAACTATAAGGTCTATGGTACATGGTTGATCGATGATATTGATTTCTCAAAAATTGGTACGGGCTGGTGGGGCAATGAATTCGGCTGGCAGGGGGGTGTCTATGCCGCTGAAGTTGCCAATATCTGCAATCTTGATGCTGTAGTTGAATATACAAGACTTGAACCATACGTCTATAGTAATCGTGTCACCGGAAACAATTTTACACATAATAACATGTCGCTGGGTCATCATCTTGCGCCTAACTCCGATGAATTGTTTGTTCAGCTAAGCTATCGTCCGTTGAAATCATTGCGCACGTGGTTAAGTTATACATCTTCTCGTCACGGAGAAAATATTTACGACATCAACGGACTGCTTGTGAAGAATGTCGGTGGGAGTGTATTGCAAGGGCATAGAAGCAGTGATGCAGATAATGCACCGTTTTTGGATGGAGAGCTTATAACAACAAACAAGCTTCAGCTCAAAGCAATCTGTGAACCCATTGTTAATTTTTTTGTTTCCGGAATTTATGAATTGCGAACAACAACATATTCAACCACGAATACAACTGCTACCGATAATTACGGCGCTATTCGAGCTTGGGTTGAATATTAGTTAATTGCCAAACAAAATAATGACTTTGAACTTGTAATTATCCTATGCCGAAAATACTTGTCATAACGCCCACATATAATGAAGCCGAAAATATCGAGAAATTTATCGGCGATGTTCTTAAACAAAGAGACGATGTTGAGATGCTGATCGTTGACGATAATTCTCCGGATAAAACTGATGAGATTGTTGAGAGGTTGCAGTCAAATAATCCACGCATACATCTCAAACGCAGGCCAGGCAAGATGGGATTAGGGACAGCGTATGTCGTCGGGTTCAGATATGCGATAGAGCATCGATTCGACTACGTGTTCGAGATGGATGCAGATTTTTCACACGACCCTGCAGAAATTCCGCGAATGCTTGAGAAAGCGACAATGTATGATCTTGTTATCGGGTCGCGTTATAAAAACGGAGTGCGCGTTATTAATTGGCCCATACGCAGATTACTGTTGAGCTATGCCGCAAATGTGTACACACGAATCATTACTGGCATGCCGGTGAAAGATGCGACAGGCGGCTTCAAATGTTTTCGGAGAGAAGTCCTCGAAGCGATCAACCTCGATGAGGTAAAATCGAACGGGTACGCCTTCCAGATCGAAATGAATTACAAAGCATTCTGTAAAGGATTCAAACTTTGTGAACATCCAATCATTTTTGCCGATCGTACATCCGGTGTTTCTAAAATGAATAGAAAGATTGTTTATGAAGCGGTGTTTCGTGTGTGGAAATTGAAGATTCGGCAAATCCTCGGAAAATTGTAGCCCGTCCCAATGCAGCTTTCCGTCATCATAGTAAATTATAATGTCAGGGCATTCCTCGAGAACGCCATCGTTTCAGTCTGCAAGGCAACAAGTGGAATACAGTCTGAAGTCTTTGTTGTCGATAATGCTTCGGATGACGGTAGCGTTGAAATGATACGCCAAAAATTTCCGTCTGTAAAACTAACTGTCAATACAAAAAACCTCGGCTTTGCGGCGGCGAACAATATTGCGCTACGTGAGGTACAGGGGAAATATATTCTTCTCTTGAATCCAGACACGATTATTCAAGAAGACACCCTTCGTGTCATGATGGAGTTTATGGATCGGCATCCTGATGCCGGACTTGCAGGATGTAAAATACTCAATCCCGACGGCACATTACAGCTCGCATGCCGCCGCAGTTTTCCGACGCCTTGGGTGGCATTTACTAAGATTATTGGCTTCAGCGCATTCCTGCCGCGCTCCAAAGTCTTCAGTCGGTATAACCTTGAGTATCTCAACCCTGATGATACCTACGAAGTTGATGCGGTCAGCGGGTCATTCATGTTTTTGCGTCGTGAGATTATGGATGCTGTCGGCGAGTTAGATGAACAGTTTTTTATGTATGGCGAAGACCTTGATTGGTGCTATCGCATCAAACAGGCAGGGTGGAAGATCTTTTACGTGCATGGTACACAAATCATTCATTACAAGGGGGAGAGCGCGCGGCGTAGCGACATCGACGAAGTAAAACTCTTTTATCAGGCGATGCGTGTCTTTGTGCAAAAGCATTTTCGTCGGGGCTTTCTCATTGATATGATGATGCGTTTTGGCATTGAGCTGCGTGAGCGCATTGCATTTCTCGCACGCATCGCAAAACCGTTAGGTGCAGCGCTCTTCGATATTATTCTCGTGAACATCTCAATGCTGTTCGGCGAGTATCTGTGGTTTGGTGAAATATTCCACTTCCCAAGTTATGGATATCCAATTATCATGACGATTCCATGGCTGATTATCATTACGACGATGCAGTCGATGGGAGTCTATACAAAACGCAAACTGTCTATTTCCCGAACGGCAAGCGCTGTTATCGTCAGCTATATCATTATTGCGGCGCTTACATTCTTTTTTAAACAGTATGGATTCAGCCGTATGGTATTGCTGATTTCTGCCGGCATGAATATTATCGTGTTGCCAGGATGGCGTTTTGCAGTCAGAACATTGTTTCGCTCTCCCCGACAATATCGCAAAAGCCTGTTCGGCAGAAGGACATTGATTGTCGGCGTCGAAATGTCGGGACAAGCTGTACTGCAAAAACTTCGCGGCCGCGTTGACGATGGGTATGAAGTTGTAGGATTTGTCGATATCAACAGAAGACGTGTCGGAGAAAAAGTTGCCGGAGTTGAAATTCTCGGAAGTATTGATAATATTGGAAAGGTGCTTGAAGAACAGCGAGCAACAGAGGTGATTTTTTCGACCGATGCACTCTCGTATGCCGATATCCTCTCTGTGATCGGACGGAGTCGAAGTACGGAAATCAATTTTCGTCTTGTTCCCAGCAGTCTGGAAGTCATCATCGGCAAAACACATATCGATGAGTTGGATGATATTCCTCTGGTTGATATCGAATACAATATCGATAAGAGCATAAACCGATTGGTGAAGAGAGTGTTCGATATTGTTCTTTCGGTGGGTGTTTTGATTATTATTTATCCGTTTGTGGTGATGAGAAAGAATACCGACGGAGCGAAAGGTACATTCAAGAAGAACATACTGATGGTGCCGAAGGTATTCCGCGGTGAAATGTCAATAGTTGGATCTCAGCAAACTCAAAGCAGCAACCCCGCGATCTTTCTCGGCAAACCCGGGTTGACAGGATTAGTCCAAATTAAATATCATGATGACCTTTCGAAAGAAGAAGTGGAAAAGTATCAGCTTTACTATGCAAAGAATCAATCGCTGCTGTTGGATCTTGAGATTCTCCTGAAATCGATATTGATATTATTGAGAAAGTAATTTCTATGGCGAAAACAGTGTTAGATTTTGAAAAACCGATGGTCGAGCTTGAACAAAAGATCGAAGAAATGCGAAAATATTCGGGGTCGCTTGATATTGCTGATGAGATCAAGGTACTCGAAGAAAAGGCAATACAATTACGAAAAAGCATTTTCTCGAGTCTCACGCGTTGGCAAAAAGTTCAGCTTGCCCGCCACCCTGACAGGCCATACACGCTCGATTACATAGGCATGATGACAACAGATTTCATAGAGCTGCATGGTGATCGAAACTTTGGCGATGATAAAGCAATCGTAGGAGGATTTGCAAACCTCGGCGAGGAACCTGTGATGATTATTGGACATCAAAAAGGAAGAGACACAAAATCCAATGTCTACCGTAACTTCGGCATGCCGAACCCTGAAGGATATCGTAAGGCAATGAGATTGATGAAACTCGCTGCAAAGTTTCATCGGCCCATCGTTTCGATGCTTGACACACCGGGGGCGTTTCCAGGGCTTGAGGCAGAAGAACGTGGTCAGGCGGAGGCAATTGCCCGAAATCTGTTTGAGATGTCACATCTGAAGGCACCAATCATTGTTGTGATTATCGGCGAGGGCGCCTCTGGTGGGGCCTTGGGCATCGGCATCGGTGATCGCGTGCTCATGATGGAGAATACGTGGTATTCTGTGATTTCGCCTGAATCATGTTCAAGTATACTCTGGAGAAGCTGGGATTATAAAGAGCAGGCTGCTGAAGCACTGAAACTTACAGCGCCCGATTTACTTGCACAAGGGATCGTCGATCGTATTGTGCCGGAACCCCTCGGCGGCGCACACAACAACCCCCAGCAGGCGGCAGAAATATTAAAGGGGATACTTCTCGAGGAAATCAAGAAGCTTAAGAAAATCAAAGTTGATAAAATGGTTGAGAAGCGGATTGAGAAATTTAGCAAGATGGGAGAGTATGAGGAATAATATTGTCATTCGTCAAGGGTCATTTGTCACTCGTAGCGAATACACATGATGATGATGACATTATTCTTTCAGCACCGAAAATGATAGTGACTGAGACGAAAATTCGTGTTCGCTATGCAGACACCGACCAGATGAAGATGGTGTATTATGCGAAGTACTTCGAGTATTTTGAGCAGGGGCGTTCGGATTTGCTGCGTCAGATTGGTTTATCCTATCCCGAAATCGAACGCATGGGATATTATCTTCCTGTTATCGAAGCATACGCAAATTACAAGAAGCCCGCACGTTATGACGAGCTGCTCAATGTCAAAGTGATGGTAAAAGACATCCCACAAGCACGCATTCGCATCGAATATGAACTGTACAATGAGGACACACAAGAGCTTCTTGCCAATGGCTATACATGTCACAGTTTTATTTCTGCAATGACGGGAAAACCAGCGCGTGCCCCGGAATTGTTTTTCGAAAAACTTTCTAAAGCGTTTGTATAATGCTTTCGAAAAAACTGCTTTTCATTCTCTGCTGCCCGAAGTGTCATGCAGAATTAGAGTATCATCATGCAAACAATACGCTAACTTGTGTTTCATGCAAACAGACTTACACAATTGAACACGATATCCCAATCATGATATTAGATAACAAACTTTTGCCGACTCAAGATGGCCGACATTCGTAACGATAGCAGGATCAGCAGAATTCTTAAGGAGGCACTGCTTGAAGATATTGGGGTGGGAGATATTACGACTGATAGCATTATTTCCAGCGAAGCGATCGGACGAGCAAATTTTCTCGCAAAAGAATCCGGCATCGTTGCAGGAATTGCTGTTAGTGAGGCACTGTTCCGTATTGTTGATGAGGAGTTGGGCTTTTCTGCCATCATGAACGATGGCACATTCGTTCAATCAGGGACTGTCATTGCTTCCATTCAAGGATCTGTTGCTAGTATTCTAAAAGGCGAGCGTACAGCGTTAAACATTTTACAACGCATGAGCGGTATAGCAACGCTGACAAAGCAATTTATCGATGCAGTGAATGGGACAAGAGCAAAAATTACTGATACGCGCAAGACGGCACCTGGGCTTCGTCTTCTCGATAAATTGGCTGTGCAACTCGGCGGCGGTATTAATCATCGTTACGGCTTAGATGATATGGTGCTTATTAAGGATAATCATATTACAGCGGCCGGGGGGATTGATAATGCAATCAATCAGTGCCATGCATATCTTTCGGCAAAGAATTATCAGCAAAACATTGAAGTAGAAACAAAGAACCTTCAGGAAGTTCAACTGGCGCTCAAGCACACGGGCATTCATCGGATCATGCTCGATAATTTTCCCATCGACGAAATGAAAAAGGCAGTGCAACTTATTGATCATGCTGTTGAGGTAGAAGCTTCCGGTAATGTTTCTCTGCACAATGTTAGCGCGATTGCAGAAACTGGAGTAGATTTCATCTCAGTCGGTGCACTGACGCATTCGCCTAAAGCACTGGATATTTCCCTCAAGATTGTAACTCGAGATTGAATGCGCCAGCATCTCCAGCGCCTTGGTACAGATACGGCGATTTACGGCATTAGTACGATTGTAGGCCGTTTCCTTAACTTTCTTCTCGTCCCGTTTTATACAAATATACTCCTTCCTGAAGAATTAGGTATCGTTAGTTATCTCTATTCCATGATTGCGTTTATGAATGTGCTCTATTCGTATGGCATGGAGTCGGCGTATTTCAGGTATGCTACGTCGTTGGAGATCGGAAAGCCGAAGCAAAACTTCAGCATGCCATTCGTAGCACTGTTATCGACCTCTGTATGTTTCTCGCTCACTATTCTTGTGCTTCAAAATCCGATTGCGAACGTGCTAAACATTCCGGCACATCACAATACTCTTATTATATATGCCGCTGGCATTATGGCTCTGGATGCTGTAGCGATTGTCCCTTTTGCTGCACTACGCCTAGAGCGTAAAGCAAAGATGTTTGCTGCAATCAAAGTTGTCAATATCGCTGTCAATGTTGTTCTGAATATCATTCTCCTCGTTGGTTTCAACATGGGTGTGGAGGGTGTATTTATTAGCGGACTTGTGGCATCAGGCGTTACGCTGCTGCCATTATTTGTAACTGTATTTCCACATCTTTCATTTAAGATGAATATGCCGCTGTTGAAAGCATTGCTTGCGTTTGCCTTGCCATATATTCCTGCGGGACTTGCAACACAAGCTATTCAGGTTATTGACCGTCCCATTATGCGCGCGTTGACAGATGATGCAACCGTTGGCATCTATCAGGCAAACTATCGCTTGGGTATTTTTATGATGCTCATAGTGCAAATGTTCGATTTTGCCTGGAGGCCCTTTTACTTCTCTATTGCTAAGGAGCCAAACGCAAAGAAAATCTTCGCTCGAGTGCTCACTTACCTTGTACTGTTCATGTCGACAGTATTTCTTGTGCTTACGCTGTTTATTGAAGATATGGTAAAGATCAGTCTATTTGGGCATCATCTCATCCATTCAAACTACTGGAGTGGATTGAGTATTGTTCCCATCGTCTTGCTTGGATATCTTTTCCTCGGTGTTTCCAATAATTTTTCTGCTGGTGTCTATATTGAAAAGAAAACGCAGTATCTACCGATGATCACCTTCATTGGTGCAGTTGTAAATATCTTTGCCAACTATATGCTTATTCCATCGATAGGTATTTTAGGTGGTGCGTGGGCGACGTTGCTGGCGTATCTGGTGATGGCAATAGTATTGTATCTGGTCGTTCAACGAGTGTACCCGATACAGTATGAGTTCGGGAGGTTGGCAAAAATTGCGGGCGCTGCTGCCACAGTGATGACGCTATACCTTATCATTCCATTTGGAGCCATGAGCAACTTCTTCGCTCTCACTATCAAAATGGGTTTGGTTGTGCTATTCCTGTTCCTGATGAATATGATGAAGTTTTTTGAAACGAGGGAGATTGAAATAGTGAAACGATTGGTCACAAAGTTCGTGAGTGGTGGAGGTTCAACCGTACAACAACAGGAATCGATTGATGTATAGCGATGTGATACCCGTCTCTCAGTGCCCTGAAGATACAAACGCCAAGCCCCATCTTGCGGTTAAAGGTAGGGCTTGCGTCTTCGCTAATTCACATGTGATTGTGGTTATTTTATAATCATTCCCGCCGAAGCGGGATTTCTGATCAAATGACTTATGTCATTTGATCACCAACGTTTTTCTCACATCGATAAAATTCCCCGCCAGGAGTCGGTAAAAATAAACCCCGCTTGAAACATCTGAGGCATTCCATTCCACCGACTTAAATCCAGCATCCTCTATGTCATCTACAAGTGTGGCAACTTCCTGTCCGAGCATGTTATAGATTGTTAACTTGACATGAACACTTGCAGGGAGGTCATATCGAATAGTCGACGAAGGATTGAAAGGATTAGGGAAGTTCTGATGTAAGGCAAACTCTTTTGGTAGCTCGCGAGACGAGGCAGGGAAAAGCCTCAGACGGATGTTAGATATTAGTTGTTCGATTTTCGCCTCTCCAAATACTTTCGTATTCAATTCCTTTCCATCGAGAATGAGTGTAGCGTTCTCTTTGCAATTCCAAGAGATCGTCAGAGGATACTCCGCGGCAGAGATGTGTATTGTCGTCTCCGTCGTTTTCTCCTTATCAGCAACTGTGACTGAACGATTTGTTGCGAAGCGAACGTCGAACAACTCGGCAGGCGGTGAGGGAGGTAGTTCATAGCCCCTTATATCCAGATCGATATTCGCAGCAGAAAAATACAAGACGCGCTCTCTTCCTTTGTTATCTCTGAACGTCAGGGTGTTCCGTTGCGTCTGTGATGGCGACTTGTGCAGTTGATTTACGATGAGAGCATGAGATATCGTTGGCTCTATCAGAACGGAACCGGTGGGGAGGTCGAGGCTGCCAGTGTTGTTCACTTTAATCCAGTACGCTTTCCCTTCACGTAAAGTATCTTCGGTGTAATAACCTGAGGCGCTTGCATAGCCGAAGTAGTTCGAAGCGAGCGTGGTAGGGGAAAGTGCAATAATATCTACTATGCGGACAGGATACGACGGCGTGCCTATCATATTCCAGCCGTTGGTCACGTTGATCGTCTCGCGTGCAAAACTTGATCCGATAATCTGCTGTGAAGTAGAGGAAGCATATTTCAACCAATATCCCACACCGTTTCGAAGTGTATCGCGTTCTTGGTACGAGCCACTGTAAGCAAATGCCTTTGATGTTGCTGTAGGATAGAGCGTTATTTTCCGATAATCACTCACGAGGAGCGGGACAGAGACCATGTTCCAGCCATCTTCGAGTGCGAGCTCGAGAGATGTTGTTACGCCCGAGAGGCTGCGTATCCCGGGGATATAACCACCTTCATGTTGGAAGCCCGTTCCAGTCATCTCTTGTGCTGATGGTTGACCAATAGACCCTTGCAGATTGAATCCATTGCCAGTTGACTTGCCGCCGCCGCGATCAACAACATGCCAAGGATGTCGTGTTGGCTGGCCATATGCAATCGAACAGACAACAGAAAGCAAAATGATAGTAAGTCTCGTTTTCACTTTTTTATCCTTTCCTGGCGTAAGATTACTCGTTCTTACTTTATGTTTGTTGTTCCAGAAAGTTCGATCTTTCGGTTTTCATCAAGTGTTGAAAACCGGTTCAATATCGTTTTCATGAGGTGAACCTCTGCTTTGAGGTTGCTGATTTCTTCCTTGAGATGCAGCGTCTCCCCATTGTACATAAAGCTCTTGAAGAATACTGAAACCTTCTTTCGGTATGCTCCATCTTTCCAGTTGACACCCTCGGCAGCTCTTGCGACGATATAGCCAATGGGATACTTCTCAGGCGCGTATTTCATTGCACATCCAGATGTGTTTGAGGAGATAAGGAAATCTCCAGGTTGGATATCGCCGCCTTCATTGGTCACCCACATTTCGCCGTTGCCAACAGCCATAATAAGATGCGGGTTCTCATTACTGGCAGGCAGTGAAGATTCTTGTAACCCTAAGTATGCCCCCATGCACGCCGGGTCATTCGCTTTCGACGATGGTGTGATACCATAAATAATTTCTGAATTTGAATCATCATGATAACGACGATTGACACCGGTGAGAGAAACAAGCGTGCCTTGCTCAATCGATTCATCCGACCATCCAAAATGAGAGCCTGTAAAAGCGTTATAGCTGACAGTGGTGCCTGAGACGCTTATTGTCCCCTCAGTTGTGCCGTCTTGCAAAATAGCGATCACCGTCCCATCATTAGTTGTCCGATTGAAGGCGCCAACCGTGGCTCCAGACTCTTCAACATCGAGTTTTGCGTCGGGGGTTATGTCACCGATGCCAACTCTTCCCGTAGCACCATCGAGTGCTACTTGGACGGTGTTGTTAGTGAGGAGATTCAAGTCAGAAGTATTTGTCGTCCCCAAATTGATATTGCTTGTTCCAGCTATCTCTACATCGTCGGCACTGCCGGAAAACTCAATTTCACGAGATGCGTTTTGTTGTATGGTTAACCTTGCTGTGCTACTCGTTGTGCCGATGCCGACATTGCCTTCGACAAGAAGTCCGTTTGATGGCGCCGTGTTCGTCCCGGAGTATGTTGCTCCAATAACTGCTCCACCCTCAATATCGAGTTTGTTAACAGGTGATGTAGTTCCAATGCCGAATCTGCCCTGAAGGTCAATAAAAGCTCGGGTAGTACCATTAGTCGTAAATTCCATGGCATCTGTGCTGTTGTCATATTTGATTACCCCTTGTTCCGCGCTGCTATTGTCCCCGAAAGAGAGACGGCCATACGTACTGCTGCCAGCAATTATGCGTATACCAGACTGTGTTGCCGATGTGATATTATTACTAATAAGAAGTCCCAAGTCCAGGGAACCAGCTGGTAAACCTTCTCCACTAGTGCCTGCTATATGAAGAATAGTAGAGGGACTAGTTGTCCCTATACCAACGCGGCCAGTAGCATCATCAACATACACCCTGGTAGTTCCTCCAGTCTGGAGATGTAACGGACTATTACTGGAAACGTTGCTCGCAAACAGTGTATCAGTCACTCTTGCACTTCCCGATACTTCCAACTTCTTTGATGGCGAAGTTGTGCCAATTCCCACGTTATCTCCGGATGTAGATAGTCGTACGACGCTCCCATCATCAGTCCAACCGCCGCTTGAAGGAGCCGCTTGCCAAGTGCCGACACCACTCGCATCTGATGTTAGCAGGTATCCATTCGACGCACCAGTTGGCAGTTTGAAGCCGGTCATCTGAGCTGTTCCCGCAACATCCAATTGTTGTGCAGGGCTTGCTGTCCCGATGCCAACACCGCCAGAGGCACGGATGAGAAATTGATTCGCTGCAGTTGATGTAAAATCAGTTCCTGATGCACCGGTAGAATCCGCCCAGACGAACGTGCCCGTGTGGTTTGATTTTGCCTTCCAGCCTGCTGCGTAGGAATATCTGCCAGTGGCCTTATTAGAGCGACCTCCAGGAATTACAGCGTAATCTCCCGATGCTGAATTAGAATCAGCTTCATTGACACCACCACCACCTCCAGAGACAACAGAATACTGTCCTCGTGCCTTGTTAGATGCCCCCCCACCAACTGTTGATGCAAGACCTGTTGCATGATTTAACAAACCACCGGCTACAGTGGACGAAGTAGCTGTTGCACTATTCTGCCAGCCACCACCGATAGCAGTATAAAAATAACTTGAGGTGTTATTAGCACCACCCCCGACTGTTGACCAATCACCACTGGCGGTATTTTCCTCACCTCCAGCAATCAGTGATCCATATCCGGAGGCATTGTTCAATGCACCACCCCCGACTGTTGAGAATATATGAGTGGCGGTATTTCCCCCCCCTCCAGCAATCAGTGATCCATACGCGGAGGCATTGTTCAATGCACCACCCCCCACAGTTGCTTCATCATCACCTGTTTTGTTTCTTCGCCCACCGGCAATTGTTGTATAATAACCTGAAGCAGAATTGGAATCAGCGGCAGTTGCACCACCACCGCCACCCACAACTGAGTAATTCCCACGAGCACGGTTGTAGCTGCCAGCAACAAACGCCTGCGTACCTGTATTGAGGTTTCCGGTTCCAAAGTTTGCTTTACCCATAGTTATCTCAGGATCGCCTGTGCTTGTTATCGCTCCTGTCATCGCCCCACCAGCAAGAGGAAGATACGGTCCACCGCCGCCCCCAGGAGCCGCTTTTGCATACTCTGCTGTATCAGCACGGAATGCATACGGTGCGCTGGTGAACTCTGAACGAGGGGAGAATGTCACCGGTGATGAGATGCCGGGACCTGCGGTTGCTGTTACTTCGAGATAGTACGTCAGATCGAACGGCAAACTCAAGAGAGTGACTGAACCTAAGATGACACTGAATGTGCCCTGTTGTACCGAAACGCCTGTCTGCGTCTCGCTCCAAAGCGTCGAGCCGCCTGTAGCGCTGTCCTTGAGCACAAACTGCAAGTCGTAGCTTCCTGTGGCTGCTGGTGTGCCCATCGAGGTTGTGAGCAAGCCTTGGTAAGAGATTCTTTTGGGGATTTGAGAATATCCTCCTACATTGAGGATGAAAATACAAAGAGCAAGGATACAAATTATCTTTCGCATGGTGGACTCCAATTTTTGATACTTGAGTTTTAAATTGAAATATTCCGAATCTTACTTCAATATCAGTGAAGAGAATCAGAAAGTCACGACATAGATATGCGGTTCTTCTGCTGATATGCGATATGAGATGTGTGTTCGCTGCTCTTGTCTAATGTTCAAAGAACAGGGAACCAAGTACGAAGTAAGTTGAGGATTATCTCGGCGGTTGAATCAACCGATCTTTCAATCCTCGTGCAATAGCTTCAGAGCGGGAGTGGACGTGGAGCTTCTCATAAATGTGGCGAATGTGGTAACGCACCCCATCGACGGAGAGGAAAAGATCGTTTGCGATAGCAGCATACGATTTCCCTAATGCCATCTGATTAAGCACTTCCATTTCACGATCGGTGAGCGCTTCATCTTCAGCAGTGTGTTTCGATGAAGGTTTTTGAAACGCTCCGATGACTTTTCTTGCTATGGAAGGTGTCATCGGAGAACCGCCTTGTACCGCTATTCTGATTGCTTTAATGAGATCCTCTGGGGAAGTCTTCTTCAGTAAATACCCGACTGCACCAGCGCAGATGGCATCGAATACTTTCTGGTCATCATCATAGACGGTACACATAATGACTATGACCTTTGGAAAAGATTGTTGTAAAATTTTTACCCCTTCGATACCATCGATACCCGGCAGACCAATGTCCATCAACACGAGATCGGAAGTTCCTATATCTGAGGAACGGAACGCTTCTTCGCAGCTATCATATACCCCAATCACAGAGAAATCTGGAATTCCACGTAGAATCGCTTCCCATCCTTCTCGCACGTAACGGTTATCCTCGATGATAGAGATGTTGATGCTTGAGCCCTTAGGTAAAATCGTAGCCATGCTTAATGATACATTCATTGAACATCAAGAGCACTACACAGATATGCGGTATTTTACTGAACGTTGAACTCTAATTGCCAATGTGTTCCAGAACCTTGGGACGTTTGTAAGTAAAGTTTCCCGTGAAGAAGAGCTGTTCGTGCGTGGATATTCTTCACGCCGTTTCTCTCCGTAGGGGCGTTCGGATCAAACCCCTTGCCGTTGTCCATCACGCTGAGATGAAGAAGCGAATCGTCAAGCTTCGAAATCTTGATAGTGACATTACTGCAATTGGAGTGTTTAACTGCGTTTGTCACCATCTCCTTGTACACCAGCCACAGATTTCGTCTACGTTCCATATCTAAGGGCTTGAGACTAATTGACTCTGGTATCTCAATGTGATACTGAATTGACTTGCTCTCCAAAAGATCGGAGGCGTAGCGGCGAAACTTGGCAAACAAATGATCCCACCTGTCGTTCTCAGGATTGATCGCCCAGATAATGTCACTCATCGATTCTTGGACGGTCGTTGCGCTTTCACGAATCAATGACAAGAATTTCCCCGAATTCTGTGTAACGCGGTTATTTTGGTCGTGTTGGATTGCCTGTGCAAAATATGCGATACCACTCAGTGTGGCGCTCACTTCATCGTGGAGATCCTGGGCAATCCGATTGCGCGTCCGCTCGATTTTCAGTATGTGATTCAAACGATAGCGATAGATGATGTATAATAGGGTAACGACAGTGACAAAAACGAGGAGAATAAACCACCATGTTTGCCAGAATGGTGGTGCTATTATTACTTTTATCGAGGTTCCCTGTTCGTTCCATACTCTATCATTATTACTTCCTTTTACTCTAAAGATATATTCACCGCCGCCGAGATTTGTATAAGCAGCATATCGCCTAATGCCGCAGTAGATCCAATCTTTATCGAAGCCTTCCAGCACATAGGCGTATTGATTGTTCTGGGGGGCAGTGTAGTCTAAGGCGACAAATTCAAATGAGAAGAAATTCTCGTTATAAGAAAGGTGAATTTCCTTTTGTGCCCAGATGGATTGATAGGGCTTGAGGGGCTTGTCAAACACTTTAAAACTTGTTAGCACAACCGGCGGAATATGAGGATTCTCTTGTATGCTATCGGGGTAGAATGCATTAAATCCGTTGAGACCGCCAAAGAATAGTTCGCCCAACGTGCTCTTGCAAGAGGCGCCTTGATTGAATTCATTGCTCTGCAGTCCGTCGTGTACGTCGTACGTTCTCACGGTTTTTGTTTGTGGATTGAACTGTGCCAGCCCGTTGTTTGTGCTCATCCAAAGGTTCTGTGCATTGTCTGTAAGAATTCCATAGATAACATTGTTAGGCAATCCATCGTTCTCAGTATAATGATCAAAATAATTCGATCTGCGGTTGTAGCGATTCAAGCCTCCACCCCATGTGCCGAGCCAGAGATTTCCACCAGCATCTTCACAGATCGAAAGCACTGTGTTGTTGCTCAGACTTCTGGAATTGCCAGGATTGTACACATAACGAACAAAAGTATTCGTTTGACGATCAAACAAACAGATTCCACGACCCCATGTCCCAATCCAGAGATTTCCCCGACTGTCCTCATACATAGACCAGACCCAATCGCCACTGAGACTTTTTGGATCATCTTCCTCTCTCATGTAATGCTCGAATGCATTCTTCTTTCGATCATACCGATTCAAACCGCCTCCCTCTGTGCCAATCCAAAGGTCTCCTTTTTGATCCAAACATAGAGATCGAACAACATCATGACTGAGACTCTGTGGATCTATTTGGTTGTGACGGTAATGGGTAAACTTGTTCGACGAGGGATCGTATCTATTCAGCCCGCCCCCGTACGTACCAACCCACAATGCTCCATCTCTATCCTCGCAGATGGCGGCAACGGAATTATGACTGATACTGGAAGATCTCTTCGGGTCATGTCGGTAGTGAATAAACGAATTTGTTTTCCTTTGATAGCGGTTTAATCCATCTCTCGTGCCGACCCAAAGGTTAGTCCTGCTATCGACGAACAGCGCCTGAATTCTATTGTTGCTTAAACTTGAGGGCTTGTTTATCCTTTGCGTATAATGACTGAATTTATGTTTTTGAAGATTCCATCGGCTCAATCCGCCGTCTCCAGTGCCAATCCAGAGCTCGCCTGTCCGATTTTCATAGATAGATAATATCCAGCTACTGGGAATTGAATTAGGGTTCCCCGGATCATTCCGGTAATGAATGAAGGTATCCGAGGCAGGCTTGTATCTATTTAAGCCTCCCTCTCCTGTGCCTATCCAGAGATTCCCTTGTCTATCGGCATATGTGCAGGGTATCTTATCATTGCTTAGGCTGTTAGGATTATTTACTTCGTGGCGATAAGAAACGAATTCATCTTTCTTTCGATCGTATCGATTCAGACCTCCTCCCCATGTCCCGATCCAGATGCCGCCTTGCTTATCTTCGCATACTGAATAAACCATGTTGCTTGTAATGCTGTGAGGATTTCCTGGATCAGGAAAATAATGGATGAAGCTGATTGCTGTGCTCTCTGCTCTTTTTCGGGTAATAGACATCTCGTTGCTGAAGTGTACGTCAAGCTTGTTCAGACCATTCCAGGTACCGATCCAAAGCATCCCAGTTCGGTCTGCATACAGACATCTAATGCGATTGTCACTCAAACTGCTGGGAATGCGTTCATCGTGTTGATAACGCAAGAACTGATCATTCTTACGATCATACCGGTTCAACCCTCCACTCCATGTACCCACCCAGAGATGGCCCGTGGGGAATTCAGCAATTGAACTGACATTATTGCTACTGATGCTATGAGGATTATTGGGATCATGCATGTAATGAACGAATTTATCTTGCGCGCGGTCGTAGCGGTTTAAACCGCCGTGATATGTACCGATCCAGATTGTCCCTTGTCCGTCTTCGTAGATACATTGAATCCAATTATCCGAAATCGAGCCTGAATCCTGAGGGTTATGTTTGTAGATTGTAAAGGTATAGCCATCGTATCGATTCAGTCCATCTTCTGTTCCGAACCACATGAATCCTTGTTGGTCCTGGATGATAGATCTTACCGTTGACTGAGAGAGACCTTGTTCGATAGAGAGACGTTCCCATTGTATTTCTCGATCTTGGGTTATTACTGTGGTCGGTAAAAAAGAAACGAAAAGAAGAACCAAGAGAGTCCATCTGTGTAATGTTGTTGTTAGATTCTGACTCAATGACATTTTCTATACACCTCACTGATCATGATGCAATACATATCGAACGTGAGTAATTCTGAACAGTTTTTCCAGATACTTTTTTACACTCACTTGGACGAGACCGTCACCAGTTGAGTAGTGTTTGAACGGGTATGTTTGAGAGGAACACTCTGCAGTAAGAACAAATCCCGCCGTTATTATGATAATGAGTCTTATGAATAAAGAGGATCGAAGCATGAGAACATCTTATGTTGCTGCTCAAATATACAGTCTTTCTCATAATAAGTGCAAGGCGGTAGGGAAAAGAATCAAATCATAGCAGATAACGCAAAAAATTCGTACATTACTCATCAGAAAGGGAACGTAATGTCAGGAAATAATCAATCGGAACACTATAAACTCAAATTCGACCCCGATAAACCGCTGCAGGTTGGTGGGCAGGCGGTGATTGAGGGAGTTATGATGCGTGCCCCCGGAAGAATTGCTACTGCCGTTCGGCGAGCAAACGGTGAGATTGTTGTGCAGAAAAAGGAATATGTCTCGCTTGCAGAAAAGTACGGCACTTTTAAGCTGCCAGTGCTTCGTGGCGCTGTTGGGCTTGTAGAGATGATGTTCGTTGGCATTGAGACGCTCAATTTTTCAGGCGAAGTTGCTATGCACGATATCGAATTGGAAAAACAGAAAAACGGCAATGGCAAAGCTCCCAAGAAAAAAACCGCGTCGAATGTAAAACTTGCATTGACAGTGCTCTTTTCACTTGCAGTCGGCATTGCTATTTTCTTTATTACACCTCTTTTTATTACGACAAAACTCTTCAATGTCGAACAAACGGGATTTGGGTTTAATATTATAGCGGGGGGAATACGTTTAAGTATTCTTCTTGTGTATCTCATTGCTATTTCGATGATGAAAGATGTCAAACGCCTCTTCGAATATCATGGGGCAGAACATAAAGCCGTGTTCACATTTGAGCAGCTTGGGGATTTGACGCCAGCATCAGCCGCAACGTTTACACGTTTTCATCCACGATGCGGAACGAGCTTTATTCTCATTGTCATGGTTGTTTCCATGTTATTGTTCTCTGTGTTTGATTCTGTGCTTATACTGTTGTTAGGAAAAATATCACTACCCGTCCGATTACTTACCCATTTGCCGTTGATTCCACTTGTGGGGGGTGTAGCATACGAGTTTATACGTTGGTCAGCAAAACGAAGTGAAACCAACGTTGGCAAAATGCTTGTAGCCCCCGGACTATGGCTTCAACGTATCACCACAAAAGAACCCGATGCTTCTCAGCTTGAAGTTGCGCTAGTTGCCATCAAATGTGCATTGGGCATTGAGGACCAACAACAGGCGCGTTATATTCGTCATGCCTCGGAGCTTGTCGCTAACTAACTATGTTTGATAAACTAGAAAAAGTTGTCGCTCGATACGAAGAGCTAACACAATTGCTTGCTGACCCCGCGGTTATTAATCAACAGGAACTGTATCGTGATCTGAGTAAAGAGCATGCTGAACTCACTCCGGTTGTTCAAACCTATCAGAAGTATAAGAAAGCTAAAGCTGATGCCGAAAATCTGAAAGCTCTTGCAATATCTTCAGGAGATCCTGAAATGAGCGCACTTGCTGAATCAGAGCTTGGTGAGGCTGAAGCGAAGTTAACTGCTTTTGAAGAAGAACTGAAAGTTCTTCTCATACCAAAAGACCCGAATGATGATAAAGATTGCCTCGTCGAAATTCGAGGTGGCACAGGCGGTGAAGAAGCAGCGTTATTTGCTGCCGATCTTTATCGTATGTATACGCGCTTTGCTGAGCGCCAAGGATGGAAAACTGAATTGATGGATTGGAACGACACTGGCAAAGGTGGTTTCAAGGAAGTGATCTTCTCGCTGAAAGGCGAAGGAGCTTTCGGCACATTAAAATATGAAAGCGGTGTTCATCGTGTACAGCGTGTGCCGGAGACGGAAGCTCAGGGACGAGTCCACACTTCCGCTTCGACGGTTGCTGTGCTGCCTGATCTGGAAGAGATTGATTCCGATATCCAGATTATTCCCGCCGATCTCGAGTTTACCACGTATCGTGCTGGTGGCAAGGGCGGGCAGAACGTCAATAAGGTTGAAACTGCAGTCCGTATTACGCACAAACCGTCAGGTATTATTGTTGCTTGTCAACAAGAACGTTCGCAATTTCAGAATCGCGAGCGCGCAATGAAAATGCTGCGTGCAAAACTGTATGAGATCAAAGTACAAGAGCAGAATGCATCGATTTCAGAGCAACGACGTACAATGGTAAAGAGCGGTGACCGCAGTGACAAGATTCGTACATACAATTTTCCTCAGAATCGTGTAACAGATCATCGTATCGGGTTGACGCTATATAATCTTAATGATATAATCGATGGTAGGTTGGATGAGTTGATCGAGCAATTAAAGCTTGCTGACAAGCAAGAAAAACTGCAAGCAAATATGGAGTAAGAAAAGTCTATCGGTTTGTCTTATCAAGAGATCTCTTTTCGCGCTTTCCTGCAAAAAACCTCTTCAGAATTCCTCCGCATTTTTCTTCAAGAACGCCGCCCATTGTGTGTACGCGGTGATTGAGTCGAGTATCGTTCGTAATCGTGTAGAGCGATGTGCAAGCTCCAGCCTTTGGATCATAGCTGCCAAAGACAAGTAACGGAATTCTAGCTAAGACGATAGCTCCGGCACACATAGGACAAGGTTCAAGCGTAACATAGAGTGTACAATTCTCAAGTCGACGATTACCAAGGTAAGAAGCGGTTGCCGTTATTGCTATGATCTCAGCATGGGCAGTTGGATCTTGCAGCATCTCAATTTGATTCGATCCCTTACCAATAACTGCGCCATTCTTGACGATAACGGCACCGATTGGCACCTCTTTCCGCTGTAATGCAGTTTCTGCCTCACGGAGAGCTAAATCCATCCAGTATTCGTGCTGTTTCTGATCCCGCATAGAGAATATAAATATTCGTGATAGTTATACATGAGTATAAAGAAAAAGCCCAATTTCGGCAACTATTTTAGAAACGTTGTATGCGGCACATATTCATTGATTCTGAAGCAAAAAATTTGTATCTTTCAAATGTTCAATAATACTTTATTTTTTTTGTAATTAGTCTTTAGTGAAGAACCGCCTCCAACTTATTTTGGCGCTTGTCTGCGCGATGGTGAGTAGTACGCATTTGCAAGCGCAAACCCCGTATAATATTTACTTCGGTGATATCCATGCCCAAACTTGGTATTCAGATGGGAATCAAGATCAAAATACCATTACCTACACCAAGCCAGTCGCACGATCTATTACCTATGCCCGTGACGTAGCGGGCAATATGGATTTCCTCGGCATTAGCGATCACAACCATAACGAGTCACTCAACATGACTATACCGTACTGGAGGTCTGGTTTTGTCGAAGCTGATTCTGTTAATCAGGATGGTGTGTTTGCCGGGTTCTACGGACAGGAGTGGGGTACAATCAGTACTGGTGGACACGCACTTATCTATGGGACGGACAAACTGTTTGGCTGGAATCCGGGGTTATATGATGTTTACGTTCCCAAAGGGGATTATACGAGGCTTTTTGACTCGTTGAAAAAGTATAACGGTTTTTGTTATCTGGCGCATCCCGATCCTGCAGATTATGATGGAATATTCAGTAATGCCTATAATGCAACTTGGGACAGTGTAGTGATGGGTGTCAGCGTGAAGAATGGTCCTGCAATGTCAACAAATACGACTGAAACGAATCCTTCTAGTAGTGATTACGTTACGCAATATCATGACCTACTAAGAAAAGGATATCACATTGCCCCCTCTGCCAATCAAGATAATCATTATACAAATTTTGGGATGACGAATCAACAGCGTACTGCTGTGCTTGCAACTTCACTTACACGAGCCAACGTTCTTGATGCTCTCCGTAACAGGCGTACCTATGCAACGGAAGATCATAATTTTCAACTAAGGTTTGAGGTTGGCACGCATCAGATGGGAGAAATATTTTCCCAGAGCGGATCCATCTCATTTCGTATCAAAGTTGTCGATGCCGATGCACCGGCATACAGCACGATTGAATTGCGTTATGGAGTGCCAGGATCAGGTACAGCTCCGACTGTTCTCACATCGGTAAGCAATAGAGATTCGTTGATCTTTTCCCAGTCACAGGCAGTTGGAACAACGTACTACTACTATGCATATGTTCGAGAATCAAATGGTCGCCAGGCATGGAGCGCGCCTATGTGGATTACAATACCAACAGGTCCGATGCCGGGCGCATTTGCTCTTTCTGCCCCTTCGAACAGTTCCGGTAACCAGCCTATCAGTGGCACTCTCACATGGCAGTCTTCGCAGGATGCAACGCAATATGACGTGTATCTCGATACAAATAATCCGCCTACGACAATCGTTAGTGCTAATCAAGCAGGCACATCTTACAATTACAGCGGGCTTCTCAACAATGCAGTTTATCGCTGGAAGATTGTAGCAAAAAATACTAATGGAACAACTGTAGCTTCTGGGGCACCATGGAGCTTTACGACAATTGTTGCTTCACCAAGTTCCTTTAATTTAACTTCACCGACAAATGGTGCGACGAGTCAAACTGTTTCAGGAGCTATTTTCTGGCAGTCCTCAACAAATGCTACTCAATATGATGTGTATCTTGATACAAATAGCTCGCCAGTAACACTAGTAAGCGCGGATCAGTCCGGTACAACGTTCAACTATAGCAATCTATTAGATAGCAAGAATTATTATTGGAAGATAGTTGCAAAAAATGTAGCCGGAAATGTTGTTGGAACAGGAGCGCCATGGATGTTTACTACTAAAGGACCCTCTCCCTCGGCATTTACACTTAGTTTACCCTCAAATAATGCACTGGCTCTGCCATTGTCAAGCAGCTTGATTTGGAATAGCTCTACTTTTGCTACGACGTATGATGTGTATCTTGACGGTAGTAATCCTCCAACGACACTGGTGGCATCTAATCTTAATGACACTGTGTACAATTATACTTTTTTGAATCCTGGCACATTATACTATTGGAAGGTTGTTGCTAAGAATAATGATGATACCACGATCGCTTCGAATGCACCGCATAATTTTACTACGGTAGATGTTCCCCTTTCACCTTCGAATTTCGCTTCGAACAATATCGCAACAACGAGTATCGATCTTTCTTGGAACGATAATGCCGACAATGAGGATGGTTATAGGATATATCGTGCGATATCGAATAGTGGACCATTTAGCCAAGTCGGTAATGATCTTCCTGCCAATACTGTTTCTTTTACTGATACTGGACTGAATATCAACCAGCGATATTATTATAAAGCAATACCGTTTAATGACGTGGGAGAAGGCAATTTTGTGGCAATAAATCTATCCACACTCGCCCTTACCCCGGGAGCTCCGATGATCAGTAGTCCTGGATATTTTTCAGTAACGGTAGTGATTGATCCATCGGTAAATCCGGCATCAACACAATTTGCTATTCGCATTGTATCGGATACTCTTGTACAGTTTGTTCAAGGTGATGGCTCTGTTGGTGTATTACCAGCGTGGAGGACTTATACAGAATGGGGAGGTATCAATGGGATAACGGCAAGAGGACTTCATCCCTGCGCTACGTATGAGTTTATTGCAATTGCAAGGAATCTTGATAGCATACAAACTTCGTATAGTAGTCAAGCAAATCAAACTTTGCCTTGTTATTCAATTTCTCAATCAACAGCAAGCGGCTGGAATCTCATGTCCTTGCCAGTAACAGTTTCCGATGAAAGGAAAACGATAGTTTTTCCCACTAGTGCGTCTGATGCATTCTTTTATCAGGGGAGTTATGTAAGCAGGGATACATTGAAATATGGCGAAGGTTTTTGGCTTAAGTATGATGATATTCAGACTATTAATCTTTCCGGCGAACCTCGCTTGGATGACAGTTTACTCCTGAAGCCTGGTTGGAATATCATAGGGTCAGTGGCAAATCCCGTGTCAGTTAATGATCTTGTAACACAACCTACCGGAATAGTTGTCTCAAATTACTTTGGTTTTGATGGTGCATATGTTATTGCCGATTCCATTAGGCCGTTAAAAGGCTATTGGGTGAAAGCTAATGCATCGGGCTCGCTCATGCTGACATCAGCTTTAAATAGTCCAATTGCTCGGTTTAGTGAATCAGGTGAAAGTGCTTCTCCCCGAATGAGTTCAATTAGATTTGAAGATCGTTTAGGTCGGAGCCAAACATTATTTGTATCTAATGAGCCGTTATATAATCACTCCTTACAGAAGTATATCTTGCCGCCTATTCCCCCCGCAGGTTCTTTCGACGTGAGATTCAAGTCGCAGAGGCTTGCTGAAATAGCCAAGTCGGGTGATGATATTAAAATACAGAGTTTTCCCGTTGAGGTTCAAGGTGTAGTTTATCCCTTACATATATCTTGGGATATTGCAGAAGAGGTTAACACTGAATTCCGTTTGCACAACGGGTCGGAGGACGTTACTATTCTCACTCATGGTGATTATAAGCTTATCTATCCCTCTTCAGAAATATCTATTGAGGTGCTATCTGGAAAAAGCTCATCGTTGCCAAAGGAATTCACGCTTCATCAGAATTATCCAAACCCGTTTAACCCACAAACAACTATTCGTTATGATCTTGCCTATCAGACCCATGTTAATTTGCGTGTATACGATGTACTCGGGAGGGATGTCATTTCACTTGTAAATGAGATACAGGGTCCTGGATATAAATCGATTGCATGGCATGCAGAAAACATTCCTAGCGGTCTTTATTATTATCGATTAGATGCTGGCTCTTTTGTACAGATTAAGAAAATGTTAGTTGTAAGATGAATTTTCATCATTTTCATTAACATACCACTCCTCTTCGTTTTTCCTCTCTTTTTAGCGGTAGCTTACTTTTAGAGTATTAAAGCTGTACTTTATTGCCAAATAGGTCACATTGTAGTTGACCAAAGTGTCATTTTTACCTATCTTTTGATGAGTTTTTAACAAATCTCAGTAATTCTTTAATAAAGATGAAATTTTAACAGAAAATCATTGACAATGTTATAAGTATTTCTTAAATTCAATTCTCAAAAAAGTCACTTAACTACTTATAATGCAACAATCTATTAAATGGTAAATGCAAGGTGTTGATTTACTTGATTTTTTTATGACTGTATTTTGAAGATTACGTTGAAACTACTCAACTGTTCACATAAGAAAGGACAAACATGAAAAAGGGGACAATATTTAGCTATATATTAATTTTGGTATTATTGTTGTTTTCAGTAGCAGAATCATTCGCTGCGGAGCGCCATTGGGTTGGCAATGGAACGGGTAACGGCAGATTTTGGGATCGTACAGCAAACTGGAGCGCAACGCAAGGAGGCGCTGGTGGAGCTGGGGTTCCTACAGCCGCTGATGACGTCTTTATAGATGGTGGTGGAAATTGTCAAGTTAATACGGCAGCGGTATGTTTATCCTTCAATCAATCTGTCAGTACCGGGTCGAGAGATTTTGCTCAGAATGCTACCCTGACGATCGGTGCTGGTGGATTGTCTCTTAGCGGCGGACTTCTTATTACTAATTCTTCAAGTAATATTATTACTGTAGCCGGTGATTGGATACAGACAGGTGGAACCTTTACAGCAGACGGCGGTTCAATAGTCTTTAACGGAACAAGCACGCAAACAATCGCGACTCTGGCGACATTCAATAATGTAACAATAAGTAATTCAAACGGAATAATATTGAACTCCGATTTGACTACTACTGGAGTTCTATCGTTAACTGATGGAATATTCACGACAGGAAGTTCTTCTCTCATAATCAGTCCGACAGGGTCAGTAACGCGCACCAATGGACATGTGAATGGTAACATGACGAAGAGCGTTGCCACAGGCGCTACATCGCTGACTTATGAGATTGGGGGTTCGACCAATTATTCACCCGTAGATGTTTCGTTCGGAAATGTCACGACTCCCGGCACATTAACTGTAGAGGCACTTGATGGCGAACATTTCGAAATAAACACATCGCCAATAGATAATGCGAAAAGTGTCAATAGGTATTGGTCGTTTACTTCAAGCAGTGTTGTATTTAATAATTATTCTGCCACGTTCCATTTTGATCCGAGTGATATCGATGGTGGCGCAAATACAAATAATTTCATTGTAAGCAAATTCGATCTATCAAGCTGGTCAATTCCCACAGTTGGAACAAGAACAGCGACAAGCACTCAAGCGACTGGGCTAACGTCGTTCAGCGATTTCGCAGTAGGTGAATCAAAGACAATTACTATTATGGCAACTGCAGGAGCTAATGGCTCGATCAGCCCGTCGGGTGCAGTAACGGTTACTTATGATGGCAGCCAGAGTTTTACGATCACACCGGATGTAGGCTACCATGTTGCAGATGTTTTGGTTGATGGTGTCTCTGTTGGTGCTGTGACATCCTATGATTTTAATAATGTACTCTTTGACCATACCATAGATGCGAGCTTTGCCATCAATGTGTACACGATAACAGCAACAGCCGGAGTGAACGGTACAATATCGCCATCCGGTGCAGTGAGTGTAAACCACGGATCGGATCAGGGCTTCACGATTACCCCTGATGCCGGGTACCATGTTGCGGACGTGTTGGTCGATGGTGTATCGATTGGTGCAGTTACCTCTCATACTATTACCAATGTGACAGCAGATCATACAATCGATGCGAGTTTTGCAATCAATACCTACACCATTACAGCAACAGCCGGGGCGAATGGTACAATTTCACCATCCGGTGCAGTGAGCGTAAATCATGGCTCAGATCAGGGCTTCACGATTACCCCTGATGCCGGGTACCATGTTGCCGACGTGTTGGTCGATGGTATATCAATTGGTGCAGTTACCTCTCATACTATTACCAATGTGACAGCTGACCATACAATCGATGCGAGCTTTGCTATCAATACCTACACCGTTACAGCAACAGCCGGATCAAACGGAACAATATCACCATCCGGTGCAGTGAGTGTAAACCACGGGTCGGATCAAAGCTTTACGATTACACCAGATGTAGGATACTTTATTGCCGATGTTTTTGTCGATAGCGTCTCGGTAGGTCCAGTTGCCTCGCACACGTTCACGAATGTCACGGAGAATCACACGATTGAAGCAACCTTTGCAATCATTACCTATACGATTACGGCAACAGCAGGGGCGAACGGAACGATATCACCATCCGGTGCTGTGAGTGTGAACCATGGATCGGATCAGGGCTTCGCGATTACGCCAGATGTTGGCTACCATGTTGCCGATGTCTTGGTCGATGGGGTATCGATTGGTACGGTAACTTCTCATACTATCACCAACGTGACAGCAGATCGTACGATTGATGCAAGCTTTGCCATTAATACATACACCATTACGGCAACAGCAGGAGCGAATGGAACAATCTCTCCCTCAGGAACAACTCTACTTACACATGGATCAAGTCAATCGTACACTATTACGCCTGATGTTGGCTACTTTATTTCTGATGTCCATGTGGATAGTGTTTCGGTAGGTGCAGTATCAAGCTATGATTTTAACAGTGTTGACCAGAATCATACAATAGAAGCGTACTTCAGCATACAGACATTTAAGGTTACGTCGAGTGCAGGGTCGGGTGGTACGATCTCACCTTTGGGCTCTACAGTAGTCAACTACAACGATTCGCTTGCATTCACTATTACGCCTGATGTTGGGCACTTCATTGCCGATGTACATGTTGACACATTTTCGGCGGGACAGGTTTCCGGTTATACGTTTTATAACATCAAGGAGAACCATAATATCTCTGCAACCTTTGGCACCTTCACGTATAAGATAACATCAATCGCAGGTGCTAACGGCACGATCTCACCCAGTGGGTCAACGGTTGTTAATTCCGATGACTCGTTGAATTTTACCATCACACCTGATGGTGGTTATTTTATTGCTGATGTTTTTGTTGATACTGTCTCCGTCGGACCGGTTGCAAGCTATACGTTCTATAACATTCAAGGAAATCACATAATAACTGCGGCGTTTGCTCAATCGAATACGTTACCATCAGCACCGACACTCATAGCGCCACTGAACGGTGATACGATATATGTAGATCTGGTGGGACCAAGTATCGATTTTATTTGGCATCGCTCTGTTGACCCGGATGTTCTGGACAACATTACATATTGCATTAATCTTAATGGGGCGTCGCTTGATACGACACTTCTTGGGTTAAGTGATACAACCATGACGTGGAGTATTGTTAACCTCCTGCAAATTGGTCAGACATATATGTGGACGGTGAAAGCTACGGATGGCCATGGAAATGTCGCCTCGCCTGATACATTCTGGTTCTATGTTGATCAAGCGGTTGCAGTGAATGATCTGGGAAATAGTATTCCGAAGGTATTCGCTCTGCATCAGAACTACCCGAATCCGTTTAATCCATCGACGGTTGTGCAGTTTGATTTGCCGCGTTCCGCAACAGTGACGCTATCCGTCTACAACATTCTTGGTCAAGAAGTTGCAACGCTGATTAATAAACAATCAATGGATGCAGGATATAAAAAGTTCACCTTTGATGCATCTACTGTACCGTCGGGTGTTTACCTTTATCGTATTTATGCAGAAGAAACCGGCGACAATGTATTTGTCAGCGTGAAGAAAATGATACTTGTGAAGTAATATCCTGTTCTGTGCATCTCGCGGCTCGTGGATGTGCAGACGGGGGTGGTGGGATTAGTACATAAGTAACGAGCTCGCACATTGATGATGTGTGGATGGTGGATTAGAGAACCCCGCTCATGAGAGCGGGGTTTTTATTTTACAGTGTTTATATTTTCTTCAGTCAACGGAATTGTATGAAGACGGTTCGCAAAACCAGCATGGCATGATCGATGTGTTCTTTTCTGATGATGAGGGGGGGGAGAAAACGCAACACAGTTTGTTCTGTACAGTTTACAAGAATGCCACGCTCGCGTAGTTCACTGACGACGGGTTCACAGGGTTGTGAAAGTTCCATGCCAAGCATTAATCCATATCCTCGTACCTCTTTGACGAATATAGGAAATTCATCTTTCAATCTACAGAGTTGTGTTTTAAAATAATCACCCATGATGGCTGCGTGCGGCATCAGACCATGGTCCATGAGTTCTTCGAGCACTACAATACCTGCCGCACAGGCAACGGGGTTGCCGCCGAACGTTGTTCCATGAACTCCCGGTTCCAAGACATCCATAACACGATTGTTCCCTAAAAACGCCCCAAGCGGTAATCCACCGCCCAAGGGCTTTGCAATTGTGACGACGTCCGGATGCACCGCAAAATGATGGAAACCGAAAAATTTTCCTGTTCGTCCTAACCCTGACTGAATTTCATCTGCGATGATGAGGAAATCAAATCGCTGTTGTAAGCGGTTAAGTTCCTCGATGAACTCCGTAGAAACAGATTTTATTCCACCCTCACCCTGGATGAACTCTAACACTACGGCAGCCGTTTGTTCATTGATTGTCTCGCTTAATGCCCCGGTATTGTTTTGAGGGATAACATGGAAATTAGGCAGAAACGGCTCATACCCGTCTCGATATTTTGGTCTATCCATGAGCGAGAGCGCTCCCATCGTTCGTCCGTGGAAGGCATTCGAGAATGAGATGAATTGATTCTTTCCCTTCTGCGATCCCCATTTCCGAGCGAGCTTCAACGCTCCCTCGATGGCTTCTGTGCCGCTGTTTGTCAGGAAGACTTTATTGTAACCGGAATATTTTACAAGTAGTTCAGCAAGGTTAATCTGCGGCTCCTGGAGAAAGTAGTTAGAAAGATGGATGTATCGCTTGCTTTGTTCTTCAATGGCTTTAAGAACTTTTGGATGTGCATAGCCGAGGGCGTTAACTGCAAGTCCGCCAAAAAGATCGAGGTATTGTTTCCCGTCTTTTGTATAGAGATGCACGCCTTCTCCATGGTCGATTTCTAATGGCAGGCGCTTATAGGTGTGGAAAAAAAACTCAGATTCTCGTTCTTCGATGTTCATTTCGATGGGATATCAACTGTGAGTATACATTCAATTTTGTTAATAATACAGAAGATTTCTTTTTTATACAAATAGAAATTGATGTCATCAAAGATGCTTGACGTAGTATCGTTGTTTGGTTTGTGCAACAATTATATTTATACTGCCCATAGAGTCTTTGTAACTTCACAACTATGAATATGCAGCAAACAACAAGAAATGTTTTGATGGTGCGTCCATCGAACTTTACATTCAATTCCGACACGGCATCTTCGAATTCGTTTCAGCGCGGTATTGTGGGAATGGACGAAGCTAAACTAAAGCGATCGGCGCTTTCAGAATTCGACGCCATGGCAGCCACGTTGAGATCGGAGGGAGTACGTGTTTATGTTGTCGAAGATACCCCAGAACCCATAAAACCCGATGCAGTGTTTCCAAATAACTGGATAACATTGCATCAGGGAGGGACGGTAATTCTGTATCCGATGTTTGCTCCTAATCGCAGACATGAACGGCGGCTAGACATAATTGAGATATTGAAGAAATTTTTTTTGATTACCAATTTAGTCGACTTCTCCTACTATGAACATGAAAGAAAATTCTTAGAAGGCACAGGAAGTATTGTATTCGATCACATCAACAGAATTGCTTATGCCTGTATATCGCCGAGAACTGATCAGGAGGTATTTATTCACATTTGTGAATATCTTCAATACACACCGATATATTTTCATGCCTACGACAGGCAAACAAAACAGATATATCACACCAATGTTCTTATGAGTATTGGCGACAAATTCTCTATAGTTTGTCTTGAGAGTATTATTGATGGTAATGAGAAGAGCAACGTGGCGAAGTCGTTACATAAGGCCGGTCACGAAATAATTGAAATATCGTTAGAGCAAATGCATAATTTTGCAGGAAACATGCTTACGCTTCAGGGAGGGCAACATACCGATATTCTTGTGTTATCTCAGAATGCCTTCAACTCTCTTACTGATGTTCAAAAACGTACAATCGGGAAATATTCCCGGCTATTGCCATTGGTTATACCGACAATTGAAACCATCGGCGGCGGCAGTACCAGATGTATGCTGGCGGAAATCTTTTTGGATGAAAATACCTGCTAATTAATGTATTTTTGTGCCGTTATTGAGATATTATTTAGCTGTGTTCAAATTTGTTTCTAATGATGTCAGGAAGATTCTTGATCTCAGATCATCAATACGTAATAAAAAGTCTGCTGGTTCTACCTCGCCCAAAGAAGTACGAAAAGCGATTCATTTCTAAAAAAAAGCCTTAAAATAGATTTGTTATTCGTGGGCGAAAGTACTAAATTTTAACGATCTAAAGTTTAACGCGCCCATAGCTCAACTGGATAGAGCATCAGACTTCGGATCTGAGGGTTGGGGGTTCAACTCCCTCTGGGCGCACAATGGATAATGGATTCTTTGTGTATGTGCTACAGAGTTACAAAGACAACAAACGATATGTTGGAATGACAATAGACATTGTACGGCGTTTTCATGAACATAACGCCGGTAAAGTGATTTCTACTAAGGCGCGGAGACCTTTTAAATTAGTATTACAAGAAAGGTATAATACGCGAGAAGAAGCTCGACAGCGTGAAAAGTATTTTAAGACAGCATCCGGTCGGCGATGGATAGACAAGCGCGTTGAAGTCGAGGGTTCAACTCCCCGCCCGACCGAACAGGTTTGATACGGGCTGTTCGGGCGTTCGGGCGGGCCTCTGGGCGCACAACGCTAATTATTTTTTTCTTCGTTTCTTAACTTATATAATAGGAGTATGTTAATGAAAAATACGGTTATCATTTTGATAATAGCCCTATGCTTGATGATGATTGGCTGTGTTGGACCGCGCGCATCTCAAACCGCAGATCAAAAATCGCCTGACAAAAAAGACGGCATCAAATCATATTCAGATGTCATTACAAAAGAAGCGAAGTCGGATACAGGCGTCTTTGTCGTTCATCGCATCAAGCAGAAATATTTCTATGAGATACCGAAGAAAGAATTAGAGCAAGACTTTCTTCTTATTACCACGCAGGCAAAAACACAAACCGGGCTTGGGTATGGAGGAGATTATATCAACACGCAAGTCATTCGGTGGCAGCGTGAAGGAGATCGTATTTTGCTGCGCGGCATATTATACTCATCAGTTGCGAAAGACAGTTTGCCCATTCACTACGCTGTACAAAAAGCGACCTTCCCACCAATACTTGCCGCATTTGATATCCTTGCATATAACAAAGACTCCAGTGCAGTGATTATAGAAGTAGGGGATTTCTTTACATCTGATATGACAGAGACAGGTCTCGATCGCGGAACACGCGAGCAACTCAAGATTCGCCGCCTCGATCCGAAGCGCTCATTTATTCAAAAAGTAAAACCGTTTCCGGAAAATATCGAGACTGAAGTCGTGATGACGTATGAAGCAGGGCAGGTGCCGCAGGATAATTCGTTGAGTACGGTTTCGCTTGTCATACATCATTCTATGGTGTTATTGCCGAAACAACCTATGATGCCTCGCCTGTTCGATGACCGCATTGGGTTCTTCGAAGTCTCTCAATACGATTACGGTTATGATGCGCAACGCGCAGAGCGACGCAGATATATCTCGCGATGGCGTCTTGAACCAAATGATAGTGCTGCTTTTCTTCGAGGAGAGCTTGTCGATCCGGTGAAACCTATTGTATTCTATATCGACCGAGGTGTTCCGGATCTCTGGCGCCCTTGGTTGAAAAAAGGTGTTGAAGCATGGCAGGTAGCATTCGAACAGGCAGGGTTTAAGAATGCAATTATAGCTAAAGATCCACCATCGGTTAAAGAAGATTCAAATTGGAGTTCTGAGGATGCACGGTATTCTGTTATTCGCTGGCTGCCGTCGGAAATTGAAAATGCATATGGTCCTTCAATTACCGATCCGCGTACCGGAGAAATACTTGATGCCGATATAGGTTTTTTCCATAACGTCATGAACCTTCTCCGAAACTGGTACTTTGTACAAGTGGGAGATGTCGATCCCCGTATAACAACGCTTCCGTTACCCGACAGCTTGATGGGAGAACTGTTACAATATGTTACTGCACATGAAGTTGGACACTCTCTTGGTTTTCCGCACAACATGAAGGCAAGTTCCTCCTTTCCTGTAGACAGTTTGCGCAGTACAGCGTTTACATCAAAACATGGTAATGAATCCTCCATCATGGATTATGGGCGGTTTAATTATGTCGCACAACCGGGAGATAATGCCCGTCTTATTCCGACGATTGGTCCGTATGATAAGTTTGCAGTCGAATGGGGATATAAACCGATCCTATCTGCAAAAACGCCCGATGACGAAAAATCTGAGCTCAATAGAATTGCTTCGCGTCAGGAGAGTGAACCATATCTGCGATTCGGTCATGCAGATGGCATCGATCCAACCGCACAAACTGAGGACTTGGGAAATGATCCTATAGCCTCAACACGCTATGGACTCATGAATATCAATCGCATAGCGAAGATGCTGATTTCCGCTACGACGAAAGCAGCAGAAGATTATTCGACATTGCGCGAAATCTATACTAACCTTGTCGGTCAACGTAATCGTGAACTGGGTCATGTTGCCAGTATTATCGGCGGTGTTGTCCGAACGAGCCGTGTCGCCGGTCAGGAAGGTAGTGTACACACACCAATGACTGCCAGCAAACAACGCGAAGCAATGGCGTTCTTGCTCAAGGAAGGTTTTCGCACACCAACAGAATTACTTATGCCTGAAGTGCTTGCGTTATTCGAGCCAAGCGGCGCGGCAGATCGCGTTCTCCAGGGGCATCGCCAGCTTCTAAACGCACTTCTTAATAACGACAGGCTTAGCAGACTTATAACAACTGAGGCCTTAGCGAAGAATAAGAAAGAGGCTTATTCTTTTAATGAGATGCTCAGCGGGTTACGAAAGGGAATATGGAGTGAGTTGCAAAAGACATCAGTGACCACCGATCTGTTTCGCCGTAATCTCCAACGGCTGTATATCGAGACGGTAGGGAATAAATTGAATCCGGCGCCAACTCCTTCTTCTTCATTGCCTGCCGGAGCTCCATTTACTGCTTCAACGGCGTTGCCGACAGAAGCAAGGTCGATGTTGCGAAAAGAGCTAATGGATCTTGAAAGCGAAATTGCACGTGCGATACGTCTTACTGCTGATCGGGAAACACGTGCCCATCTTGAAGATAGTCGTTACCAGATTTCGAAAATATTATATCCGGAAAAGAAAGGTTAGCAAAGAAGTAACAGGTAGAAAAACTATCCTAAAGCGCGTTCGAATTCCTGGATCGTAGTGATGCCGTTATTGACTTTTTTCACGGCATCCTGGAAAATATCTTCGAAGCCGGATAGACGTGCCGCTTCTTTTAGCTTTAAGATTGAAGCTTGCTGATAGATCAAATCCCGCAGTTGATCGTTGATAATAAGAACCTCATGAATTGCAGTTCTGCCGCTATAACCTGAGCCCTCGCATTTTTCACATCCCTTGCCCCGATAGAATGTTTTTTGCTCCGAGAGCATATTGAGCAACGGGGAGCTTTCTTTCTCGGTCGTCGTGTACTGCTCTTTACATCCTTCGCATATTTTCCTTACTAGCTCCTGATGAATAACACCAACAAGCGTCGAGGCGAGCCAGTATGCCGGCACACCCAGATTCAGCAGTCGTGGAATAGCGCCGATGGCATCACCAGAAAGCAATGTACTTAGAACTAAATTTCCAGTGAGTGCGGCTTCGGCAGCAACGATGCCCGTTTCAGCGTCGCGAATCTCTCCTAACATGATAACATGCGGATTTTGACGCAGGATGGCACGCAACGCATCGACAAATGTAAAGCTTTTATCGCTACCAGTCGCAACCTGAGATGCAAAGTCTAATTTATATTCTATGGGGTTCTCGACAGTGAAAACATTTTTTTCATGAGATTGCACGACTTTGACTGCTGCATAGACTGTTGTGCTCTTGCCGGAGCTTGACGTTCCGGTTACAAGAAGCAAACCGTTCGATCGTTTGAGCAAGTTACGAAATTTTTCCAAATTGGTTGGTGAAAACCCGAGCTCTTCAATGTTTGCTACAGTAGTGTTCTTATAGAGAATACGAAGCGCTACGCGTTCACCATTCATCACAGGAATTGTGCTTATACGGATATCGAGAGGCACCGTACCTATCGTTGTGGAAAAGCGCCCCTCCTGAGGTTTCTTTTTTTCAAAGGCATTCATGCTCGCCTTTGTTTTAACTACACTAGCAAGATTTTCAGCTATATCTTTAGGCAAATGGACAAGACGTTTCATAACCCCCTCTCGTCCGAGACGAACACGTAATTCGTTCTCCGCCGGCTCGAAGTGGAGATCAGTTGCGCCTTCCTTTGCAGCTCGAAGAATAATCTCATCGACCATCGCTTCTGCGGTGGGAAGTTTTCCGGCACGAAAGAGATCTCTAATTTTGTCTTTTGCAAACGCAGAAATATCAAATTGCTCAATCGGAACTTTGCTCGGAATATTTTTGAGTTCTTCTATCATTAAGAGCTACATCATTCTGCTAAGACATGTTCAATTGTTTTTATTATTTCTTCCAGTTTATAGGGTTTACTGATAAAATCTTTGGCGCCATATTCTCGTGCCTCCATTGCATATTTCAATTCAGCATAGCCGGTGAGCATCACAGCTTTCGTTGTTGGTGAATTGCTTCGAATATATTTTAATACTTCGATGCCATTTGCATGAGGCATTTGAATATCGAGCAATGCTAAATCAAACGTGTTGTTTTGAATTTTCGAGATGGCATCCTGTCCATCCGTTGCCGTAGTGACGTCATATCCTGCGCTGGATACTACATGATCCAGCAACATGCGTAAATCATCTTCGTCATCGACAACAAGTATACGTGCTTTTGGCGTTGTGCTCACTATTGCTTCCTTAAGTATTTTTGTTGAATGGGTTCACGCTTGTCAAAGTAATAAAATTGGGGAATAAATGCAAAAAAACCACCACGATTGAATTAATTCAAGTGCGCCAGAAGGGATTTGAACCCCTAACCCTCAGCTCCGTAGGCTGATGCTCTATCCAGTTGAGCTACTGGCGCAGGAATTAATGTTGATGAGAAATTGAATTCGTATAGAAGGGAGAGTAACGTGGTTATTGTACAAAAAATTAAGCTAAATTGCAAAAAAATAAACGAGTGAAACAACCTTTCGATGATGCTTATGTATCGCTATCTTGGTACCGAAACATCTCGTTTTCTACCTCATTGGGTTCATCATGTATTCGTGTGATTAGCACGTTAGCAATCTCCATTTGATGCACGTCGACAATCACCTGAACTGTTTTCCGTGTCTTTTCGACGAGAAATTTTCCAATCATGATGCTAACAAATAAATGTACAAGTGCAAGTATCCAATTGAACGTGAAAAATGGTTTTGAAAAAACCTCGTCTTGTATCCAAACAACAACAAACGAGCACAATGTCAACAACGTAAACGTGAATGTACCATAGATTGTCACCCAGTACCAAATCCAATTATGGAATATTCCGCTGCTCATGAGTTTATCAAAGAGGTAATTGTTGTCGTCAGAGAGATTAGTAAAAATTGATTGTGTGATTGTACCTTTTTTGTCAGCGGGAAGGCTATGAAATTGTTTTCTCTCGTGCGGTGCGAGAACAGATATGAGGGTTTGAAAAATAGTTTCATTCGACTTCTCAAGAAAACCAAAGAAACGTCTATCAAGCGTAATATGAAGATCCCCCAGCCAGTTTACTTTCCCTATGACAAATACTAATCCAAAGTAGGTTGCAAGCACAAATACCCCAGCAATGGTTGAATATATCAGCTGATGTGTTTGAAGAAACACAAACACATTCTGAGCGCCAAGGATAGTAAGAATCATGCCTGTAATGAAAAAAACCAAATAGATAGATAGAGCAGTTTTTATCTTGCTCTCTAGGCTCTCAAAATAGTTATATTGTTTTTTTACTGATTGCATTTCTAAGTAAATATAGCAAAACTATATGGTTTTATGATAATGACAAGTGCAATATTAAGCATTTTAAGTATTTATATCAAGAACGGCACAATATACATCACATTTTAGGCAATTGTGTTGATATCTACTCAAAATCAACTTGAAAAGTATGGTTTTTGAAATGGGAAATGTGAGCAATCCCACATCTCACCTTGTAGATATCGTGTAAATTGAATAAAATTTGGCATCATATTAACGGAAAATGAGGGTTACTATTGGAACAGAAACATACAGGAACATTCTCTAACATCGGCGCCGCAGTACCACAAGTGAAGCCAGCAGGTACGGTCGATCCACAGCAAGTACTGACGCGCATGAATTTCGGACGTGTTGATGGTGAAAGCGACACTCGTTTTGATAATTGCTTTATCGGGACTGAGATGTTGCGTCAGACACTTCTCCCCCAGCATACACTTGTGGTGGGCAGTAAAGGTGCCGGCAAGAGTGCGATGTGCAGATTGTTGTGCGAAGACATAGAAAAAGTTCGACCTTTGCTTCCCAAAGAATACGAAGAAGTGTTTTGTATTCCTGCTTATGGATTACAAACAGAAGAATTTCTCTCCGGTATCGATGTCAGAGAGCTGAAGCCAATGTCTGCTGATGATTTTCGATACTTCTGGTTGCTCTACATTGGATTGAAAGCGGCATCGCGTTTGACACAGGATGCCAAAATGCAGTCGCTTATTTCAAAATGTGAAGAAGGGAAAGCAAAACAGGCATTCTCAACTTTGAAAAAACTTGTGGTCGATTTTGGTTTAGTTCCTCAAGAAAAAGGAATGATGGCAAAACTGAGAGAGCGTATTGGACTGCGTTCGAAAGAAGTTTCTTTGCCAAACCAGAGTGGAGATAAATCATACTCGAGCGATTTTAAGCAGAAGACCGGAATGAGCGTTATTGCCCTTCTGGAAAACATAGATATCGTGTTACGTGAGACTAATTGCGTAGCATGGGTCATGCTTGATAAATTGGACCTTCTCTTTATCGAAGATTTTGAACGATTGAAAGGCGCCATCACGGGACTCATCCAGTTGCTTGTTCAATACGGCAATCAGTTTACGAACATTCATTTTAAGATTTTTATACGAAACGATATTTACCGACAGCTGCACATCGTCAACAAATCGCATTTAATTACTTATACTACAGAGATGAAATGGCGTGGTCCTTTATTGATGAAGTTGTTAGTAGCGCGAGCTATTATTGACCCTCATGTCAGAGCATATTGCGAGGAAGTGTTACGTGAAAAAGTTGATGTTACGAATGTTATCTTGAACGACGATGGATATGTAAAGAAAGTATTTTATGCCATCTTTGAGCCGACAATGAGCCAGTCAAACAACATAAATCAAAATCCAACCGCTACACCAACGCATCAGTGGATTTTGAAACGTCTCGTCGATGGTTTGGGGAACAGCTTTCCACGTGAGATTATTCATCTGGGGAACATGGCGGTTGAAAAGCAGCGTGAGATCAATCGTGCAGAAGGAAGGCACACATCTGCCCGATTAATTAGCCCGAAAGCATTGAAAGATGCTTTTCAGAAAATCTCTGAATATCGTTGTGATACGTATCTGTATGCAGAATTTCCACATCTTGCGAAGCATTTCGATGTGTTTCGAGGAAGCGACAGCGCCACGTTTCATCGCGAAGAACTCTATATGCTTTTTGAGCCGCTCATCCCGAAAGGAGATGAGGCGGTTCGTGCAGTTCACGATGTAGGTTTGCTAATACCGATGGGGAAAAACGTCGATTCATGCAGCGAGTTTAAGGTTCCATTACTCTACCGAGCAGGTTTAGGTGTTACAGAACGTAGGCCCAAACCGCAATCGCCACAAAAACAAGAATCTTCTTCAGACGATGTAGTGAATATAGAAGAGATAAACTAGCAGGGTACTCAAACAGAAGTTACTTTTAACACCCTCTATAATAAGAGCGTAGCCCCAACGGGAATCGAACCCGTATTTCAGCCTTGAGAGGGCTGCGTCCTAAACCGTTAGACGATGAGGCCAGTGAGATTAATACTTATATTCTGTAAGTGTTACAACAAATGTAACAAAAAATCCCCTCAAATTCAATCACGATTTCAGTAACGAATAATGAACAGAAACTACAACAATTTTCACAAGTAAATTTTTTTTAGTCTGAACAAATTGTGAGCTGTATCAGAAGGATGGATGTAAGTCACGTTTGCGCTATTGGGTGACAAAAGTCACCCACCACCTGAGGAAAGCTTCTATATTTAATATCAAATTACTCAGTGTAATCATTTTACGAGATTAATATGGTCGAATATAGACAAAGCCCAAGTGGATTGAAATCGTCAACTGTATATAGAAAGCCTCTGAATGTAGGATTGGTCGCCAAAATATGTAGAATGAGTAAGAAGACAGTATTAAATTGGATCTATAAAGATGCTCTCAAAGCATTTACAACGTATGGTGGCCACTATCGCGTGTGGCCAGGTGACCTGAAGAAATTTTTAGTCAAAGCGGGTATGGATGTACCGTTTCAATATGTCGATGATCGCCAGATAACATTTCTTATTGTTGATGACGATCCGGCGTATAAAATGCTTCTCAAAGAAGCTATCTTATTAAGATTCCAGGAAGCCGATGTTATTACTACTGATGATGGTTATGAAGCCCTATTACTCATTGGCGAACGGAAGCCGAATTTTGTCATGTTGGACTTACGCATGCCAAAAGTTGATGGGTATCAGGTCCTTGAACTGCTGCGCTCACGTAATAAAGATAATTTAATGAAAGTAGTTGTACTTTCTGCTTATATTGATGATGAAGCTCAGGATCGTCTTAGTCATTCGGTTGCAGATGTAATATGGGAAAAACGTAAAGATATATCGGAATTGTTAGAATCTTTACAGGAAATGATGGAATCACCTAAGACATCGAAAACATCGTCTCTTTCACATCAACATCGACTCAGTATGCGAAATACTATAACACATGCTGTTTGATGTAATCTTTAATTAATACACTAACATATGAAAACTGTCCGTGTCCTTCTCGTTGACACCAGGGAAACGGTAAAACAGCTTCTCGAACAGCGTTTGCTTAATGCTAATTCACTGAAGTTTGTCGTTACTCTCACTGGCGTCAAAGAAGCAAAAAAGACAATCCGTTTGATGAAGAATAGCTTTGACGTTATTCTCTTCGGAGAGAAGATCTCCGTTTCCGCATCGGTCGAGCTCGCAAAACTTGCCCGGTTGCGAATGTCGAATATTCCTATTTTCAAATTAACGATTGAAAGCGAGGCAAAGCTTCAACCTAAACTTGATCAGGCGGGTGTGGATGATATGCTTAACGTTGCAGAAATTACTACACCGCTGTTTGCCTGGACGTTTGAAAGCGTGATAGAACATGCAGAAGTGAGAAAGAAAGCAAAAGAATATGATGTGCTTCGACATCGGTTGGAGCATGTAAGTGAAACAATTGGGAATGTTATTCATGAAATTAATACACCTCTTAGTGTTATTCGATTAACATTATATCATCTCGAAAAACCCGATCTTTTAAAAGATAAACGAGAGACATTCATCAAATTGCTTGCCGAGAATTTGCAAAAGATCGATGACTCAATGGGAACACTCCGTTCAATCCGCCGTCAGCTTGGTGAGGATACAACAATACTTGCTAAAATTTTAGCAATGAAGGCTGTGAAAAAAGTCGTTGCCAATCAGTAGTCAACCTTTTGCTATGTTGTAGTAGCTTTTTTTTGGAGGCGTTGTAATAATTCCTTACATTCCTTTCGTAACATACAACAACTTATTCTAATCTTTATTTGTAATACATGGGTTTTAATTGTGGAATTGTTGGACTTCCCAATGTTGGGAAGTCCACGTTATTTAATGCGATAACTGCCGTTGGCGCAGCAGCAGAAAATTATCCCTTCTGTACTATCGATCCGAATGTTGGCATTGTTCCCGTGCCCGATATGCGGCTCAATCGCCTTGTGGATATTTACAAACCGACAAAAATCACTCCGACTTCAATAGAGTTTGTGGATATCGCCGGACTCGTTAAAGGCGCGAGCAAAGGCGAGGGGCTTGGTAATCAATTTCTCTCGCATATTCGAGATGTGAACGCCATTTGCCACGTCGTTCGTTGTTTTGAGGATGAGAATATCGTTCATGTTGACGGCAGCGTAAATCCCAAGCGAGACATTGAAATTGTTGAGACCGAGCTTATCTTGAAAGATCTCGACACAGTTGAGAAAAAACTATCTGATGCGGAGAAGCGTTCGAGAAGTGGCGATAAAAAAATTAAAGCAGAGGCAGATTTTTATTCGCGCATACGTCAACACCTTCTTGATGGTCGGCTGGCAATTTACGAAAAACCTGAATCACTGGAAGAAGAGATGTTCTTGCGCGATCTTCACCTCATTACAGCCAAGCCGGTGATGTATATTGCTAATGTCGATGAAAAACATTTGACCGGCGAACTCAAGCTTGTCAATGAAGTGCGAGAAGTAGCCGCAAAAGAAGGAGCAAAGATGGTTGTCGCTTGCACAAAAATTGAAGCGGAGATTGCCTCCATGCCGTATGAAGAACGTGAACAATTTCTCCATGAGCTTGGGGTGAAAGAATCTGGACTCGACCAAGTCATCCACGAAGGCTATGCCTTACTCGATCTTATCACGTTTTTTACTGCTGGTCCTAAAGAAGCACGAGCGTGGACACTAAAAAAGGGTTCCGTTGCTCCTCAAGCGGCTGGTGAAATTCATTCAGATATGGAACGGGGATTTATCCGCGCTGAAGTGATGAAGTACAACGATTTACATACGCTCGGCTCTGAAGCAGCTGTTAAAGAAAAAGGCTTGCTGCATATCGAAGGAAAGGAATACGTAATCGAGGATGGCGATGTAGTGTTTTTCAGATTCAACGTGTAGCTAGTGTGTATCTTCCCGAAAGTTTCAAACTTTCGGGAAGTTTGTGCCTGTCATTTGATGAATAAGAGTTTTTTCGTTTCTTACCCTCACCCTATGATCCCTCTCCCAATTTGGGAGAGGGATGTCACGTAGTGACAAGGAGAGGGTCAACAATATCATTTAATTAGCAACAGTTTCTTTGTCTCGATGAAGTCTTTTGCTTGCAGGCGATAAAAGTATACGCCGCTATTGAATCTCGATGCATCCCAGTTACTGGTGTAAGCCCCGGGTGAAAGTTGTTTGTTGACGAGTGTTGCAACTTCTCTACCCAACACATCAAATATCTTTAATGATACAAATCCAGACACAGGAACATCGAAGCGTATCGTTGTAACAGGGTTAAACGGATTCGGGTAATTTTGTGCAAGCATAAATGTTTTAGGCGTTGTCCTTTCACTACTGGCTACAACACCATCGGGTGGAAGGGGAGGAAGTTCTGACGTTGGAACAATATTGATTCTTGCAGATGGTGTTGCTGAAGTAGAAGATAAAATCAATTCCCCATCTTGGTTCACTTTCACCCAATAAGCTTTCCCCGGATATATACTGTCACTCGCGAAGTAAATTCCATCATAGCCAAAGAACTGTGATGTGATAATTCCTGGTGGGTTTGAAGAAATGCTAACAACTGGCACTGGATTGGAGATCGAGCCGATGAGATTCCATCTTATTGTTATCGGAATCGTGTCCTGAGTGACAGTAATTCCCGCAAACGAAAGAGATGGCTTCTTGAGTTTATTCCAGTATCCTCTTCCAATCAATAACGTATCTGCCGAACGGTATGAGCCTTGGTAAAGAAACGAACCATAAAGAATATACGGACAAACGGACTCCAACGGTACGGAGATCAACTGCCACCCTATACCAAAGCTATCTGTAAATGCAATCTCACTGCCTATTCCTCCGGCGTTAGCAGAAAGAAGGATTGTATCCGGCACATTACTCTGATTATGCATAAAAATCATTTGTGCAGATTTATCCCCCACACTCAATGGTGCAAATCGTACGTTTAACACTGCACTGTCTTGAGGTAGAATAAAAAGATTATCAGGATCAGCTGAAAAATCCTCTGTGTTTGAAATTAGAGCATTGAGATGTAAAGGATCACATCGGAGATTTTTCACCTTCACTACCTCAGATCTATTACAGCCAACGGTTACAGTATCGAAATCAAGAAATGTGCTTGATATAAAAGGAGTAATTTGTTGTAGTTTTCCCCGTCGGTAATATACATTCCATAATGAGTCTTTGTATTCTTCCCATGCAACATGGATTGCAGAGTTGCTGATTGCAATAGAAGGCACTCCTGCGTAGCTCGGCGAAGGTATTATCTCACAAACACTTCCCCAGTTTACTCCACAATCAGTACTAATGCGGGCTTGAACACGATACGGCTGAGGCTCTGATCCTTCCTGTGTCCATGCAGAAGCGACAATATTATTTTGAAGCGCGACGCGCATCTGAAATCCAAATGGCTCATCGTTCAAACGGTATTCTAGTCCCCAATACTTGCCATTATCGTATGAAAGCCGTGCAAGAACGCTGGCACTGAAAGCAGCGCCACCATATTTAGCATCTCTCCATACTATGGCAAGCGTTGTGGCACCTAATACATTATCCGAGGCTTTGATGAATGGATAATCGGAACCTTCTCCATCTTGTGTTGAGAGAACTGACGAGTCTTTCCACGTATCAGCAAGGTCTGTTGTCCTGTGCAAAACAATTTCAGGTGCAGGTCCAGGCCATCTATCACCGGGATGGGAAAAATTCAACAGACCGGGTGAGAGCACAAGCCGAAGTTGGTTGGAGCTTGAAGAGGGCATCGTTTGCAAGGAGCGTGTCCAGCTTGCTCCGCCGTTAATGGAGCGGGTAATGAGGGGATATTGGACTTGACCATTCACGTCTGGTACGTAGACCACGGTCATAGTATCAGCTCGCACACTGGCTGAGAAGATTGCCCCCGAGCTATCACTTGATGCTTTAATGGGTAAAGACCACGTCGTGCCCCAATCAGAACTCTTGATGAAATACACTGGTCGAGTTTCAGGCCCTGGAACGCAATAACCAAACACAAAAAAAATATATACATTTTGTGATTCTACGATAATACGTTGCCAACCGGCAATGCATGGGGATATTGTAGTGTCTAAAAGCAAGTCCCTTGGCTGTTCCCAACTCAGTCCATCATTTGTGGAGCGTATATACGGTAACCTATATGGACTTAACTCCCAAACCACATGAATTGTATCACCTTGTACAGCAATGTGCGGAACGTAATTACCACCAGAGGGATTAGGATCATCGGGTGAGAGCTTCTCAATAGATCCCCACACAACACCGCAACTTGTATCTACTTGTGCAACGTTACTCTTCATAACAACTCCTTGTAAGGTTTGCGTAATATTAGCCTGTAGCCACGTAACCCCGCCATCCATGCTACGCCAATGTTGCTGTTGTCTTCCACCGTTTGGAAAGTTCATCGTACCGACAAGGAGAACTTCCTGCGCAGCTCCTGTTACAAACTCAAGTCTCTCTGCTAAAAAACGAGTAGGTCGCCACAATCTCATCTGCCACACATGCCCTCCATCGATTGATAGATAAATGCCATTGCGAGTTGCTGCAACAACATGCTCTGAATGCTCTGTATCCCATGCAATTAGAAGTGCTTCCGATGATATTTGAACTACATCCCAAGTTATCCCCTTATTACTTGTACTAAATATTTTTCCTTTTTCAATGCGGTATGAGGTGGGATTTTTTTTCGAAGATTGATTGGCTTGGTTGAATAACCAATTTACAGTATCAGAGCTTGCCTGCGCTAATGTAGAAGATATGTCGAAGCACAAGGCAATCGCAATTGCGATTACCGCGAGATACAAATTGTGAAGTTTCATTGTAGCTCCTTTCAAGCTAACTTCCCGAAAGCTTCAGGGCTGATTCCACCGAGGGAGCTTTCGGGAAGCTTACATGTATAAAACTTTCGGGAAGTTACCTTTACCCATCCTATTCCAACATCACTTTTTGTAACAGTTTGTCATCTTCAAGCTCGTTCAAGTAGTCCAGACAGTATTGCTTATATTCTTCAGAACTTGGAAGCATAAATTCTTCTCGCCATCGTTGTATCTTCCCGAAAGTTTCAAGGTTGAACTTATCGCCGGAACTTTCGGGAAGTTTCTCAGTCTCTCCCCACGACCGATAATCTGAAAATTCCCATTCTTCCGGTCGTAGAGCAAGCTTTGCTTTTACTGGATTAAGATGGATATACATCATTAATCGAAGCAAGGTCTCCGGTTTTTTGACTGCCAGATGTTTATATCGCCCTTCGAAGAGCGTTCCAGTGCGCTCTTGCTGTTTATTAAATGCTTGAGTGTATGCGCTCAAGAAACCATGCATCAATGTTGAAATCGTTATGTCGGATGTCTGAAGCAGAAGCAGATGAAAATGATTAGGCATAAGACAGTAACAAATAACTTCGATGTTTGTTTTCCGAAGATGAGAATGCAATAAACGTAAAAAGAAACTATAATTCTCATCAGTTACAAAAATATTCTCACGGTTTGCACCACGATTAAATATATGATAACAACCATTTTGAACGAAAGCATCTTTTCTGTTTGGCATATATTCCTCCTTGCTAGTGCAACTTCCTGAAGTTAAAAGCTTCTGGGTTATCTTCCCGAAAGTTTCAATGTTGAATCTATCCCTGGAACTTTCGGGAAGGTACTTATTCGTCACCCCATCCCCAACTTCTTCCTCGCTTCGTCCGACATCATCGCTTGATTCCACTGCGGTTCCCAGACGATACGGATGTCGCATTCGGTGACACCTGAGATTTCCAGTATGCGTTCGCGTGCCATGTTCGCAATCGCGCCGCCCATGCCGCAGCCGGGTGTTGTCAGCGTCATCTTCACGCCAACCCAATCATCGATGATCTTGACATCGTACACCAATCCAAGGTCAACGATGCTCACGGGGATTTCCGGGTCGTAGACATCTCGTAATGCTTCAACGACTTTTGCTTCTGTGATTTCAGTGGTAGGGTGTTGTTCGCTCATTGTAAACTCCTTTATTGAAAGGTAAGGGTTTTGGGGAAGGATTGCAACCTTGTAGGGGCGGATCGGGATCCGCCCCTACGATTAAATTTCTACAATGTTTTTACCAGCACCATCTTGCAAAACTGCTATACACCGTATATTCTTGGATTGCCGGATAATGGGCTTGGATTGTTCGATACCAAGAACAAAGAATCCCGTTGAGAGAGCATCCGCTACAATCGCAGTCGGAGCGATTACCGTTCCACTAAGGATGTTGGCAGGAGTTCTTCCATTTGATGGGTCGAGGATATGTCCGATAGTTTTACCCTCTGCCTTAACAAAATTCTGATAATTACCTGAAGTGGATAAAGCTTGGTCTTTGATGTGAACTGTTGTAATGATGTTCTCAGTTTGTAACGGATCGGTGATACCGACTTCCCAGCTATCTTCGTTAGGTGGGGTGCCGATGGCGAAGATATCGCCGCTGTGATTGATAATTGCAGATTCTACACCATACGACTTCAAGATGCTAACAGTCCGGTCGATAGCATAGCCTACGGCGATACCGCCAAAGTCCAGTTTAGTTTTAGGTTGTTCGAAGTTGATGGTTGACAGTTGCTCATTAATAGTAACATTGTTCATCCCGACTGCGTCGAGAGTTTCTGCTATTTGCTTATCGGAAGGAAAGCGGTGTAAACTTCTGTCGTCACGGAAACCATAGAGTTCCATCAATGGCTCGATGGTTACATCAAATGCACCATTCGTCAACAATGAGAACTGTTTTGCATGCTGCAATATTTCAATAATTCTTGAGTCAACCGGTACTTCTTTTTCTGCCGAATAACTATTGACCAATGACAATTGACTTTTAACATCAAATACACTCATCAGCTTATCAATTATTTTCATTTCATGAAATGCTTCATCGATTGCTTTGTTGCATAACTCTTCGTCAGAACAATACGCTTTGACGGTAACAATGCTTCCCATTGTGAAAGCTGTACGTTCAATCAGCTTCAAAGGTTTGTGGTCGGATGAAAAGGCAGAAAAAGGTCTAAGCGTCGTGCCTAGAAGAAGCGATGATGATAGCTTAAGAAAATCTCTGCGCGAACGAGCCGATGCTATTTCCTGAGCCATAACTCTTTTAGAACCAAGGCGACCATAACGATATAACAACCGACCATAGAAATGCCTGAGGCAAGCACCAGCCAGCTGAAGTATTCGGAAACAAACCGCATCATCCAGATACCGCCGAACGTGGTGATGATTGCAACGAACGGTTCAACGATGAGAAAGTCCTTAAGTAGCCCCGGTGGCATAGAATGGAAGTAGAATATTGCACCGATAGCGGCGAACACAAGTGAGAGCGAAAGAATATGATTATGAAGAAAGATGTACATTTCATCCGCACTTTTTGCGTATTTGAGCTCAGCCGATTCCGAATTCTCAGGCGTGCCGCGGAAATGTTCGCTTAGTCCTTGTGTTGTACCGGAGGTTGTATGATCAACAAAGAATAACCCTATCGTATAGCCGACGGTAAGAACAAGGAGAAATGCAGTGAGAAACAACCGCATTGTCCGGTCGACATCACGAAGACGCCATGAGACGGCACTATTTGGCATGAGGCTCATTATTGTTAAAGTCGTGAACGAAAAAGATCAAATGTCGCTAAAATTTTCTTCACTCCCGCTGTGATTGCATGAGCAGAGATCGTTGCGCCGCTGATGTTCTTGATATCCCTCCCCGGGAGAAGTTTGTCCTGTACAGTTTTAGAACGGAACTGCTTTCTGAACGATTCGTAAACAATCTCGCCACCAATGGATTCCCGGTAGGCAAGGACATCGACATCTTGCACCTCTCCGTTGAACTTTATTCCAGTTACGTAAGTAATGAATTGCGTTTTTCCTTTGACATCATCCACGAAACCGTAGCCAACTGGATTTCCATTAACTTTGCAAGTAAATGTGCTAATCGAATCGGTTTGCCATTTTATTACGGAGCGGCTGGAAAGAGAATCTTTATCTGCCTTAGTGAGAATGAGTGTCGTTGATGAGATAGAGATCGAATCACCGAACATTTTTTTTAATGACAACGTTGCTTTTTGTTGGAGAGAAGTTTGTGCTGCGGCTCCATGTAGAATTAGCAGCAAACCAACGATAATGAACAGCAGTGTTCGTTTCATTAAAAACTATACCCTATTCCGATATTGAACTGTTTTGTATTAACATCAGCAGCATTATTCAGGAATTGATAATCGATCTTAAACGCTGTGTTGTATGTCGGTTTCAAAGTAGCTCCGAGCGTTACTTCATTTCTATCGTATGTAGGATTTGCTGCAAAGCCGGCGACCTTGGCATGAGTGTTATATTTTTCATATCTCACAAAAGGAGAGAGAGTATATTCGCACTCAGAAGATAAGAAGGGCATAATGTTATATGCCCCCTCAATATAGAATCCGTAGATTTGATCTGCAACGCCGCTATTGAATGCAGCATTGATTTTCTGTGCATCGCTTATTGATTCAAACACTCCAACAGCTCTCAGCGATAACCGTTCGAGGGTATATTGAACATCTCCCGAAACGAGACTGAGCATTCCACTGCCAAGCGCAGAGTCTCCCTGTGTGGTATTGCCGGCGAAGAACGATCCTCCGAATTTCAAATCAGACGTAGGAACATAATCAATCCTCCCACTGAAGGACGGATTTGTCGGCGAGCTTTCAAGAGCTTCCTGTCTTCCCCCACGGATGCCAGCGGATCCACTAAATCCCTCAGCTTTTAATCCAGCCGTGACATAGAGTTGATATTTTATTCCTTCTTCAATGTTACCATAAATACCGAAACCGGATTCTCGCCAGGTGCTTGGTATGATGTAACGATCTACATTCGGTCGCTCGACGCCGTTAAATGTCGGTGGCTCATGTATTTGATTAATAATGCCGATGGGAGGAAGCAGGATACCGGCTCTTAAGCCAATATTATCACTGAAGTGCCAGTCGAGGTATGCTTGTTCGATAGCAACCTCTCCGCCATCAGGTGAGCCCGCCTCGATTTTTGTGTGTTCGATCTCTATTTCAGATTTGAAGGACAGCTTATCGTTAAATGCATGGCCTATGTACAGAACGAAACGATGAAAGTCGAGATTGCCTTTTGCAGTCCCATTGGGTTCGTTGTAGTGTAATTCGCCATATCCACCGATAGTTGTATTTTCTTGGCAGTGAAGCTTCGAAATGTTGGCAAAGAAAAGAAGCAAAGAAATCGTTAATGTCAGAAATTGTATTTTATTCTTCATGATAATTATGCTGATGTAGTTGTGTGAATAATCATTAGAGATGGAGAGTGTACTCAGAGTTAAACTTTACGAAGTGTTACGTTTAGCTATCTTAAATCGTTTAAGGTTAATAGTTTTTCAAATGACTTTATCCTCTTCCAGAAGCAAATATGCGCTTTGTTGTTATTCTTTTGTTATATCAAAATACTTCCGTTGTTTTTGTAAATCTGCTATACGAACTTCGATATTTCCCTTATTTAATCTTGACGGCAAATAAATCGGTGCACATCCGTTGCCTTCCATTGATCCACTATTATTCGGGTTGGGCTCAGGGACTTCTCCTGAAGGCTTGAGTTTCATCATGGGCGATGGAGCGTCGCAAAGCGAGCAAATCAGTTCACCGTTCTTTAAATAGTATTTACCATAACTGTAGCACGCATAACATGCATCGAAGGCAGTCGCATATTTGCTCAACCCCATCCTCAATACGAAGAATCTGATTTCAAGCCCATCATCCTTTATCGAATATCGGTGAAGCGTATTGTCACTGAGCTTTGTAATTGGAAATTCTATGATGCCGGAATTCGGTACATCAATAAATTCAGATGACAGGTCGATCGTCTCATTTGTCGAGAATATATTTCCGACGCCGAGGAAAGAGATTAAGCCAATAGAGGCAATAGCTGCTGAAAGCTGCCATCGGCGTTGACTTTTCACAGGTACTGTTTGTACAATCTTCCTTCCGGGGATAAAAAACATGATGGCTGGAATACTGATGATGGCAATAATAAATAACATTTCGTGTTGCACAATCGGACCGAGGAAACCCATCATCTTTGGATTGGAAGGAAATATGCCATATTCATAAAATTCGTGACAGGCATTTGCAATCAACTGGAAGGTGAAAATGAGCAACGTAACTGCAGTGACTTTGAGAAATCGTACAATATCGATTCTAAAACTGCCGCGTATGAAGAGTATAGCAAAAACAGTCGCGATAGCGAAACCAACTGCCGTTCCGAGAACACCATCCCAGGCATTTGAATTCATAGCAACTGCTTGAAGGAAGATTGCCGTTTCGATGCCTTCACGAACGATCATAAAAAAAGTAAAACTCAGAATGCCAAGATGCGCTCTCCATGTAGCTGATGACTCAACGATATTGTTGACTTTTGTTTCAATCTCATGCTTTATTCTCTTACCAGTTCTCCACATCCAGATGATCATCGAAATAACAAAGACAGCAGCAACGAGTTGAAAGAATCCTTCAACCGATTCCTGATCTATTGCAAACTGCTGAATAATAATAGCACCGCCAATGCTGGCGAGAATAGCAAAGCCAAGCCCGGCATAAACAGATTTGATAAGCCGTAGCTGTCGAATTTTCTGCAAATAGACAATAAGAATTCCGATCACAAGCGCGATCTCGATTCCTTCACGTAGAGCAATAATCAACGATTCAATCATAATGGCTATTCAGTAATAGTTATTTTTTTTGACTGACACTTTGCGCATGTGCCGAAAATTTGCAGTGAAGAATTTAGCTGTCTGAATTTCTTCTCGTCACACACCTCGTGCTGAATTTTTTCTAACTTCTCATTAACGAATTCTATAATGTCCCCACATTCAAGACAAATCAAGTGATCATGACGTGGCCGCCCGAATGCTTTTTCGTAGCGCGAATGGTTTTCTCCGAAACGGTAGCGGGATATCAATCCACACTCGACAAGTAGATCAAGCGTGTTATACACAGTAGCACGCGACGCTTTCAGTCCTTTACCTGCAAGGGTGGCAAAAAACTGGTCGGCATCGAAGTGACCATTTGAAAGCATGATTTGTTCAAGCAATAGAAAGCGTTCACGAGAGGGACGGAGCTTCTTTTCTTTTAGGTATTGTGAGAGTATTTCTTTGGCAGAATTAATATCCAAGGGAGTTACCTTAATTAGACTTAGTCTAAATATAAATATAATACATATGAGAGTCAAGAAAACGTGACTTGTTTTGCAGAACTCTATCTCATAGCTTACATTATTCAACTAATTACTAACAACAATGGAGAAAGTAAATGATCGATCTTTCAAATCAGGTTGCTTTAGTTACAGGAGGTTCTCGAGGAATAGGAGCTGCTACCGCACTTATGCTAGCACGTGCGGGCGCCAATGTAATGATCACCTATGCTACTAATAGGAAATCCGCAGACAAAGTCGTCAGGGATATCTCTGCATTAGGGCAAAAATCACAGCATTTAAGGTTGCTGTACAGAATTACACAGAGAGCAAAAGAGTTATCTCAGGTATTATTACTAAATATGGAAGAATAGACACTCCTGTAAATAATGCTGGTATTTGGGAGTCTGTTGAAATTGGTTTAATGACACCAAAAGAATGGAAGAATACTATTAGCTCCCATCATGAAAAAACAACAGTATGGTAGGATTATTAATGTATCAAGTACTGCTGGTCAACGAGGAGAGGCATTTCATTCGCATAATGCAGCTTCAAAAGGCGGTATCATTTCGTTTACTAAGTCCATAGCAGTAGAACTTATCAAACACAATATTTGGGAGAATTGTGAGGCACCCGGATGGGTATATACAGATATGACTTCCTCTATTCTAAAAAAATAAAAACAAAAAAGGAAATTTTCGCAACGATCCCGCGAAATAAAGTAGCCACCCCCGAAGATAGCGCATGACCGATCATTTTCCTAGTATCATCATTATACAACCATATTGTTGGAGAAGCTATAAATATTAACGGTGGAAGTGTCCTTTGTGGCTAAAAAAAGCCATCAAAACGATTCATTTTAAGTATATTTTCCAGAACCTTCAAAAATCTTCAAATTTCAAAAGATTTTTCTTGCATTACTTTTCAAAAGTTATATATTTGTGCATTATTAATTTTAACAGAAACACCTGTTTTTTAATATTAAGTGAAGCACCCTAAACATAAGGTTATTAAAGGCAAACCAATCGTTCCAAAACCGATACCAAAGAATATATCGGTTTCGCAGTTGGTTGATGAATATTTTCAAGCATATAACGCAGGAAGACTTAGAGAGGCATGCCACCTCTTTTCTAGAAAAATGCTTGCAAAGGACGTTACAATAGGAATGAGCATTACCGGTGCACTCACGCCTGCTGGATTAGGTGGCTCGTGCATAGTTCCTTTAATGGAAGCTGGCTTTGTTGATTGGATAGTGAGTACTGGCGCCAATTTATACCACGATACGCACTTTGCAATTGGCCATACTCTTCATCGTGGAACACCTTTTGCAGATGATCGCTTATTGCGAAAAGAAGGCATTATCCGCATCTACGATATCGTATTTGATTATGAAGTATTATTGTCCACGGATGCGTACTTTCGGAAGCTCCTTCGTCTTCCTGAATTTCAGAAAGATTTGGGCACCGCTGAACTTCATTACCGCTTGGGAAAATATATTGCTGCCCGTGAGAAGGTACTAGGCATCAAACATTGCAGTGTGATAGCAACGGCTTACAGGTGTGGCGTTCCCGTCTATACGTCATCGCCCGGTGACAGTTCTATCGGGATGAACATAGCTGAAGCTTCATTAAGCGGATACGATGTAAAAATAGATGTGTTATTAGATGTCAATGAAACCGCAGCTATTGTATTAGATGCTAAGCGTAAAGGAGGTAAAAGTGGTGTGCTTATCATGGGGGGTGGATCACCCAAGAACTTTGTCCTCCAGACAGAACCACAAATACAAGAGGTTCTTCAGATTGATGAAAAAGGCCACGATTACTATTTGCAGGTGACTGATGCACGACCCGATACAGGCGGACTTTCTGGTGCAACGCCTGCTGAGGCAGTAACGTGGGGAAAGGTAGATCCTGACAAACTGCCCGATGCTGTTGTAGCATATCTCGATTCAACAGTGGCGCTTCCGATTATGACGTCCTATGCGCTGGCAAATGCCAAGCCGAGGAAATTGAAGCGTCTCTATGACAAACGAAAACAGCTTGTGAGCAATTTGTTCAATGAATATCAAAGTGTTTTAGAACGTAAGAAAAAATTAAAAAATAAATAACTAATCAATTCCCGTAAGGGACTCGCCGACAACGGCGCGATAACATTCATCCATAATATGGAGGGGTAACATGAGTAAATTCACAGAATTGCGTGACTTGTTGAACAGTTACGAGAAAGACTTCATCAAGTTCTACGAAAAAGGCAATAAATCAGCCGGAACTCGCGTGCGCAAAGAAATGAACGAGCTGAAGAAAAAAGCTCAGGAAATCCGCAAGGAAATCCAGGAAATTAAACAAAAAGCTAAAGAAGCCGAAGGCGGCGGAATGTAGTAGTTTCTCCGTAGTTCATTTACAGGAGACTTCTTCGACGTTCTGACCCATAGCGTCGGGGGAGTCTCTTGCTTTTAGTAGCGAGGAGATTTTACTTGCCCAAGAACGCACTTTTACGTAGATTCTTGTTATAGCTATTCTACGTAAATGGAGATTTTATGAAATTTGTTACACTTGTGACCCTAGTTGTCGTTGCATTCTATGTTAGTTCGGGGCAGGAAGTTGATTATCATAAGCTTCACATGGATGCGCTCGTTGTCGATACGCACAACGATGTCGTACAGCGCATCTTAGCAGGCGAAAACATCTCGGTTCTAACCAAACATGGCCATTCTGATCTCCCTCGTTTCAAAGCTGGTGGAGTGGATGTGCAGATGTTCTCTATTTGGGTGCCTCCGGAAAGAATAACGCGTCCCTACTATGATCAATCTAACGATCAGATTGATTCGATAGAAAGTTTCGTGCGAAGAAACAGTAACGCAGTAGGGATGGCATATTCCATTAAAGATATTGATCGGCTTCAAAAAGAAGGCAAGTTTGCAGCAATGCTCGGAATGGAAGGCGGACATCCCATCGACAGCGATTTTAAAAAGCTGGAGCATTTCTACAAACGTGGCATCCGTTACATGACGCTCACTTGGAATAACAGCCTCAATTGGGCAACATCTGCAAAAGATGAAACAGATCCAGAAACAACCATTGTACACAAGGGATTGACGGATTTAGGCAGGCAAATCGTGAAAAGGATGAACCAACTTGGCATGATGATCGATATCTCGCATGTCGGTGAGCAGACATTCTGGGATGTCATGCAAATAACGAACAAGCCGGTGATTGCATCGCACTCTTCTGCCTGGACGCTTTGTCCTCATCGTCGTAATCTGAAAGACGACCAGCTCGAAGCCATCAAGAAGAATGGCGGCGTAGTATTCATTAACTTCAATCCGGGATTTATCGACAGCACGTACTCGAAGAAAGAACGGGAGATGCTTGAGCGTAACAAAGCTAAAGTTGATTCACTGGAGAAGTCGATTACCTCAGATGGATTCATTAAAGGACAGTATACTGCAGAGCTAATGAAAGAAGATTACGAGCCGTTCCGGCCGACACTTGAAACGTTGATCAATCACTTCGATTATGTTGCCAAGCTCATCGGTGTTGACCACGTCGGCATTGGCTCCGATTTTGATGGTATCGAAGTTACCCCTAAACAGATGGATGATGTTACCTATCTTCCGAATATTTCCCGCGAGCTTCTCAAACGTGGATACTCAGCGGTGGACGTGAAAAAAATACTTGGTGACAATTTTATTCGGGTGCTGAGAGCGGTGGAAAAACATTAATATTATTAGACCTACTCACTCTCATATCAGACTCTTGCAATGTTTAGCATGAAATTGTTTAGCAGATTGATGCTGTTCTTGGTAATCGTGTTCCTGTTGGGCTGTAGCAGTTCACAGTTATCGATCTATCCCGGCCTTCCTACGTATAAGCTCACAATGACGACAGGAGCGTTGCTTGCCGACTGCATTATCATCGACGATATGATTGGCGATACGAATAAAATCGATGTAGTGGCAAACAAGAGTTTTGGCGGCATGATACTGAATTACTTCACCGATAGTTTAACAGCGAAGGGTTATCATGTCGATAATGCGATGCTCACGTCGGTGGGATTGATGATGGATAGACAACACTTGTACAAGCTTGTGCAATCGGTGCGTACCAAGGAGACGGATATGGATGATCTGCCAATAGGTGTTCCGCCATTCTACCTTAACGATGTGTTTCGACATGACTCAGATGCGGCGCAGCTTTGGTCGATGTATGATGTGCTTATCAAAACTTCTCCCGAGGAAGGAGGAGATAAAATTTTTGTTCCCGCTTCGACCGCAGTTGGCAGGCAGACGGAGGCAGGAACGCTGATGATCATCTTCGTCAGCGGCTTTAGTGTTCCATCAGGCAAGCAGTACGATCCGCACTATTACTCCGATAGAGAGACAGTAGGTAGAGTGGGCATGCAGCATATCTCGCAGGTGACGGTTGCGTTTTACATAGTCGATGCTCAGACGGGGGAATTGCTCTGGTTGGATAAACGCAATATGCAGGGAGGTACGATTTACAAGGAGAAAATCCTGCGTTTAGCTGATAAGATCATTGAGGAATTGCCTTAAACAGCAGCAAACCTCATCTTAGTGTTATCCGCTACACGTATCCATTACTTGATCTTTCCGTACAACCTCAAGGCATACAATAACATTACTAATGTCAGATATTGTCTAAAAGGTACCATTATTGAAGATTTGCTAGAATTTCCCATTTTACCTATTGACATCATGCCAGTGGCATATTATATTGTAAGGTACTTTGTTTGCGGATCCACCCCTCCATGTGGTAACGTAATTCACTGATCCATCCACAATTGAATGGGCTATAGTATGGAAACCAAACGGATGAAGTCGGTTAAAAAGAGTCGGGGAGTAACATCACTTTTGCGGAAAACGCTTCCCGCAGGTGTCAAAACTAAAACTATCAAACAGAAGGAGTTTATTTCGGCAGCCCCCGTCGAAATTTATGATGCCTTTCTCAACGAACAGAAACACACTGCATTCACGGGAGCCAAAGCCACGTGCGATCGGCGTGTCGGCGGAAAATTCACCGCGTGGGATGGATATATCACCGGCAAGAATGTGAAATTGGAAAACGGTCGCCGCATTATTCAGGAATGGAAAACATCCGAGTGGCCCCATGGGTACCCGCCATCAGTGATCGAGTTTACGTTCAAACCGAAAGGTCAAGGAACGGAAGTGAAATTGGTACAATCAAACGTTCCATCAACACAAGCCACCGGTTATGAACGGGGCTGGAAAGATTATTACTGGCGACCGTTGAAGAAGTATTTTCATAGGAAGCCGTTGTAACAATTATTTCAATGAAAGATAAACTGAAACATAACTAGCACCTTAACGCTAGCGAGGAGGAAAGTGTTATACCATATCGAAGAGAAGATCGATATTTTATTCGGCAGTGGACTAATCCCCAAAAACACACAGTAAGTATTTACGAGAAGGGTAACAATGTATCCACAAAGCAAAATAGCAACAATCTCAGAATCAGGCGAAACACGAGGTACGGGCTGGCTGCCACCATTTCCGGATTTACGCGACCACACTGAGGGTCATCCTCACGTTGCAGAGTTGGCCAAAAAAATCGGCACACACACCACACAGAAATCACGAGCAATTCCACCGAAAGTTGATCTACGAAAATGGGATGCTCCCATTGAAGATCAAGGCAGTTTGAACTCATGTTCTGCGCATGCGGTAATGGGAATCATTGAATATTTTGAGAAACGCGCTCATGGAAAATATGTTCCCGGGTCGCGGCTTTTTGTTTATAAAGCGACGCGCAATCTCATGGGTGTTACCGGCGATACAGGAGCGTGGCTGCGATGCGCCATGGGGGCGTTGGCAGTTTGTGGTGTGCCAGAAGAAAAGTATTGGCCCTATGTACCTGCTGATGTTGACAAGGAACCGTGGTCGTATGTGTATGCTGTTGCCACACAGTATGAGGCGCTGAACTATTTTTGCTATGATCCATTTGGCAAACACATTCCTCCAGCTACGGTGCTTGCGAGCATCAAGAAATATCTTGCCGCAGGTGTTCCATCGATGTTCGGGTTTTATGGATTTCCCTCGGGTGGACAGTCGAATGTGAAAGGTGGTATCCCGTATCCTGTACACGGAGAACATTCTACTTGGGCGCATGCTGTCGTTGCCGTCGGGTACGATGATACAAAGAAAATCAAGAACCTCAAATCGAAGAAGGAAACCGTTGGCGCACTGCTTATTCGGAATTCATGGGGAACGACGTGGGGAGATCACGGTTACGGCTGGCTGCCATTTGATTATGTGCATCACCGGCTTGCATCGGATTTCTGGTCGCTGCTTGCTATGAAATGGATCGATACAAAAGAGTTTGGGTTCTAACATTAGACAACAACACTACATTCATCCACAAAAGCGAGATGAGACAATGGGAACAAAAGATAAACGTGTTGATGCCTACATTGCGAAAGCGCAGCCATTTGCTAAACCAATCTTGAATCACCTTCGCAAATTGGTTTACAAAGGTTGCCCAGAAGTAGTAGAAACTATTAAGTGGGGAATGCCTTCGTTTGAATACAAGGGTCCGTTATGCGGCATGGCATCATTCAAGCAGCATGCTGTGTTCGGGTTCTGGAAAACGAAATTGCTGAAAGATCCCCGTAATTATTTAGATGCCAACTTCAAACAAGGTGGTGCAGCGATGGGAAACTTGGGAAGAATTACTTCGTTAGATGAGTTACCTCCGGACAACGCCATCATTGACTTTATCAAACAGGCAATGAAACTGAACTATGAAGGTGTGAAAGTACCGAAGAAGCCGAAATCAACTGAGAAAAAAGTCCTCAAGGTGCCATCATATTTATCTTCTGCACTCAAGATGAGCAAAAAGGCGAAAGAAACCTCTGATAATTTCAGCTACTCGAACAAGAAAGAATATGTTGAATGGCTGACAGAGGCAAAGACTGAAGAAACAAGAGAGCGACGCCTTGCAACAGCAATCGAATGGATGGCTGAAGGCAAAGTGAGAAATTGGAAGTATGTTCGAACGTAGAGTGAGCAAACAGCTCTCTCAAGCGCGCGTTACAATTCCACACCGGATTGATTTCTTGTCTAAATCTTGAAAACTGTGTATCTTTAAGAAGTTCATGTGTTCATCAAAGTTTTGTACTCAATGAAATTACTTTTTTGCTCCTTTCTTTTTATTACAGCTGTTTATGCGCAGCAATCGGCAAATCAATTTCCTATTTCACTTGATGATTTAGTTGTTGAAGTATCCGGCCCTTCTCAGGATGTTGTTTTCGGCAATCAAACTACTGGTGTGTTCTATACTGAAACCAAGGGCATTCACAGATTCCCTTGGCAAGGTTTCCGCGCAATGGGGAAAGAGATGTTGAAAGATTATTCGTTTCGCATCGATGATTTACCGTTGCGAAGGGAAGATGCTGTACGCATGCTCGTGTCCCCCTACCAATTAACGCGCTTCTATCCTAACGGCGTCGAAGAATCCATAATCATGGTTGATTCAGTGAATGCGTTTGTCGTCGAATTGAAAAACGTGCGCGGCAAGAATTTAGTAGTATATCCGATGTTCAGTGAGGCAATGAATGATACAGACTACTATGCATTATTCGAGCGAAACGTCATGATGATAGGGCGTACGAATCATCCCGTACGCACAACAAAGGAAGATTATCCTGCAACCATTGCGTTCTCGTTTGCCAATGAGTTGTACTCCGCTGCCGGATTCTATGAGTCGAAGATTATCGGTTCCTACTTTTCACCAGCCTATGTCAGCACAGTAAAGTTAGACTCGCTTCACAGGTTAGTTTTCGGCATTGGGGATTCAATAAAACATGCCTATGAAATTGTAAAGTTGACGGCAAAAAATTATGCTGAAGTTGTCGATAAACAAAGGCAACGTATGCAGCAACTTATCAATGATTTTGTTCCCTCGTTCGAAGATCATCTTGCAAGCATAGCATTTGCATGGGCAATCATTGGTACAGATAAACTGTTGCTTACCGACTATTCCCCAAAAACATTTCTGGAACTACCGCTTGCAGAAGATGGGAAGCTTAAACAAGTGGTGTCGGCAACTCCTTGCGCTGGATTAATTTTTGGAGACAATGACAAAAGCAAGTTATATTTGCGCTCGTTGGCATCGCAGTCATTGATGGATTCAAACAACTTGAATCACGGACAAATTTTATGCAAGCCTCTCTCGGGATCTTCTATCAATGTCATGCCATGGTTTACGCTTGTTCTACAGCAGTATGGAGTTATGACACATGATACGAACACCGTGAAAGAATTATTTCCTGCTGTCCGTCGTGGTATTGAAGGTGCATTGAAATTTCACACAGAAAAGAATTTTCTTTTGAAACAATCCACAATTGAATCACAGTTAACATTGCTGGCACCCTTTGAATTGAGAAAACGTAAAAAAAAAACTGACCTTGCAGCACAAGCGTTGTGGTTAAAGCAGCTTAGTGCAGGAATATCTCTAGCGAAACTTGCTGGAGATAAAATTACGGCAGATAAGTGGGAGAAGATTCAACAGAAAGTAATGAAGGTATTGAAATAAATTTTCGATTTACTTTTCTACGATGTTTGTTTGCTGAGCAAACTCATTCTTCCGCTTCCCCAAAGAATCATACTCACCAATAATCCAGGATACATCGGCTCAATGCCGAATGGATAGCTTCCCGACCTACCTCCAATATATCCTGCTATAAGCCAGACTGAAGATGTCAACCATCCGAAGAGCATTGAAAGAAAAGCATATCGTGCGGAAATCTTACAACACTCAAAGTAACTTGCTATCAATGGTACAAGCAGCCCCGGTATGATCACCGTGCCAATAGTATACCAGATATTGATCACGCTCGGAATGAGAAGAGCGATGAGAACAGAGAGGACGAACGTGGCTACAAGTCCTAACCGTGTAAACTTGGTCGAATGGTTAGTGGTTTGTGGTTCGAGGTTCGAGGAAGAATTCATATGCTTTAATGAATAACCTCCAAGCCCCAATCTCAGCGTGAGATCTCTTCCCAATGTTTGTGCGGAAACGAATGCGAGCGTATTTAACGTCGACATGATTGTTGCAAGCATACCGACATAGAACAATCCTTTGGCGATGGGCGGCAGAACACTCTCTGCTAACATGGGATATGCCGTGACCGGATCGGCAAGATCCGGAATGGCAGCACGAGCGTACAAGCCTGCCGTTGCCGTCATGAAATCAAACACGCACCAAAAGATAATAGAAATAAAAATTCCTCGTTGCGCCACCTTTCCATTGGTTGCGGCATAACATCGTTGATGAAATGCAGGGTCAACCAATGTCCACAGCGCTATAAAAAACCACACGATAATAAATTGCGTGGAGTTACCGCCATGCCATGCGAGATGAAGCGGTGGCAGATGTGATTGAAGAAATTCTATACCGCCATATTGGCTATAGGCAAAAGGCAGAATTACCGCAAAGCCGAAAAACATCAATATAAACTCCACAATGTCTGTTTGTACATCCGACCTGAATCCGCCAACATATAGGTACGATAAAGCGACAATGGCTGTCACAGTAAGGCATACAAGCAAACTCCATCCGAATAACATCTGAAGAAAAATGCTCAACATAAGAATGTACGCCGCCGGCGTCATGAGAATAAATATTAGCAGCGACCCGAGTACGGCAGTTTTTTTGTCGTATGCAAGCTCTAATTTATCGGGAATGGAATAGAGGTTTGTCGCACGGATTTTTTTGGCAAGAAACAATGCGAATATTGCCGCAAAAAAATAATACGGCACTCCTTGAATTACCCAGTTGGATATTCCATATCGATAGGAGAATTCGCCGACACCGAGGATACCACCATACCATGTTGATACGAGTGTCATCACAAAGATAGGAAGCGTTAGCGAGCGGCCCGCAAGTAGGAAATCTATTTCCGAGGGATCTCTCTTTCGTGAAGTTCGAAACCCGACGTAGAGCACCACGGAGAAGAACACTCCGATTACGACGATGTCTGCAGCAGCAAGATGAATCATGCTAATAGCATTGATAGAGCAGAAGCGTGCCCTTCTTCACCGATATGCTTACGCTCGAAGATGTGGCTTCATTACTAATGCCTTCGCGTGCACCAAGTTCGAGGGTACTATTTTTGAGTTCATATTTGAGATGCTTCGTTGTCACTCCTATACATCGGTCAAGAGGAATGAGCGAAATTTTCTGACCATTGCGTGTTGGAATGTCAGCGCTCTTGTCAATAAGCGTAAGCAACCCGTTAACGTCGTACATCCTAAGCAGGATGGCATTCCTAAATCTTTTGAAACACCCCAAACTGTTTGTTGCATGATCGATTCTCTTGCCGAGAGCACCGACAACATTAGCTGTTGTTATGTTTCGCTGAATGCAGAATGTAATCGCTTTCTCAAGATCGGTGCTATTTTGGTCAGTAATATGCAAGATGGGGATAGCCGAGAAATATTTTTTTGTCGCCGATGTGATAGAATCCAAATCGCCGAGGATAATGTCCGGTGTGATGCGGAGTCTCTTGGCATGGTTAGCGCCGCCATCGGCACACACGACGATATCGCATGAGGAGTGTAATGAACGAATGATGTGGAATGGAGGGAGCACACCATTTGCGATAATGAGTCCGTTCATAGTTTGTCAAACCAATATGGTATGAACTTCTTCACGAGTTAGAGTGATGTTGTAATACCGATGAGATAGTTACGTTCAGCAGCGGGGAAGAAGGCGTTTCCTTCACCGCTTGTAAAATAGAGATTGTTGAGCATATTTCGTATTTCACCTCGTAACGTGAATTGTATTCCAAAAGTTCGTGGCAGACGATAGATAACGCTTACGTCAAACACAGTGTACGAATCATTTTTATTCAGAGCATTTTGGAAATTATCCGTAAAAAATTCGCCCACATATTTGCCGGCAACTGATGCAGTACAGTGTTCGTCGCGATACGTGAGTCGTATGTTTCCAAGCATATCCGGAAATCCTGCAATCGAGTTGCCATCGAGTATTGTGGGCACCCCATTGTTAATGATTGAGTATCGTTCGAGTCTGTTTCCAGAAACCGAGAAGTTACTTTCGAATGATAATTTTTTAACAATGTTGTAGGCGCCTTCAATCTCTACGCCGAAGTGACGGGTTCGTTCTGCATTGCCCGTAACTGGTTGTCCAAAGATATCGACTTGTCCGTTCTTCACAAGCTCATCGGTAAATTCCATCCAGTAGAAATTCCACGAGAGGTGATTGTCTCCACTGCGGATGCCAAATCCTAATTCGATATCGAGTAAATGTTCTGCCCTGGCAAGCGGGTTCGAGAAATCATATTTCACAATCCCCCCGGTTGTATCGGCAGCGAACTGTGGCGCAGCCCCAAAGTACGAATCTTCTGCTGCATACAGATTACGCAGGCGAGGCTCGCGTGATGTATAGTTTATAGAAAGGTAGGTGTTCAGATGTTTATTAATATTGTAGTTGATACCGAGTCTTGGGTTGACAAAAAAGTAAGGGACGTTAAAATTATTGTTGAGAAATTTTTCATGTTCAATACCGTATCTGTTGTGAACAAATTGAAGGTCAGACATCAACGTCAACTGCTCTGATGGTTTGTACATTTCGTGAATGTAGAATGATACAATATCCTTTCTACCATTGTACTCATAAAAGTGGTAATCGGGGTCGACGTTCTGCGGCAGTCCTTCTGCAAATTGAATTTTGCCCCAATGCGTTGATCGATGGATGCGGAGTTCCGCTCCGAGCGCGACTTCGCCATTGCCGTGATCGATCTCGATTCTCGGCAGCCAGCCCCATTGTCGATTTCCTACAAATGCTCGCACAAGAGTGTTCGTCGGATTTTGTGCAGCAGGGATGCCATAATTGTAACCTATCCGCAACAGTGATGTGTCTGCCCATGATGCATCATAATCGAAGTAGCCATCGCCCGTATAGTAAAAGAATGTGTTATTGAGTTTGGCTGTGGGCGAAATCTGCCATTCGTTGATCAGCTCGTAGTGTGGCTGTGAGAAGTTTTCTATCTCTTGCACTCGCCGCGGTTGTGCATAGGTGTAGAATGTTTGCAGAGAATCGGATTCCCAGTAAGCAAGGTTCTGTCTGCGGAGCTTCGGATTGTTGTTGACAAATTTGGGAAGTCCGTAATAGGCAAGACCATCGGCGAGAGGACCTCCAAAGAAATGGATACGCGTCGTCATGTCTTTGTCGAGTCGTACTGCGCCGAGAAAGTATGAATTCAGCTCGACCCATGAGTTTTCACGATATCCTTCGCTCAGTATTTTCCCCAATCTTCCATAAAGCAAATATCGTTGCTCGATGAGTCCGGAGTTGATGGTTGCTGAAAATTTTCGGGTAGTCAATGAAGTGGGTTTGTCGCCGTATTCCTGCAAACCGAAGAGAGATTCCAGTGTAATACCTGGTTGAAGGTTAAATGGACTGGAGGTGAGATTAATAGAGCCGCCGATTGCCGGAGGTCCATAAAAAGCGCTGCCTGCACCCCGCTGAACTTGAATATTCTCTGTGCTTGCGAGGAGGTCGGGGAAATCAATCCAGTACACATTATGATCTTCCGGGTCATTTTGTGGAATGCCGTTAATCATTATCGACAATCGCCGTTGATCAAAACCTCGCAAGTTTATGTAAGTGTACCCGATGCCATTCCCGTTTTCGGAATAAGATGTAAGCGATGGCAGCTCGGAAAGGAGGACGGGAATGTCCTGCGTAGTATACTGTTCTGCTAACCGCTGCTTGTTCAAATTCGAAAATGTAACAGGTGTTGCCCGTTTCTGCGCTATGAACGGGTTGATTGTCACAGGAGGAAGATAGAAAACAGTGTCTTTTCCCGTTGAGGTTGTGTCTTGTGCCGATGCGGGGATGCATACAACAGAAATCAACAGTATGATAAATATTTTTGTCATGAAGTTTCCTGTAGAAAATAAAAAAGCCGTTTTCGAATCCACTCAACGAGTTGAGTTGTCAACCAGCAATGAGTTTAGAAAACGGCACAAGAAATTTGTGATAGTTCCTACGCTGGCATTATCCAGATCAGGTAATGAGGGTATAGTCTCAGTCCCGCTGTAGGCGGGACACCCCTTATCAAATATTTATTAAAGAACGTTTCCGTTTCCCTACGTCCCGCTATAAGCGGGAATCAGGTTGCAAGGGTGTTTTCTCAGTTCCGATTTTATCGGAACACCCCTAACGGTTACGATGAAAATATACAGGAACTTAAGAAGGAATGCAAATACAACTCATTTCAAATATTTTTCATAAACCTTGTTGACTTTCTCGTTATTTGTTACGACATTGAGGTGGCAGATCAGTATAAGAAAATTTATAGCTATTATCACACACGTACGACCGGTACTGGGGCATACCTTGCCCCGGTTAGCTTGCACGTGTGTGATCTATGCTGATCTGCCGATCTCATAGACCCAGTACATTGCTGCCGGGGTTTCTGTTGGACATCATACTTTCCAAGAGAGACCACGACACAACGTTACTCTTGATCATAGTTTTCGGGATGATAGACAGGATGGAAACATTATGTGGAAGGGTGACAGTATCAAGATGCATTTCAAAATATTGGTTCTTCTTCTTTTCGCGTTGACTACGGGAAAGATCTTTTCCCAGTGGTCCACTTCTACTTATACCGATAGTTCACTCTATGTTTGTCCCGGATTCTACTCGGACATTCTAACATTTGAAGATGGAAGTTCCATCATCCTCGGTGCTCTTCAAAGTTATATCTTTGCTCAAAAGCTTGATCCTTTCGGGTACAAACAGTGGGCAACACCCGTACAGGTTCTTCACAATGACAGCAGCTTTATTGGAGAAGAGGCTTTACCTCCTTTTTGGACGTGGGGTGGGCACACAAGCGACGGTGACGGTGGAGTGATTTTGTTTTGGTACGATTACCGAGGTGCGTATGATGATGGGGTTGAGTTTAAGAATAACTCGATCTATGCTCAACGCATTGATAAGTTTGGCACACTGCGTTGGATGTCAGATGGAATATTGGTGAGAGGTCCTGCCTCGGGTAAAAAAGCTGTAGCGATGGCAAACGATGGACAAGGCGGTTGCATATTGGCATGGAGCGAAAGCGGGTTTGGTTATCCCGGTGCACCCAACTTGGAGAAGTTGGTAGCAGTACGTTACGACAGTGATGGGCAAAAATTATGGGAAACGACATTTGATTCAAGTGCGGCTCAAGATTCTCTGGGATTATATTATCTAAAAAGGGCTGGAAATTATATTTACGCGAACATCGTTCGATCAGGTGCTTATGCGACATTGGTCTATCCATTTCAGTCAAGACCTGATTCTACAATCTTATGGGAAGGGAGCAGTGGTAATTATTCTTGGAAGGATAGTGTATTATTCAGATTGGTACCTGACGTTGGAATAAAACTGTTAAAAATTGGACAACAGGGCGATACGATATGGTCTTCATTGTTTTCTTTACCGAACGGATGTGCTGGCCTATCAAACTTTCGAAACACTGGCATCTTTCCAGACAACAACGGAGGATTATATTATCTCTATGTTTGTAACGATTCAATATTCCATTTTGATAACACCGGGAATTATCAGCGAAAATATTTTCAAGGTCTAGGAGGCGGATGGGTGTTCTCAGATGGTTTGGACGGAGTAGTGATCTCTGGTGACGATCAGGTTGCACAAAGATATGATTCGAATGGAAATCCCCTATGGAGTTCATCATTCAAAGTCTTGAGTGACCCAGGCAACGCTTATTTTGAACACTTCGCTTCCGATAATAACGGCGGAATAATCATTTCCTTTTGGACCACAAGTGGAGGAATCTATGTCCAGCATACTGGCCGAAATGGTCGTGTTGGCATTATTACAGGAGTTGAAAACTCATTTGATTTACCAAAGGTTTTTGAGTTGAAACAAAATTTTCCTAATCCATTCAATGCAGCTACAACTATTGTCTATAGTCTTTCGAAGCGTGGGAAGGTTTCATTGGTTCTTTACGATATTATTGGAAGAAAAGTTATGACGTTAGTTGACGGTGTTCTAGAACCCAATACATACTCAATAAACATAGATCTCTCGAACGTTACATCAGGAGTCTATATCTACGAGCTTAAATCAGAATCGTACGCCCAAAGTAAAAAAATGATTTTAATGAAATGATGTCCGTGCTGTAAAACATTCGACAAGAAAACTATGTATAGTTTTCAACATTTGGTTTTATTATGAAACTGACATTGACTGCAATTGTTCTCAATTTAATATTCATACAAGCATTACATTCTCAGCAGGTCGTCTATCCGTTACATGTCGCTGACCTTTGGGAGTATTGGACTGCCGGAGTGGGTGGCACGTACGATTACACTAAACGAGTTACAAAAGACACATTGCTTTCAAATGGCATTTCTTATGCATTTGTAGAGGGCGAAATGTACTTTAGTAAACCATTTCAACGACAGGTCGGAGATTCAGTATTCCAATATATACCAAGCCTTGGCAAAGAGAAACTTTTATATGATTTTTCTCGATCACCAGGCGACACTATTGCTCAATATCCACGTTATGGAGATACAACTACCATTACATTGGTTAGTATGCAAACGGTGACGATTTTCGGAACAAAGTTGCGTCAATGGAAATTTCTTGTCGATCATCTCAAACATTCGATTGATGATGAAGAATATGACTACGTTACGGATAGTTTAGGTTTAACATATGTTGGTTGTTTCTGCTACGAGTGGACGCTTCACGGTGCATATATATACGGTGTGCAGTATGGGATGATTACAGAAGTCGCAGAGATGAAGAGCGACATGCCTAGCGTGGCTTTTCTTGAACAAAATTACCCCGACCCGTTTAACTCGTCAACGAAAATTACATTTTCTATTTCAATAGTTTCAATGGTTCAGCTTAAGATTTATAATATTCTCGGCAGGGAAATTATCACACTGGTTAATCAAAAGCTTGCACCTGGGCAATACGATGTTGAATTTGATGGAATGCTGTATTCAAGTGGAGTGTATTTTATGATTTTACATTCTGAGCGATCACCACCTCAGACAAGAAAGATGTTACTGTTAAGGTAATGTAGTTATTAGTGATAATTAACAGGCACCCGTTTCTCCCCGATACATCGGGGAGAAAGGAAACGCTCCTAACATAGATGATCCCGGCAAGGATATTCAATATCAGGAAACTGTTTTCCCGGGTGCCTTTCTTTTAATGAAAATATAAAATCAATCGTTCACTTACAAATCAAAAGGTATTATATGAAAAACATTTTATTGTTTTTAGCATTATCGATGATTTTTATTTCTCAGATTGCTGTTGGACAAGACTGGACTTGTGGTATGCCTGATTCTACTGGGTTACCGTGCGAACCGTCATGTGGATTAACAGTTCCGCTTGTTGTTGTCTTCATAGATTTTCCCGATGGAAGAAAACAGCCGGGCAATATTGTACCAACGCAAGATAGCGATACAGCGTTGGTTGCCAATATTAATGCGGTAGGTGGGATGGGGTATTTAAAACTTACTGATTCTCTTGGCAATACATTTTACAGAAAACAAATTCGAAAGTATGTTTATGAAGATTATTGGAACTGGATATTTTCTACTGGAATATATAATGATGATATACCAAATAATGTTCATCATCCAGATAGCAGTTCACATGGGATAATAATCTACGGTAGCTTGACAGATTACTATAAAGAGGCGACATACAACAACATTATTCTTCAAGCTGACTCAACGCACCCGGGAGGAAGTACCATGTACTACAGAGGAATTGTCAATCGCATAGATACTGCGAATGGCAAGAAATATGTTCGTTGGATTATGATGTCACAGAACAAAAGTAATTATAGCACAAATGGTGTTGCCCTTACAGTTTCTGATTTGGGGAGCTTAAAAACACAAGGGCTAATTGACTTTGATACTACTGGATTTCTTGCGAGAGGTGGCAGAATAATTACTGTTAATGCCGGTGGCGGAGTAGGGGGTCAAGATGGTCTTGGATATTCTGCTGCAGTACGTGAGAAACGTTTGGTAAACACAAACAGTCAATCAACTCTTGATGGTATTTGGGTTTCGGCTCACGAGCTAGGTCATTCCTTTGGTGCAAATCATGTTCTTGCAGGATGGTATGATGTAATGAATCCCACACTGCGTAGTGGATGGACCACACCACTTTCCTGTCCCCAGCACTTTAATCCGTGGTTTAAGATTCGGAAAGGCTGGATACCGGTCGCAAATGTTCGACGGGTTAGAAATAATACAGCACTTACTATTCCTTCGATTAGCGATTCAGCAGTTGTTGCTGCTGTGACCATCTATGGTGATGCGGGCCTTTATGGTCTTTATAACCACAGCGAATACTATCTACTCGAATACCGTCCACGCGTTGGGTTCAATCGGTTTGCTGGCGGTTATACTGTACCTCAGGGATATAATGGAGGAGCTTTGATTTGGCTGTATGGACTTAATGGGTCGATAACTCCAAAATTTGGTCCAGCACCTTTGAATGATGATGGTGGAAGAACGGGAAGCACAGACGATATGTTTCCCACTAGGGCATCCTTAGATACCTGCCAGTCGTGTGTACCAAACTCAAATTCTTCGGGTAACGTGCGTACAGGCTTAATCCTGAATAGCTTCTCAATATTAGGAAATAGACTTAGCTTTAATATTAACTACCAACTTGGTGCCCCGCCAAATTATTCTGCCGTGATCGTTACTAACAATCCATCTGTGACCCAATGGTCGGGTCTTGTGTATCTTCAAACGTTATCTGTGACACCAGCGATTAATATAAGCGCTGGAACAATTATTGAGGTGGGTAATGTGAATAGCACCACAAATTTCTTATCCTTAACTGCTGTTGGAACGGATGCTCAACCGATTCGTTTTCGAGGACCGTCGTATCAAAGTTATCGATCCTCTGGTTGGAAAGGGATCGGCTTACAACCCATATTGACATCCACTCGATCAAACGTTCAAAAATGTATATTTGAAGATTATGTGTCCAGCGGGTTATTTATAAGTCTTCCGCAAAATTCTGGTCTTCCTGTTCCATATGTTCGCAAAAATCAATTTTTATCCATAGGTACCGACATTATTGCTGATGATTATTATTTTCAAAATATGGGTTACGATATAAGCGGGCTTGACGATAATACCTTTGATCAGATGTTGGTTTTCGGACGATGGAAACTCGATTCTGCATTAACATTTACTATACCAACAGGGACTCAAGTTACGTTTGATCCGACTTCCTCAATTTACTCAACAGATACCTCATTTGTACTTCTATCCAACCACTCGTTACTGGTTAATGGTCGGCTGACAATTTTAGGCTATCAAGATGCTGCATTACGCGTGTTACTTCAAAATAATGCTGCGATTAAAGTTCAAGCAGGTGGTATCTGTGATCTCTCTGTTTATGGAAATGTTGTTGGGAATGGTGTCCTAAACATAAAATCAAGTGGAACACTAAATCTTACCGCTCAAGAAAACATTACAATTCCACTAGGAGTGAAATTAGAGCTTGAGAATGGCAACAACATCATTTGGGGAACAAATACAACTCTGAGCGTGTATGATACCGTCAAAGTCAAAAACTCAGCTAACCTTATCGTTGGTAGCACTGGAAAATTGCGCGCTTATGAGACTTCAAAGTTTCTATTCGAAAGTGGAGCCACTTTAACAATCAATGGCAAGCTCACGGCTATTGGCACTTCCACTAATCGCATTCCGTTCACCTCAACGAGTACAACACCAACACCCGGTATCTGGCAAGGCATCGTCTGCTCTGGCGGAGGTCCGGATACTCTGCAATACTGTACTATCAAATATGCCACTACTGGCATCTCCTTCACCAATACCGCAGCCAATAGCTACATGTTTAACGACAGCATAAAGTATTCTGGATATCTTGGATATGGAGTTTGGGTATCGAACACGAGCACTGCAAATACAGCATTGAACATGTATAAATGTAAAATTATGAATAACGATGGAAGAGCGCTTCATGTTAATTGTGCAAAAGTCAAAGTATCTTATTGTCGCTTTGAAAACAACACATTGCAATCAATTACTAGTGTCGTGCTCAATACAAATGGCGGGGTTGTATATATCGATAGCTCGCGGATTCAAAACAATAATGGCACTGGCATCGATGTTACAGGGACAAACTCAAAGATCTCGTTAAGCCCGGATGAAATCAAAGGCGGCTATAATACCATTTCTTTTAATGGCAGTGGGGAACTATGGATTCATAACTCTGCAACTGCTGTTCTTGGATATACTGTAGCAGTGACAGAATGTTTATGCACAATGCCCGGAGGAGGCGAGAAGATTTCCTCGTGCCCGCCCGGATGTCCTCCTCATACAACGTATTATTCGCGCGCAGGCTACAATAACATTTACAATTCTTTTTCCTTCGAAGGCAGATTGGTCAACTATGAAAACGGCGGTACACAACAAGCGCGCTACAACTATTGGACTTGCATCGAAGGGTGCGATGAAGATGGTGGTTTCATCGGAAGCGTTGACACGACCTATTCTCGTTTTACACCCGTTAGCACACCATCAAAGACAATGCCTATCGACAATGACAGAGAACCGTTAGGTTCACCGATAGTCATGTCACAGGAAATGCGACTGTGGCTCACACAGTTGAAAGCTGCAGTTGAACTCAATAACCCAGATGCAGAAGATGCATTGAACTACTTAGCCGCATTTGTCGGTCCCGGTGGCAAGTATGAGAATGTTATGGGGATATCATGGCAAGATTTTCTTATCGGTGTAGAAGCATCACCTATCATTTCACGCCGAGTGAAACACCGTGCAGCGGCATATCGGCTGCAAGCAAAGATGGATCAAGGGGATTTTATCAATGCCATTAGTTTATCAGATGATATTCTTGGACGACCTATCGATGATGATACGTGGCTGTTTTGCCAAACGAGAAAGATATTTGCTAAAGTAGGTATGGGTGATATTGCAAACGCACAGTCGATATTCGATATGATAAAAGATCGTGGGGCAGCCATCGATAGCAGTAGCATGCGGGCAATGGCAGAGTATCTTACGATTGTTGCCAACACGGCTGTTTCGAGCGGTAGCGGTAGTTTTGTGAAAAGTGTGTCGCCTCAAACACAGCCACAACCTAAATCATACTCGCTCAAACAAAATTATCCAAATCCTTTCAATCCGGTTACCAAGATCGAATATGAGTTACCGCAACTGTCGTATGTCAATCTAAACATTTACAATGTTCTTGGTCAGGAAGTAAAAAGATTAATCGACGGGGTTCAAGATGCAGGATTCAAGTCGGTAAGCTTTGATGCAAGCAATCTGCCAAGCGGTGTTTACTTCTATCGCTTAGAAGCACGACCGCTCGGTGGAAAAGGTGTGGCGTTCACCAATATCAAGAAGCTGCTTCTCATCAAATAGTATCATATGATACCAGGTGTAGGCTGGTTTTAGATACCAGAGAAAAACGTGCCATCAGTCGTCAGGCGGAATGAGATCAAGATACTGTTTGACGACTGAAGGTGCAAGTCGACGAATGC